>OHOA01000606.1_pt1 | contig 14048 bp, 9 predicted proteins | sample 1569681 | NCBI WGS metagenome assembly OHOA01 (sample SAMEA3879609, study PRJEB24766) | human gut metagenome | biome: human-associated habitat; feature: feces | place: USA | collected 1985/1987 | reverse complement strand
AGGGCGGACAGGTCACCACAGAGGCTCTCGTCGCACAGCTTCATAAGGCAAAGCTCTGCCTCCGTGCGGAGACTGCTGCTGCCGTTGAGGGCGGTTTGGGTCTGCCCCAGCACATCAAGCAGATATATAAGCCGATGGCCGCTGGCTAATTCACCCAGAGCAGCCAGGGTGTTTTCGTCATACAGCCCCGTCAGCAGGGCGGCACCCCCCTGGGGAGCGGTGCGACGAATCAGCAGATCCCGGCCCAGATCCGAAAGCTCCCGCAAAAGGGCCGCAATATCCTTACCGTCCCGGTAGAGCCGGTCAAAATGCAGCAGCGCATCCTGGGTGCTGCGCCGGAGGATAAACTCCATGAGCTGAGCGGTTTGCACGCCGCCTGCCAGCCCCAAAAGCTCCAGGATCGCAGCACTGTTCAGCGTACCCTCAAAGCTGCGGCACTGGTCCAGCAGACTCAGAGCATCCCGCATGGCGCCGTTTGCCATCCGGGCCAAAATGTCCGCTCCGTCGGGGGAGAGGTCGATGTGCTCCTCCCCGGCGATATAGAGCAGCTGCCGGGCGATGTCCTGAGGGAGGATCCGCTTAAAGGAAAAGCGCTGACAGCGGGAGAGGATGGTGGCCGGGACCTTGTGCAGCTCCGTGGTGGCCAGGATGAACACCAGATGCTCCGGCGGCTCCTCCAAAATTTTCAGCAGGGCGTTGAAGGCCGGGGTGGAGAGCATATGCACCTCGTCGATAATGTATACGCGCTTTTTCAGCACCGAAGGGGTATACACCGCCTCCTCCCGAAGGGCCCGAACATTGTCCACACCATTGTTGCTGGCGGCATCCAGCTCGGTGATGTCCAGGAGCTTGCCCGCATCAATGCCCCGGCAGGACTCGCATTGGTTGCAGGGAGCGCCGTCCACAGGGTGCAGGCAGTTGATGGCCTTGGCCAGGATCCGGGCGCAGGTGGTCTTGCCGGTACCCCGGGTGCCGGTGAAAAGGTAGGCGTGGCCGGTGCGGCCCTCAGCCACCTGGCGCTGGAGGGTATCGGTGATATGCTGCTGACCGACCACCTGGGAAAAGGTGATGGGCCGCCACTTGCGGTAGAGTGCCTGATACATGGACCTGCCTCCCTTAATAAAAGCATCGCGGAGCTCGCGTCCGCAGGCGCGAAAAAACAAACCTTTTAGCAAAAACTTGTTTTGGAATTTCACTAAAAAGGATAGTCCTCCCCATGAAGCCACAGAGCCGGCGCCCTTGCGGCACATGGATGATCCCTCTTAATGCTGCTCGGTTCCCCGCCTGACATGATTCGTGGGTATCCATTGCGCAAGACCGGCTCCGCAGCTTCACACGGAGGACTGTCAATAGATTCATTTTACTACAAGTTGGGGCGTTTGGCAACAGGAAAAAAGAAGATGTGGGTGTAATCACAAAAAATTCACAAGGGAAGCCTTGCATTTTTTGAAAAATGGGATAAGATAAATAGGATAAGAGGGATGCCATGGCACAAGAAGTGCGGTGGGGGCGGGACGATGTAGGCATCGTCCCCTACGCACCGTTTAGCGATAGAAATTCGTAGGGCGCGATGACCCTGTTGCGGTGCCCAAAATTTTTGCGCTGCCTTACGGCGAACGCTTAAAATTTTGACCGCGGCCACTCGCTCATCTCGCTTCATCCGCCACCGGCGGCGCTCGATTCGCTCCCCACATCGCGCCGCGCGGTAGACGCAGAGGGCCGCCCTGTTAGGACGGGCAGCACAAGCGTGGAGCGCGTCGCGGTGGATAAAGCTGGAGACAATGCGAAAGCACGAAACGGATTTGAACTGTTTTATTCGCAGGGTCGAAAGGCCCCGATATATTCCGCACCACGCCCGCGTAAGGAATCCAAAAACATTGATTTTGGCGGTGTTCTTTGGGCACCTTCTGTCGCTGGTGACAGAAGGTGCCCCGCCGGAGGCATTTGCGCAACAAGAGGTGCGGATGACCCTGTGAAATTCGTTTATACATTATATTTTTACATATAAAAGTCAGAAAGGAAGCGCGATTTATGACTAAGATTGATATTGTGTCCGGCTTTTTGGGCGCAGGGAAAACCACGCTCATTAAGAAGATGCTGTCGGAGGCCTATCAGGGTGAGAAGCTGGTACTCATTGAAAATGAATTCGGGGAGATCAGCATCGATGGCGGTTTTTTGAAGGATGCCGGGGTGCAGATCAGCGAGATGTCCTCCGGGTGCATCTGCTGCTCCCTGGTGGGCGACTTTGGCCGGGCGCTGGTGGATGTGCAGAAGCAGTTCAGCCCGGATCGCATCCTCATTGAGCCCTCGGGCGTGGGGAAGCTGTCCGATGTGATCCTGGCGGTGGAGAACACCGTGAAGGATGTGCCGGAGATGAAGCTGAACAGCTTTGTCACCGTGGCGGATGCCTCTAAGGTAAAGGTATACATGAAGAACTTCGGCGAATTTTACAACAACCAGATCGAGACCGCCGGAACCATCATTCTCAGCCGCACCCAAAAGGTCAGCCCCGAGAAGCTGGAGGCTGCCGTGGCCCTGCTGCGGGAGAAGAACCGGGATGCCGCCATCATCACTACCCCTTGGGACCAGCTGGACGGCAAGACCATTCTGGCCGCTATGGAGAAGGTGTCCCTGGCGGACGAGCTGATGGAGCGCATCCGGGCCGAGCATGAGGCCGAGGAGGAAGAGCACCACCATCATCACCATGACCATGATGACCATGATGACCATGAGGAGCACGAGCATCATCATGACCATGACCATCACGACCATGACGAGGACGGGGAGCATGAGCACCATCACCACGACCACGATGCATCCTGCCATGACCATGAACACGAGCATCATCACCATCATGACGGCGAGTGCGACGACCCGGAGTGTGCCTGCCACCACCATCACCACCACGCCGACGAGGTGTTCACCAGCTGGGGCGCCGAGACACCCAAGGCATTTACCCAGGCGGACATTGACCGGATCCTTGCGGCCCTGGACGGCGGCGAATACGGCGCTATCCTGCGGGCCAAGGGCATCGTACCCTGCGAGGGCGGAAAATGGCTGCACTTTGACTATGTGCCTCAGGAGCACGAGGTGCGCTTCGGCCCGGCGGACTATACCGGGCGGCTGTGCGTTATCGGCTCCAATCTGGACGAGGGGAAGCTTGCAGAGCTGTTCAGCCTGTAAGGGAGAAAAAATATGGACATTCCTGTATATCTCATTGCCGGGTTTCTGGATGCCGGCAAGACGAATTTCATAAACGGCATCCTCAAGGACGGCTTTGCCGCCGAGGATAAGACCCTGCTCATTTGCTGTGAGGAGGGGGAGGAGGAGTACGATCCCCACGGGCTTTTCAATGTATTCACCTACACGGTGGAGGATCAGGGGGAGCTGACGCCGGAGCTTTTTAAGAAGCTGGAAAAGCAGTACCGCCCCAAGCAGGTCATCATCGAGTACAACGGCATGTGGATGATGGAGCCCCTGTACCGAGACGCTCTGCCGGGAAACTGGATCCTGTATCAGATCATCTGCCTGATGGACGCACGGACCTTTGAGCCATATCTGAAAAATATGGGACAGCTGGTGATGGAGAAGGTCTCCAACGCCGACATGCTTATTTTTAACCGCTGCAATGAGCAGCTTCGGACTCAACTGCGGTCTAAAAACCTGCGCATGGCCAACCGTCGGGCGGACATCTATCTGGAAAATGAGGACGGCACCAGCGAGGAGTATGTGACGGAGGATATGATGCCCTTTGACCTGTCCTCGGGACACCTGGAGGTGGCGGATGAGGACTACGGCATTTGGTATGTGGACCTGATGGACCATCCGGAGCGCTACGAGGGGATCAGCGTCACCTTTAAGGCACTGATGTGCCATTCCAAGAAGTTCAAGGGCGTGGATTGCCCGGGCCGCTTTGCCATGGTGTGCTGCGAGAACGACATGCAATTTTTGGCTCTGGTGTGCAAGGGTCAGGGCATGGACCGCTTCAAGAACCGGGATTGGGTGAAGATCCGTGCCACGGTGAAAAAGGAGCAGTGCGAGGCCTATCAGGGTGAGGGGCCGGTGCTGTATGTGGAGCGCATCAGCGCCTGCCAAAAGCCGGACCCGGAGACGGTGTCGTTCTGACTGGCATAGAATTCCGCAGGAATTTTATGCCAAGGGGATCACAGCCCACTGCGCGCATAATTTTTGCGCCTGCGGGCGCAAACTCTGCGAGGCCTGTTGCTGCCCGGAGGACACCCGGTGTAAATCGCGGGTCTGAGCGGATAAGCGATTACGGGGCGGCAAATAAAATATCCCACGCAAGGCACAGCCTTGCGTGGGATATTTTTTTAGGGATCACAGGTCATGGATGTCTCGCAGCAGCTCATCCAGGGGAAGATGGCGGAGGGTATTCTCCAAGGCTGCATCCGGCGCAGGCTCGGAGGGGGCAGCATCGGCTTCCCCGGCTTCCGAGGTGGAGGCTTCAGCCGCCGGCTCCGGGTGCGTAGACTCTGGGTCAGGGGTATCGGCAGGAGACACCGGGACGTGGGCAGACAGGGACGGATCTTCCTGCGGGGGGGCAACGGGAAGCTGCTCAAGCTCGGGGGCAGCATCGGTCGCGGAAGTGGCATCGGGCGTAGCCTCCGGGGTGCCTTCATCCGCCGCGGGCTGGGACGCACCGGTATCGGGCAGAAGGCGCAGCTTTCTGCCGCGGCTGCCGGCTACCGAGGCAAAAACGATCAGCAGAATCAGCAGCACCAGCGCCGCACCGCCGGCAATATACACATATAGCATGGGGACGCGCAGGGTTTCGCCGCTGTCGGTAAACACCGCGCCGCTGAAGCGCTGGAGCGTCTCCTCCCGGGAATCGTAGGTATAGTAGCCATAGCTCCCGGCATCATCCATGAGGTACAGCACACAGAAATCCTTTAGGGAGGCGTCATTGTAGGTCCAGCCGTTGAGGGTCTGACCGAAGGCCTTTACAGTGGCCGGGGTAAGACCGGGAACAGAGGATAGCTCCTTAGGAATGTCCGTGTAAATATAAGTAACGCTGCCGCAGAGGATGGGCAGATAGGGGGATTGCACGCCGGCGGTCTGGGAGAAGAGGTAGAAGCCCTGGGCGGAGGTTTTTTCGTCCATAAGATAGACCAGGGTGCGCTTGCCGGAGACATCCGTCCAGATGGGGAGGGTATCACCGCTATAGGTGATGGGCTCGGCAGGGGCAAAGCCTGCAGGCGGCGTGACCTGAGACACATCCTTTACCACGCCCAGCCTTTGACCGTTATAATCCAAAAACAGCGTGGGGGCCTGGGCCACCTTGGCGGTGACGGTATAGGTCTTGGTATCGCCGTTTTCGGCGGTGACCACCAGGGGAAGCGTATTCTCCCCCTCCTGAAGCGTCAGCTCCCCATCACCCTGGACGGTGGCGTTGGAGTCGGAGGGAGTGGCGGTGAGCGTGAGCTTCTCGGTGCCCTGGGGCAGGGAGAGGGTATACTCGGTCACAGCCGGGTCAAAGGCCGGGGTCAGGGTCCCGGCGCTGACGGTGAGAGTGGAGAGGGTGTTGTTGCCGCTCTTGCCCGGGGTGCTGGGGGTGTAGTCCGGCTCACTGTCGTCAGGCTCAGAGGCGGAGACGATGGACACCGAGGCGCTGCCGGAGGCGTCATAGTCCACGCCGGCGATGCAGTAGGATCCGGCAGAGATGCTCACGGTGCCGGTGCCGGTGCTGTTGGCCCGGAAAACCAGCTGGTTGGTGCGGCTATCGCCCTCAAAGCCCATGGGGGCCGTGTCTCCGGACTCCAGGGTGAGGTTGCCGGACCAGGACACGGAGTAGGTCCACGCCTCCGAACCGGAGGGGACGGTGATAGAAAAGGCAACGGTCTTGCCCACGCTGACGCTGCCCTGGCCGGCGGAAACGGAAATGCCGTCGGCAAAGCTCGTCTGCACCAGGCACAGGAGCATGGCGCCAGTCAGCAGCAAGCTGAGAGAGATTTTTCTGAAATGCTTCATAAAACACCTGCTTTTCATTTCTGTACGATGGGCGCGGTGCCCAGGATGTGTTTCTTGATGGCCAGCAGCGAGGTGGCGGCGATCTTGCTGCCGGAGAGCTGAGCGGCCCGGGCGTAGGCACCGGTAAGGGTCCGGACGCCCAGGATATGCTTCTTCACCGCCAGCAGATCTGTGGCGGCGATGCGGCCGTCACCATTGGCATCCCCGTATACCACGCAGGTATAGGCGTAGGTGCCGGCGGCGTCCTGAATGGTCAGCAGCTGGCCGGTGGAGACAAGGGCGGAATCGGAAGCAGCCTTCCCGCTGCCGTCCGTCACCGTGACGGCGGCATCCGGATTGACAGCCTGAATCTGGGCGATGAGGGTTTTCACCGGCGTGCCCAAGGTGAAGCCCGAAAGATAGGAATCCGAGAGGCGCAGCTGGAGCCTCCCAACATAATCATAGGTCGCCGCGGGATCGGGATCGGGCTTGGGATCCGGGTCCGGCTTGGGATCAGGATCGGGCTTTGGATCCGGCTCCGGCTGGTATTCATCCTCTTGGGCGGATGTGGGCAGCTTGGTCACGGCGGGCATATTCTTCAAAATGGGGACGGTGAAGGTCAGGGCCGTATTGGCCAGGCCGTTTTTGACATAGGACTCATAGGTGGACCAGCCGCCATGATAGGCATAGGTGATGTCGGTGGCGTACTGGTAGGCATAGGTATACTGAGGGGTAAGGTTGAAGCGCTGAAGATACAGGGTATCCTGGCCATCCTCTATGTAATTGCGGAAGATAAACCACGCACCGCCCAACAGGGCCTTATAGCTGGTGTCCCAGCCCTTGCTCTGGGCATAGAGGATGCCGTTGTAGTTGGGATTGCTGCCGCCGTAGGCGCCGATGTTAAAGAAATTATAGTACTTTTTCCCGTCGCTGAGGGGATAGCCGGTGGCGTTTTGAGTGGAGGAGGTGCCGATCTCGCTCCGGGCCTTCACGGCCAGGTAAATGGGGCTGACACCGGTGACGGTGACTTTTTCCAGGCTGTTGGCGGCGTCGGTCTTGCCCTCGCTGCGCAGGCGCTTCAGGTCTATCTGCTTCTGCTTTTCCAGCTCCTCCTTGGACCCGGCCCTGATAATTTCATCGATAATGGCGTCAGTGGCCCAGGCACAATCGGCCAGCACCTTCTTCAGCTGTGCGTGGGTCACACCTTCGCCGCCGGAAAGCTGCTCGAAGGCGATGCAGGTGCCGTCCGTCAGGTAGCTGCGGGGATCCAGATAGTAGGCCACGGTTTGGCGGCTGGCGGCATACCAGTCGGGCTCGTACTGCTTCCACTCACCGGTATTACTGTTGTAGGCGCCGGGGGCAGTGGAGCGCAGGGCGGTGCCGTAGTTCCCGTGGATAAGGGCACGGCCCAGGGTGGATTCGTTCTCCAGGGCATCTGACCATTTCAGCCCCGTATGATAGGCCACAAAATTCCACTGGCCGCCGCTGGCGGCATGCAGTGCCCGGAGATAGGGCTGGTAGGTCTTGGGAAAGCCCTGCTCGGACAGATAGGCCTGATAAGCGCTGTCATCGCCGATTTGGGTGACGAAATCGCTGCGCATATAGCCCATTTTGGTATAGCCGTTGTAGGTAAAGACGATCTGATACCAGGTCGCGCCATCGGTGCCCTTTTCCGTGGCGATGACCCTTACATACTGGCCCCGGTAGAGCAGGATGGCCTTGCTTTTGCCAAACTGCACCGAGCTGTAGGAGGTGCCGGGGCCGGAGCGGACATTAATGGTATCGTCGTTGACGTAGGCATCCTCGCCGACGCTGCCCAGCACAGGGAGCACAAGGCTTATCAGCAAGAGCGCGGCCAAAAAAACGGAGAGAGTCCGCTTAATACGATTCGATTTTGCAGAGGAGTGTGTCAAGAGAAAGCCCATCCTTTCTGCCCAGCGGCTACGATAGGGTGTCGTAGGGATACTTATTCAAAATAAAGATAACACACCCGGCTCGCTTTGTCCACCCATATGAGAAAAAATGCGGAAAAAACTGGGAAATAGCCGCAGCGGGACGAAAGACGAAAACAGGACAGTATATTAACAAGCTGTTAAAAATATTTAAAACGGAATGTAACAATTGCGTTTTGAATATTTTTATGCTATATTAAATAAAAACAACCGGGGAGGAACGGCTATGCAGAAAGAGATATGCTACAAAAAGCTCTTTAAGCTGATGATCGACCGGAATATGAAGGGCCACGACCTGCGGGAAAAGGCGGGCATCAGCCAATCCACCTATTTTAAGCTCCAGCACGACCAGCCGGTGTCCACGCAGATGCTGGTGCGCATTTGCTGCGCACTGGATTGTGAGCTGTGGGACATTACGGAGCTGGTGGATAAAACCGGCGGCGGGCCAGTCCAATTTCCCGGCAAGACAAAACTGTTTAAGGAAGGCGAGGAATCAAATTGTTGAGTAGATCCAAAGCAAAGGGAAAAGCGCATTTTGAAAAGACCCGCACGCTGCTAACGGAGAAGGTACGGGAATCCATGATCTCGGTATTGCCTATCATTGCCATCGTCGCAGTGCTGTGCCTGTTTTTGGTGCCTATGCAGCCCACGCTGCTGCTGACCTTCTTGGTGGGCGCACTGATGATCGTGGTGGGATTGGGCCTGTTTTCTCTGGGAGCCGAGCGGTCTATGACCATTATCGGCAGCAAGATCGGCACAGCTCTGACAAAAATCGGCAAGCTGCCGGTGATCCTGCTGGTGGCCTTTGCCCTGGGAGTGGCGGTGACCGTGGCGGAGCCGGACCTGCAGGTGCTGGCGGACACGGTGCCCAACATCGACAAAACCGTACTCCTGGCGGCAGTGGGCGTCGGCGTTGGTTTTTTCATGGTAGTTTGTATGCTGCGTATTCTGTACGGCATCAACCTGCGGTGGGTGCTGGTGGCGTGCTACATAGCCGTATTTTTGCTGGCAGCATTTACGGACCGGAATTTCCTCGGCATCGCCTTTGACTCCGGCGGCGTGACCACGGGGCCCATGACCGTGCCGTTTATCCTGGCCCTGGGCGTTGGTATCTCCCACGTGCGAAGCGATAAGCGGGCGGAGGCGGACAGCTTCGGCCTGGTGGCCCTGTGCTCCATAGGACCCATTTTGTCGGTGCTGCTGCTGGGCTTTTTCAGTGACGGAGGCGGTAGCGCAGCGGAGATCACCCGGGTGAGCTTTGACAGCACCACCGGCATCGGCACGGCCTTTTTGCAGGCGCTGCCGGTATATATGAAGGAGATGGCCATGGCCATGCTGCCTATTGTGGCTATTTTTCTGATCTTCCAGGTATTTGTATTCAAGATGAACACAAGAAGCTTCGGAAAGATCGCCGTGGGTATCCTGTATACCTATGTGGGCTTGGTGCTGTTTCTGGCGGGAGTGAACGTGGGCTTTTCCAGCCTGGGGGCGGAGCTGGGGGCGGCCCTGGCTACCGGCGAAACGGAGTGGCTGCTGATCCCGCTGGCGGCGCTGCTGGGCTGGTTCATCATCTCGGCGGAGCCTGCAGTGGCAGTGCTGGAAAAGCAGATCGAGGAGGTCAGCGCCGGCGCCATCCCCGGCGGGGCCATTAAGGTGAGCCTGTCCGTGGCTATCGCCCTGGCCATGGCTCTGGCTATGCTGCGGGTGGTGACGGGGATCTCGATTTTGTGGTTCCTGGTGCCGGGATACGCCATTGCGTTGGGGCTGTCGTTTTTCGTGCCGGATATTTACACGGCCATCGCCTTTGACTCCGGCGGCGTGGCCTCCGGCCCCATGACAGCTACCTTCATGCTGCAGTTCATGATGGGTGTGAGTATCGCCCGGGGCGGCAATGTGCTTACGGATGCCTTCGGCATCGTGGCCATGGTGGCGATGATGCCGCTGCTGTCCATCCAGACGGTGGGTGTGATCTACCAGCGCAAGGCTCAGCGGGCCGCCCAGGAGCTGGAGAGCTATGGCGATTGCGATATTATTGAGCTGTGGGAGGAAGCGGCATGAATTATGTGATCTCTATCGTTACGCCGGAGGCGCTGCCCCGGCTGGAGGAATTGACGGAGGAGCTGGGGCTGCCGCTGAACGTGACGCTCCACGGCCATGGCACAGCCATACAGAGCATGCTGGACTTTTTGGGCATTGAGTCCAACGAAAAGCGGGTGATGCTCTCGGCTGCCACAGAGGATAAGACCAAGGCGCTCATTGCCGGCCAGCGGGAGCGGCTGCACCTGGGTGTTCCCGGCCACGGTATCGTCATTGCGGTGCCCATGAAAAGCGTAGGAGGAGGTAAAACCATGGAATTTTTGAAGGGGAACGAGGCCGGCACGGGGAAGTATACGCCGGAGCTGAACTTTGCCTATGAGTTGATTGTTATCATTGCCAGCGAGGGTCAGACGGACCTGGTGATGGATGCGGCCCGGGCAGCAGGTGCCCGGGGAGGTACGGTGCTCCACGGCAAGGGCACCGGCGCCGAGCAGGTGAAGAAATTCTACAACATCACCATTGCCGAGGAAAAGGAAGTGTTCCTCATTGTGGCCAAAACGGAGGAGAAGACGGCGATCATGCGGTCCATCCTGGAGAAGGCCGGGCCGGACACCCCGGCCAAGGCCATCGCCTTCTCTCTGCCCACCACGGAGGTGGCGGGGTTCGGGTTCTACCGAAATAACGAGGCATAATGCTCTGCCGCTGTATAGCTGAAAAGCCAACAGGATGGCGCACCGGTCTCCGGCGCGTCATCCTGTTTTGTGCGGATTTTTTCACAGGATATGCGGCCTAAATGGGGTGCCGGTCAGATTTCCTCGCGCACCTTTCCTGTTTCGCTAAGGCGCAAGCGATACTGCGGCCGATCTTGGGCAGCTCAGGCCGAAAATTTAACAAAACTTGTATAGCCACAACGCCAAAACCGTGCTATACTGTACGCTGAATTGGGAGCGAAGTCGATTTTAGGAGGTGAGTTCCGTGACAGAAACCGGTTTCCATCTGAAGCACCATCTGACGTCCTTCCAGATCATGATCCTCGGCTTTGCCGGCGTGATCCTGCTGGGCGCGCTGGTGCTGATGCTGCCCATCTCGGCGGCGGGGCGGGTGTGGACGCCGTTTCACGAGGCGCTGTTCACCTCCACCTCCGCCGTCTGCGTGACGGGCCTGGTGGTGCTGGATACAGGCAGCTACTGGTCCGGCTTCGGTCAGACCGTTATCCTGCTGCTGATCCAAATCGGCGGCTTAGGCGTCATCACGGCGGCTGTAACGTTTTTGATGCTCTCCGGCAAGAATATCTCGCTGAAGGAGCGCAGCGCCATGCAGGACGCCATCTCCGCGCCGGTGGTGGGCGGCATCGTGCGCCTGACAAGGTTTATCTTAAAGGGAACATTCCTTGTAGAGCTGGTGGGCGCGCTGGCGCTGGGGCCGGCGTTCTGCCGGGACTATGGGCTGCGGGGCGTGTGGATGGCGGTGTTTCACTCCGTATCCGCCTTCTGCAACGCGGGGTTCGACATTCTCGGCCGCACCGGCACACTGTATCCCTCGCTGACGGCGTACATTGCCGATCCGCTGGTCAACATCGTCATTATGCTGCTGATTGTTATAGGCGGTATCGGCTTTCTGACATGGGACGATGTCTGCACGCACCGGCTGCACCTGCGGCGGTATCGGATGCAGAGCAAGGTCATTCTGAGCGCAACGATCATCCTGATCGCACTTCCGGCACTGATTTTCTTCCTGACAGACTTTGCAGAGCTTCCCACGGGGGAGCGTGTTTTGGCATCGCTCTTTCAGGCGGTCACGCCGCGAACGGCGGGCTATAACACCGCAGACCTGACAAAAATGAGCGACACCTCACAGGCGGTCACGATTTTGCTGATGCTGACCGGCGGCGCACCCGGCTCCACCGCAGGCGGCATGAAGGTGACAACGCTGGCCGTGCTGGCAGCCAATGCGGTGGCTGCATTCCGCAGGCGGGAGGATCCGCAGCTTTTCAGGCGCAGGCTGGAGCCCTCCGCTGTACGGAACGCCGCCGCCATCCTGCTGCTGTATCTGGGATTGACCTTCATGGGCGCAGCGGTTATCAGCGCGGCGGAGGGACTGCCGCTGGGTGCCTGCCTCTATGAAACGGCGTCTGCCGCCGGAACGGTAGGGCTGACACTGGGGCTGACGCCGCAGCTGGGTACGCTGTCACAGAGTATTCTCATTCTGCTGATGTTCTTCGGGCGTGTGGGAGGATTGACTCTGATCTACGCCGCATTTTCCGGACATGACCTGACGCATGCCCGATATCCGAAGGAAATGATTACCGTTGGCTGAAAGGAGCGCACGATGAAAAATGTATTATTGATCGGGCTTGGCCGCTTCGGGCGGCACCTTGCCATGCAGCTGAGTGAGTTGGGGCATCAGGTGATGGCCGTGGACCGGGACGAGGAGCGCGTCAACGAGTGTATGGACTTTGTTACCAACGCACAGATCGGTGACAGCACCCGCGTGGATTTTCTGCGATCGCTGGGCGTTGGGAACTATGACGTCTGCTACGTTACTATCAGCGGAGATTTTCAGAACTCGCTGGAAACGACGTCGCTGCTCAAGGAGCTGGGGGCAAAATATGTGGTATCCCGCGCCGAACGGGATGTGCAGGCAAAATTCCTGCTGCGCAACGGCGCGGACGCAGTGACATACCCGGAAAAGCAGCTGGCGAAGTGGGCGGCCATCCGGTACACGGCCAACCATATCTTCAGCTACATAGAGCTGGACGAAAAGCATGCCATTATCGAGGTCGCCGTCCCGGATAACTGGCAGGGTCACAGCATAGGTGAGCTGGACATCCGCCGTAAGTACGGCGTCAACATCCTCGGCGTGAAGCGAAGCGACAAAACCGATGTGAATGTCTCATCGGAAACCATGCTGGACAGCAGCGTCAGGCTGCTGGTGCTGGGCGAAAACCAACTGCTGAAAAAACACTTCCACCTGTAGAATAAAAACCCGCCTTTCGAAAATTACTCGGAAGGCGGGCTTCATTCATATATAGTAGCATGATAGAGCAGGGGCCCTTGAGATAGCCAGCAGCTGGTGATGCGCTATATGCACACGGCAAAAAAAGAAGCACCTTAGGTGCTTCTTTTTTTGCCGATTTATCCGCCCAGATAGGCCTTGCGGATGGCGTCACTCTCCAGCAGCTCCGCGCCGGCGCCCTCGGTGACAATACGCCCCGTCTCCAGTACATAGCCCCGGTCGGCCACCGCCAGCGCCGCCTGCGCGTTTTGCTCCACCAGCAGGATGGTGGTGCCGTCGGCGTGGAGCTGGCGGATAATGTCGAAAATCTGCTCCACCAGCAGCGGCGCCAGTCCCATGGACGGCTCATCCAGCATCAGCAGCTTGGGATGGCTCATCAGGGCCCGGCCCATGGCCAGCATCTGCTGCTCGCCGCCGGACAGGGTTCCGGCTACCTGCTTGCGCCGCTCCTTCAGCCGCGGGAAGCGCTCAAACACACTCTCAATATCGGCGCTCTTGTCTCCGCTGCGGCAGTAGCCGCCCATGTCCAGATTCTCCTGCACCGTCATGTGCTGGAAAATACGCCGCCCCTCCGGCACCAGGGCCATGCCCCGGCCCACCAGCTTGTGGCTGGGCACATGGCGCAGCTCCTCGCCCAAAAAGCGAACGCTGCCCGTCCGGCTATGCAGCAGTCCCGCCACGGTGTTCAGAGTGGTGGATTTGCCCGCACCGTTGGCACCGATCAGCGTCACCACCTCCCCCGGCTCCACATGGAAGGATACATCCTTCACTGCGTGGATACTGCCGTAGTATACATTAATATTTTCTACCTGCAGCACACTGCTCATGACGCGGCCTCCTTTCGCTTGCCCAAATAGGCCTCAATGACCGCCTCGTTGCGCTGGATATCCTCCGACGTACCCTTGGCGATGATATGGCCGAAGTTCAGCACGCAGATGCCCTCGCAGATGTTCATGACCAGGTTCATGTCATGCTCAATGAGCAGCACGGCGATCTGAAAGGTATCCCGAATCTTGCGGATGTTCTCCATCAGCTCCGCTGTTTCCGAGGGATTCATGCCTGCCGCAGGCTCATCCA
>OHOA01000603.1_pt1 | contig 14057 bp, 20 predicted proteins | sample 1569681 | NCBI WGS metagenome assembly OHOA01 (sample SAMEA3879609, study PRJEB24766) | human gut metagenome | biome: human-associated habitat; feature: feces | place: USA | collected 1985/1987 | reverse complement strand
GAATTCAATATATGCCCCCAGAGGAGCAGAAAGCCGCACGCCAGAATCTGCTGCCTACTGCCGGCTGAATACTTACGCAATGGTCAAAGTCTGGCAGGCGTTGGTGGATGCGAGGACATAGAAAAGAGATGCGATATCAAAAATGCATTTTCTTTTATAATGTCCGATTTATTACCCACAAGCAATTATATCTTATCTATATGGTTCCCAAGGGAGGTGCTGAAATGACTGGCTCAGGGAATATGCGAGATTTCATCGATTTTATGGGATTCCGAAATATGGTATTAGAAGACCGAATCCAGGAATGCGTGGATGCTATGGAAAGCGGGAGGACCGATATTCAAATTGACTGCACGGATATGACTTCGGATGAGCAGGAATTTTTTCGAGAAGAGTTGGAAAGACGGCTCAATCGCTGAAAGGACAAAGGAGAATCATAATGCGGCAGGAATATACTTATTACAACGTGGAATTGGAACCCATGTTCGGCAGCGGACAGTATTCCTATCTGGCTGATACCGACTACTGCATAGGGGATTATGTCATGGTTCCCTTTGGCCGAAAACAGCTGCTGGGTATTGTCAGCGAAATCAGGCATTGCACGGAAGCGGATGCGCCCTATCCGCCCGAGAAAACGAAAAAAATACTCCGCAGCGCGACAGACGACGAAATTCGCGGCGAGCCGGAACCGGGGGAGGAAATTGACAACACCGATGACAGCAGTTGGACGGAGGAAGAACCGCCCTGTGTGCGCTGTTATGGAAAAATTGTTGCAATCACGCCGCTAGAATTGAAAATCATTCGCTGGATTGCGGCGGAACCTAGCCCATGTCCCTTGCGAAATGTTCAGCGAAGATATCCGAAATATACACCGTATGAGGTGGCGGATGCACTGGAGCATTTGAAGAACCTGGGATTTTTCTATGGCGGAAAAAACTTTGCGGGAAATACGTATTTCCCCCAGGATGGCATTTCAATCAGGAATTAAGGACACCAAAGTCAGCAGAGGTAATCATCATGCAGCAAATATTAGAAAATATCGGGCAGGAAGTTGTCGATACAGACTACCCGGATAGTACCTATCTTGTCGTTTCCAAAGTTGGTTACTTGCTGGGGGTTCCAAAACGTTTTTTGAGCAGGGCCAGCTGAAAATGGAATATTACGAAGCCATGGATCGGGAGAAAAATGCCCGATTGATTCGGAACCTTTGCATGGTGCGTACTGCTATTGAACAGAATTACGGCAAAATCAATGATCGGTTCCGCAATGACACCAAGAATCTGCATACGCTTCCTGAATATGTTCCGTAGGATGCGATCACGCAGTTGGCAAAGGATGGTCTCGACATTATTAAAGCCAATTATAAGCTGGACAATTATCTGATCGACATTAACAACCATATTTCCAACCGCGTCAATAACTGTGAAGGTCTGCTGCCAATTTGGCTAAAGTGGGCTTATGTGCGGAAGCTGTTTATCATGCCCGGTGGGACAAAGCAGGAGGGTATCAAGCGGGCCGGACAGGAATACAACGCAAACCGGAATAATTACCCTTTCCGGATTTACCTGAATTGGGGCGGCAGCAATCAGGGGAATATTCTATTCAATGACAAGAAATTTGTCACATTCCTGTATGAAGAAAATGAAGATTTCTTCCAGGATATGAGCAAGGTCACGGATGCAGGCAGTATTACAAAAGCCGGGATCTACACATTCCTTGACAGAAGCCAACGCACCGCTATTGTGGTGGACTGCGAAAATTCCGACCCCTACAAGCTTTATGCCATGCTAAACAACCTGGATGCCAATGCGCTGTTGAGCAAAATTGTCAAGATTATTCTTTTCGATGATGTCCATACCAGTACAGCATGGAAGGTTCTGGATGACTTTACGGAAATACCCGTCCAGCATGAAAATATCGTCCGGGTGAAAGAGGAAAAGTCTTTGGTAGATATTCGCCTGTCGGTAGGTGCGACAAAGGAATTCTACCAGAACCAGATTGATTCGTTCATTCTTGCATCCTCAGATTCGGACTATTGGGGCTTGATTCCTGTTTTAGGGGAAGCACATTTTCTGGTGGCGGTGGAAGAAGAAAAAGTAGGAACCGCTATCCGCAGAAAGCTGGAGGACGCAGGAATTACATACTGCTACTTGGACGATTTCTGTACAGGCAACAGTGGGCAGATCAAGGAGCGGGCATTGCTAAAGGAGATCCAAGATTGCTTGGAGGAAGAAGTAAACTTCAATATTCGAGATATTCTGAATGAAGCACTGGTAGCAACCCGTGCTGATATGGCACCGGGTGAAACAAAGCAGTTTTACAATAAGTATATCAAGCCTATGCACATTGAGGTTGACGAGGACGGAGAAGCATTTCTTCGGCTCGGCACAAAATAGAAGATTGAATAATAGAAAAGATACGCCCAGCAATTCATATGAACTGCTGGGCGCAAGTATTGATTGTCTATAGTTTTATTCTGCCGCCATCCCATACCCAAGAATCACACCACTCCCCAGGGAATACTGTTTCTGCCGACTCATATCCCTGGAATTGCCCTCTACGGTATAAACCATCCCATTCTCCACCTTTTCCACAATGCCCACATGGTCCGGCACACCGTCTTGGGTTGCCCAGTCGAAGAAAATAAGCATCCCAGGCGCAGGCTCCGTGGAGCCGTCCAGCCAGAGGCCACGCTGCTGGAACCATTGCATTCCGAAGACGCAACCGGAGAATTTGGGGTAGGTGCTGCTGTCCAGGTAGCCGCATTGGTCGGCACACCAGCTGACAAAGCAGGCGCACCATTCCACATGATTGGTAAAGCCGTACCAGCTCCAATAGGGTTCGCCGCCCACGTTGCCCACCTGGGACAGCGCCACATCCACAATGGCATCTCCGTCCTCTGGGGTATAAAACACTTTCCCAATAGGGTAGTACCGCAACACATGGGGGAGATACTGCTTGTCACCGTAGCTGTTCCAGCCCATCTGTTCTGCCATTTTTAAGGAGAACTCAATGGCATTTGCACGGGAATACTCGCCGTATTTCTGCAAGGCCCAGGTAATGTAGCCGCTGCCAAAGTTGTAGCCTTGGAGTGCCAGCTGAATATGATCCAGGTCAATGGGGTTTTCCGCTCCTGCCGCCTGCAAACAGTTGGATGCCAACCGCAATGGAGTATTCCGGGTCCGTAATGCCTCCGGGGGTTCTGGGGTACTGGGTGTTATACCCGCATTCGGACGCCTGCATGGGGTCGTCGCCCCTGCCGCCGGATTCCTGCATCATAACGGCTTGAATCAGCAAAACATAGTCTGGAATTCCGTACTGCTTGGCATACTTGCGGATAACCGGCTCATAGGCTTCCACCTCCGTGCTAAGGGGCAGGGTTTCGGTGGATTCATCCTGGCTTCCGAAGATGGCGGCACCGCAGCCAATGAGGACAACAATGACGATCACCAATATGGAGGCAGCACCACCGGCAATGATTGCCGCATACAGGGCCTTTGCCGCTTCCGCTGCGGATTTCGCCAACTTCGCGGCGGTTTCTGCGGCTTTCTTTGCGGCAATCATGGCCTTGCGGCCTGCGGTTGCAGCGGCGTGGGCATTTTTCTGGACGGCGGCCACGGTGGCTTTTTTCGCTTTCCGGAATGTCTGCGCTGTTGTGGGATCAGTAGCTTTGGTGGCGGCACGTTCGAGCGTTTTGATGGGGACGCCACCCTGCCTTGTGCGGATGGGAACACTGGCTTTCTTCTTAATGGGAACTTCAAGCAGCCTGGTTGAAATCTCCGGCACAGAGCCGCCATCGCTTGGACTCTGCGCCGGAGACGGGTTTAATGCGTCTATAGAAGAAGATACGGAAGTAGTGCTTTGAGGGATACTTTCGGAAGTGTTGATATTCTGCGCCAGTTCGGAACGGAGCGCATTCTTCTGTTCCTGCTTCTGTTTTACGATATTTTCAGCGGCGGCCTTGCGGGCGGCCTGCTGCTGCGTGGGAGACAATGGGAATTTCACCGCAGAGGATACTGCCTCTTGCTGCTCCCTCGTCCGAATTGGACGAGGGGCTTGTACTACTCTGCTTTGAGGCTCCGGCGGCTCTGTGGCGGTTTGCCGGACTTGGCCTCGCCGGTGCGCAACCTCCGCAATCTGCTGACGAACCGCAGGATTCCCGGAATATTCCGCAGAAGGTTCAGCATTTGGTGTGCTGTACCTGCTTTCGGGTGTATCACTTCGCTGCCGAATTGTCCGCACGCTTTCCCTAGCAAATGTCCCAACATCCCGGACAGCATCCTCTGCCGTCTGGGAGATTTTTTCTTCTGCGTAGTTGCTGGGGGATTCCGATTGCTCCGACTGCCGGTGCGCTGCCGTATTTAATGAGGCCGGACCCAGCTTCCACATTGGTGATGTAGTTCATCTGCTCATTGGAGATGTTCAAGAGCCTGCCCAGCTTCTCCCGGTCAGATGCCGCCTGATTCAGCATAACGATGAACTCGGAGTTAGAAAGCATGGTGCTGGCCTGGACAGAATCCAACAGGTATTCCACATTCTGGGTAATGGCCGTAGGAAATGCGTTGCGCTTTCGGAACTGTCGCCATGCGGAGTTGAAGAAGGCGGAGATGTGGATCACGGAACCCATATCCCCCATGACCTCCACCAGAGGGGCGTACTCCCCTTCGGGATCGCAGACAAGAATATCGTCCTCGGTGTTCAGCATCAGGAAGGTCATCAGCTCCTTGGCAGAGAAGGACTTGCCGGATCCGGGAACACCCAGCAGAAATGCGGACTGGTTCAGCAGATTCTCTTTGTTGCACATGATGAGGTTGTGGGAGATGGCGTTTTCTCCAAAGTAGATACCGCCCTTGTCCATGATCTCCTGGACCTTAAAGGGCATGAACACCGCAAGGCTTTCTGTGGTCAGGGTGCGGAAGGCGTTGAGCTTTCGGGTGCCAATGGGAAGCACGGTGTTCAATCCGTCCATCTGCTGGTATTTGAGAATGGCCATCTGACACATCCGCTTCCGGGCGGTGGAGAGAATGGCATCCGTATCCGTGTCCAGCTGGTCCTTGGTGTCGGCGGTGCGAACCGATTCCCAATCTGGAGATAGTCGCTGTGCCACTCCATGGAATCCGGGCAGATGTAGTCCCGGAAGCTGTGTCCCTTCCGGGCAGAATCTCGCAGAGAAAAGCGGAATTCATTTTCTTCTCCGCTGCGGTAGAAACGGTGGAGAATTTGCAGCTGCTCCATGGCGTTTATGGGGCCACAAGTGGAGCCAAGGGCCGCAAAGTGGGAAATCAGGTCGGCTCCCACACGAGAAAAATAGGCGCGGGCCTCCTCGATGTCCTTCTTCACCACGGAGATGGTGATATACTTCTCCTGGGTAATGCCGTTGGCTCCGGTGGCTTTATCCAGCAGCATTTGGTTGTACTCCTTACGGTACTCATCCCGGAAATCCCCCTGCATGGGCATGAGGATGGACGTTTCAAAGTTGGCCTTGTTCATACGGCGGTTGTTGATGGTGATTTTCGTCACCGCGCCGGAATCCAGGGAATTGAGCAGCTCCGAATAGGTGAGGAACATGGATTCCTTGTCCTCGCGGCTGGCCACCAGATAGTTGATGTCGCTGAATTTATAGGTTTTGGAGAACTTGTTCCCCACAAGAAAAATGCCGTCCGGCCAGATACGGCGGACGGGGATCACATCCTGCACCTTCCGGGGGACGGTATAACGCTCCTTTTCCTGTTTGGACATGGTTTTGATGGTCTTAATCATGCTTGGCCTCCTTCCGTTTGCTAAAGTGTTTCGGCTCCTTCCGGCGCTTCTTGCCGGGCCGCCCGGTTTGCAGCTCCTCGATGGTATCTTTCAGAGCCGCATAGTAGTAGTTGCTGTCCTCGAACTTAAACTCCTTCGGCTCCAGCATTTCCGAGCGCAGCCACGCCCAGATGAATTGTTCCGCCGTCATGCCATGGTAGGTGATGAACCCCAGCATGGCAAAGGGGGCCGCCCCCAAAATGCACATCCAGGACAGGGTTTCCACCCCAAAGTAGGGGCGCAGGATAAAATAAAGGCCCACGGCCACGCCGCAGGCGAGGACAGAAAAGATGAACTGCCGCATACTCAGCCCGAAAAACATGGATTCGGTGTAGTTGCGGATTTCCCGGTTGATTTTGACTTCCAAAATATCACCTCACAATCACATCGCCGGTTTCCAGGTAAACAATGCTGCTCTTGGGGATATAGGCAAAGCCCAGCAGCCGGTCGCCCACGGTAAAAATCTCGTCAGGGGCTGCTTTGGAGAAGTGGCCCACAATTCCCTTTTCAGCGGGCAGGTCGTAATCCTCCACCATTGGGATGGCGGTTCCATCAATCAAGTGCAGCACATAGGTTTGATAACGCATTTGTTTTCCTCCTTTTTTACAGGCCCATCATCTCGCGCACCACGCGGTCGGCCATCTTTACTGCCCCCACTAAAACTAACATATTAAATACCAGCTCCCCGATATAGCTCCACACCTGCGTGACTGCCGCCGCGTTGGAGTCAATGGCAGGCGGGGACGCCGCAAACAGGGAAAAGATAATGCAGGCCAGCACAATGATGGCACCTTCCAGGCAGACAGCGGCATAGCTCTTGATAAAACTCTTGCCCACGTTTTGGGTCGGTTCCCCGGCGAAGGTGGAGAGAGGCACCGGCGCGATGGCCGTATATAAATAGAGCTTAAAAAACCGCCCGTAAACGGTCATTATCATAATGAAGCTGAGGACTGTAATGAACAGCCCGCCGATGAGCGTCACCGCCCAGAGGGGAATGCTCTCGAAAAAGCCGCAGCTTTCCACCGCGTCAATGATCTCCTGGGGCAACACAGTCTGTTGGGCCGAACCAAAGCCCGCCGCATTCATGATGGTCGAAACGAGGCCCTGGACGATATTAAAGAGGGCCATCATCAGCTCCAGCCCATAGGTCACGACACCTTTGGCAATGGCGAACCGGATAAACAGCTTCAGCGCGTGCTCCGGTTTCTTTACCTCGGCAAAGCTGCCGCAGGTGCGCATAACGCCCACCACAAAGAACAGCACCAAAAGCGCAAGACCGATGGCCCGCACCGCGTCGTGGATGTTGACAATGACGCCCCAGATGGAGCCGCCCTTAAACTGTTCCGGGCTTTGGGTAATGAGCTGCCAGATCTCAGACAGGTACTTGTTCCAGGTATCGAGGGCATTTTGCAAATTTTGAACAACCCAGTTATCGGACATTCAACAACCTCCTTTCCGGCAACGGTAAGGGGCAGGCCGCCATGGGCCTGCCCCCGTACTGCCGTTATTAGAATCAGCCGGTAATCAGGGTCAAAATCTCCTTCGCAAACGTAATCACAACGCCGCCGGCCAGGGTGAGAAAACCATTGGCTCGCTGGCTGGGGTCATGGCTTTTCAGAGAAAGGCCAATCTGCACCACGCCGAAGCCCAGCAAAATCATACCCACGGCGCGGATCAGGCCGAAGATGAAATCACTGAGGTTGTTGATAACAGTCAACGGGTCGCTGGCGGCAAAGGCCGTGGTGGTGCAGCAGCACAGCATGAGCACCAGGGCTGCATAAACAGCAAAGGCGCTCCGGCTCTTTTTGCCCATGGGCAGGTTGCGGGTTTCTTTCTTCTGCTTGCTTTCCTTATGAAACAGCTTCATTTTGCTTTTCCTCCTTGAATTGAAAGATATTCTCCATGTCCTCATCGGACAGAAGTTCGTAAAGGGTTTCCGGCTCCTGGATATTGGCAAGGTCGCCGGGGGTGAGGCGGCCAATGGTCATATCCGCCACGGCGTTTTCAGTGCCGCCGTGGGAATAGACAGGCGCGCCGCCATCGGTGGTGTACTTGATGTTGGGATGTTTCAAAAGGTCATACTTTTCATCCATCAGCGGCGCTTCGCCACGGATAAAAAGCAGAGCCAGGTTGTTGTCCAGCATACGGACCTCATCGGGCGTCATCAGCTCCCGGCCCGTAATCTGGTTGTTGGTGGAGTAGCTGCCGGAATGCCCGGTGCTCTTGCCGTAGGTGTCCAGCCAGAGGGTGCTTTTCCCCAGGTAGTTCTCAGAGATCAGCTTGTGGGTGGACGTTTCATTGCCGCCCAGGTACAGAAATTCATCGCAGTTGCCGATGATGGATTCCCATTGCTTTTCAAACAGCGCCTTGAGCTGGGCAATGTTCTGAATGATGATGGAAACGCTGATATTCCGGGAGCGCATGGTGGCCAGCAGCTTGTCGAAATCATCCGGCAAGCTCACGTTGGCGAACTCATCCATGAGAAAATGCACCGGTACGGGCAGGCTACCGCCGTGTATCCGGTCGGCAGAATAAAAAAGTTCCTGGAAAGTGCTGGCATACAGCAGGCTTACCAGGAAATTGAAGCTGGCGTCGTTGTCCGGGATGAGGGCAAAGAGTGCCACTTTTTTCTCGCCCAGGCTGGAAAGGTCCAGTTCATCCGTGGCGGTGAGGGCCGCTACCGAGGAAAGATTGAATTTTTCCAGGCGGGGCGCCAAGGTGATCTGAATGGATTTCAGCGTTTTGGCAGAGCCGGAACGATAATCCTTGTAATACTTCACGGCGATGTGGTCTGGGGAGCGCATTTCCAGCCGGTCAAACAGTTCGTCAAGCGGCGATTGGTAGGAGTCATCGTCCTCCCGCACCTCCCCGGCTCGGAGCATCTCCATAATCATGGGGAAATTCTTCTCATCCTCCGGCGCTTCGTACCACAGATAAAACACCAGCGCCATGAGGAGCATACTGGCCGCAGTATCCCAGAAAGGGTCGTTGGACTGGCTCCCTTTCGGAGTGGTGGCTTTGAAAAGGTTCGTCACCATCTTCTGCACATCGTTGTCGGATTTCAGATAAGCAAAGGGATTGTAGCAGTGACTTTTCTCCATGTTCAGAAGGTCCACCACCTTGATCTCATAGCCCATCCGTTCCAGCAGACCGCCGCAGTCACGGAGCAGCTCCCCCTTACAGTCCAAAATAAAAAGCGACGTATTGCATTGGCAGATGTTCACTTTGGCATAAAACCGGCTCTTGCCCGCGCCGCTGCCGCCCACCACCAAAGTGTTGAGATTGCGGCGGTGTTTCCGGCCATCCAGCCCCATGCGGACGTGCTGGGTAAAAATGCGGTTTTTGAACGGGTCCTTGTCCCGGTATTTCTTATTCACGGCCCGCGGATCGCCCCATTTGGCGGAACCGTGTTCTTCACCTCGTCTGTAATTGCGCCGGGAAGAAAGATAAATGCCAATGCCCAGCCCATAGGCGGCAATAAAAATGAGGACAGTTTTTACACTGTCCTCACACCACACGATTTTGAATGGATTGTTCATTGCCGCAGGCAGGGCGCTGACGATCTCCGAAAGTCCCCCGGAAATGGCAGGCGCAATCAGCAGGGCGAACCAGATCACCGGGACCAGCCCCAGGGCATAGAGCCAGGGGCCGCCCGCCTTGTTATCTGGCTTCATCCCGGCGCTTCGCTTTCTTGTCTTTTTGGGCTGGGGCGTCAATGGTTTTCAGCAGAACGTCCTCCACCGGGCCGGGGTCACGCTGTTCCTCCAGCATATCGTTGCGCAGTTCGTTGAGGGCGCGAATCATGATCCCATGCTCATAGCTGTCCAGGGTGAGGACGACTTTTTCCTGTTTTTCCATGGGTCTACTCCTCCTTTACCGTTCCTGTTCCTTCTGCTTGCTGTCGCGGGTGAGGCCCATAGCCCTGGCCATACGGCCATTGAGGGATTTGAACGTATCCCGCATATCAGTGAGGGCCGCAGGAATATCCTCCCTTGGAACCTGCCCCTGAAACACGCCGTCCAGCTTGGAAATCTCATACTCTTTGGCGTCCACGCCATACCGCTTGCAGAGCATATAGCTGACCGCATAGGCTTTGTAGCCGTCCGTTTCCCTGGAATAGCCGTCCATGCTTTGGGCAAGCTGCACGTTGGCAACCTCCAGAGAAACACAGCGGAAGATGTCCGGCGCGTCCATGCCCTTTTTCACCAGGATGGCGTTCTGCTCTGCGGAAAACATGGCCCCACGGCCCTGTGGCAGCTCCTCCACGGCCCGGATGGGCACCGGGGAACTGGCGATCAGGCCCTTTAAGAGCAGGCGGTCATCGTAGCGCACCTGGGGCTGAACCTGATCCCGCGCCGTGGTCTGGGAAATATCATAGACTTCCTTGGCGTAAAAGTTCTGGCCCACGCTGCCATCATCACGGCGGTATGCCTTGCCCGGCTCCAGGATGATAATGGGCAAACGCTTCTCATCCTCCAAAATCTCGATCCCCTGGGCGTGCCACTCCTTGTAGCCGCCTACACGCACCGCGTCGGGGCATTGTTCCCCAATCAGCAGCGCATTGCGGGCAGAGTGGAAGGGAAAACGGCTCTGCACATCCAGATATGCCTCCATACTGCCCGTACCCTCGGAGAACTCTCCAAAAATCCGGTCCAAGGTGGCATAGGCTTCTTTTCGCTGCTTTTCCTCTTTTACCTGCCACCACTGGCGCTTGGGGCGCTCTTTCTGGCTTTCCTGCTTTTGCGGCGCGGCCTCAGCCTGGGGCTGCTGTTCAAACAGATCATCAAAGTTATTCATCACAGATTACCTCTCTTTCGATTTGGGTTTCTTTTTGGGTTGGGGCGGCTGGTGCCGTGTGGTTTTCTGAGCCGCCTTCTTCTGGGGCGCAGCCGGCTCCTCGGCCCTGGCAGCCACCGCCTCTTTCTTCCGCTGGGCCTGGATGTCCCGCAGTTCCTGCCGGACGGAAGGTTTTTCGGCCCCATCAGAAGTACCCCTTGCGGACTTGCTGCTGCTCTCGGAGATAGGCGCGGACGGATGGGATTTTTCCGCCGCTGGTGTAAAAGAATCGGTTTTCTCCGCTGCCGGGTGCTCTGGCTGGGCCTTCTCTTTCTGGACGGGCTTCTCCATCAGCTCGTCCAAAAGCTGGTCATCCTCGCTCTTTTCCGGCATGGACTGCTCCGGGGCGGCGGGTTCACTGCCGCGCTGTTCGCGGGATTTCTCAATATCCTCCTTGATCGAAGCCGTGTCCACTACCGTGAGCTTGAACTTCTCCACGATCCGGTTGGCTCTGGCGGCGTCATCCTCGAACACCAGAATGTCGATGGTATCATCGCCTTTCTTCACCGGGATAGGCGCATAGAGAATCCCGTACCCCTTGGCTTGTTTAGCAAACTCCGGGCAATCCTCCTTCTTGATGGTGTAAACCTTTAAGGGGCGCTTTTCCCGCAGCATAGCCTCAATGCGGGCTTTGCCCTTGGTCTTTTTCTGGTCTTTCAAAACCGTGTAAAGGGCGGCGGCCAGATTTTTAGCAGCAGAACCGGTGATTTTGAGGGCAAATTCAGCGCCCTCCAGGCTCATCCGTACCACTTGCTCCGCCGCGTCGCCTGAGTTATACATCGAAAATCATCTCCTTCCTGGGGGAGCCGCCCGGCCCTGCTCCGGCTCCTGGCGGGCTTTCTCATCCCTGCCGGAGACTTCCTCACGGGCGGCCTGTATCTTATCCTTGATGGAAGTGGAGCGCAGGGCAATATCCTCGCACAGCTTCACCTCCCGGCGCAGCTCCTTGATCTGCGCAGATAGTTTGGAGATCTCAGCCCGAATGTGTTCCTGCTGGGCAGGGTCGGCCACCACGGCCTTGGTGCGAAGTTTCCGGTACAGGCTTTTCCGCTGTTCCGTTATGCTTAAAAGCCGAGATTTCAAATCGGATTGATAGGCATTGAGCTGCTCCATGGTGTCAATGCGGTGGCGTGAAAGAAGGCGGGCTTCATCGGTAAGCTCCTGCGCCCGGATCAAATCCTCCCGCAGTGCATGAGGCACCCGCCTGGGCGGGCGGTTCTGCTTTTGGGGGAATACCCCCAGCAGATAGCAGTAGTGAAAGTAGAGGGCGCGGAACCCCGTCACCTTTTTGGCCTGTTTCAAATCCCCGTGGAGCCTGCACCGCAGCGGCTCCGGCCTGTGTTCCCGCTGGGGGCGGCGCTGGGCTAAAATCCGCCTGCGGATGTTCTCCATCGAGTAGTCCTCGCCAAAGTTACGCATGAGCTTGCGCCCACGGGGATAATTCAGCGGACGAACCGTAATGTCCTTACCCACCTTGATGTCATAGCCCATCTGCCGCAGATGATAAAAAAACTGCCGTTCCGTCATAGACTGGCGGATGGCAGTATCCACATCGGCTTTGATGAGGGAGAGATAGGTGGGGCGGCCTTCCTGCTCGGCCCGCCATTCCCCGTAGTGCTTGGATTTTCCCCGCTGGGGGTTCTCAATGACAGAAAGCCCATACTCCCGGCACAGCCGGTCGGATTCCCGCTGCATATCGAAATAATCCTGCTCGGTACGGTGGTATTTGATTCCGTCCATGAAGGAAACGGTGTTCACTACAAAATGATTGTGCAGATGATTTTCCCTGTCCAGATGGGTAGCCACCAGCACCTGGTATTTTTCACCCCACAGCTTTTTTGCCAGGGCAAGGCCGATCTCATGGGCCAGCTCCGGCGTGGCCTCGCCGGGGGCAAAGCTCTGATAGCCGTGGTAGGCCACAGTCCCGTCCTCCTTTCCAAACCGCTTTTTCACCGCCATCATCTCATCGCGGGCAGTAGAGGGGCTGCAATTCACCCCGGAAACAAACTGCCGCATAACCGTTTCGCCTTCGCTTTCCACCGCCTTGCCTGTTTTTTGCTGCTGGACGGCATACTCGATCACATCCGCAAGACCCTGGGCCTCCTTGCCATCCATATCCTGCTTTTCAAAGAAATCAGGGTTTTCGGTCTTGTCTGGATTTTCAATATAAATGAGAACCTTGCCCAGCCAGCCGTTCACCCGCCAGATGGACGTAGTGGCCATGGTTACTCCATTGGCTTGGGCAGGATCACCGCTTTGGTGATGTCCCGGACAAGCTGGTCAAACTTCCGCATTTCCTCATCATAGCGGCGCTCATCAATGACGCCCAGCACATGGGCTTTCTGGGCGATCTGGTTGAGGTTGCCGCCAATCCGGTGAAGTTCCCGCATAAAGTCGTAGTAGGCGGGCGGCGGCGCGTCCTGGGGAACTAGGCCGTTCACCAGATGGCGCAGGTACGCCTCGCGGGAAAGGCCGCTGCGTTTTACTTTCTTGTTAAAGGCTTCCGCCTCTTTTTTGTCCAGCCAGAACTGGACGTGTACGTTGCGTTTTCTCATTCTTCCGAATCCTCCTTTCTGCCTATGCGGTTGATTTGAAGCAGGCACATAATCAGCACGCCGACCACACCGCCCAGCAGAAATCCAATGGCGAAAAACAATCCTTCCATGAAAACCTCCATCCTTTCAAAAGGGGTATTAGGGGGCGTTCCCCCTAACAAGCGGCCTTTGTGGTATCACAAAGGCGATGCTTGCTGGTACAGCTACATTCCATTCCCCTGCGGGGAATCCGGGACAGGCGAAAAAAGAACTCATCGCTCGCCCCGGTCACGGGAATACCGCTTGGCATGGAACTCCACGCCGGTAAAATGGCTGGCGTCCAGAACGACCTCGCCGCGTTTCCATTGGTCCCTGGCAAACTGCTCGGCCTCCTCCCGGCTGTTTGCCGCCACCTTCATTTTCACCTCCAGCGTTTCCCGGATGGTAACATCATAATGGTTCATCGCTCACGCTCCTCTCTAAAAATGGGCAGCAAAAAAGAGCGTCCATTTTCAGAACGCTCTCCAAAAAAGATATTCGTTTTTACCGCGCCTTCTCCTGTTTCAGATGACGGGTGGGGATTGCCAGCAGCTTACGCACCCGGCCCTCCAAATGCTTCTCAATGGCCTGCAAATGTTCTTCCGGCAGGCCCAGGCTTTCGTGGCGCTTGAACCGGAACCCGATCATGCGGCGGAGCTGCTCTTTCTGCTTTGGCCCCATGACCTCCGCGCACACCTCCTCATAGGAGATGTTGTAGGGGTTAGAACGGGTTTTTGCATACTCGTCCAGATTCGCATAATCTTCCTTACCGGCATAGCAGAACAGGGACAGCCCGTTGTCAAAAATGGGGGCGGGCGCAATAATGTTGCCGCTGTGGTTATCCCGCAG
>OHOA01000590.1_pt1 | contig 14191 bp, 9 predicted proteins | sample 1569681 | NCBI WGS metagenome assembly OHOA01 (sample SAMEA3879609, study PRJEB24766) | human gut metagenome | biome: human-associated habitat; feature: feces | place: USA | collected 1985/1987 | reverse complement strand
AATGCTTTGCGGTCAAAAAAAGCTATGCTCCGCAAGCGGGATATTCCGGCTATGAATGTGAACTGTCAATACATTTAGCTACTGCTTACATTTCCTTTGCGCCCGTCCGCGTCTTGCGGACGGGCGCATTTTGCTTTTTTCAACTTTTTTCTGAAAAGCGCACTCAAGAGCCATCTCCCGAACGGGTACGGAGCGAAAGGGGCAGAGAGGACAAGCCCTTAACTCCCGTCCTCTACTCCACGCGGGAAGGAGGTGAACTCTATGGAGCTATCTTCTTCCGACAAGGAAAGAATACAACATCAGTACGACGCATTAGCAAAGAAAACTTTGGTCGGCGAAGCGAAAAGCCACCGCCGCACTCTTGCGAAACGCGCAGCACGCGAAGTTACTTTTTCGGATTTGAGCGAAAGCGAACTCGCGCAGCTTTTCACAACGGACGAATACGAAAGCGATTATTTCCGTTTTCAAGTGTCCGGCTTTGATGTACTCGTCAAAAATGAACTGCTTGCCGAAGCCCTTAACGCTTTGCCCGAAAGGAAACGCGACATTATCCTTTTGTCCTACTTCTTGGATATGAGCGACGCGGAAATTGGCGAACTGCTGAATGTTGTACGCACGACGGTTTTCCGGCACAGGAAATCCGCGCTTGCGAAAATCAAACAGTATTTGGAGGGAAAAGCAGATGATGAATACCGTTAGGAAGTCTGAAAATCTGTTGCCGTTCCCTGTCATTTCCGCAGCGGCAAACGGCGACACAACCGCCATGTGCGCGATCTTGAAGCACTACGAGGGTTACATAGCGAAACTTTGTACCCGCACGCTGAAAGACGACGCGGGCAATACCTATTCCTATGTGGACGAGGAAATGCGTAACAGGCTGCAAGTGCGCCTTATTACCCGCACCCTTGCTTTTCATGTAGGATAATCTTTTAGCCCATGCGGGGAGCGTGTCCCCTTTCCACGCTTCCCGTTATGGGCTATTTGTCGTTCCGCAAAAGCATATCCGCTGTTGATGTGCTTTTGCAGGCCGACAAAGCCTATTGTTCTTTGACAAAGAAAGCGGCCTTTGGTGCGCAGCATAACAGGCAAACGGGTACATTCCGTCTGTACCGAGCCAGTCGGCGGGTACGCCATGACAGCTTTTCCCCATAGGGGAAAAGCCGAGCGAGAACTACCGCGCCGTAAAACAGGTTTAGCAGCTTGTGGGCGACGACATACAAGGCGGCACAATGATACTCCCGCGTTGAACACCCTCAAAGTATTGCGCGGCGCACCCATAAGCATGGGCCGGGGTGAAACTCCCGTGAGGTTGCAGCTAACAACCGCCCGTTTTTGCCTTTTGACGAATATAGTTTATCCATACAGGAAAAGGAGGTTTTTCTAATGGATAAAAAACAGACAATTACAACCGAACGCAAAATAGGGAAAATCACCTATCTTGTTCAAGCGTTGCCGAGTGAAAAGGCAACCGATACAATCCATAAAAAGATTGAGAAACTCATTGTAAAGGATTTGCAGAAAAAGCCCGGAAATCCGGGATTTTTAGCGTCCGAGTAGTGCATTAGGCGGCGGGATATGGTATAATGATAGCAACACATTATACCTGTTTATTCGGCTGTCGGAAAGGAGGACTAATGTTACAGTCGAATAAAATCACCGCCCTTTACTGCCGTTTAAGTCAAGAGGATATGCAAGCCGGAGAAAGCGGAAGCATACAGCACCAAAAAATGATACTTCAACGCTATGCGGACGAACACCATTTTTTGAACACAAAGTTTTTTGTGGACGACGGATTTTCCGGCGTGAGTTTTGAGCGCGAGGGGCTGCAAGCGATGTTGCAGGAAGTGGAAGCCGGACGAGTGGCGACGGTCATTACCAAAGACCTTTCCCGTCTTGGCAGAAACTATCTGAAAACGGGCGAACTCATAGAGATTGTATTTCCCGAAAACGGAGTACGCTATATCGCGATCAACGACGGAGTTGACACAGCGCGGGAGGATAACGAGTTTACCCCCTTGCGGAACTGGTTTAACGAGTTTTACGCCCGCGACACAAGCAAGAAAATCCGCGCAGTTAAACAGGCACAGGCGCAAAAAGGCGAGCGCGTCAACGGGGAATATCCATACGGCTATATCCCAGACCCGAACAACCGCCACCACCTTATACCCGACCCGGAAACCGCGCCGATTGTCAAACAGGTTTTCGCTATGTTTGTTAGCGGCGTGCGTATGTGCGAAATCCAAAAATGGCTTGCGGAAAACAAAGTCTTGACGATTGGAGCGTTGCGCTATCAGCGTACAGGACAGGCGCGGTATCAGCGGGCAATGATCGCCCCCTATACTTGGCCGGACAAAACGCTCTATGACATATTAGCAAGGCAGGAATATTTAGGGCATACCATAACCGCGAAAACTCACAAGGTATCCTACAAGTCGAAAAAGACCCGGAAGAACGAAGAAGAACAACGCTATTTCTTCCCAAACACCCATGAGCCGCTTGTTGACGAGGAAACCTTTGAACTTGCGCAAAAGCGGATTGCTACCCGCCACCGCCCGACAAAAGCAGCGGAGATTGATATTTTTTCCGGCTTGCTGTTTTGCGCTGGTTGCAGACATAAGATGTATTACCAACAGGGCGTAAATATCGAGCCGCGCAAGTTTTCCTATTCTTGCGGCGCATGGCGCAACAGGGCAAGGACAGGCAGCGAGTGTACCTCTCATTATATCCGCAAAAACGTACTTCTTGATTTAGTGCTGGAAGATATGCGGCGGGTTTTGCGGTATGTTAAGGAACACGAACAGGACTTTATCTGTAAAGCTACCGAGTACGGCGACATGGAAGCGAGAAAGGCATTAGCGCAGCAGCAAAAGGAACTTTTCAAAGCACAGGCGCGTATGACCGAACTTGACACGCTTTTCCGCAAGCTGTATGAGGACAACGCATTAGGCAGACTGACAGATGAACGGTTTGTGTTTCTAACTTCCGGCTATGAGGACGAAAAGAAATCCCTTGCCGCAAGGATAGACGAGTTACAACAGCAGATCGCAACCGTTACCGAGCGAAAAAGGGATATATCAAGGTTTATTCAGATTGTCGGGAAATACAGCGACATACAGGAATTGACCTATGAAAACGTCCATGAGTTTATCGACCGTATTTTGATACATGAATTAGACCGGGAAACCAACACCCGGAAAATCGAAATCCATTATAGCTTTGTCGGACAGGTTGATACCGAGCAGGAGCCGACGCAAGTTGTCAACCATGACCGCCGCAACATGGTAGATGTAAAAAGTATCGCTATCTAACCCCAGCAAAGTTCGCACCAGAATAGCCATCGTCCGTGTACCAGCGCAGATTGGAAAAACCGTTCTGCTTTGCGTAAGTTTCAAGGATACGCTTCTGAGACTTGATATGTCAAGGTGTTTTTCTGCCTTAAGTATTTTTTTTTGCTGAATTACGGAATGTGGCGCTGAATATATATCTCAACAACATGTTATGTGGTCTGCCTTGGAAATGGCCGTGGAATAAAGGCTCCCTATCGGATGTTTGTCTCAATCACTCTTTTTATCAGAGCGTTCCTCATTCAGGGCAAAGTCCTTAGCGGTGACCGTGTGTTTGATCGGCGTCCAGGTTGTCCGATGAAATAAGGACACCAAGGCGATTGGAATATAAGTGAACATAAATAAAGGGAAAGTAAACGCATACAGCGCCTTTTTCAGCGAAGAAGTCCGGATCTGTTTCCACTCGGTTACGGTAGTTATAGCGCCTATCGCAAACAAGGTTGCATACATTGTTCCAAGCAGACGGGCTATGGACTCTACAGCAATCATGATATCATCTCCGATATAAGCACCCCAAACTCCAAGAGTTATGTTGCTTACAACAGAGAACATGGATAGAATAAAGGCCGGCATAATCGTCATTAACATATCAAAACAAGGGAAGCTGTCACAGAGCATTCCCTTGATCAGTCTTTTCCCGTAGTAGCGAAACACCTGCGGATATCCGCGGCTCCAGCGCATCCTCTGGTTCCAGGACTGGCTGAAAAACACGGGCTGTTCATCATAGAGGACGGCTTTCTCACAAAAGGCAATTTTTATTCCCTTTGTGATCTGGTCAACACTGAACTCTATATCTTCGGTGAGCAGGTGATATGGCCAGCCGTTTATCTCATCAGCGATCTTTCTACTGAAAAAGAAACCGGTTCCGGACACGGCACAGCTGAAATGGATGATATTTCTGGCATGATTGAGATATCTGCTTTCTCGTAAGAACCACAGGGCATAGCCTGCGCTAATCCAATTATCTCCGTAGTTTTTACTGCTCCGGTAGCTTGTAATCACATCATTTCTGGCTATAAGGTAAAGTTCATCTGCTCGATGTAATCGCGCTCCAGAAGATTGTCCGCATCAAAAACAAAAAACCATCGAAGCCTTTCGGATAGTCCTTGCAGATCCGCTTTTTCAGCTCTTCCAGAGCATAGCCTTTCCCAATCAGGTTTGTGTTATACCGGGTATATACTTTGGCTCCGTGTAATATCGCGATATCCGCTGTTTCATCGGTACAGTTATCCGCCATAACAAACATCGAGAGAAACTCCTGCGGATAGATCTGTGCTTTCAGGCTGTCAATCAGATCCCCTATAACAGCAGCTTCGTTTCGCGCACATATAAGAGCCGCAAAACGATGAAGCGGAACAGGATCGGAAGAAGCTCTCTTTTTGCAAAACAACCAGACAATAGGAATGTAAAGAATTTGATATGCATAACAAACTGTAAATATAATGGCAATCAGGCGATTTAAAAAGCTGAGGGTATTCAAGACTATCGCTCCCAAACGGATATTGAAGGTGAAATGGCTATACGTAGCCGCGAGTACAATACCCCAGCATATAAGAGAGCCATAACATAATCAATTCACAATTATACTCCGATGAGCAGAATATTCAAACGGAAGAAAGCGAAAACCATAGAAAATCGGAGGAGAATTTCCGCAGCCCTATTGAAAAACCAGGCCGTTTGGTATATACTATAACATAGTTATATCAATATAGAAGTTGGGTACAGCTTGTGGTCGAAAGTTTACGGTTTATTTCTAAAAAAGGACTCGACAAAATGGAACACATGCCCATAATTAGACAGAATAAGTCTGCCTAGTTTTGTTTCTCGTATAATTTTCCATCATAATACCGTCTTCCGCATCTCCACCATGATTTCATGGAGAAGATGCACTTTTGTTGATTTTCTCGGGGAGGTGAAGTGCATGAAGATTCAAAAGGTAGTGATTCCAGGATGCGGGTAATCATATAATTAGGCACAAAGGCATAGCGAGGGATCAGTGATGCGGTCTTTCATTATGCCAAAAGTTTTCAGAAAATATTTAGAATGTGGAGAAAAACACTTATGAAGAAGCATCGATTTTTATCAGTATTTCTATCGCTCGTTCTGGTGTTGTCGATTGTCTGTATGGGGACTGTCTTTGCAGCTCTCGGTGATAGCAACGGAGAAACAACGCCTCCGGCGACCGGAAAAACACTTGTAAGTAACGGAGACGGCACTTATACCCTGTCGCTCAGCGTTACAGGTAAGGCCGAGACTACATCGGAATCCAACAAGGCCGATGTAATCGTCGTACTTGACAGGTCCGGGAGTATGGATGAAAGCGTAGAAGGCTACGTAGCAAATCAGACGGGACGCTACGGGTTAGTAAATCGTAGATATGTCAATTTGTACTATCTGCATAACGGAGATTACAGAAGCCTTGAAAACGATACATATACAGGAACAGTGTATTATCAGACGTGGAGTCTTTGGTCGGGATATACGTACACAGAATATACGGGAACTCGTTATGAGTACATGGACAGCGATCGCCTTGCGGTTGCCAAGTCTGCCATAAGTACTTTGGCAGACCAGTTGGGATCCTACAACGAAGGAAATCCTGATGCAGTACGATTCGCACTTGTTACATTTGCAAGCACTGCCAGAACAGAAACTTTTAGTCAGAACAGCACTTGGACGACAAATGTAACAACCTTTAAGAACAAAGTAAACAGTGATACGATTAGGGCAACTGGCGGAACCAACTGGGAGGATGCTCTGCAAAAAGCCAATGGACTCAGCGTTCGCGAAGACGCAGAAGTCTATGTGATATTTGTTTCCGACGGCAACCCGACCTTCTATGTGGGTGGCGGATCTGGTCAGGAAACCTCCAGCAATGTTTCAATGTCCTATAACAAAGCAAAGGACGATGCCAAGGCCATAGTGAATGCCGGAAAGAATTTCTACGGAATCGGTGTTTTCGGCAGCGTTGACAGAATGAAGAATCTGGTTACCGATGCGGGTGCGCCTTCCGGCAACTACTACAGTGCTACTGATTCTGCAGGCCTGCAGGTTGCATTTTCAGATATCATCGGCAAGATTACCAAAGCTTTGGGCTATAAGGACGTGAAGATTGAGGATGGCATCACAAGCATGACATCGGCTCTTGTGAAGACCGATCCTACAAGCTTCACATACATGAGAAGCGGCGGCAGCTACGGCGATGGTGCTACATGGACGCCTGATGATGCGCAGAAAGCAAAGTATGAAGGCGGCAAGGTAAGCTGGGACCTGGGTAATGCGCAGCTTGAAAACGGCGTTACCTATACTGTAAGCTTCAAGGTATGGCCTTCTCAGGAAGTCTATGATATTGTTGCTGACCTGAACAATGAAATTAAGGATTATGAAGACTTGACTGCTGACCAGAAGGCTCAGATTGTAGAGCTTGAAGGTGGTGGCTATGGCCTTAAGACCAATACAGACGCAAAAGTAACCTACACTCAGGTTGAAACCAGAGCCACGGCTACTGCTCCGGAAGGATTCGTAGAGGGTCAGCCGGCAGACGACGGCTACACCTACACCTATGATTCTGAAACTGGCATATACGCCGGTACTAAGGAAACGCAGGGGTCAGCTGATATTAGCAATCCGGATCCGATGGTGCTGACAAGCAGTATGATCACCATCGAAAAGACATGGGATGATGACTATCTTGGTGATAACGTTCGCCCTGACAGTCCGATTACCCTGAATATCAAGAAGGACGGTGCAAACTATAAGAGTCTGGAGCTGGAGAAAGCTAACGACTGGAAAGCCAATGTATATGTTGCACCCGGAGTCATCGTAAATGGCGAAACTCTTGAAACAGGCCACTCATATGCCATCGAGGAAGCGAATACTGACGTTCACTATGAACTTGATGCAGACGACTTCAAGCCGATGCTTGTAGACAATGTTCTTATCGCCGATTACGAGACTGGTGCTACTGCAGCAAACGCAACTATTAAGGTGACTAATTTCCGCAAGGGCGACCTGATTATCTCGAAAACCGTTGAAACTTATGACGGTGGGACAGTAGACTTGAGCAAGGAATTCGAGATGAAGGTTACTTTCAAGAAGGGTACCGAAACTTGGGCTCCTGCAGAAGCTGACCAGGTAACATATAAGATTGGTGCCACAGGCACTGCACAGCCATTCCCATCAGATGGCGTGATTAAGCTGAAGCACGGCGGGACAGCCACAATCAGCAACCTCCCTGCCGGAATCACATATACAGTTGTTGAGCAGAACCTTTCCGCAGGATATACGCAGATAGCCCCTACCAGTGCAGCGACAGGAACAATTGTCGGTGACAGTGCACAGAGGGTAGACTTTACTAATCAGTACTCTACGAGTTCTGTATCCGCTACAATTCCTGTGACAAAGATTCTTAGCGTTCCGTCAGGTCTTACCGGACCGGGAAGTATTAAGGAAGCATACACCTTCACACTATCAGCAGTAACTGAAGGCGCTCCTATGCCGGAAGCCGGTGGAGAGACTGTTAAGAACCCTGATGACAACGGTGGAACAGCCAATTTCGGAGCAATCACCTTTGATGCTCCGGGTACGTACAAGTACAAAATTACTGAGAGCGGAACAGTTGCAGGCGTTACCAATGACAGTGCCGCAACAACCGGTAAAGAGGTAACAGTTACTGTAGAGGACAATGGCGACGGCACCTTGAGTGCAACGGTAATAGGTGCTACGCCAACTGACAATGATGTCACCAGGACAACATTTACTAATACATATGAAAACGCGACTCCTGCTACTATTCAGCTTTCTGCGAGCAAAAAGCTGAATGTTGAAGAGCCGGCAAATAACGCACCTGATGTAACAGAAAAGTATGATCTCACCCTTGCTGCGGTAAACGATGCTCCGATGCCTGAATCGGCTGTTGACGGCAAAGTAACCGTAAAGAACCCCGACGGCAACGCAACGGCAGTCTCCTTCGGCACGATTGAGTATACAATGCCCGGCGTATACCAGTATACGGTAAGCGAGTCTGGGAATGTACCTGGCGTTACTAACGGCCAGACAGCCTACAGCGTGTCTGTACAGGTAACAGACAACCAGGACGGCACCATGACTGCCAAGGTTACCAGCGGCAGCCAGACAACGAAGTTCACCAACACCTATTCGGTTTCGTCCGCGGTGCTTGCTGAAGGCAAGATCAGCGTAAATAAGAATCTTACCGGCACGAATCTTTCGGCAGGTGCGTTCAACTTTGAGATTAAAGCTTCAGAGGAGACGCCGAACGCTCCGCTTCCTGCGGTAGCTACTGTGACGAACAATGCACGGGGCGTTGCAGCATTCGGAGAGATCACCTATACCCGACCCGGAAGCTACAAGTATGCGATTTCCGAGATTGACGGCGGACTGTCCGGTTATACCTACGATGATAACGTAGTATACGTACTGGTTAAAGTTGTTGATAACGGTAACGGAACGATGAGCGCGTCGGTGGAATATGAAAACGATCCTTCGTTCAATAACACCTATACTGCAAGAGGTTCGGTCCAAATTACTGCACAGAAAAAACTCACGGGACGTGCTCTTGAAGACGGTCAGTTCAGCTTCAAGCTGACTGCCCTCGATGGAGGTCCTGGCAATAACCTGACTGCGACCAACAACGCATCCGGACAGATTGTGTTCGAAAGAATTGATTTCAGTAATACGGACCTTACGAAAAAAGAAGAGATCGTAAAAACGTATGTTCAGAGATATATCAATGTAGATGATGAGAACGATGTTTTGGTTACCCTGCCAGATGGGGCTGTTCCCGGCAGTGAAGAGGGTACTTGGACGATCACCGAAAGCGGCACGATGCTCCAGAAGACTTATAAGCTGGTTTACGTCAATAAGGAGAATCCCGAAGATACCCTTACGATGATTCCTGATGGTGCAGAAATCAATGATGATGATGGCAGCTTTACTCTCAAATTCAAATCGACAGAGTACGCATCAAAGACCTTCACCTACAATATCAGCGAAGTTGCCGGCAGTGCCTCCGGCTATACCTACGACACGCACACTGAAACTGTGGTTATAACAGTCAAGGACAACGGTGATGGTACTCTTTCTGTCATTGCAACGTATGATCCGAGCGGAGCAGTCTTTAACAACACCTACAGCGCAAAGGGATCTGTCGTCCTGAAGGGTACCAAGTCCGTAACAGGCACGGGCCTTAGATCAGAGCAGTTCATCTTCAACCTGATCGACAAGGATAACAACATCCTTAGCACCGCGAAAAACGATGCGACCGGAGCCTTTGCCTTTGGTGCTCTGAATTACACAGAGAAGGATGCCGGAAAGACCTTTACCTACACTATCGTTGAGGTTAATGACGGTCAGGGCGGATATGCCTACGACAGCAAAGTTTGCGAGGTAACGGTTACAGTAAAGGATAACGGAGACGGAACCCTGAGTGCTGTGGCCACCTATACGCCCGATGCAAGCTTTAACAACACCTATTCAGCCTTTGGTTCTGTTACCTTCACGGGAACCAAGACGGTAACCGGCGGAACCCTTGAGTCCGGCCAGTTCACCTTCAATCTGCTGGATCAGGCTGGAAACGTCATCGGCCAGGCAACCAATGCGGCTGACGGAAGCTTTGCTTTCGCACCGGTTTCCTACACCATTGCGGATGCGGGCAAGACCTTCAACTATTCTATCGTTGAAGTTAATGATGGCCAGGGCGGTTATACCTACGACACGAAGGTGTGCAAGATCTCCGTTAACGTAACAGACCTCGGCGACGGTGTCCTGAAGACAGACGTTGCTTATGAAGGAGACGCATCCTTTGTTAACTCCTATGCAACATCTTCTACAGAGGTCGTGCTTACCGCAAAGAAGACCCTGTCCGGCAGAAAGCTGGCGGACGGCGAGTTCAGCTTCACGGTTTCTCAGGGAGACAACGTGATCGCTACAGGCAAAAATGATGTTAACGGCAACATTACCTTCTCAGCCATTCCTCTTACCAAGGCCGGAACCTATAGATTCACGGTAGCTGAGGTGATTGGGAGCAAGGAAGGCGTCACCTACGACAAGAAGACCTACACCTATGTAGTCGTCGTGGAAGACGTTAACGGAAAACTTACCGTGAAGGATGTTTCTATCGATGGAGCAACGGAAGTGGTGTTCAGCAACACCTATAAGACCACTCCTCCGCCGGAACCCCCTAAGACCGGTGACAACACCAATCTCGGCCTTTGGCTTGCTCTGATGTGCCTTGGCGCAGCCGGATTTACCGGTTCCGTGCTTTTCGGCAGAAGAAAGAGACAGCGCAAATAAAAGCTGAAGGAGGAACAATTTAAGCCAACCGAAAGGCGGTGTCGGGAAATCCCGCACCGCCTTTCCTGCTTAAGAGATTATGGAAAACAATTCATATAGAGGCAGAAGCTGAAGAAGGAAGAAGAAAACTGCCGGCCGGCTTGCTTTGATTGGTCTGCAGGTTGTATTCGGGGCATTTTTTGTTTTCAGTGCGGTTATGGCAGTGGATATTCTTGCTGAACGGGCTTCTGCTCAGGATACCTATGAAAACCTGAGAGAAAGTCTTTAAACAAGGTCTTCTATTACGGAAACAGTGCCTGGAAACACTGACGCAACAGAACCCGATACTTTCTCAGAAGAAGTTAAGGAGACAGAACCACATCAGGTCATATCCACGGACTTTACAAAACTCCAGGATATTAATCAGGATATTGGGGCTTGGCTGCTTTCCAAGGATACGCCAATTGATTATCCGGTCCTGCAGGCAGATGATAACCGTTGTTATCTGAATCACCTCTATACCGGCGAGATCAATGGTGCAGGCTCTCTCTTCCTGGATTACCGGAACACCGGACTTTTTACTGACCGCAACTCGGTCATTTACGGTCATCATATGAAAAACGAGAGCATGTTCCATACGCTGGAAGGCTACAAAAAACAGGATTATTATGACAGCCATCCTATCATGATCCTCTATACCCCTGATGGCGACTATCTTGTTGAACTGATCAGTGGAACAATTGAGGATGGAATGAAAGAGTTTGTAAAATTTGATTTTGAAAACGAAGAGGACTTTACCGAGTACGTAAACGCGCTTAGAAGTCGCTCTACATTTCAAAGCACGGTGGAACTGCAGCCGGATGACCGACTTCTATCCCTGTGCACCTGCTCTTACGAATGGAGTGAAGCAAGGTATCTGGTTGTTGGAAGGCTGACGCCGATAATGACCGGAAATCAGTAAACGCAAGCGAGACCAAGCTCTACAGCAAAGGAATTCTGGCGGGAGTACACTGAAAATAAGTGTACCCCCGCCTAACTTTATCTCTCCAAATCCCGTGAACGATTTTTTGGCTTTCTTTGTTGCTGTTCCCGACGCTGCTGCATATTCCGTTTCCATTCTATTTCCCGGATACGCTGTTCTTTCCCGTAAAGACCAAGCTTGCCGTCTACATTCTGTTTAGCGCTTGCCATATCCCAGAAACTCACATTTTTTGAGTCGCTGCGGATACGGCCCTCAGCTGCGCGTTCACAGGCTTCCCGGACATCCTGTCTGGCATAATACAGCTCCACCGGGTCAAGGTTTTCTGCTTGGGTTTTCAGTTCATCGTATTCCGCAAAAGCCTTTTCAAGCTCGGCGGTATATTTTTCTTCCTGTACGGACAGCCGCTTCACAGCCTGTTCCGTGTCTGCCACCTCTTTCTTGAAATGACTGATCTCGGAATCGTCCTTGTAGCTCAGGCTGTCGAGCAAACGTGACTTCTCGGAGCGCAGTTCTTCAATTTCTTCCGTAAGCGTGGCGATCCGCTGCGTAAGCTCCTTGTGCCGCAAGATCTTGAGCACAGGTGTAGCCTTCTTCTCAGCCGAAAGTGCTTTCTTTTCCTTTGTGCGCTCCTTTAACTGCTTGACCGTCTCGGTGTAATCCGCATAGATGTCCTTCGCAGATTTCAGCCATTCGGAGAATTTCCGCTTTCCGGTACGCACACGGTTGATGCTATATTGGAAGATGATCATATTCGCCCGTAGCTCTTCCAGCGCCCGTGCCATAGCCGGAACCGTGTTTCGTACTGCCTGTACGAGTTTTCTGACGGCAGCTTTCAATTCCCGCAGCAAAGCGTTGTCTGCCTTGATCTGACGGTTGATTTCACAGCGGTCAGAGATAATGCCCTTTTTCTCCAACGCACGGCCAACCACACCCTCGTGAATGGTAGGCTGCTCGGTCAAGCCCCGGTCTGCATGGCTGCGATGGTCAATGCGTTCCTCCCGTCCCGCACATTCCAGATATTTGTTGGTCACATCTGCCCATTTTTCACGCCAGACCAAAAGCTGCTCGTCGCTGTTCCAGCGCTCGGCAATGGGATTCTGCCTGCCGTATTTGGTGCTTTTGGGATGCTTGTTGGCTCGTTCATAGCCGTGCTTCTCAGCTTCGGAAGGCGGCATATACACTTTCTTTCTCCCGACCTTGTAATGGTACTGCTTTTCCCACCCGTCAGCCTGTGCCGTCTTGAACTCAATGGCGGTAAAACCTTTTTCCTCTCCGTTGCGGACACAGAGATATTCTTTCTCTGTCTTGTACTGCCACTTGCCCTGTTCATCCAGCGGGCGCACTGTCAGCATAATGTGGGCATGGGGATTGTGACCGGGCGGGTGGGGATCGTGGATCGCTACATCTGCACACATTCCGTCCGATACAAATTGCTCCTGTATAAATTCGGTCAGCAGCTTCTGCCATTCGGATTTGTTCAGCTCGATGGGAAGTGCAACCACAAATTCACGGGCAAGGCGGCTGTCCTTGGTCTTTTCACTTTCTTCTACGGCATTCCACAATACGCTGCGGTCTTGCCACTCAGTAGGAGCGTTTTCGGGCAAAAATACCTCCTGCCAGACAAGTCCTTTCTTGCGGGTATAGTCATGCTGCACTCCATCATAGTCATTCAAAATTTTGGAGCAGCTCAGATATGCGGAAGCAGCGACAGCGGATCGGCCTTTTCCACGGCTGACCACTTTGGCTTCCAGATGGTAAATTGCCATTCGTCCGTCCCAGTCCTTTCGTAAAGTTTCTGTTTCTCTTTGTGAAAGAGAAAATGACTATCAGTTGGGCTGATAGTCATAACCGCAGACAAAGCTGCCGGTGGCAGGTTTGTGCGGGCAGTTGGCGCAAAGTGGGGTACAATCTGTACCCCTTCTCACAGACGCAAAAGCGGGTGTGTTTGCGATAACTGCGTGGACAATGACAGCAGCGCCCCAAAGCTGTGGCATTGTCCATAAGGCTCCCGCAGGAGCCGCATCCCCCTCGGAGAGCCCACGATACTTTGCAGCCGCAGGATGAAAGTATCATAGTGGGTTATTACACTTCCGCAGAAGTGCCTCCCCGAAAGCTACCCGTCCTGCACAATCTGAAATCAGGAGGTAAACTGCCTATGGCAAGAGGCGACGGTATCCACCGTACCAGCGCAAGAAACATGAGACTGACCACACCCAAACTGAAAAACGCGCAGCAACACAACGAGCGTGAAAAAGAATCGTATGTCAATCAGGACATTGTTCCGGAACGCTCCCATCTAAATGTTCATTTCAAGAAACCGGACGGCGGCTATCTGGAACAGTTTGAACAGATGGAGGCTAACGGAATCATCTCCACACGGGGCATCAAAGAGGACGCTTTCCGCTACGGCGAGCTGATCTTCGATGTAAATTCCGCCTACTTTTTCAACCACGGCGGATATGACTTCGCAAAACAATTTTACCACGATGCCTATCAGGCTGCAATCAAAATCGTGGGCGGCGAACAGTACATCCTTTCAGCGGTCATGCACGCTGACGAGCGTAACCGGGCCATG
>OHOA01000584.1_pt1 | contig 14537 bp, 9 predicted proteins | sample 1569681 | NCBI WGS metagenome assembly OHOA01 (sample SAMEA3879609, study PRJEB24766) | human gut metagenome | biome: human-associated habitat; feature: feces | place: USA | collected 1985/1987 | reverse complement strand
AAAGCCAAAGCCGTGGTGGAGCAACTGCGCTCTATGAAACTGAAGGAGGCTGCCAAGAAGGTGGAGGATGGCATTGAGGAAACGCTGATTTACTGCGATTTTCCCAGCGAACACTGGACCCGTATCCGCACCAACAATGTCATTGAAAGACTAAACCGGGAGATCCGCCGCCGCACTCGGGTAGTGGGCAGTTTCCCGGATGGTAACTCCGCCCTCATGCTGGTCTGTGCCCGGCTGCGCCATGTGGCTGGCACCCAGTGGGGCAACAAGAAGTACATGAACATGAAGCACTTGGAGGCTGCTATTGAGGACGCTTCCATTGCTGGCTGACTTCACTCATACCAGGACCTGCAAACCATTTTGCGAAAAATTCTTGACACTACCGAGCCTTCCGCAAGTCGGTGATAGGTTTGACGCTTACTTTTCACCATAGAAAAATTCACTCGTGAATTCCTGCGTCTCAAGACATGAAAAAGTCCCGGCTGATCCGTTTGGGATCAGCCGGGCTTTGTTTACGGGGTTCAGCAGGGCAGATTGTCTTGCAGGGTTTTCAGCAGGGCGTCGGCTTCCTCCGGGGAGCTGCCTTTGACGCCTAGGTAGAATTTCACCTTGGGTTCGGTGCCGGAGGGACGGACGCACATCCAGGCGTCGTTCTCCAGCTCGTAATACAGCACATTGGACTCCGGCAGGTCTGTGGGGGTGACGGTGCCGGTGGCCAGATCCAGAACGGTGTGCTTCAGGTAATCCCGGATCTTCAGCACCTTGCAGGGGCCGACAGACTGGAGCGGGTTGGTCCGCAGAGACTCCAGAATGGAGGCGATTTTGGCGGCGCCTTCCTGGCCGGGATAAGTCAGATTGACGGTATCTTCCCGGTAGTAGCCGTATTCCCGATAGAGCTCCTGCATCCGATCCCACAGGGTTTTGCCTTGGCAGTAGCACCAGGCGGCGGCTTCGCACAGGGCCATCACAGCCACAACGGCATCTTTGTCCCGGGCGTGGGTGCCCACCAGACAGCCATAGCTTTCCTCCATGCCGAACTGGAAGGCGTAGGTGTGATTCTGCTCAAACAGCCGCATTTGCTCGCCGATAAACTTGAAGCCGGTGAGCACGTCGATATACTTCATGCCGAAGGCCTCGGTCACCGTCCGGACCATGTTGGTGGAGACGATGGTGCTGACTACGGCGCCGTTGGCCGGCAGCACGCCCAGCTCCTTCCGGCGGCGCAGCAGATAATCACAAATCAGAACGCCGGACATGTTGCCGGTGAGGGGCTTGTATTCGCCGGAGGCGCGGTCGAGGGCAAAAACACCCAGCCGGTCGGCGTCGGGGTCTGTGGCGAGGACCAGGTCTGCACCCTGCTCTTTGGCGTAGCCCAGAGCCAGGGTAAAGGCGGCCTTGTCCTCCGGGTTGGGGCTCTTGACGGTGGGGAAGTCTCCGTCGGGTTTTTCCTGCTCCGGAACCACAAACACGTTCCGGAAGCCCAGCTCGGACAGGACCCGCCGTACCGGCAAGTTCCCGGTGCCGTGCAGGGGCGTGTAAACGATTTTCAGACCGGCGGCTTGGGCGATGGAGTCGTGGTCCAGCACCAGGGCCTGGATGGTGGCCATGTACCGATCGTCCAGCTCTTGGCCGATGGTGTGATACAGGCCGGCGGCAACGGCCTCGTCGTGGGTCATGGTTTTTACGGTAGCGTAGTCGGTCACGGCGTTTACTTCGTCCAGGATCTCCCGATCCAGAGGCGCGGTCACCTGAGCGCCGTCGTCCCAGTAGACCTTGTAGCCATTGTAAGCGGGGGGATTGTGGGAGGCGGTAATCATCACGCCGGCGGTGCAGCCCAAGGTGCGGACGGCAAAGGACAGCATGGGAACCGGCCGCAGGGAGTCAAAGCGGTAGGTGGGGATGCCGTTGGCGTTGAGGCACAGGGCGGTTTCCTCGGCAAACTCTGGGGACATATGCCGGGAGTCAAAGGAGATGGCTACGCCTTTGGCAGCCGTTCCCTTTTTCAAAATGAAGTTTGCCAGACCCTGGGTGGCCTTGCGGACGGTATACAAGTTCATGCGGTTGCTGCCGGCGCCCAGGATACCCCGCAGACCGCCGGTGCCGAAGGCCAGGTCCCGATAGAACCGGTCCTGAATCTCAGCGGTGTTGCCCGCGTCTGCCAGGGCTTTCAGCTCCGCTCGGGTCGCTTCGTCGAAGTAGGGATTGCTGCACCACTGTTGGTAACGTTCCATTGCATTCATATGATTCACCTTCATAGCTATTGTATTTTATTAACAGGCCGTTGTATGGGCCATGTCGTCCAGTTTTTGAAATACCGGTCTGAGCAGATATACATCCATCATAGGAACCAGGGAGAAGCCCAGCGCAAGCCAGAACAGAAGGGTGTACAGGAATAAGCTGCTTAAGAACAGGGCCATGAGAAGCGGCAACGCGTGGAAAAACAGCATGGCCAGGGTCCGCGGAAACTGATAGATGGTCAAGATCATGGCGTTGTGCAGATGCTCCCGCAGCGTGTTTTGGTACCGGATCATCAGGGGATAAAGATAGAGCAGAACGGCTGCCACGGTACAGGCTAAAATACAGATGATGACAAACAAAACCGTGTACAGGGGACCCTGAATAAAAAACCGAATCAGCATAAAATCGCAGATCAAAGAGGCCGCAATCAGAAGGGTGATGAGCCAAACAATGGTTGCCTGCTTAAAATTCTCGCGAAACGCCCGGAAAAATGTGTTCCAGATTCCGCCGCAGGAATCCCGGGAGATGTCCAGCACGACCTTATAGGTCGCGGCGATGGAGGCGCCGGCGGTGACCACGGGCAGGCAAAATAAAATACATAGGACGTCCACCAGGACCATGTCTGCCAGGGTGGAGAGGAATTGGAAAACAGGGTTATCCAGTCGGAAAAAATTTTTCATATACATGCCTCCGTCTTTTAAGATTTTCTCAGCCAGGCGTTGATTTGCAGCTGCAGGGTTTGTTGTAGCTTCAGCAAGCCTGCTTCATCCAGTTCGTCCAGCATTTTGGGGAGGTAGATCTCCGGATCCACCGTGCCGGTCATCAGAGCGGCATAGTATTTCTCATACACTTGAGAGACGGCTTGAAACTCCGCGCTATATCTGGAATAGTCCGGCGTAAAGCCAAGCAGGGGGGATTCTGCCGTATTGTCGTTGAATTCCTGATACAGCTCCCATTTGTTCGGGCTCTCGCCCACCGTGGTTTTCAAAATGAACCAGTTGCCCTGGGTGTAAGGGACGCCCCGATAAGCCGACGAGATGATTTGCACCTGATCGTCCTCCGTCAGGGTGTAGTGGATCCCTTCGATGCCGTAATTCAACAAGTTCCGAATTTCCGGGTCGGTGTTGACCGCGTTTAGAAAAGTGAGGCAGGTTTCCGGGTGCTTGGTGTTGGCATTGACCACCATAATGCCCCCCTGGGCGGACTCGGTGGTGACGATGCTGTCGGAGACCTGCTGGGCGACGATGGGATAGCCATAATCCGTGGAATAGCTGGCAGAAGCGTCCGGCCCGCCGGTAGACAGGCGCAAAAATACATTTTCTCCCTGAAACCGGGAAAAGGAGGTGCGCATGGAGGCATCCTGGTTGATATACCCGGCTTCGTAGTACCGGTGCAGGAGCTGCAGGGTTTCCTGGGCATACTGGGTTTCAAAAATATTGACGACCTGGCAGCTGCTGTCGTGAGAATTTACCATCAGGGGAATGGAGTCATATACGACATACTCGTAGTTGCCCAGAGAGAGGATATTCAAATGGCTGGAATCGAAGAATAACGGGATATACGTGGGCTCGGTTTCCGCGATCATCTCCAGCAGAGGCTCCAGGGAGGCGAAGCTGCGATACTGCGTGATATCGATGTCGTACTTTTCCACCAGCTCCTGGGAAAACAGGAAGTGCATGGGGGTAGCCAACTCTTTGTTGGTGGGAATCCCCCAGATCTTACCGTCGATGGTGACGCCCTTCCACAGCTCGCTGTGGATCGCGCGGTACATGTCCGCACCCAGATCCTCCAGGTAGGGGGTGATGTCCAACCAGGCGCCGGCCATGGCGTTGGAGACGTAGCTGTCTGTCCAGGCAAAGGCGATGTCGTATTCCTGGTTGGTGTGGATCAGGGAGTTCAGCTGGGCTGTGTAGTCGTTCCAACCGATCTTATGGTATTCCACGGTAAAGCCGTATTTGTCCAGTAGAATGCGGTTTAGTTCCTCGTTCACCAAGGCCAGATCCACGTCCGGCTCGCCGATGGTGTAATAAATCAGGTTGACCGGCTCCTCCTCCCCGGGCGGGTCGGGGTTTTGCGGGCGCGTTGCGCAGCCGGCGCTGCCCAGGAGCGCAACTGCGGTCAGGAGTGAGAGCGCTCGGCGGATGGAGTTTCTGGACAAGCTGAGGTCCCCCCTTCCTCTGAGGGAGCATTTTGTTCGGAAGAAGGCGGCTCCGGAAGCTGGGCTGCAGCCGTGGGAACGGAGGCGCTGAAGTTCCGAAGGGTGCTGGGTGAGATGTTGTAGTAATTCTTAAAGTGTACGTAAAAGTTGTTCAACTGAGAGTATCCCACCATGTTGGCAATGACGGAAATTTTCTCCTGGGTGTTTTCGATCAGTCTTCTGGCCTGGATCATGCGGTAGGCGGTGAGGTACTCCGAAAACTTGATTCCGGTGTCTTTCAAAAAAATCCGGCCGATGTATTTGCTGCTCATATTGAAAATTTCTGCGATATTGGTCAGAGATTGGGAGCTTCTGTAGTTGCTCTTGACAATGAGAATGATTTTGTTTGTAATTTTGGAAAAGTGGCTGTAGTCCACCTGTAAAACCGGGTCCAGCTCCGGCTGAGAGGCTGCGTGCTCCGGAATGACGCCGTGCAGGTCCCGAACGATGGTGCGCTCGATAAAGGCGCGCAGTTCGGCTACGTGAATGGGCTTGAGAAGATAGTCCCGCGCCGTGGCTTGCATGGACTTGTGAACGTAATTGAAGTCGTCGTACCCGCTGATCATGCAGAACACGGTTTGCATGCCCATGGAGCGCAGATGCTCGGCCAGCTCATATCCCCAGTGATCGCCCAGGTTGATATCCAACAGAGCGATATGGGGCTGGAAATCCACGGCCTTGCTGACGGCCTCCGCATAGGAGGTGGCAGTGAGTATGCTGGTTATGTTGTACATAGACCAATCCAAAAGATACTTTATATTTTCGCAAATGTCCTTTTCGTCATCCACGATTAATAGACGGTACATATCAATTTGTCACCTCGTCTTTCAGCAGAATTTGAATGCAAACGCCGGAGGGCGCGTGGTTTTGGATGCGCATTTCCACCCGGTTGCCATAGTATAAGTAGAGCCGGTCATATACATTCTGAAGGCCGATGCCGGAGGCGGTTTCCCTGGACGCTTCGATCTTTTCCGGCGTAAATTGCTGGTTCAATATGACGATCTGTTCGTCACTGATGTGGCCGATGTTGTCGAAAAACTGGAATAAGATCCCGTCGGACCGCCGCCGGCCGGAAATGACGATGACCTTCAGCTTGTCGTCGTTTTGAAAATTGTGTTTGAAAAAATTTTCGACGATGGGCTGCATCCAGATTTTCGGGGTGGAGATGGCGGAGATATCGTCTGGAATATCGCAGTGGTACAGGAGCTGGTCATGATACAGGAAACACATCAGGTCCAGATACTGCTTGGTAATCTGCAGCTCCTTTTCCAGCGTGATGATGGGCTCGGTTTTTACAATGTTGCGGTACAAAAGTCCCAGGTCCGCCGTTGCCTCGGCCACGGCTGGACAGCCTTCCGACAGGGCCCGCAGGCGAATCCGCTCCAACGTGTTATAGAGAAAATGGGGATTGAGCTGCGTGCTGAGCATTTGCATTTCCGTGCGCTGTTGCCGGATGGTTAATTTGTATTTTTGCTGGATTAACGTGTCCAGATATTGGTATAGGCTGTTTAGGTGGGTGGCGATGGTTGCAAATTCGTCCTTGCGCGGTCCGATTTTGACCGGGACGAAGTTGCTGGACTGCGCCTCTATCAGACTGTGCAGAATGCTTTGAATGAACAATGAGTCGTTGGAAAACTGGCGGACATAGAGTATCGTGATCAGGGTAAAGACGAAAATGAGTCCCAGGCTGAGGAGGATGAGCTCGTGAAGCTGATCCACGGTGTAAATTTTAGCGGGACAAAGGGAAATAACGGAATAGGAGAACTGGTCGGAGCTTTGTACCGTGTACAGAAGATTGTCGGAATGACTGCCGGGCAACGCGATGTGGCCCTGCTTCGAGCCGGTGTTTAAAATCCGCTCCCAATCAGCGTCGGCGTGGCTTGGGTTGCCTAGAGTGGTCACGGTGTCGTGAACCAGGAGAAAAACGGTGGTATCCGGCTGGGTGCAAAACGCCTGATATACCGGGCCGGTGACGTCTATCACAAAGGAAACCTTTCCCACATAGCTGGAGCCCTGATGGATGTCCTTTGTATAGAGGAATCCCCTTTGACAAAGCGCCTCGGCGGCGTCCAGGTCAATGATTTGGTACCGGGAGTAACCGGACGCGCTGTATTCCATGCTTATGATGTTGGAAGTGCTGTAGTAAATAATATAGCGAATGCAATAGTCCGTATCGGAAATTAAATTATTGCAGCTGGCGAGATAGGTCTCGTAAAGCAGACCGGCGCTGTTGAGTTGGCTTTCTGCATATTCCGCCGGGGTAGCGCCGAAAAAGTGAAAGAAATCGTTTAACAAAGAAGGGCTGGCGTATAGGTGCGTAAAAAAATTGTCGATTGCATTGGTGACGGAATTCAGCTGCCGCTCGGCCTGGGTAAAAGCGGTGTCGGACACCTGGAGATAAGCTTCCATGCCGTTGGACTGCATATTGTGATAGAAGACAACGAGCATGGCCGTCACAAAAATGAGGACAATGGACAGGTAAAGCAAAAAGGTCCGGCGATAGATTTTCAGATGCAGAAAGTTCGACAATTTTGACAAAATTCAATTCCTCGGCTGCACAATTTCTTGACAATATCATACATTTGCATGGCGGCTCAGGCAAGGGCAAATCTCTGGAAAATGCCAAATAAATACTAAAAAATATCTTTTTTGCACTATCGAAAGGTGCGATCCCTTGCTGCGCGGGCGTATAAAAGAGAAAGAATTTAGTATCAAAAAGGAATTATTGTGCCGAATTCATATTATAAAGTTTCTTTTTTGACATTGTGGATATTTTAACGGCGTGCTAGGTTAAAATCACAAATATGAGAGAAGGAGCGGATGAAAATGCTGCATTTTGGCGCCCTGGAGGCCGGCGGCACGAAGATGGTGTGCGCCGTTGGCAACGCCCAGGGTGAAATTCTGGAACGAATCAGCATTCCGACCCGGGAGCCGGAGAATACGATGCCGGAGATTCTGGCGTTCTTTCGGGAGAGGAATGTGGCGGCCGTAGGCATCGGCTGCTTTGGACCGGTGGACTTGGACCGCAGCTCCCCTACCTACGGCAATATCACCTCCTCGCCCAAGCTGCAATGGCGGAATTATCCCATGGTGCGCCGGTTTGAGGAAGCGCTGGGCGTGCCGGTGGGATTCGATACCGACGTCAACGCCGCTGCTTTGGGAGAGGCCGTGTGGGGCTGTACCAAGTCGGTAAAAAACAGCGTGTACATCACCGTGGGGACCGGTGTAGGGCTGGGCGTTATTGTGGACGGTAAGCCCTACCATGGAATGATTCACCCCGAAGGAGGGCATATTTTTGTACACCGCAGGTCGGACGATCCCATGGCAAAGGGCATCTGCCCGTACCATGGAAATTGTTTGGAGGGACTGGCCAGCGGACCGGCCATCGAGCGCCGCTGGGGCCGGAAAGGAGCGGAGCTCACGGATTGCTTGGCCGTGTGGGAGCTGGAGGCCTACTACATTGGGCAGGCCATCTGTACCTACATCTGCACGCTGTCGCCGGAGCGGATCGTGGTGGGCGGCGGCGTGATGCACCAGGAGCAGATGCTGCCCTTGATCCGGCAGGAGGTTCGGCGGCAGATGCACGGCTACATCCAGGGAAAGGGCATGGACAAGCTGGATGAGTACATTGTGCCGGTCAGCCTGGGCGATAACCAGGGCGTCATGGGCGGTGTAAAATTGGCAATGGATGCCTATGTGGAGAATGGAGGAGCACTATGAGCAAAACCCTGTTGCGCATGGAGCCGGTATTTCAGGAGAAAATTTGGGGCGGCAACCGCCTGAGAACGGCTTTTCACTATGACACGCCCAGCGACCATACCGGCGAATGCTGGGCCGTCAGCGGTCACCCCAGCGGCGATTGCCGTCTGCAAAATCCGGAGTTTGCCGGAGAGACGGTGGGCTCTCTCTGGAAAAAACGCCCCGATTTGTTCGGCCATGTTTCGGGAGATAGCTTTCCCCTGATGGTTAAGATTATTGACGCCAAAGAGGATTTGAGCATTCAGGTGCACCCCGATGACCATTATGCCGCAGAGCACGAAAACGGCGCCCGGGGCAAAACCGAGTGTTGGTATGTGCTGGACTGCGATCCGGGGGCGACTATTGTCATTGGCCACAATGCCAAAACCCGGGAGGACATGCGCCGGATGGTGGAGCAGCGCCGCTGGAAGGAGCTGATTCGGGAGGTTCCCATTCAAAAAGGCGATTTCTTCCAAATCAACCCGGGCTGCCTGCATGCCATCAAGGGCGGGACTTTGATCCTGGAGACGCAGCAGAGCAGCGACGTGACGTACCGGTTTTACGATTATGACCGGCTGGCGGACGGGAAGCCTCGCCCCTTGCACATTGCCCAGAGCCTGGACGTGACGCAGGTGCCCCATTGCATGCAGGAGCCGGAGCGGGAAACCAACCGTCAGGGGGATGCGACTGTGACCCATCTGGTGACGTGTCCCTATTACTCGGTGTACCGGGTGGTGCTCCGGGGCCGTTGGGAGACCTGCTGGGACCAACCCTTTGTCAATGTCAGCGTTCTGGAGGGGGCGGGCGCCCTGGACGGGGAGCCGGTAAAAAAAGGAGATCACTTCATCATTCCGGCCGGATACGGAAAGATGGTTCTCGAGGGAGAACTGGAGCTCATTTATTCCCACCTGTAATCGGTACAAAAATAAACACAAAAAATCCGCAGAAGCCTGTCGCTTCTGCGGATTTTTCTTGACATGGGAAAGACGCGTGTTTTTAAGATAAAGACATTTTGCCGTGTTTTTGTTTGGAACGGAGGCTGCCCCCGGAGCTGGCGGCGGTTGTGTTTTTGGTACATCTGCACAAATGACGTACCGGGGCAGATTTTCGGGCTGCGGCGCGAAGGAAGCAGCGTATTTCATCCTAAAGGGACTATTCTTTATCGTTTCTAGACTTTCCAAGAAAAGGGAGGTTCGGAAAAATGTATTTTGCAAGGTCTGAACGAATGCCCATCTTTGTGAAAAGCGCACAAAAAAACTTCCGGTTTTTGGTGCTTTTGACGAAAAGAACCCGGCGCTGGAGGATCTTAGTAAGCTGCCGCAGATTTTGCGGCAAACAGGAGAACAGCCGCCTTCCGGACGGAGCGCCCAAGCAGGCTTGCCGGCTTGCATCTGCCGGTGGGGCGGCGGAACATCAAAGGAGGTACCTAATTATGCAAATCAGGAAGTCCCATCGCATTCTTGCGGCTTTGCTGGCTCTGGTGATGCTGGTCGGTTTGATGCCGGCGGCGGCCTTTGCCAAATCCGCTGGAAATGACGGGTCTGCTGAGATGAACGAGGCCTATGCGGATCGGGAATCCCTCATGCCCATCGGCCCGTCCTTCAATGTGGACACCCTGCTGGAATGGACGCCGGAGTCCGACCCCGACGCCATATACAGCCGGGCTACCATTTCCCTGGCAGACCGGGAGGGCGGCTTTGTGGTCAATCCCCTGGCCAATCCGGAGGCAAAGCTCATGCTCTGCTCCCTGGCCAACTCGGATCATGACCATACCAGCGCCCAAGGCACGGAGTCGTTTTTGAGCTACTCCTTTAACTATTGGCAGTATGCCGACTCCTTCGTGTACTGGTCCGGCTCGGAGGAGGGCCTCATCTGCTGCCCCACCGGTGAATTCACCGATGCGGCCCACACCAACGGCGTGCCGGTGGTGGCCACCCTGGGCTTCCCCTGGGGCAATGGCGACGGCTATGTGGAGCAGGTGCAAAAGTTTGTCCAATAGGCGGAGGACGGCTCCTTCCCTGTGGCGGACAAGCTCATTGAGGTCATGGATTACTATGGCTTCGACGGCTACTTCTTCAACCAGGAGTCCTACGGCTGCTCTTCCGCCGAAGGCGAGCTGATTGATGAGATGATGCGCTACATGCACCAAAAGCGCCCGGATATGCTCATCAGCTGGTACGACTCCATGCTGCCCGGCGGCACGGTATGGTACCAGAACGCAGTCAACGATTCGAACAAGGACTTTATGATGGATTCCGAAGACGGCACGCGGGCGGTCGACGAGTTCTTCATGAACTACAACTGGTACTCAACCGAGGTTGAGGAGACCATCGATACCATGAAGTCCATCGGCAGAAGCCAGTTTGATGCGTTTGCCGGATTGGACGTGCAGCAAAACTGCATGAAAACGCCGTTCCGCGACTACCTGCTGGTGGATGAGGACGGGCTGGCCCAACTGTCCTTGGCCCTGTACTGCCCCAACTCCACTCTGGGCTTGTCTGCCTCCGGAGAGGATTTCCATGAGGTGGAGCAGGCCTTCTATACCAACGCGGTGGGCGATCCCCGGGATACCTCCGTGGATGTAACGAATTCCAGTGTCAGCGAATGGGCGGGTATGTCCCGGTTCTTTGCGGACAAGACGGTGATTCTGGATGCGCCCTTTGTCACGGACTTTAACACCGGCCATGGCCGGGGCTACTATGTAGAAGGCGAACTGTCCCGGGATGCCGAGTGGAGCTACCAGTCCAATCAGGACGTGCTGCCCACCTGGACCTGGATCATCGACTCCGAGGGCAGCAAGCTGGACGGCGCCTACGACTTCAGCGACGCCTACAACGGCGGCAACTCCCTGAAGTTCTTCGGCGACCTGTCTGCCGGCCGGGCCAACGACATCATGCTGTACAGCACCCTGGTGAAGGTGGAAGAGGGCATGAAGCTGGGCCTGACCTACAAGGGCGACCAGGGCCTCATGAAGCTGGTGGCCTACTATGGCGACGAGAGCACGGGCAGCTACGAGGACTGCCAGCAGGTTGCGTATGACCTGACCGCCGGCTCGGGAGACTGGACTACCACAGAGGTGGACCTGTCTGCGTCCGCCGGGAAGATTCTCTACGCCATCGGCCTGAAGGTGGAGAGCGAAACCGATCTGAGCGGTTACCAGGTGAACCTGGGCCGGTTGACCCTGACGGAGCGGACCCGCCCGACGCTGAACGGCCCGACGGGGATCACCCTGGATGAGATCCTGTATGCCGACGCCTATACGGCGGAGGCGCGGATCTACTGGAACAACGTCACTGGGGCTTCCTCCTATGAGATCTACCAAGTGGAGGACAACGGGGAGAAGCACCTGATTATGGAGACGCCCAGCACGGCGTTCTACATTCCCACCCTGAGCCGGAGCGTAGGGTCGGAGGATGTGACCCTGGAGATTGTGCCCATCAACCGGAACGGCCAGCGGGGCAAGGGCGCCCAGCTGACCATTGACTGGGCCTATGCCGACGGGGATACCGAGAAGATTGAGATTGTAGAGTTTGAGAATGTGTGTCTCAATGCCAAGATTGCCGGCATGTCTGCAGAGAACGACGGCGAGCCCGCTTCCAAGGCGCTGGACGGCACTGCGGAGAATAACTCCAAATGGTGTGTTACCAATGGAACGACCGGTTGGTTGGCCATTGATTTGGGGAGGCCCTGCACCATCCGCCGTTGGCGCGTGGAGCATGGCGAGTATGGCGGAGAGGATCCCCTGACCAACACCAAGGATTTTGCTCTGGAATACATGACCGACCATGGATGGCAAGAGGTCATGCGCATTCGGAATAACACCCTGGCTGTGACGGACGTTCTGCTGGATGAACCGGTGACCGCCCAGCAATGGCGGCTGCGCATTTATGACGACGGCGATTCCCCCTGGCCCGGCATTCGGATTTATGAGTGGCAGATGTTTGAGACCAGCGAGTTCCCCCAGACGGAGCCGGTGCCCATGCAGTTTGCCACGGCCGTAAACGGCGCAGGCGCCACGGATACCTTTACCCTCACCAATGTGCCCGAGGGTCAGACGGTGAAGGTGTACACCTCCATCGACGCGGAGGAGCCCATCGATGAGAAGGAGGCGGTGGAGAGCACCGTTTCCTTTACGGATCTGGACTTCGGCACGGCGGAGGCCGGTCGGATTTACTACACCTGCACGGCAGTAGGCGTGGCAGAGAGCGCCAAAATGAGCGCCCCCTTTGATGCAGAGTCGGCGGAGCAGTCTGCCGCTGCGGAGGACGTGACCTTTGAAAAGTACTCCCGGAACGGCTCATCGAGCTCTTCCAACGGGGACGAGATCTACACCACGCTGACGGTGAACGGACTGGCAGCGGGAGATGTGGTTTACGTATATGAAGACGGCGAGAGCGCCGGCTACACGAGAGTTTCCCTGCCTGTGGCGGAGGGAGAGACCTCGGTGCAGCTGGACGGCATCCGCGTGATCCGGGCCGGTGGAAGCCTGGCGCTGCAGGTGAAGCGCGTGGGGCAGCTGATTTCGGACGTGTACACCGTACAGACGCCGAAATTTGCAGAGCCGGAGGCGGAGATTGCCCTGTATGCGGTGAACGCAGACGGAACGGGCCTGACGGGCGTTCTGTACGGCGTGTACAATACAGAAGGTGAGCGGATTGCAGAGATCGGCACGACTTCGGACTCCGGCGGACGGGTATCCCTGCCTCTGGGGACCTACACGCTGAAGTGTGAGTCGGTACCCGGCGGATATGCAGTCAATACGGAGGAAGTGCTCCGGATTCTGCGGATTGAGAACTGGACATACGATGTGGAAGTTTTGATTGCCGAGGGCGAAGGCAATGCGGAGAGCGTCAAGGCCGAGCTGCAGGCATATTACGAGAAGCTTCTGGAGGAGAACCAATACAGCGAGGCCGGAAAGGCGGAGCTGGCAGCGGTCCTGGCGGAAGGACTGGAGACCCTGCAGGATGGAATGACCACCAGTGAGCTGACGGCGGCCCTGGCGGAGGCCAAGGCGGCCCTGGAGGAAAAGAGCCTGACCTACGAGGTAATCGGCAGCGGCGATACGGTCACGGGGCAGATCCCTGCGGCAGGCGCCAAGCTGCCGGGCAATTCCGAAGTGATTTTGTACATGGGCGAGGAGGTCCCGGAAGACCTGGTTGCCGTGCCGGACTTTACGGGCATGACCATCGGCGAAGCGAACCAGGCGGCCACCAACGCCGGGCTGTATATCCTGGTGAAGGGCGCCACGGACCAAAGCGGCTACGTCACTGCCACGGAGCAGGATGTGGAGGCGGGAACCTCGGTGGTCCGGGGGACCACCGTCCAGGTGGATTTTGTGGATCACACCGCCCAAGATTAAAGCAAGCAAAGGAGCCGACGACTTTGAAGCTGTCCGACCTGTTGCAGGGGGTGGAGGTACTGGCCTCCACCGCCCCGGCCGACCGGGAGATCACCGGTGTGGCCTATGATTCCCGGCGGGTGAAGCCGGGAGACGCCTTTGTGGCCATTTCCGGCTTTGCCACCGACGGCAACCGCTATATTCCCAAGGCGGTGGAGCGGGGCGCCGGTCTGATTGTGACGGAGCGGGTACCGGATACCCCGGCGCCCTATGTCCAGGTGGCCTCGGCCCGCCTGGCTCTGGCGCAGATGGGAGCCAACTGGTTCGGCCGGCCGGCCGAGCGGATGACGATGGTGGGCGTCACGGGCACCAACGGCAAGACCTCCGTGACCCTCCTGCTGAAATCCGTGCTGGAGCAGGTCACCGGCAGCGCCGTGGGGCTCATCGGCACCATTCAAAATATGATTGGTCCGGAGATCCTTCCCACAGAGCGTACCACCCCGGAGAGCTTCGACCTGCAGGAGCTGCTGGCCCGAATGGCGTCGGCGGGCTGCCGGTATGTGGTGATGGAGGTGTCCTCCCATGCCCTGGCTCTGGACCGGGTGGGGGGCATCCGGTTCCAGGCTGCGGCGTTTACGAATCTGACGGAGGACCATCTGGACTTCCATGGAACCATGGAGGCCTATGCCCAAACCAAGGCGATGCTGTTTCGCCGGTGCCGGACGGGGGTGTGGAACGCGGACGATCCCTACTGTGGGCAGATGATGTCCGGGACCTCCTGCCGCCGGATTTTGGTCTCCCGGCGGGACCCGAAGGCGGACCTGCTGGCCCGGAATTTGCGCCTGGAGCCGGACAGCGTGGCCTTCGACCTCCAGGCGGGAGACCGGATTTTGCCCGTCCGGGTGGGCATTCCCGGCCTGTTTACCGCGTATAATGCACTGACCGTTCTGGGCTTGGCCCAGGCGCTGGACCTGCCGCTGGAGCGGTCTGTGGAGGCCCTGGGCAGGGCGCCGGGGGTGAAGGGCC
>OHOA01000580.1_pt1 | contig 14606 bp, 14 predicted proteins | sample 1569681 | NCBI WGS metagenome assembly OHOA01 (sample SAMEA3879609, study PRJEB24766) | human gut metagenome | biome: human-associated habitat; feature: feces | place: USA | collected 1985/1987 | reverse complement strand
ATCAGAGAACGTGGAGAAGTCGTGGTCAAGGGACTTGAGCGGTCCGTTGGACAGCGCCTTTCCTTCACGCTTGAAGTTCCCAAGCATCTCCTTCTTCTTGGTATCAATGCTGACGATGGGAAGTCCTACACTCGAAGCCTCCTCGCAAATGGCGGTGATTTGCTCGAACTGCTCGTTCCTGTCTTTCACATCCTTCATGGGGAGGTCCTTATAGAAGGAGCGTTCCCTAAGGCCAAGCGAATCAAGGATTTGTCGGACAAAGTAGCGGGAGATGTCATATCCTATTGCGGAAAGTTCATTCATAATTTGCGTGACACTCAAGGATATCCATACCACGTTCTCATCCTGCGGCAAGCCAGCCGTATGCGGTTCTATGATTTGCACGACAGCCTGCGTCCACTCGGGATGCTGGGGAAGTACACTCTTCCGTCCGGCACCCGTCCTGTGGATACGGCCGTCTCCAGGACCTTCTCCGGAGAGGAGTTCCTGCCTTCCGTTTTGAAGAGTATGTGTACTTGTTCCCATAATTTTACTAACTTTGCGGTAGCTGAGCCCTTGGGTCTTGAGGTCGGCGGCCTTTGTGGCCAGGAACCATCTTCTGTCTCTTTCGTTCAGCGTGGACATATACGCCAAATCGCTTGGCGAAAGGACTTCTGGAGGAGTTTTCGTTATCATTTTAAGAGCATTGCAATTACCCTTAAATTTACGAAAATTTCTCCAGTTTTCCTATACTATATCATTGATAATCAATGGTTTAATCTAAATTATTGTCACTTTTTCGGAGGCTGTTATCAGGGCGGCTTTACAACCGTTCTCAACAGTGTGTCATGGCCGCAAATGGCCGCATAAGAGAGCCCCCAAAATGAAGCAGGTTATTTTTTAACATTTACTAAATACTCGGATCTACACTTCCTCACCGGCGAACTTTACCTTGAAATGCAGCACTGTCGCGAAAATCATCTCGATATCCTTGATGAATGAATAGTGCCTGTAATAATAGCAGTTAAGCCGCACCTTGTCCGGGTAAATTACAGTATCATTGTACTGTGACAATTAAAGAGTTTACCATTTTTGCCCACACGTTTCTGCACGAAGAACGCAGGCCCTCCAGGCATCTTCACTTTCACCATAATTGCCACGACCACCAATACCGGCCACAAAACGAGCAGGCCCAACAAGGCCACCACTCTATCAAAAATCCATTTAAGTATCATTACCGCTATCGTATTTTTGGAATCTGTTCACCGTGCCTTATTTTATCAATTTTTCGACAAGTTTATATACGTCAGTACTCAACCCGCCAGGTATACGCTCGCCAAGGTCACGAATCATCCTCGCATTTTCTATTGCAACTTTAACCCTTGGCATAAAAACCGATGCCTTGGGTCTCTTAGTGTAACCTCGTCCATCTCCGATACAATCTGCAAGATATAGGTCAATGTAGTTATGTTTAACACTGACTTTTTCATTCTCCAATATCTTTTCCCTGTCACCATCGGCAATATCCTCCAATTTTCTCAAATGAAGGATCAGCCAAAACTCAAAGCAAGGGTTGCTCAATGCGATGAAAAAGTTCTTCTCCTTTTCACAATCGTCATATAAGGCATCGAAATCGACATGATGAATCTTTTCCCAATCATCTCTGTCAATTATCAGCCAAAATTCATCAGTGGCCCTGAAATTGTATTCGGCCTTCGCCTTGGACAACAGCTTTTTCACGTCCAGAGGGCTATTGCCTGCATTTCGCTCTTTTTTCAGCGGAATTGTTTCTATCGAGCCGGAATTATTGAACATTGGGGATTGGCGAAGATCCTCAAAATACTTTTTCTCCGTAACATCTCCTTCATAGGCAAGAACATAAAACTTCTCTGCTTCCAAAAAGCCACTTTTACGGACTAGTGGAGTACTTTCTCTAGGCATCTTTACTAAGTTTTAATGATAGGTCATACCTGTTCCCTATACGAGGAATGGCTTTGAAACGTCCGAGAAGATAGTCTTTTCGGATTTCCTTGTCGAAGCGGACATTATAATCTTCCAATGAATGCATATGACTTGTTCCATTGTCATCCTTGACAATAAACCATATTTCATCCTTCCTGAACAATTTCTGGGTGAGAAGAGAAGACTCATGCGTCGCTACAATAAGTTGGCTGTGCGTACTCGATGACGAACCGAGGAATAAGTCGAAGATGTCATATATCAAATTAGGATGAAGACTACGCTCCATTTCATCAATAATAAAGACATTATTACCCTCAATCAAGTCTATGAGCAGAGGTATAAGGTCAATGATTCGATTCGTTCCATCAGATTCATCCTTCGTATCAAACAGGACCTCTTTCCCTTCATTTGTGAGGTGCTTTGTCTTAAGTTGCTGGAACTTCAGGCCGCTCCCTTCACGCGACAGAACGTAGGTATAGTTGTTGATGCCCAATATGCTCCTCACGTTTTCACTCTTGGAATTCATCAGGCGCTCTTTTATCCCGGAAAGGATAAAATCCGGTATAACGACACTGCTCGGCTCGACATCTTCCAGGCATACCCCCACGATTCCTGTCCCAAAATACTTGAGCAATTCTTTGTAGATGGTATTTAACCTTTCATTATCATTGACCTCGGACTCCAAACCGACGTTATACTTATCCTCCGGAAAGACGATTTTCAATGTATTGAGAAACCAATTGTAAACTGAGGTTATATCGCTCAAGTAACTTACGTTCTCCGCGACTTTACGCACTATCAGTTCCTTCAAAAACAATTGGTTATCCGGAGTTCCCTTTGCCGTGAAACGGATAAACTGCCTGTCTTCCTCCTTCTCGTTCAATTTCAGCAGCAGAGCCAAATCATAGTTGCCTGTAAATTGCGGATTACGTTCAAATATCTTTTTCTCCGAACGCTTTGTGACTTCATATAGCCATTCTTCCACAATCCGAGTATTATTGAAGACAAAACCATAAGCGTAATTCTTGCCGTCAGCCTGAATTTCGAATTCCATCCTAGAATTACTTTCAGCTGAAGATTTGTTCAAACGATATTTTTCATAATCAATCACCTGTCCGGCAGGAAAGCCTTTCACGACCATGAATCGCCCGAAAGCCATGGCCTTGATGAGATTCGATTTGCCAGATGCATTGGCCCCAAGAATTATACTAGTTTTAAGCACGCTGACGCCATTGATTGCCGGAGCCTTATGCTCTTTTTTCAAAGAGCCTTTGCCTGGAATCATCGAAAATTCAGTCCTTTGATTGAAAGAAAGAAAATTCTCTACCGAGTACCTTATAAGCATATCTTCAGATATTATTTTGGACAAATATAGTGATTTTTTCACATCTTAACGCAAAGGAGTGATAATCTTCCTCAATATCTCTGGCACCTCTTTATGGTCTTCATACCAGATCACCTGTACTCCTAAGTCGCATAATTGAGATTCTATCGTATTGAGGTGCAACTTATTCTTTTCAATCTCTTCAGGCTTGAATAAGGATTCTCGTTTTAAGAAAGCGAAATGACGACTTTCATGATCACTTCCCATACGCGAGATGTCCAACAACCGCCTCAAATTTGGGTCAGTCATTGATAATCCTATAAAGAAACACGTGTTTCTATCTAGTGCATGAAGTTGTTCAATATTCGACCAGTTATATGCTTCCTTGTACATTTCATGGTATTCTCGTTCACTCAGAATGAGTGTTGAAATGATTCCCTGGTTTTCTTGAGGAATCAGTCCATGTACATGATATACGGGAAACTCATTTCTATGGTTTCTACTCTTTAAGTAGATTCGAGCTACAGAAACTCCTTTGTTCTCCAGTTACTGCTTTGCAAATGGCATTGATAAGTTCAGATTTATCTGGGTTTGGCCATCTCTCCCTCAGCGTCATAATTCACGATTTGTTTTATAACTCCAGGCTGAGCCCAATAAGACAGCTCCGGAAAACGCACATTAGCAGTATAATCACAAACTTCATCAATGGAACTGATATGCTTGCCATAAACCAACATCCTTGCTGAATAGAGCATCATAGGAAATCCAGCGTTGAAGTTCAATGAAAAACTGCCATGGCAACCAACTAAAGTAATCACTTTAGCATCAGAGTCCTTGCCATATATAAGCGGAACCGATGAATTGTCGTCATCAAACAAATTCATATACTCCCCATGAGAATCCTCAAATCCGCCAATCAACTCCAGGCGAATCCGCTCATTCGGAGTATAGGTGACAATTCCGGCAACCTTCTTTTCCGGGTTGTCAGGAACCCACCAATAACCTTTGAATATGTGCGGTTCAGTTAATTGCAATGGTTTCATCTAGATGCATTCGCCACAAGTTAGATCGCTTTTACTTTCATCCAAGAAAGCTGATGAACTGATTTGAATTTCGTCTAATAATTCCCTCGTAGCTGACGAAGTGGAAATCCCCAACAAACGACTCAGCGAAGCGCATAGTTCAGCCAAACGCTTCAAATCAGATTCGAGATGCCCCTGAAATTTCTTGTTAGATTCAACGAGATGTTCAAAGAACTCATCTGGTTCACCAATTACAAGAAGTTGCTCCGCTTTTGGGGCTTTTACGGACAATAGACTAAAATTCAAACAAAACTGGAGAGCACCATACAGATATTTGACATCAATGTCAATGAAAGATTCCATCTCTATGAGTAGCTTTTTCACCTTTATATCAGAAAACACAATACCGGAAAAGGCATCATCATCGACTTTTGCAGCTAATTTTGAATAGCGGTGTTCCATACTGCTCACATCTTCCATTACAAACTTATGTCCGTTCTTGTATTGCGCAATAATCTCCTCCTTCGTGGATTCCGAAAGATCATTATTCCTTAATCTCGCTTTAATAAGATCACTACCAAGTTCATGACATATCTCAGACAATGCGACAGCCAGTTCCTTAAAATAAGAACTTCTAGCATGTGCATAATTGACGAACACATTTACAGCCCCGACGAACGAACCCGTTACAAGTCCAGTAGAAATGCGACTTATTATCGAATCCGGTAGCACCAGACACAACAATGTTACGCCTACCGCGAAGATGCCAAATAGCACGTAAAAAAGATTTCTATAAAGTTTCATAAATAAGGTCTCAGTTTATATCTGTTTGCGGTCGTTCATACTGTTATTGTCTGGTTCACATAGCAAGGAGATATTATTTCCAGACGTGCAATTTCTTTTATCCATCCCAATTCGCTCTTCTCAAACATCGACCTGTAGAGGTCATGAAAATTGAACTCCGGAAACGCAATGTCTGGCGCTATCTCAGAAAAATTTAGTATTTTCGACAAGCAGATTAATTTTGCGATTCTCCCAATTTCTCACTTTCGACGTTGGTTGGGGAGATTCTTTCCCCTTTTTCAAAGTCACGAAATTCCTATTACTTTATCAATCAATCCGTTGCGTAACTATTGGGCATTTCACGACAGTCCCTATATATCTTTTGGCTTAAAATAGTTTTCTTATCATTCAGAAATAAATTCGAAGGTATAATGATTCTATGGTATCTATTCTTGAACAATCATGACTAACCTTGGGAACATTAAAAGGATTTCTTAACTAAAATCCATTTAAACTGCTTACTTTTCATACCGATATAGTTAGTTAGTGGCGTAATAGGACATTCCTTACCCTCCCATGGAAAATCAAAGCATTCGTCCTTTTCTATAGGAGGTACTGATTTTATACACAGAGGCTTTAATGGACAGCAATAGAAAGGATTAGGGCTTGTTATATGTTTGAAGAGTGCCCCATGCTGAATCAACCTCATCACGTCTTCAGAATCCTTAGTTGAATCTTTTATAGACTTGGGTAGGAATAGTTGACCATCATCGTTATATGTAAATGGTATACCAAGAACATTCACCAGACTTTCGAATAAAGCAGGCGTTAAATCTTCTTGATGAATAACCGAAAGCAGTGGAATTATGTGTTTTGATACTCGAACTTGCTCTAAAACGTACTCAATATAGTCAAGTTCAACATTGAGTATCTTTTTTAGCAATTCCTTAAACATATTTATTAGCTTATCCATGAAACACTCGACACCTACCGTAAAGCCATCACTACTTTTGATTTTTGAGTTAGTTACAAACTCAAAAAATAGGGCTTCTCCTGAAATACTTGGATGTCTGTTAGCATAATCAAGTTGGTCAAATAGGACTTCTGCCGGAGACATAGAGAACAAAGAAATATAGCATATAGAAATTAACTTTCTTCTATCTCCTGCTATGTTCGGGAACTTTTTTTCACAAAGTATCTGAACTAAATTGTATGGCAAGTCATTATTTTCATGAGTGGCTGTTGGATCAACCATCATCTGATACATAGCAGCCATACTCTCATTTATTATGACAGCGCCAAGTTCTATTGAACGCATAGTACCATCTTGAAAAGATATATCAAGCGTTATTTGGGGAAACTGATTAGAACCAATCAGTTCTTTCGTCCTGTGAACAACAATATCCTTACTGCGATCTATCTTTCTACAAAGGTATTCGTCTTTCTTTAAGAATGGATAATATCCACTACCAAGATTTATTATACTCCACTTACGATTAAGTTCAGTTGTTCTAATCCGCAAAGGCAGTTCTATCTCTTGTGGAGCCTCTTGTATATAAGCATAAGTATGGGCCAGCGTCTGATATTGCACCATACTCATATACAGTCCCCATGGAGTAGATATGTTTTGCAGAAAGTGAACGTATTCATGCAAAAATGTTCCTAATTCCTTTTGAGAAAACCTTGCCAAACCACCATCAAAGGAGTGAGTGAGTTTTATCTGCAAGAATCCAGGTTGATATGAGCCTGCAATTGCTTTGAATACATCTTGCTCGTTATATTGTTTCATAAATTATTGATACGGTTATGATAGTTTTGTATGCTAACAACATAATTGGATGACAACTATAGAGAATAGTGTTTAATGAATTCATATTCGGGAATTCCCATATCTTTTGCTTTATCAGCAAGGAATTGATAGAAATCTTTGTTTGGATCAAACTGCCAGGCATAAAACTTTTCGAAATCTACTTTCATCAATTCGTCTGCACTCGTAATCGTAGGCCACTTAGTATTGTAAGCCATTCGTAAATACTCAGAATCTTTTTCAATCCAATAATACATAGAAGATAAGATCATGTTTTGAAAATGTTTCAATGTATTTACAAGAGGCATCAATAGGGGTTCTACCGCATCTTTTACAATATAGTTATACAACTCATCTTCATTATTACTTTTACGCTGCAAAATCTTATAGTCAAACATGTTATCAACAGAACCTGCATTTGCCATCATAAATTCGTCATTAAAATACAGCAACACTTTACAGTTTTCAAGAAATGATTTGAAGAAATTCATATCAATATTTTGACAAAAATGATCATACCAGTTAGCATCAACATAGGTTTCAAACACCTGTCTGATGTTCCTCATGATCCATTTATGTGCATAAATGAAGTCTCTTAATCCATAACCGTACGCAAGACTTCGTAACTTTGCAACATTTATTTTGTCATCATGACAATTACCAAATTCAATAGTCTTCGATGAAGACGTATTGTCCAATTTACGGATTGCCTGCCAAAACAATGCATCAGATACAAAGACGTCTTCAGGAACCAAATCGACTGCGATAGCAACAACTGGTAGATTATAGGATATCTCAGCCCAGTAATTCAAAGAAGTCTGTTTGATACCGCCAACTACTGCTACCCCATCTTCGCGTATGTTAAGATAATCGGAAGACTTTACCTGAACCTTAATACAATGCCCTTCAACTTTTTCTCCGTTTACAACTTCAATCTCAAAGTCGATACCATAGTCACTCTCAGTTACATTTCGAAAGATTCCGATTTCGCGAAGCTTATATAATATGATTGCAAATGAATCCGACACATTCTTAAGTTGCTTTATTCTTTTGGGGAAGTCCATTATATCAGTATGTGAATCAAATTTTGCAAGTTACAATCGCCCACTTGCTTGGCTAGTATTTCATACTCCTCGCCACATATTATCAGTCTCAAATGTGACTTGCAGAGATTCACTATCCTGTTGGGAATGCTTTTTCTGCTGTCATTGCTTCGGAGGCGAGCAAGCGTTCACTTCTTCAACCCATTGATTTTCAGCGGGTATTTGGAAGATTTTGTTTAACAATCGTCGATTTTAAGGGTTTACAGGCTGCAGTAGCACTGCAGGAGGGCTGTCAGGTCCTCGCCTTCATGGGCGGTTTTCAGTTTGCCGAGAAGATAGCTGATGTACTTGCCGGGGGCGATTTCATTGTGTTTGCAGCTCTCGATCACCGAGTACATGAAGGCGTTGTCCGCCGCAGAGCTCTCGCTTCCGATATTGCCGGCATTGCGGAGGTTCATCTTGAGTTTCCTTACGCTCTGCTCGCTGATATTGTTCGACACCTCGACATCTCCGCTTTCAAGTACACGTTTCATCGCTGGCCATTCGGCCCTTGCATATCGCATGGCTTTTTTCAGCAGCTCACCACATCCGGCATCATCAGACAGAGCATAGTCGGCAAGTCTATCCTCTATCGAACGCATCAAGTCGGCAGTGCTGCCCGGCTTGAGCCTGGCGACATATCTTTCAGCGCTTGTCATGTCCTGCTCCTTGAAGCAGTGTTCCTTTGCGAAGACCATCCCTGTTCTGTCTATGAACCACATCGCCTCATCGTAGTTCTCTTCCAATGCGTACTAATATACATCAAACAAACTGACTTCATCAATATCTATAACCGGAGTAAAGCTATCACGAATCCAATCCGTGCATATCGCATATTGAGGGAAGCCTAACTTATAAGTATCATCAACCCAATCATTGTTCCATAGCTTAACACCAGGTTCATTGTTCACAATCTTGCAGAGCCCCTCATCATAGTCAATAGAGTCTGGTAACTGGTATGTAATGTGTTGCATCCATATTTGTATCTCACCAATATCTGGATACCTCTGAAACTTGACATAGATATCTTTAACAACTCTCGCTCGCTCCTTTTTTGTTTTAATTTGATTTATCAACATACTGATAATCGACAAAACCATCTTGTACGATTTTGGACTCGATATTGCAATGTCTGTAAAAATAGAAATCAGAACATTAATATCTCCACAAACAGCAAGTTTAAGTTTCAATCTCTGCGCAAAAAGCGTAAGTATTTTAAGTAGAGTTCCGCTATTGGGATAAGACTTTGAAAACTGATGAATATACAATGCCTCCTGCTGAAGATTTGACATAGTTGAGTATACTCGATTCTTTGCCTTTCTATACAACGGGATATTCGACACATACGCTTTTTTGTCAGGTTTGATCGATTCTCCTACAACGTCTTCTGTAAGGGATGTTTTCTTTGCGTTCAACTGAAAGTTAAGACCAGACAATACATCTTGAAGATGGAAGGCTATCTTTTCTATTTCTTCCTTTGAATTTGAATATATCCGGTAATCATCTCTATACCGAATTATCTTATAGTCCGAAATGCCAAGCGCTTTTAATTTTTCGTCAAGTTCTTTATCTGCGTAGGCTAATACTATTTCAGCGATAAAATCAGACAAGGCACTTCCTTGTGGTATTCCATTTGTCTGCCCATATTGCATCCCCTGAAGATAATTATCTATAGTATTACCAAGCAAACCGGGCTTCTGCCTTTTCTGCTTTGCATTCTCCTTCCCCATCAACGCCCATGCAACTGTATGAGTGTATATCGAGCCATAACAGTTTGTGATGTCCGTAACAAACATATACCGATACGACACCGCAAGTTCAAGACTTCTCTGCTCCACATATTCCCACCAAGAGATGACATTGGCAGAAGAATGAGATTTATCTGCTTTACCCTTCACTTTTGGAATACTGGCAACTTCAATATTATCCACATGCAATGCAGCAAATCTATCTTTTATCTCTTTCCAACTACTTGGATTAGTCATCGCCTTTACCAACAGATAATACAGAAAAGGATTAATCAGCAGAATAGGTCGATAAGAATATTGCGCATCCTTTTTAACCAATATAGAATGGTTAACTCCCTCCATGTCAGAAGGCATTCTTTTTCTGTCCTTCAATATTGCGTTCAACTCCCTGTTTCCTATAACCTTCTGAACATAATCCAATACGGGCCTAAAATCAACATATACGGGCAATTGCATGTTGCAGTAGTTCTGCGATTCCATGAAATATTGTCGAGCCTTTATGTATGAAAGATTCAATATAGTTTTCATCGTAATCTGAATATCATAACTACACTCGCAAAGGTTGAATTCGGCATGATACCATAGGCATCAAAGCGGAAAGTAATATTGACTTCATCTGCTATCTGTAATTACTTGACAGATGCCTGTAATTGTTATTTTAGTTTCGTACCAACAAGCAATGGAATTTTTTCAAACAATTGATCTTCCATCCTTTCTCCTATAACTTGATTAACAGTAGAGCCTGAAATAGCATAGTCATCCAGATACTCTCCGTCAATAGTATCAACCGGTATTCCTTTCCATGCACGAATAAGAATGTCATCCCAATCTGGTTCGACATCACCTGTAAAATAGTTGACAATTGGCTTGAACTCCAAATCTTGTTGAACCGTTAAGTCATTAAGTAAATCTTTAGTTGGAGCAACGATAATCATGTGCTCTTTAGGAAAACCAGAAAAATTAAATTCATTACAATGAATTCTCCATTCTCTCAAATATTCAAAATCATAGGCATCTACATTTAGTCTATCTGTTCTCCACTTCAGTTCTTCAGGAATATGATCATATTCATCATTATCGACATAAATCACATTTCGAGCGCCAAAATCCCGCACTAACATATCTCGTGAAAACCCAATGCCATACGGACAGTATAATGGCCTACTTGTTCCATTCACTTTAACATGGAAGAACTTAGTTATGGCGGTCAATGGTGATGCTGAAAAACATATTATTCCCGATTTGCTACATAGTTTTTCTTCTGATAAAATTTTCTTTAATGTATCATGTGGTGCCTCTTCTTTTCCTTTGATGAAGTGAAATAAATAGGGAGACTGATCCAATCTCGCCTTTTTGAATTTATCATTAAAATATGCCATAATGACTTACCATAATAATTTAACTCTGAGCATCATCATTAACTATTTCAAACTGGGATAATCCTACCGTGGTAATTTCATCCGACTCTGCGCTTTCCACAAGAAAGACTCAAGAAGACTTTCGTCGTACACAATTTTGTATTTCCAGCGATTCTTCCACATTCGGCTGGCTTTATGGAAATCGTAGGATACTTTCTCCATAAATGAGCATTCTGGTTGAGGATGATGCGGATTGTCTGTGCATGTGAGGATCTCACTCAAGACTTTATGCTCCAGTTTATCGTCTTGGTGCTCTATAGGGAACTTGCCGGCTTGATAGCCGAGGGCATTGACACAAATGCCGTTAATTGCATCAAGGAAATCGGTGCATATTTGCTTTGGATGCAACGTCATGAACAAACGACCAATCAATCTCGTTCGTCTCCACAAAAGTAACCGTCCCCACACACCCATATTGACCAAGCAACACCAAGGCTGCGTGGCACAGTCTATCCTTTAAGGCTTTCGCCGTATTTTTCTGATTTGTTTTTCTTTTGTTCAGTTAGACAAGTTTCAGAAGACTCTTGTCAAAGTTCTGCGGCAGCAGGTTCGGCAACCGGTCCACCGGCGTGGTCTTGATGTTGTTCAACACATACGTCAACCACTGCTGAGGATTCAGGTGATTCATCGCGCACGTCTCAAAGAAGCTGTACATCATCGACGCGCGCCATGCGCCCATGAGGTTCTGGAAGAACAGGGATGTCTTCCTGCCCTTCACCAACGGCTTGAACCCTCGTTCACATGCGTTATTGTCTATCGGCATCATCGGGATCTTCAGATACGCCATAAGTCCCTTTCTCCGTTTTAACAGATAGCCCAACGCCCCCGATATCGCACTTCCCTTTGGATGCTGGTCATATTCGGCTGTCGCCCACGACACGAAGGCCGTCCATATCGGCTTCTCCAGATCCATCCGGATGTCCTTCTTGCGCTTTCCGGTAAACCCCTCAGCCTTGATATACCGCTCAACCATGTTCAACAACGTGTAGAGCCCCAATCCGACCCTCGACGGCAACGGGTCCTCCGCTTTCGACTCCTCGAACTCCCGACGGGCATGGGCATTGCATGCGCACTCTGTTATCCCGTTCTTCTTCAGCCATTTGCTCCAGCCCGAATAACCGTCCTTCTCGAACGCCCTCGCATAGTTACACCCGGCCTGACAGCCGCGATAAGCGGCGAAGCCTTCAAGGGCTTCCGTTGATCGTGGGTGAGGATATGGACGCATGACACCACGGTACATCGAGAGGGTTCCCACTCTGCCTGACGGGGCAAGGTGGCGAGACGGGTGTTGTCCACGACGAAGTCGAAGCTCTCAATCATCTGGCTGTCCCCAACCAGCTCAAGTGTTTGACAATAACGCTTCATTATTATCTTAGAAGTTAAGCGCCCATGCCTAAAGCCGATAGCCTAAACGTGGCCGGAACGCAAGAACAAACTCTTCAAAAACGGATATATCCAGATAGCCTATGACCATCTGGATACATTCTACGGTGAATCGAAACTGTCTGCAGGACTCTGAGCCGTTACATTCCCTACCGAATCGCATCCTTGATGCAATCTACAATATAGCGGACATCATCGTCGGTTACGTATGGACCTGCAGGAAGACAGAAGCCTATCTTGAAGAGAGCGGTTTCCACGTCGTTGGTGTATGCTGTGGCACCTGCGTAGACCGGTTGCTTGTGCATTGGCTTCCAGACTGGACGGCACTCGATTTTCTTGGCGAGCATGAACACGCGGAGAGCCTCCACATTTTCGTTCGGCTGACAATCGGTCGTCGCACAATCTACGGCGTGAATCACACCTGCAGCTCCGCCCACTGCGGTCTTGATGACCTCCTTGTAGGCATTTTCCTGACCTTGAACATGAACAGAAGGGTCCAACGTCGCAGCACAAAGCCAGAAATTCGCATCATAACGCGGATCCTCAGGCTGCTTATGAATATGTACGCCCGGGACATCGGCCAGCAGTTCCTCGTAAAGCTTCTGCACATGACGATGGTGAGCGATGTGGGCATCGAGGACAGTCATCTGACCACGGCCGATACCCGCACAGACATTGGACATTCGGTAGTTGTAGCCGATGGCAGTGTGCTGGTAGTAAGGATAGGCGTCACGAGCCTGTGTCGCATACCACATGACCTCATTGGCGTCTTCTGCATTGCGACAAACAAGAGCGCCGCCGCCGGAAGTCGTTATCATCTTGTTGCCGTTGAACGACAGCACGCCGTACTTGCCGAAAGTTCCGAGCACCTGGCCGTTGAAGCGCGAACCCATGCCCTCAGCGGCATCCTCGACAATCGGAATACCGTATTTGTCGGCAATAGCCATAATCTCGTCAATCTTGTACGGCATACCATAGAGAGCCACCGGGACAATCGCCTTCGGATATTTGCCCGTTTTTTCTTTTCGGTCAATGATGGCCTTCTCAAGAAGCGCAGGATCCATATTCCACGTCTCCGGCTCCGAACCGATAAACACCGGTTTTGCGCCGAGATAGGTTATCGGATGAGAAGATGCGCAGAATGTGAAAGACTGTACACAAACCTCGTCACCTGGGCCCACTCCGCAAGCCAAGAGAGCGAGATGAACTGCAGCTGTGCCGGCAGACAAACATACCACATTCCTGTCAAGCGGCTCAGTCTCATTGGTTTTGCTATTCACGAACGCCTCCAAATCCTTCTCGAAAGCATTCACATTAGGGCCCATCGGCACCACCCAATTTGTGTCAAACGCTTCTTTGACATATTTCTGTTCCCAGCCCTCTTATGACATATGCGCCAGAGAAAGGTAAATTGTTTTTCTTTCCTCTGACATAGTATTATTTATTTTAGAATTTTTAAAATCAGCTACTTAAGTAATGTGTAAAAAATTAGTTGCATCAGTTGACCGGTTCGACAAGGTAGTTCCACTTACCGAGTTCCTGGGCGAAGACAACCTGCCTGGCAAGCCTCTTCTGGTACGATTCGTCAATCGGTCGCTTGATGTCATAAGTTTTTGAGTTAATGTGAACATGTACTTTCAATCCCTTCTTTGTGGTGGTCATCGCAGCCCTGTCAGCGGCATTTTGAAGGGACATCAGAGGTGCGCCACTCCAGCTGCGGGTAATCTGTGAAAAGAGACGGTGCTCAATGGGATTGAACTTGGAACAATACGGAGGATAATGAACGACAAGAAGCCTGATACCAAGTTTGTTGGCAAGGTCCATAAGATCCTGCTTGACGATTCTGTGCGCACTGGAATTCGATCCTCCGCCATCGCACAGGATAACAAGCGTATGCGCATCAGGGTATTGCCACTTCAGGTGTTGTTCCCATACTCGCGCGATGTTGTCGCAGACAAATCTGGATGTGTCGTGACTGATTCCCAATGCCATATAGCCGACATTCCTTGTGACATCGTAGATGCCGTGCGGGACAATCTGACCATCAGAGAACGTGGAGAAGTCGTGGTCAAGGGACTTGAGCGGTCCGTTGGACAGC
>OHOA01000570.1_pt1 | contig 14892 bp, 16 predicted proteins | sample 1569681 | NCBI WGS metagenome assembly OHOA01 (sample SAMEA3879609, study PRJEB24766) | human gut metagenome | biome: human-associated habitat; feature: feces | place: USA | collected 1985/1987 | reverse complement strand
CCCTCGCCGGGAACACCCTGATGATACACAACGAAGGTGGAGTTACGGTGGAGTTGCGATGTTTTTTTGGTGGAGTTGCCAAAAACAAGGGATTCCTAGATATTTATCCAATGATCCCAGTCCATCCATATAATGGCCAGACGGAAAACCACTTCATAATGTTTAGTCCCATTTGTGCCAAAACTAGGGGAGCTGCCAATAACAATAAGGCTAAAAACAGCGTTTGAAAATAATTTTTCCTCCACTTTGACAGGAGCAGTACCACGGCGCAAATCAGTTGCGTGGATATCATTTGACTAAGGATAGCCAATAGAAGAAACAATAAAATCGGCAGACTGACAGGAACGCCCTGGTATTGAGGAATACTCTGGATTCCTGTCCAAATTTCCCCCATGGGATAGACCGATGAAATCGATAAACCACGGAAAAACCAGGGGAGCAGCGTAATTCCCGCGCAGGCAATTCCACATACAATCCATTTTTGTATGATAATCCGTTTTCTTCCCAACTTCGTTGCAGATAGAAGGCCCCAAAGTCCGTTGCTGTCTTCCATTGCCATGACGTTTGCAAATGAAAAACTGAAGCATAGAGAAATCAGGAGAAGGTTGATCAGAAAATCGTCATCCATTTGGCCAAAAAGATAGAGGTATCCTGTATCATAAATAAATACACCGCCATCGGAGAGAATCCGTTCATACTGCGCCTGAATCCGCTGAAACCAGGGATAGAAAGTAAGTTCACTGTACCATGGTTCCTTCATGCTGTCCCCGGCATTTTCACTGATACTTCCATCCGCTACCATTTGATCAATCCGCCCAATTTGAGCAAACGCCTCATCATAGCGGGCCTGTTCTGCCTTTATGCCGGCTTCCTTTTCCCCGGTAAGCGCACCTTCCAAAGAGAGCATCATACTCCGATAGTATTGCTCGCCAGCTGATGGCGTGTAGTCCTTTCCAAAAGCATTCCATCCCAGAAGGATGCTGAAGGCCAGTAGAATCAAAAGCCCACGATTGGCGATGAGGATTTTATATCCCTCATGCCGGAATAAGCTGCTGTGGGAATGAAATGGCACATGGAAATGTCCGGATCTCTGGTGAATACTCAGCCGGTTCCCATAGCGAAACAGCAGCAGAACAGCTACAATGCCTACGGAGAGCAAAATGGCCAGTAAGACCAGGGAACAGCTTGTGCGGTCAAGTGGGAATCCCAGGATATTGAGATTGAGGTAAGTCCCAAATAAAGCATCTGTTCGCAGCATACTAAAGTAGGAAAGATGTTTCAGTAAATTCAGCTTCGAATAGGACGGGATGAACGCATATAACATCCAGTTTAAACCTAAAAATCCGATCCCCACAAGCTGCGGCAGGAAGCTATGGGAGCTGTAAACCGCACAGGCAGTCAGCAGTAACCCCAAAAGAAATACCACGCCGGTCTTTGTTATGAAACCAAGAGCCAGAAATGCCCCTATAGAAATCGGAAAACTGCTTTCCATATAGGGAGCCAAAGATTGAAGGGATGCAGATAAATTTCCTATCCCCACCGTACTGCCGGCATAAATCAAATTGGAACCATAAAGCAAAAGGCAAACCACACCGCCATGGATCAGCACAGCAGCAATTCTCGCTCCCATATCCGCCCATAATCCTCGTTTGGTGGAACGGGTGATGGCAAATAGCCCTTTTCCCTTTTCTTCTGTGATGAGCTGGCCTACAAAAAGAAAAACAGACAGCAGCAGTAACAAGTCTGTTACCTGGCTTTCCACCGCCATTGTCATCCCTTTCGAGGGAAACCAATGAATATTTGCTGAGGACAGCCCCGCATGATCAGCGGCGCTTTTGGCAGTATTCCGACTGCTGAAAGTTTCGTTCGATCCAGACGATTGAAAAATGGAGATGCCGCCAAGCTGGTGATTCCTTTCTTGAACAGCAGCCAAATAATCCTCATAATCAGATACCGCGGAAATTTCTTCATACAGTTCATCAAGCAGAGTACGTTCCTTTGCTAGAGAGTCTGTGTAAACCAGATAATCTCCTGTGCGATAAAGCTCTTCATACTTCTCATATAGATCCGAATTGCTGTCCTTTAACTGCTCTGCAAAAGAATCTCCAGATTCGCTGCCCTGACTGTAAAGGCTCTGCACCTGCTCCACAAGAGAAAGCCCGTCCGCCCGCTCTTTTAGATCACGGATATAAATGAGCTTTTCCTGTTCTGGCATACCAGAAATATCCTGACAGACAGCTTTGTAGGCCAAAAGAGGCGGTTCATCCCCTGTCGGCTGGTTTAAATACCACAGGAAAAAAACATTTAACAGGAGCAGTAATGCCATGAGGCTTAGAAAACTCCCTTTTCGCCAGACCTTTTGCAGTTCAAATCGTATGAGAGCCGTCATGGATTTCCTCCTCTCCAAATACCTGTAAATAGACTTGCTCCAGGTTCTGCACATCTCCATGTTTTCTGCAAAGACTGGGTACGGTATCGTGGTCTACAATCTTTCCCTCCCGAAGAAGGATGATCTCTTTTGCAATGGATTCAATATCAGAAACCACATGAGTAGATACCAGGATAATTTTATCCCCGGAAATGTTACGGATGTTTTCCCGGATTCTCACGCGCTCTTTTGGATCTAATCCAGCGGTAGGCTCATCCAAAACCACCAGGCGCGGATTGCCTAAAATGGCTTGTGCGACCAGAATACGCTGCTTCATTCCACCCGAATAGGTGCCAATGGGCCGGTATGCTTTTTCTGTCAAATTCACATAGTCCAGGACTCTCCAAATTTCACCTTTTTGCTCTTTCTTTGGTATCCCTTTCAAGGTAGCCATATAGGAAAGGAACCGGATTCCAGTAAACGTATCATAAAGCCCTTGCTGCTGGGGAGCATATCCCAGAAGGCTTCGATAGGCTGCGCCGCAGTCAAACACATTTTTTCCATCCCAAAGTACCCTGCCGGAAGTGGGTTTCAAATTGCCAGTGATGATGTTCATAAGTGTTGACTTTCCTGCCCCGTTTGGCCCAAGCAGTCCATAAATGCCATTCTTAAGCGTCAGGGATACATGATCCAGTGCCAGCTTCGTACCATAGTGTTTCGTAATATTTTGCAGTTCCAGCATCTTTAAATTCCCTCCCCGACCATTTGGATTGGTGTATAGTCCGGCACACTATTCAGAAGATCATCCATAGAAATCAATCCGTATTGGTATCGGGTAATATCATAGGAGTCGTCTCCTAAAGCTGTATATTCATAGTCATAGACCACCAACGCACGGTCTTTCGTCATGGCCATCAGATCCAGCCTCCATCCCAGAGCCTGGTTCGTCAGACTACAGTGGGTGATTTCGCCGGTTTCTGCATTCACCAGGTAATATCCATAATCTGCTGTCAAATCATGACTGGTACAGCACAAATAATTTCCCAGTGTACCATACAGATAATTATTTTCCAGACTGCATAAAGTACTTTTTTTCCCAGTGGCCAGATCAATTTTCACAATATCCTGACTTGCCTCATTGGAGGCATACAAACACCCATTCAAAACCACTTCAGCGGAGGAATTACCTCCAGCAGCTTGCGCATATACCTGCGTTTTTTCTCCGGTAGAAAGTTCCAATGCTGCATAGACAACCTGGCTGTTTTTCAAGAGATCCAAATAGCTGTTTTCATCCAAAGCGGCAGCTTCTTCCTCCGTCATACCGTCTGGATACTGATATGCTTTCAATAGAACCTTTTCCCCTGCCGAACCAATGATTTCCCAATTCAGGCCATCGGCAAAATCCAGAGAGCAGACGGATTTTGCCTTACCGGTTTCAGGGTTTAGACAAATAAGCTGGCGGTCAGATGTTGTCGTATAGGTTCCGGAACCGGATTCACTGGCGCCAAGCTTTTTTGTGACAAAATACAGACCATCGCGACCGCCCAGAGCCACATCCTCCACTATGGCGTCTGATTCAAAACTGTAAATACGCTCCCGCTCGGAACCGTCCAGCTTCATGCGATATAGCTTGGCCTGCTCTGCCTGAACATTTGTGGTTTTGGAATCTCCAAGAATATTGATGATGGTAGAGCCACTGGTATCTGGAGCGCGGTCAAGAAAATAAAGGGATCCATCCCAGGTAAAAATCCGTCCGTCCAAGGACGCGCCGGCCAGGACAGAAGTACAATCTTCTGTATTATGCTGGCAGCTACTGTCACTACACAGATATACCTCCTGGCAGGTAGCGTAATCCATGTACATCAGATGAGGCGCATAGCTGCCATCTGCAAGTTCTGAATCCTTTTCCGTCAAATAATAAAAACCATCGTCTGTACTGCAGTACCTCTCGAACAGCCCAGTCCGATGAATGAGAGATGTCAGACCGCTTATCGAATTACTTTCATCTGACACCTGCGTATTTTGATGATCCTGCTCGCCTGTGCTGCTGTATCCATTGTTTGGGGTGGTGTCCTGATCAGAACTGCTGTTTTTGCAGGCAGAAAGGCTGCAAATGATAAGGCCTGCCAGCAACAATGTCATCCATTTTTTTCGCATAAAAAAGACCTCCTTGTGTGCATCGCTGCGAAGTGCAGCTTTTTCAATACAAGGAGATCTTAATGAGAAAAGGTCAAAAATTGGTCAAGATAACAAGGTGAATTTTACAACTGCGCCGCCATGTTCGGCATTTGAAAGAATCAGCTTGCCGCCATGTTTCCGGCAGAGAACCCGGCAAATGGACAGTCCCATGCCAAGATGATTTTCATCTTCACTGCCCATATAAGCATAGCTGTCTTTACTATTTAACACTCTTTGAGGAAATCCCGGACCATCATCCGATACCGTAATGGTCAACAAGCCCTGGTGACAGGAAATTTGAACCGCTATCCTCTGATTGGCAAATCGAACTGCGTTGCCAATCAGATTTTCTAAAATGCGGTACAGAATCTTAGCGTCCAAATTCAATTCTTTTTCAGCAACTGCATTTTTCCAGTCTAATCCTATCTTTCTTCCTTCGGTCAACAGAGTGAAATCCTCTCGCATATCAGCAGAAAGGGAAGGGAAATCCACTGGTTGAAGCTGTGCTTCCAGTTCCTCCAGGCGACTGATGGTTCTAAGAGAGTCCGTATACCGTTCTAACCGATGTGAAGTCTGAAGGATATTGGCAACTACGAAAGATATTTTCTCTTTGCTGATCCCGCCGCCGGAAAGATTGAGCTGAAGATATTGGGCATACCCTTGAATAATGGCGATAGGGTTTCTCAGATCATGGGCCACAGAGCCTTGGAGACGTCTGCGTTCTTCCAGCATATCCCATAGCTTTTGATTATTTTCTTTCAGCGTCTGCCGCATCTGTTCAAAAGAAGCGCATAGCGCTCCCATCTCATCCGCACTGGGATAAGAGATCTGAAAGTCCAGGTTCTGCTCGGCAATCTGTTCCGTAGCCGAGGATAACAGCGAGATCGGTGTTTTCAATTTTTTTCGGTAAAACAAAAGACCGCACAGAAGGATTCCTGCCAGGGAAAAAAATACCGGTAAGGCGACCATTCCAATTTGGCTGGCCTGATAAAGAAGCCGCCGCTTGGGAGAAAGGGCAGTAAAACTATTTTCAATTTTAGTTACTGAATATTTTACATTCTGCCCGTCAGAGAGAAGATCGCCTTCTGGGTCTTCCATGGAAATCATAGAAGGGATTTCCTTCAGCACATCGTCCAGAGGCATAGGAACCGTGGTTGTCGTTTCATTTCCCTGGGCATCGCTGCGCTGAATCGTGAGATAGACCAGATTGGAATCCGGCAGCAAAGCCTTCTGCAGCGCCACACAGCCCCAGATGGTCAAACCGGACAGCGTTGCTGCCAAAACGAATGCAGTTATTACATACCGGATAAAGGCGCCTCGAAGTCCACGGAGTTTTATTGTTTCCATCGATAACCCACCCCCCAGACCGTTTCGATATAGTCCTGCCCGGTAACACTTTGCAGTTTCTGCCGGATTTTACGGATGTGTTCTTTTATAACACCATTATCCCCGGACGCTTCCAGCCCCCAAACGCTCTCATAGATCCGTTCCCGGTCAAAGACCTGCCCTGCGTGGGTTAAGAGCAGTTCCAGGATATCAAATTCTCTCTTGGAAAATTCGATTTCAATCCCTTTAAAATGCACCGTGCGGCGGGAGAGGTTGACCAAAAGTTCCTGGGAAGCCATCAAGCGTGAGGAATCGTGGGTACGCATCTGTCTGCGGAGATGGGCACATATGCGTGCAGCGACTTCCGGCAGGCTGAATGGCTTGGTAATATAATCATCACCTCCAATAAGCAGACCATTGATTTTATCCTGCTCTGCATCCCGTGCGGTAAGAAATAGAATCGGGCATGTCACCTCATCCCGTATGGTTTTGCAAAAGTCCAGACCATCCATACCGGGCATATTGATATCCAGCAGGATCAGATCCGGGGATACTTTTAATTTTTCCATAGCCTGTATGCTGTCAGTAGCCGTATAAGGCAGATATCCCATGTCATTCAGATAATCAGCTAAAAGCTCTGTCAGCATTGGCTCATCGTCAACAATCAATATTTTATACTGCACGAGCAAGATCGTCCTTTCTCTGTTTACTTTTTATTGTCTCTTACAAAAGTCAAAATTCAGTCAAGATATTATATAGAGAGAATATCCTTTGATTCGGAGGGCAGGAGTCCTGCTCGTAGTATACCATACGGTGAGGAAGTTCTGGTCAACTATTTACAGAAAGGCGGCCTGATTTCTCAAGCCGCCAGCGTTCTGCCATCTCTACCTTATAAATCTATCGGAAAACCGCTGTAAACTGCACCCCGTTTTCCGTGTTCTCCATAGAATAGGAAACCTCATGGTGGTCGAGGATGGTCTTTACGATATACAATCCCAGGCCGCTGCCCCCGCTGTTCCGGTTCCTGGATTTGTCTATCCGGTAGAAAGGCGTAAATAGTTGCGCCAGATCTTCCTCATCAATATGGACGCCGGTGTTCTCCACCGAGAATACCCCATCCTGCAAGGATACCGTGACAGCAGCGCCCATGGGGGAATAGGTGACTGCGTTACTGAGTACATTGGAAAATACCTTTTCAATCAACTGCCCGTTTCCTTCATAATGGAAATCCGGCTGGATGTTCCGGCGCAGCTCCATGCCTTTGTCCTCCATCCGGCCCCGGAATTTCTGACAGGCTTTTTCCACCATCCGGCTGATGTCCAGATCCGTGCGTTCCAGGTGAAAATCGCTGCCGCCCATCCGGGCCGCCGACAGGATCTCCTTTACCAGCGCTTCCATGTCATTGGTGGTTTTCAGGCACCGGCGCAGATAGGTGTTCCTGTCCTTATAGGGGCCTACCTGATGGATCATCCCCTCCAGCTGCCCCTTGATGATGGCGATAGGGGTTTTCAGCTCATGGGATACAGAAGTAAAGAAATCAATGCGCTGCTTTTCCTGCTCCCGTTCCCGCTCGATATCCTTCTGCAGTTGCTCATTGGCCGCTTGCAGGCTGTCCAGAGCATTGCTCAACTGCTGGGACATCTCGTTCAGGCTGGAGGCCAGAACGCCGATCTCATCTTTTCGCCGTACATCGCACTTCCAGGTCATATCCAAGGCGGTCATCCGTTTTGCCACATTGCTGATACCCACCAGCGGCTTGGAATAGTAGCGGGAGCAAATCACCGCTCCGATGATGGAGATCAGCAGGATTGCGGCGGCGATGAGGGGGATCAACTTCAGGAGGATATCGTAGGACTGCGCCACCGCGACCAGGGCGGCATTGGCAAACAAATGATAGGTTTGCCCGTTTTGCCGGAAAGTCGCAGAGCAGCTCATAGAGGGAGCGGAAGTGTCCAGATTCTCCATATCGGCAAAATTCACGGAGAATAGATTATCTCCATTCCTATCGCTGATCTCCACCGAAGCGTTGTTCGCCATGGAAAATTCCAGCAGGCTGTCCGAGCTGGCCTCCCAGCCGTTCCGCTCTAAAATCTCCACCAGGTCGTAAAAATCTGCCGTGATCTGGCCTTCCAGCTGCGTATGGTAATTTCTCGGCAGGAAGATCATCACCATGCCGTAAATGATGATACAGCAGACCACCAGCAGCGCCAGCATACTGAGGCAGGTTTTTGCCTGGATGCTTTCCCTAATTTTCTTTCTCAATTTTATATCCCGCCCCTCGAATGGTTTCGATATAATTCACGCCCAGCTTTTTACGAATATTCTTAATGTGGGTGTTCACAATTTTCTCGTCTCCAAAATAATCATAGCCCCAAATGCTGTCCAACAGGCTCTCTCGTGTAAACACCCGGCCCTGATTTTCCACCAGGAGTTTCAATATCTCAAATTCCCGAATGGTCAGAGCCACGCTTTCATCCTTGACAAGAACCGTGAAGCTGTCCGTATCCAGGGTGAGATCCTTATAGCGGAGGATGTTCGTCTCCGCCCCGGCGCCCTGCTCCGCCCGGCGCAGTACCGCCTCGATGTGCTTTACCACCACGGGCATGGAAAAAGGCTTGGTAATGTAGTCGTCTGCCAGGGCGTCAAAGCCCTTCATTTGACTGGCGTCATCATCCAACGCGGTGAGCATAATGATGGGGATCCGGCTCTTTTTCCGAATCGTCTCGCAGACAGTGAAGCCGTTCATCTTCGGAAGCATCAAATCCAACAGGATGAGATCTGGACGATACTCACAAAATTTCTCCATCCCCTCTAATCCGTCGCCGGCCAGCACCACGTTATATCCTTCCGCCTCTAAAAACGCTTTCACTACGCCCTGAATCGCCTCTTCATCCTCTATAATCAAAATCGTTTTCGACATGGTCTGCACCTCCAGGTAGTAGTGTACCATACCAAGATGGAGTTTTGATGGAGTAAGTGTTACTTTTGAGAAAAAGTGTAAAAGGGGCTGTCTCACCAATTGCGAGGAGACAATATCTCTGCCTTTTAGATTCAGAATTGCGCTGAGATAGGTTTTCTCGCCCTTTGCGCCGTATTTCATCTCTGTTCCATCGGTACTTCCTTTTGCACATGAATATGCCCCCTATCGTGTCCCCTCGAAGCTTTGGTTCCTTCGAGTGTCTACTCTATAGGGAGCATATCCGTGAGACAGCCCACCCGAGGTTTCAGTCCTCGACATCCATTCGTTCAATTTTGAAGAGGACCGGGCGGGTGCCGTCATTACAGCAGGTGATCATGGTGTTCTCCTCTTTCATCCATCCACGCATGATGGAGCCGCCCTGCAAACCGGTGTAAATATAGCGGCTGATGGCGTCCCACGCTTCTGAGCAGTGCGGCATCTTCGGGCCCCCCGCCACGGTGTCCGGGTCTGCAGAGGTCTTCGTCAGCGTGCCCAGACCCATATGCCATCCCGCTCGTCATCCCGACGGAAGAGAAATTCATCCCCTACATTATAACAGGAACACGGGCCGGAGCAGGGATTCGCGCAGTACTGCCGCTGCAGCTCCGGGAAAAGCTTCTTGTCAATAACAGTTACTTTCACTTGATGCTTCATAATCGGTTCCTCCTGTATTTACTTCAAAATCTTGCCAAGGGCATAGGCTTTTTCGGGATAATCGGTTCCCTCTATGTCGGAACGGTGGTAACAGCCATAAGCCAGCAACATACCGGCTTCTTCCCACTGCAAATACCGCAGCGTTTCCTGGAAACTGCCCACGGCTCCGTTCATGATGCTTGGGGTCTTGTCCGCCGCCGTGACGATCAGCAGGGCTTTTTTGTGGGCTCCGCGCAAATGGTCATCGATACCATGAAAACGGTCGATTACCATTTTGATCTGGGAACTGAGCGCGTGGTAGTAAAGCGGGGATACAAACGCCACGGCATCCGCTTGCTTTAGCCTGGGATACAATTCATTCATGGCGTCCTGGAATACACAGGGGTTCGCCCCGCAACCACAGACATCACAACCGATGCATGGGTGGACGCATTCCAACGCCGCATTGAATCGATAAACAGTATGCCCGGCCTCCTTTGCGCCTTTGATAAACTCCTCAGCCAACAGTGCAGAAGTGCCTCGCTTATGTGGACTGCCGGTGATGACAACAAGTTTCATGTGCATTCTCCCTTCTGGATTGTTTTTTGTAGCGTTTTCTTCTGTTCTGTGATAGAATTACATGAGCGGAATGGAGGTGACGCCGTGCTGACCCCTCGTTATTACTTTGCGGAGGACTTTCGTGCATTTCAGGATTATTTCCTATCCTGCCCCCATGAGGAAAAGGTTTTCCAGAAGGGTGACTTTCCCTGGCCACTGGGAGCACCCTATGAAAAGCTACATTTTATTCTGTCAGGTGCGGAGATGCACTACTCCGTCCATGAGAGCGGCCACCGGAAGATCATCAGTTTCCACGGCCCCGGCACAGTCTTTCCCGGCTACCGACAGAACGATTACCGCATTGAACTTTCCTTGGTCACGGAGGCTCTTTCGGATATGCGGGTATTGGAGTTCACCCTGCCGCAATTTTCCGCCATGTTTGAAGAAAACGCTGGGCTGCGCAGACAGGTAGTGAACTGGTACTCCATGTACATCAACCGCTTTCTCTTTGAAACCATTCACCAGGAATTTAATTCCTCGCTGGTGAAGCTCTGCAATCTGCTGTACCTGCTGACTGTGAATCAGCCTGCCAACTCAGGGCTTGTCATTGAGATGACCCAGGAAGAGCTTGCGGACATCCTCGGCCTGAGCCGTGTACAGATCACCCGGGAACTCACTGCCCTGCGGAGGCGCGGGATCATCTCCACTACCCGTGGAAAGCTGACCGTCTCAGACCTTCCCGCCCTGGTCAGACTCTGCACGGACGAAACGGTATAGGCCCTCCACTTGGAAATATGGTATCATCTCCCGGCTGTTCCGTCTGCTTCAGATGAAGCACAGGGTGAACCTCCTGACGCCAAAGGGGGTTCCTCTGTATCGCAATTCGGGTCATTTGTCAAACCCTGTTATACGAACAAAACGCTGCTGAAATTATTACGCCGGATGGTTGGTTCGTACTGTGTTTCTCGCTGCAACACCAGGAAAGCTGTTCTGCAGCTATTGTATCACGGGCATCCCAAAAACCGCTGATATGTAAATTCAAAAGTGAACTAAGCAGACTCACTCAAAAACTGTCTGCAAATTTTATTCTATGAGGTGTGAATTAAATGACAGAAGAGAATGTAACCAAAGCTTTACTAAAAGCAATTCTTGAACTCACCGACAAGTGTGATACGATTGAAGAACTCCGAGAGAGCGTCAAGCGCATCATGGATGAGCCGTCAAAAAAGAGTAGCAACCCCTGCTAAAATGCCGCCCCTCCCCCGGAAACAGTCTTTTTCTGAGCCTGATATTTAGATTTTCCCCATTATATTACAAAGCTCGCCCATTTTCGATTTTTGTCGTACGGATCGACGTTCTTCTCGTCGAATTCTTTCTTTTTTCTGATTCTCCCTCTTTTTCCAAGTGGTTTTTCTTCTTTGTGTAGCTCTGAATTTCAAAATTTATTATGATGAAATCAGACCAAAAATAAAGGAGAGATTCTAATGCGAGAACTCAGAAAACTTCTGTACCGCTTCGGCATCTACAAAACCCAGGAGGGCTATGACCCTTTGTTGGTGGCCGTGGAGCTCATCCTGGAAAACTTTGAGCTGCTGGGCTCTTTGACCAAGTGGCTCTACCCTATGGTAGCTGCCATCTGTGAAAGCACGCCCGGCGCCGTGGAACGCAACATTCGTTTCTGCGTCACAAGAGCCTGGGAGGCCAATCCAGCTCTGTTCACCGAGCTTGCCCAGCGTCCCATTTCCCAGCCCCCTACCACCGGCGATTTCCTATCTATGCTACATAACTATATGGATGACACTCTGTTTGAGCGGTATCAACTAAAATAAATTCCTGCGGCTTTCCAGACCTATGCTTGGGAAGACGCACAATTTTCCACCTCACATCGCAAGTTTCATAAATAAGTTTTTTATGGAAAACCCTTGCTCGTGACGTAACGTCATGAGATATAATAGAAGCGAGAGGTGATGCCAAAATGGAGAAACAGCGAGCCATTCCACAAGGGTTTCTGACTGTGGGAGAAGTAGCAAAGAAAATGAATGTGACCGTTCGAACCTTACAACATTACGACAGAGAGGGCCTCCTCCCTCCCTCATCCGTAAGCGAAGGCGGGCGAAGGCTTTATACAGACCGGGATATTGTCAAGCTGCATCAAATATTGTCGCTTAAACACCTGGGCTTTTCACTGGACGACATCAAAAACCGCCTGCCGCTGTTGAATACGCCCACTGAAATTGCCAATGCCCTGATGGAACAGGCTGTCACGGTCCGTCAAAAAATAGAAGCCCTATCGGAATCATTGCAAGAACTGGAAGCATTACGGACAGAAGTGCTCCAAATGCAGTCGGTTGACTTCAAAAAGTATGCGGACATCATTGTAAATTTACAAATGAAAAATAACTTTTACTGGCTGATTAAACATTTTGACACGCAAATGTTGGACCACATTCGCGGGCACTTCAACCGGGAAAGCGGGATTGCTTTCATGAACGCCTTTATGCAACTTCAAAATGAGGCAATCCGGCTTCAACATGCCGGAGTTGCCCCCCAAAGTGAGGAAGGACAGAAATTTGCCGAATCTTACTGGGATATGATCACCACGTTTACAGGCGGAGACACGAGCTTACTTTCCAAGCTCGTTGAATTGGGGCAGTTTCACGGTTTGGATTCTAAGTGGAGAGAAAACCAGCTGCTTGCCAACCAATTTATCGAACCCGCGCTAGACGCCTACTTCTTACAATTGGGCATTGACCCATTTATGGGAGGAACACAAAATGGCTGACGCCATAATCGTTCAAAATCTAAGAAAAAACTACGGAAATCACATGGTTTTAAACGGCCTGCACTTCCGAGTCCATCGGGGAGAAATCTTTGCGCTGCTGGGGGGAAACGGCGCAGGCAAAACAACCACCCTTACATGCATGGAGGGACTGCAAAAATATGACAGCGGTAGTATTACCATAAACGGAAAAATAGGAATTCAGCTGCAATCTGCCTCTCTACCAGAACACATCAAGGTGATGGAGGCCGTCCAGCTGTTCGCCATGTGGAATCAGGCCGCTCCGGACAAGGCTATGCTGGATGCCCTTGGAATGAACAAATTGGCAAAAATGCAGTACTACCAATTATCAATCGGCCAGAAACGACGGCTTCACTTGGCTCTCGCTCTAACTAGAGATCCCGATATTCTCTTTTTGGACGAGCCGACCGCCGGGCTTGACGTGGAAGGCAAAACCGCCCTCCACGAACAAATCCGGCAGTTTCAGGAAATGGGAAAAACAATAATCTTGGCAAGCCATGATATGGATGAAGTAGAACGTTTATGTAACCGTATCGCCATTTTAGCCGAGGGCAAAATCGCTTTTATCGGCACCGTCGAGGAACTCCACGAAAAGGTTGGTAAACACTACAACATTTTAATCCGCACCGACAAAGGCGCCGAAACATACAAAACAAATCAGATTGGAAAGACGCTGCCCGCACTGCTGACGCAATGCAAAGAGCAAGGACGAATGATCTCAGATATCCAGGTAGAGCGTGAATCTCTGGAGCAACTCTTAATCAAAATTCAAAGGAGAAACGAAAAATGAAAGCGTTCCTATATGGAGTCTCCTTACAGTGGAAGCTGGACATTCGAAGCAAGACACTGCTAATTACTTGCTATCTTGTGCCAATTTTATTTTTTATCATTATGAGCAGCATCTTTACGTCTATCATGCCGGATTTCAAGGAGACTTTGATTCCATCTATGACCGTATTTGGCGTGACCATGGGCGCGCTGATCGGTTTACCACCGTCTCTCGTTGAAATCTATGGAAGTGATACAAAAAACGTCTATCAGGCAAACGGCGTTCCCCTATCCCTTGGAGTCGCTTTAACAAATATCTCCGCATTTCTTCATTTGCTCCTCATGAGCGTGATTCTTTATTTCCTTGCGCCGCTTGCTTTTGACGCTAAAATCCCAGAAACTCCGGCGCAATACTGGCCGCTTCTTGCCATTTTTATCGCAGTATCTCTAAGTATCGCAAGCATAATCGGATTATGGGTAAAAGACCAAGCCAAAACACCCCTGTTTTCCATACTTGCATTTTTACCATCTGTTATGCTCTCTGGAATTATGTTCCCATCTGAATTGCTACCACGGCCATTTGCAACTGTAGGAAAGATTTTCCCGGCATCCTGGGGATACAAGCTGCTGACGGACCATGGATTCAATTTTCAAAACCTGTGGCCCTTGCTCCTCGTTTTCCTTTTTGCAGTATTGCTATGTGCCGCTTTGTTAAATAAAACTAAGTCAAGATAACACCCGAGAGACGCAAAGGGGCACTGCCACACAGTGCCCCCCTCATTCTATCGCCACAACAAGCCTACTTCTCATACCACACCTGCAGATCCTGAGACATTTGCTTATCCATGCCTTCTTGGGAACCGAGTTCATGATGGCTTCCTTTTTGCACAATACGCCCCTGATCCAGCACAACGATCCGATCCACCTTGCGGCAAATCCCCAGCGATGGGGAATGATCACGGCTGTCTTTCCCTTTGACAGGGTAATAAAGTCATCCAAAATTTTTCGCTTGCTCAGCGGGTCAACGCGCTGGTCGGTTCATCCAATAACACCAGCCGGGCCTTTTTATAAATACATCTGCCGACCTTTCGCTGTGAAACGGCCATAATCATACAAATTGAAAATTGCCCTTTGCTACCGGCCATGTGCAGCTGGTACATAGCCTTTCCCGCACCAACCGGAGCACAGGAGACTCCGCGCTTGAGCCTCCATCGTCTACCCAACTCTGCACTTCCTTCCCTTGGGCATTCTGGCAGCAGCTCCTTGTTGCGTTCCAAATATCCTAAATTCCCGCAAAATTAT
>OHOA01000547.1_pt1 | contig 15782 bp, 9 predicted proteins | sample 1569681 | NCBI WGS metagenome assembly OHOA01 (sample SAMEA3879609, study PRJEB24766) | human gut metagenome | biome: human-associated habitat; feature: feces | place: USA | collected 1985/1987 | reverse complement strand
CGCCGGAGCCGCACCGTGAGCTGCTCCGCCTCACGCTACAGGCGGACCCCATTGAGATTCCGTCAGATGCCAAGGAAGTCGAAACGGATGACAACGACATGGGACACACCAGGCTTCTTAGGACAGAGGACGGACGCTACTGCGTCGAACTGAGCGACAGCCTGAACGGAAAGGTCTTGGGTACATTCATAGCCGATGCCTCATTCTCAAGTGTTTACGCATCAATCAGGACTGATACCACCACCGCCGGCAGCATCCTTTCCTCCATGCTCCGGATCGCGTTCGCGCAGGCGGTCATCCTCCGCGAGGGGCTGTCGATCCATGCGTCCGCCGTCGTGTCGGACGGAAAGGCTTATCTCTTCCTCGGGAAGAGCGGCACGGGCAAAAGCACCCACGCAAGGCTGTGGCTCAAGAATATTCCCGGATCACACCTGCTGAACGACGACAATCCCGCCGTCAGGCTGATCGACGGATCGCCCGTCGCGTTCGGCACCCCCTGGAGCGGGAAGACCCCGTGCTACCGCGACGAGTCCGCCCCCGTGGGAGGGTTCGTCCGCCTCAGGCAGGGAGACACCGACATATTCACGGAAAAAGAGGATGTCGCCGCCTTCGTCGCGCTGCTTCCGAGCTGCTCCGTGATCCACAGCGACGCCAACCTACAGTCGATGCTATACGACACACTCACAAGGCTTTCGGAACGGGTTCCGGTCGGAGAGCTCACTTGCCTTCCGGACGATGAGTCCGCCATTGTTTGTCATAAGAATATAAAATCGATCATAAAATGAAGACTAACTTGTCACAACTGCTTCTGATCCCGCTTCTGGGCATGGCCGTTTCCTGCGGATCGGCGAAGAAGTACGTCTACCTCAACGACATGACCCCGGGCACAGGGTATCCTTTTGATTCCGCCCACGAGGCCGTCATCCAAGCCAACGACAGGCTCAGCATCACGGTCAGCTGCAAGCAGCCGGAGCTAGCCATCCCGTTCAACATCCAGAGCGGCTCGTTCAAGATGTCCTCGGACGGAACAGCCTCGTCATCCCCGGCGGCCAACGAGGCGGGCTACAAGGTCGACGCCAAGGGAAACATCGAGTTTCCTATCCTTGGAAACATCCATCTTGAAGGACTTACCTTGAGCCAGGCCTCGGACAGGATCAAGAATCTGATCATCGACGGCGACTACATCAAGGCTCCCATAGTGAGCATGGAGTTCCTCAACTTCAAGTACACCGTCTGGGGAGCCGTGAGCAAGAACGGAACGTTCACCGTGGAGAGCGGCAGAATCACCTTGCTGGAGGCGATCGCCAACGCGGGCGACCTGACCAACAGGGCAAGGCTCGACAGGGTGGCCGTCATCCGGGAGGAGAACGGCGACAAGCGGATCTACTTCCACGACATCCGCAACAGCAACATCCTCCAGTCGCCTTGTTTCTTCCTGCAGCAGAACGACATCATCTACGTGCAGCCTAAGTACGGCAAGAAGGACAGGGAGGACAGGAGCATGCAGATCGCCACAATGTTCATGAGCGCCATCACAGCCGCGAGCTCCGTCATCTGGGCAACCTCGACACTCAGAAAAGACTAGTCCCGTCACTCCTATAATCAATACCACCGGCAGAAACGATCAGGATGTCAACATCATCGACATCCTGCTCTTCCTGCTCTCCAAATGGAAATGGTTCGTCGTTTCCGTGATAGTGTTCGGCAGCCTGGCCTGGTTCCAGTACGCCAGGACTCCGAAGACCTATTTCCGCTCCGCCACCGTGATCATCAAGGATCCGTCCAACAAGATCTCCTCGGCGGGACTTGACCGCTACGACAACTACATCAACAAGGTGAACGTCGCCAATGAGATCCTCCAGTTCCGGTCCAAGAAACTGATGCGGGAGGTTGTGAGCCGCGTCAACGCCGACATCGACTACAAAGTCAAGGACGGCCTCCAGATGACGGAGCTCTACAAGAAGTCTCCGGTCTCTGTCCGCTTCCTGGACACGACTCCCGAGACGCGGCTGAGCATGGTCGTGACCCCGGTGGACAGCGGCAAGGTGATTGTCTCCGACTTCGGTACGGTCGACGGCGACAAGAAATTGTCGGTCAGGATGAAGGACACGGTCAGCGTGGAGGGAGTGCGGCTCATCATCGCCCCTACCAACTACTACACGACCTCCTGGATGGGCGAGCATATTCAAGTGACGAAGAACCCCCTCTCGTCGGTGGTCGGCTACTTCGTCTCCAGTCTCGGCATCAGGCAGGAAGAGGACGAGGCCTCGATTCTCACCCTCTCCCTTAAGGACCGCTCCTCCGCAAGGGCGGAAGACGTGCTGAACATGCTGATCTCGGTCTACAACGAGGAGGCCATCAACGACAAGAACCAGGTGGCCATCAACACCGCCGAGTTCATCAACGAGAGGCTCATCATCGAAAGCGAGCTGGGAGGCGTGGAGTCCCATCTGGAATCCTTCAAGCGCGAGAACCGGATCGTGGACATCGCGACGACAGCCGGGATGTATGTCGGTGAATCCCAGAAGTACAACACCAACGTGATGGAGCTTGAGACCCAGCTCCGCCTGGCCACCTACATCAAGGACTACCTCACGGATCCGACAAGGGAGATCGACCTGATCCCTGCCAACACGGGCATCAGCGACATGAACATCGAGAGCCAGATCGCCCAGTACAACACCGTGAAGCTGCGCCGCGACAAGCTCATCGAGGACAGCAGCGAGAAGAACCCGATCGTGGAGGAGCTGAACACCTCGCTGAGGGCGATGAAACAGTCCATCATCAGGGCCGTGGACAACATGATCGTCAGCATCAATGTCCGCCGCAACGACGCGCAGTCGCGTGAGTCACAGGCACAGTCCCGCGTCTCGTCCATCCCTACCAAGGAACGCCAGATGCTCTCGATCGAGCGCCAGCAGAAGATCAAGGAGTCGCTTTACCTCTTCCTCCTGAACAAGCGCGAGGAGAACGCCCTCTCCCAGGCGATGGTGGACAACAACGCGAGGGTGATCGACGGAGCCTCCGGGCCAGGCGATCCGATCGCCCCGAGCAGGAACAAGATCCTGCTTCTGGGGCTACTGCTCGGACTGGCCGTGCCGGGAGTCATCTTCCTGATGATCATGTTCCTTGACACGAGGATCCACACCAGAAAAGACATCCAGGGCAAAGTCACCGCACCGTTCCTCGGAGTGATTCCGGAACAGGACAAGGACAATGAGGGTTTCGCCTCGGAGGCGTTCAAGATTGTCCGCACGAACATGTCCTTCCTTTCAAGAAAAGAGAAGATCAAGGTGATAATGTGCACCTCGTTCAGTTCCGGGGACGGAAAGACTTTCGTCTCCGCCAACCTGGCTAAAAGCTTCATCTCCGCCAGGAAGAAGGTGATCCTTGTGGATCTTGACATCCGTAAGGGAACCCTGACCTCACAGTTCGGCAAGCACAGCCACCACCACACCGTAGGCATCACAAACTTCCTGGCCGACTCTGACATAGCGCTGGATGATATCATCACCCACGAGACCGGTGTGGAAGGCCTTGACCTCATCCCGTCAGGCTCCATCGCGCCGAACCCCGCCGAACTCCTGATGGACGAGAGGCTGGATGAGATGTTCGCCGAGTTGAGGAACCGCTACGACATCATCATCACAGACTCCGTCCCTGTCGGTCTTGTGGCGGACGCGACGATCGCCAACCGCGTCGCCGACATCACGCTCTTCGTGGTGAGGGCCGGCCGCCTTGACCGTCGCCAACTTCCTGACATCGAGACCATGTACCAGGAGCGGAAACTCACGAACATGTCGCTGATCCTCAACGGCGCCGACTACCACCATCACGGCTACGGCTATGGCTATGGCTACGGGTACGGCTATGGTTATGGCTACGGCTACGGCTATGTGGATGGCAAGAAAAAGAAACGGAAAAAGTAGCCGCTGATCTTGTAGGGAGAAACATCTTCCTGCTCGGGGATAGTCCTGAATACAAATAAATGTTTTTAAATCACGAATAACGAGAATTTTATACTTTTTTTGTTGCATTTTTTCCAATATAATTTATAACTTTGCTTTTGATTGGTTTAGAGCATTGCAAGACATTAACATAACAATGATAATAAATTAGTTTTCAAGAAAATACTAATAAGAAGACAATATGAAAAAACATCTGATTACAGCGGCTATAGTCGTGCTGGCAGTAACCCCGGCACTTGCCCAGCCGTCAGTGAAAACGGACACAACGGTCAACGTCATCTATTCCGCAGACAAATTCCTGACTTTGGCAATGATTCACCCTACTTGTTTACACCTATGTACGAAGCTTCTTTCAAAGGCACGAAAAGGTGATGCGATTCACCCTGAAAAATCCGCGCTCTTTACAATATATTGATTATCAGAACGTAAGAAAAACGGAATTTTTAGGCTGTCAAAGTCAGGAACGGACACAACGGTCAACGTCATCTATTCCGCAGACAAATTCAAAGTGGAAACCAATCGTTTCAAATATGACTGGTTCATCAACGTCGGAGGAGGAGCCCAGATTTATTTCGGAGACCACGACAAGCAGGCAAAATTCGGAGACAGGCTTGCTCCCGCATTGAACATAAGCGTAGGTAAATGGTTCACCCCGGCTGTCGGAGCGAGAATCGCCTACAATGGACTCAGCATGAGAGGAGCCACCCAACAAGGTCCGGACGAAGCGTTCTCAACAGGAAAGGAGGTTCCCGGAAAGGGCGGAAGCGGTTACTGGCTGAACAAGCAGAAATTCTCGTTCGGTGATGTCAGGATGGATGCCATGCTCAATCTTTGCAATGCGTTCCGCGGCTACAAGGCGGAAGGCCGCTTCTGGAATCCAAGCCTCTACGCAGGTCTGGGATTCGCCTGGACATACGATGAGCCAGGCAACGGCAAGTCCAGATCCCACGAGGTTTCCGCCAGCATAGGAACAAGCAATGACTTCCGCTTGAGCGACGCATGGGCGATAAACCTCGATGTTCGCGGAATGTTTGTCAATGACCGCTTCGACGGAGAGATGGGTAATCGCTGGGGCGAAGGTGTGCTGAGCGCCACGATTGGTCTGACCTACAACATCGCGCCACGCGGATGGAACAAGAGCAAGACCGTTGTCAAGACTGTCAATAACAACATAGCCGACTTCCAGAAGGCTCTCAGCGAGTCCGAAGCAGAAAGGATCAGACTCGAGAAGGAACTCGGCGAACTCAGAGCCCAGCCTCAGATTGTCGAGAAGCAGACCACGATCGCCGCTCCTTACTTCGTGATCTTCGAGATCAACAAGAGCAAGCTCAGCAAGGATTCCCGCGTGAACCTTGGAATGCTCGCCGAGATCATCAAGGCTAACAACATCAAGTACATCGTGACCGGTTACGCCGACGCCGCGACCGGGAACAAGAAGATCAATGACAAACTCAGCCGGAAACGCGCCGAGGCCGTCTACGAATGTCTCACTAAGGAATTCGGAGTTCCGGAGTCACTTCTTGAGATTGGCCACAAGGGTGGCGTGGAGAACATGTTCTACGATGACCCTGCACTGAGCCGCGCGGCAATCACTAAAGCATTGTAGTTCCGCCTCTACCTGATTGACTGACCAAGACGGCGGCATGGCACCTCAAGAGTGCCGGCTACCGTCTCAGTCAGTTTTAAGAGAAGACATTTGGTAATGTCAGAATTCTAATTGAAATAAAGTTTTATGAATAAAATGAAAAACATCAAACGATTCTATGTCTCTCCAGACTCAAGGAGGGAAAGAGTGGTCATGGAAAGTACCGTCTGCGCCGGCAGCGAAGTAACTAAAATTAAATCCACCAAGGAGAACGTCGAGGTGGACAAATGGGATTCGTTCCAGAATGGAGTAACCTTTGATTAATCTGAAAAAACAATGAGAAAAGCAAGCAGAACACTCGCGGCCGCATTCATGGCGGCTATCGTTCTTGCCGGGTGCCAGAACGAGGAACCTATGAATAAAGTGAAGGAGGGGCTTCCTGTAAGCCTTTCGTTCAATATGGAGGTGCCTGAAATGGACGAGATAACCGTCACAAGGGCAACAGAGGAGCAGGAGACAAGAGTCGAGAAGATGGCTATCCTCTTCTACAACGCCAATCAGCCCAACTCGACACCGATCATCGTGAAGGTCAGGAATCTTGGCGAGCCAACAAGAAGGAACAGCAACACCAACTGGCTCTACACGATCGAACTGAATGAGGACCAGCTCACCGTCGGCGACAGGAAGGTGACCAGCGGCGAATGGTACATGTACCCGATCGCCAATTACGACAAGTACACGGTCGTCAATCTGGATGAACTGGCGGGGAAGACGCTCGCCGAGTTCAGGAGCCACACTATCACAGCCTCTGGACGTGACATCACTTCCACGTCTGTGCTGATGTCGGGACACTACGGCGACAAAGAGAACACTACCACCATCACTCTCCAGCCGGGCGAGAACACCTTCGACAAGGTCTTCCACCTCAAGAGGATAGTCTCCAAGAATGTCTTCGTACTCAAGAGCGGGACAGGGGTGACCTTCATTCCGAAGAAGTACAGCATCTACAACTACTCCACATCGTCAACCCTGCTCCAGAGGGATGAGCTGAATGAATATGCCGGTGACGACACCTTCACCAAATTCGAGGAACTTCCTATCGCGGCTCCGGCCGCAGGCGGCGATTACTCTTTCTCGTTCTACATGCCTGAGAATGTGCAGAAGCCGGCTGCCTCACCGACTTCGTGGTCTTACGCCGACCGCGAGAGAAGGGGGAGTGACTACAGCACATTCACCTATGCTCCGGCCAAATCAACCTACGTTGTGATCGAGGGTACTTACGAGGGTCCGGGAGAGAGCGGGACAGACCACGACGTGACAGGAACTGTGAAGTACACCATTCACCTTGGAGACTTCGGCAACAGCACAGATGCGTCAAACAGGAAATTCGGCAACTTCTCCGTGACACGTAACGCAAGGTACACCTACACGATAACGGTCAACGGAGTGAAGAACATCATCGCCGAGGCAAAAAAGGAGAGCGACAATCAGCCGGGAGCCGAGGGACAGATCATCAAGCCGTCCCCGCACGTCATCGTCAACCTTGACGCACACTTCGAGAATGTGCTGCTGACATTCTCGAAGACAAACATCGAGAAATGCATTGTCAGCGGCACTGTACCTGCGGGAGAAGGAAAGATGACATCCTTCACCGTTCAGAAAGGATCAACTGATCCGCACCTTGAGGACGTCGCCTGGGTGAAGTTCGGCAGACCTACCAGTCAGACGGAATTCGCAAATTATCCCGGAGACGCCAACTTGGTGAACATCTACGACTTGATTGATGAAATAAAGGCCGGCACCACGACACACTGCATAATAAGCGGAGACGATGTCTACACGCAGGCCTACGTGGACGAGTACTTCTACAATGATAAGCCTTACAAGGACTTCGTCAACACGGATGACAGGATCTTGTCATTCACCATCGGCAAAGCCCAGATCAGCGCCGACGGACACAGCACCTACATTGAGGGCAGTGGCTTTACACTCCAGCAGAAGTCAATCAAGACATTCTATAAAGACAATGTGGGTAATCCATTCGGATTTGAATCTGTGGAGGAGACACCGGCAGCCGCTTTCACAGGTGATGACGACTATCCGGGAACGGAATTGCAGAACGGATTGAAAAACACCTGGGAGATCATCAACACTAAAACAACCAAGACGTGGACCGACTATGTGAACATTGCCCAAAACGGCTTCACAGGGGCGACTCCTCCTACCTCGGCCAACATAATGACCACTACCGGAACCAATCCGATGTTCGAATGTCTCTCAAGAAACAGAGACCTCAACGGTGACGGCAAAATTGACGAGGACGAGGTAAGGTGGTACCTTCCTAGCGTCCGCCAATGCATCTTCGCCTGGTGCGGTAAGAAGTCTCTGCCTACAGAGATATCATTCGAGACGACGAACTATGCGACAAGTACAAACCTGGGCTTCCGTATCTGGTGGGCTTTGGAGGGTACCGCAATCAGTTCCTGGGCTAATATGGAGACAAATCCTATGATACGATGCGTCAGGAATCTTGGCACAAACTCAACCTCGGGTGAAGTCTCGGACATCACAAGCTGGGACCAGGAGAACTATGTCGTGACAGTGAACGGCCTCAAGGACGAGACCTTGAGAACCAACATGCAGATCGGAGAGTATCCTGAGCACGAGAATTTCGATGCGGCGAGTACATTGCCTAAGGCTTTCAAGATCGCCAGTGCGGATCTGAACATTCCGGCAAGCGGAGAGGACACCTATGCTCCTGCAATCACAGTTGGCGAGCTTAATCCTACTGGAATACCAGAGAGTCAGAGCAACACGACTCCTCATAATATAACTGTTCCGGTAACGATCACTAATTACGATGCGTCTAAGAACTACACCTATCAAATCGGCGCCGGTAATGAAGTAAATGTTACGTTAGCGGAGTTCAATGTCAGTGTTACAATCAACCATACATCAACTTCAAATGGTACGACATCATCGAAAACAATTAAAATAAAGAGCGACAACGGCAATTACACATCTTTCAATGTAACGGTTACACTGACCACAAGAACAGAAGGCTTTATTTTTCAAACAAAATATTACACATACACATACAGCAAGTCTACGCCTCAACAAACAATAGTTACTGGTGGAACCCCAGCCAAGAACACCTTCAAGTACACTGAGATCATGAACGGTGACTGGTGCGAGAAATACTACCAGGAAGGCACCGACGACCTCGGCAAGTGGAGGATCCCGAACGAGAAGGAGCTCTACTTCATCCAAAGGTACTGTGGTGAGGAGATTACCGGCAATCTCGCCGGTTATCCGTCTTCCGGAACCCAAACCGGAACCATGCGATACGCAGCCAAGACCAAATACAATCGAAACCTGATACATGACCCGTCAAATCCAGGTAATACATTCATGATCTACTACCTTCAGAAAGACGGATCGTCAGGTACGCCGATCGTAACAACCGGTCACGGACAGTCCGGTGCGGACTTTACAATCCGATGCGTCCGTGACGCGCCTCAGGGTACCAGATCCTACGACTCCTCCTACAGTAGCGGAGGAACGGGCTTCGGACTGTAGAGGATGACCTAAAGACTTAACCTATGGGTAAATAGATTAAACTCTTTAACACATAGGTTATGAAGCGTACATATTCAGCATCTGTGCTGATGGTGCTGGCGGCACTGATGGCCGCCTCCTGCGCCGACAACAACGAGACGGAGGTACTGGAACAGGAGTCGATCTCCCTTACCGGAGAAATAGGACAGATTCCGGTGACAAGAACCCAGATCGACATCGAGCCGACCGAGGACGGATCCCTTGGGATATTGTGGTCCCCAGGAGACAGAATCGGCGTGTTCGGAAACACCACCCCTAACGCCCCGTTCGACGGCACATTCTCCACTCCTGTGAGTTCCGGAGAGTTCAAAGGCTCGCTGAACACAAGCGACCGGCCAAGGTTTGCCTACTATCCTTACGTGGAAGGGGCGACGGACAGCAGAGCGATCCCGGTCAATGTGGCCTCAGTGCAGTACTACACGGACGAAGCTTCTATCGCCGCCAACGATGTGAAGGCCAGCGACACTCCCGTCAAAAAAGATGGAGGCTATGGGTTCATATTCAAGCCTCTGGTGTCCTTCCTGAAGGCGGAGGTGACATTCGGAAGCAAGCTTGACGAGGTCGCAAGCTCGGAGAGACTCCAGTCCATCATATTCAGACAGAAAGTTGAAGGGATCGCGGCGCCTCGCGCCTGGACCGGTGATTTCACGATGGATCTAACCAATCTGGCTTCGGGTCTTGCCGCTGTTGACGGAAAGACCTCATCCCAGATCACTGTGAAACTGGCGAAGGACAAGGAGGGAGGAATCTCGGTTGGAAGAAAGGCTGTCGTGTATGCCGCCATCGCGCCAGGCATCAAGAAAGGTGACAAGATCGAGATTCAATTATTGACTGACTCCCACAAGGTGTCATTCGAGGTCAATGCTCTCGTAGACTTCCAGGCCGGAGCATGCTACGACATCCCTCTGAACCTTGATGACCTGAAGCCGGAGAACAACTGCACGGTCGAAAACATCAGCACGACTCCACTGGAGTTCAAGAGTTTCGGGTTCGAAATCGCCAAGAACGAGTCAAGCCTTCTGAAGAAGACGGCGGTTCTGAACACCAGTACCTCCAAGACCGAAGTCAAGGCCGCGGAGGATTTCAGCTGCGCGATCGACAAGAACGCCGGCACGGTCTCTTGCTGCATCCCTTACCTTTACAACTTCACGCTTGTACCGACGTTCACGGTACCTGAGGGAGTGAAGGTTCTTTGCAACGGTGAGGTTCAGGAAAGCGGTGTGTCAGGCCAGGATTTCCGGATTCCTGTTGAATATACCCTTGTCAGCGGCACGCAGAGAAAGGTGTTTACCGTTACCGTCACGAACACCGGACTGCCGGTGGTGGTTGTCAACGTCAACACTCCGGGAACAGTCAGCTTCCTTGACTTCGCCATCCCCGCTAAGGGTGCAAACTGGAGCGAGGCCGACGACATCGCTGTCTACAAAAACGGTGTGGCGGACTTGAATAAGGCCGGTTGCAGCATCAGGCTCAGGGGAAACACGTCGTCCAATTACGACAAGAGGCCGATGGCTATCAAGCTGAACAAAAAGGCGGGCATCCTTGGGATGAAGGAGCACAAGAGATGGATTCTGCTCTCTCCGTGGACGGACATGTCACTCATTCGTAACTATCTGGCGTTCAACATCGCCCAGACTATCCAGAACCATTTCATCAACGGGCCTACAGACGGAAGCACCTTAGGAAAGGGATTGGTCTGGAATCCTTCAGGGCAGAACGTCGAGCTGGTCATCAATGGCATCCACGCCGGCAACTATCTTTTCTGCGAGCAGATCAAGATTAATAATAACAGGCTGAAAATGACAAACCCGATATTTGAGGATGTTGTCGAGACAAACACCAGCCCTACCGTGAAGGATTGCAGCTACCTTATCGAGTTCGACAATAATTACGACGAGACCTGGAAATTCAAAACCTCAATGCGTGAATTGCCTTGCTTGTTCAAGGATGACTTCACGGTCACAGCGAAGAATGGCACCACATATGATGGCAGCGCGATTTTCGAGAATCTGAAAACCTACATCAACGCCATCGAGAGCAACCTTACTAATGGTAATTACCCAGAGGCCTACAAGAGTCTCGACATCAACTCAGTGATCGACTACTGGTTTGTCTACGAGATCGCGATGAACGACGAGATACAGCATCCGAAGAGTGTCTACATGTACAAGGACGGGGACGGAAAACTCTGCGCCGGGCCGGTGTGGGACTTTGACAGCCAGAACTTCACGAATGTGGACACGGAAAAGAACGCTTACTACTATCACACATGGAGTTCACTTCTCATCGAAAGGGCCATTAAATATAATGAGACCCCAAGGAGGTACTATATGTGGTGGCCTCTGTTGATGAAGGATCAGAACTACATCAATAGGGTCAAGGCTCGCTGGGCGGATGTCTACCCAGACTTGATTGATGTCGCCAACAGAGTCGTGGAGGAGAGGCGCGCCGCAAACAGGCTTTCTGATGAGTATAACCGAAAGATTTGGAAGGTCGGTAATTATCTGGATGAGCATTGGCTGTGCGGTGACGAGAATATGGAGTTCGACGATGTGATGGACAACCTCAAGTACTGCTACAACAAGCGTCTTGAGAACCTCAACAACACCATCACCAACCTTCGTAAGTGGTAAGTGGAACTGATCACACCACACCGATGAATTTCTGATCTTACCCTTTAATTATTACCGGCAATTTTGCTAATTTTGCGTTCCAGTGATGAGAGGTCTTGCTCAGGCCTCTCACCGCTTTTGTGAAGAGTCATTTCTCCACTATAGGGAACAGTAAACTCTGAGTTATTCAATTTAATATACCTATAATCCCTGATCCAGTATATGCCGTAATTTATTTACGGATACGTTGTTTTTTTGTACCTTTGTAGTCAAAATATCACTAATCAATATTGTCATGTTAACGAGATTTGCAGTTAAGAACTATAGAGGGTTCAAGAATCGTATAGAGTGGGACTTGTCTCATCCGAGCAATTATACGTTCAATAACGATGCAGTACGTAATGGCATTGTAAAGAACGGTATTATCTACGGACCGAATGGAGCCGGTAAGTCGAACTTCGGATTGGCAATATTCGACATTGCCAACCATCTTTCTCACAAGTGGAAGAAGCCTGATTACTATCTGAATTATGCATGTGCGTCATGCCACAACGAGCCGGTTGATTTCGATTACACATTTTCTTTCGAGGGTCATGTGGTAGTATACAGTTACAGTAAAATAGCATCGGAACTGAAAGGCGATATCATCAGCGAAAAGCTAATAGTAGACAAAAAAGAGATTCTTGTTAAAGACAAAGACGAATTGGCTATTTCCGAAGAATTTGGCTTGACCGCCGTTGCCATTCAGAATCTTAAAGATAGTGCCAACAACATTTCTATAGTAAACTATCTATTGAGTTCTGTGCCACTTCCCAAAGACCATGCCCTGCTACAACTTCGCGATTTCGTAGAGAATATGCTATTCTTCAGAAGTCTCGACTACCGTGAATTCATTGGCTTGAAGGAAGGTGGCAGCAACGTGGAAGAGTATATCATAAAGAACAACCTTGCTGACGACTTTGCAGCTTATTTGAAAGAAGTAAGTGGTCAGGAGTATGAGTTTGCACCTAACACGAAGGGCGACAACATTCTCTTCTGCATAATGAACGGTGTGAGAATTCCGTTCCAATGGGTTGCATCCACAGGCACAAGGAATCTGGAGTTGCAGTATTATTGGCTGAAAGAGATGGACAACGCTTCGTTCGTCTTCATCGACGAGTTTGATGCTTTCTACCACCACGAACTATCATATAAGATTTGCAAGCGATTGTTTGAAGGCAACAACCAGGTGTTCGTAACCACCCACGACACATTCCTTCTTTCCAATGACTTGCTTCGTCCTGATTGTTTCTTTATCCTCAGGAACAACGAAATAAAGGCTATTTGTGACTTGACGGACAAGGAACTTCGTTTTGCCCATAACTTGGAGAAACTATATAGAGGCGGAACTTTTGGCCTATGATTCTGTTTGTATTTGAAGGCGACGAGCGTGAGCCTCGCCTGTATAGAACATTGGAAAGACTCTATTTCCCGAAGGTAAATGACAATATCATTTGTTCTTTCGGGAATAACATATATGACCTTTACAATGAGCTGAAGGAATATGAAGACGGTGGAGATATTGTTTCTGTCATGCGAGAACGCTTGGCAGCAAGAGGTGACTCCATCTTGAACGGTATCAGAAGTTCAGACATTTCGGAAATATTCCTATTCTTTGACTATGACTTCCAACACTCTCACCTTTCGCTTGAAGAAATCAATCAAAGAGTAGAAGAGATGCTGGCATTGTTTGCAGACGAAACCGAGAACGGAAAGCTCTACATCAACTACCCGATGATTGAGTCCATCCGCTATACCAAAGAACTTCCCGACAACGATTATGCCAACTATGTAGTAAGCAGAGAAGAGTGTAAGGATTTCAAACGTCTGGCTCGTAATTTTTCGGCTTATGACAGTCTCGACCACATCTTGCTCAAGGATGGCGAAACGCCGACCAAGGAAAAGTATATGAAGGTGAAAGACAACTGGCAATTTCTTAAGCAGATGAATGTCAGTAAAGCTAACTTGCTTATAGCAGGAGTAAATGCGATGCCAAAGGAGAAGTCTGTTGTCAATCAGCTATCAATATTCGAAAGGCAACTCTTGCTCCATGTCAAACCCAATAGAAGTGTTGCTGTATTAAATTCTTTTCCTATTTTCATCTACGAGTATATGAAATAGTCAATGTGTACAGAATATGCGACGTTTATCGTCGTAGATTGTCGCACATAGAACGAAGGCTATATGTATATACACAAATGACCCCTTCCTTCATCCGGACAACCTAGAAGTAAGTAGCCATTTGCTTTTGACTAATAAGAAATCACATATTTTGAGTATTGCTAGTTCTGCTGTCCATTTATAATTTTGCACCCGCAATAGCAAAATGCAACTCAAGTGGGTGAAAAAAGAATAATACTAACAGGGGCGATGCTCGCAGCATGTCTTGCTGCAAAAGCTGACGATATCCGCGGACATATAGTGGATGCCGGAAGCAATGATGCCGTGGCGTACGCTACAGTGACAATCACTGATTCGCACAATAGGAAACTCACCACCGTGAGTGATATTTCTGGCTATTTCATATTTCAGGACCTCAGTTCTGACAGGTACACCATCACCGTGTCATACCTGGGCTACCACACCCTGACCCAGACCTACACCAGCAGGAACGGAGAGACCGTAACGCTGACACTGAAGCTGAAACAGGACAACCGCGTACTGAACGAGGTGGTAGTGACGGCGCACGAGTCGCAAGGTATCACTACGTCGTCCGTGATCGACCGCAAAGCCATAGAGCATCTGCAGCCGTCGAGTTTCACCGACCTGTTATCACTATTGCCCGGTGGGACAACCCAATTGCCCGACCTCACCAATGCCAACACCATCAGACTGCGCCAGGCTGGAAGTGGAGGGAGCAACTACGATGTCAGTGCGATGGGAACACTGTTTGTAGCCGATGGCATCCCGATGAATACCAATGCCAACATGCAGATCGTGAAGCAGGCATCAAACGGCACCGTCGGTGATCCCGATGCTGGGAGGAGCCATGTGACAAGCGGCGTGGATATGCGCAGTATACCGACGGATAACATAGAGAGCGTGGAGGTGATAAGAGGTATCGCACCCGTGGAATACGGCGATATGTCGAGTGGCGTGGTACTGATAAAGCGAAAGTTGAAAGCCACACCCTTTGAGGCACGGTTCAAGGCCGACTCCTATAGTAAGCTACTGTATGCTGGCAAGGGAATAGAACTGGGTAGCCTGATCGTCAACCTGGGGCTGGACTACCTCGACGCAAAGGCGGACCCACGAGACCCGATGAACAACTACAAGCGGCTGACTGCATCGGCACGCATGCAAGACGAATGGCAGGTGGGCAACGCGCGGCTGAGATGGCGCAGCAACATCGACTACACAGGATCTTTCGATGACGAGAAGCACGACCCTGAAATATTGAAACAGAAAGACGACACATACAAGTCGTCATACAACAGACTGAGCATGAGCCACTCCATGCTACTGAACCCCAGCAGTCCCTCTTTCTTCAAGTCCATGAACCTTGACGTGGCTGCGGCCTACGAGTGGAGCAGGATCGAACAACAGAAGAGCATCAGCCTGAGCCGCGATATGGCAGCATCGACATCGCTGGAGGAAGGCGAACACGACGGGACCTTCCTACCCTATCACTATATCTCGAACGTGACCGTAGATGGGAGACCACTCAACCTATACGCCAAACTGAAGGCTCTGTTTGCATACAACAGCGGCCAACTGGCGCAGCGCATTCATGTCGGAGCAGAATGGAAGATGGATAAAAACTATGGCAGGGGACAGGAGTACGACCCAGCACTGCCCGTAAGCCCAGGGACACCCTACCGGCCGCGCAACTACAGCGCCATACCAGCGATGCACCAGGTGAGTTTTTTCCTACAAGACAACCTGACGTTGCCTGTGGGCAACAACCTGCTGACAGCACAAGTGGGTCTGCGCGGAAGCAGTCTGGCCCATATTGCGAAA
>OHOA01000546.1_pt1 | contig 15784 bp, 18 predicted proteins | sample 1569681 | NCBI WGS metagenome assembly OHOA01 (sample SAMEA3879609, study PRJEB24766) | human gut metagenome | biome: human-associated habitat; feature: feces | place: USA | collected 1985/1987 | reverse complement strand
AATATAATCAGCATTAATGCCGATAGCATACAAGATTCTTGTAATAAGGTCTCCTGTTAGGAATAGTCCGTAAGGATACGTCTTACCGCCATCACTTGAGATACCGATAGCTTCAGATGTGACCTTAATTACGTTCTTGGACTCTTCTACTGTCGGCTTATCATGAATGTATGAGATTACGCTTCCGTCCGGCTGCACAACTTCTGTAGAATACATTCCAGAAGCACTCTCAAGCGTCTTGTTCAGATTATCGACAGCTGCTTCAAATTCTGTCTTGTTCTGCTTGATTTCCTTTTTGGCTTTCTCATACACTTTTGTAGCTTCGCTGTAATAAGTGCTCTTCTGCCGTTCCGGATCCTTGATTCCGCAAGAAAATGAACTGCTGCCAAGATAATTAAACTCAAGAGATGTGATAAATGTTGGATAAACTTTGTCTTTCCGGTCTACCACGCAAGCCTGATCCATGAATTCGATCGTTGGATCAGGGAAGAATTCTCCGCTAAAACCTCTCAGCTTAACTCCGATCAATACATCTCCAATCAGATTGATTGCATCATCTTCATGTCCTTCAATAAGAGGATTCGTGATTTCAAGTGCATAATCATCTGTACCTCTTATTAAGATTGTACTCTCGTTTTCTACTTTCTTTGTGGTCGCAATTCCAGTGATTACAACAGGATCTGTGCTAATGTCCGGATTTGACTGATAGTCCATCAAAATGCTATAGCCAACATCTTCCACTAAGTCATCCCTATTTGTAATCTTCGATATTGCAGAAAAGTCGTAACTCTTAATAACAAGTGTTCCGTTCTGAATCACAGCATTACCAACGGCAAGCATTGCGATATATCCGATTACTTCTCGGCAAGTCACTTTTTCCGGAGCCTGTTCAATCACAAAATCATCGTTCTTAAACTTCGGACTTCCAAGCGTGATGTTACATGTACTACACGCTTCTCTTAGAAGCTGTCCAGCTGTTGTTGGATAAGATAGCTTAGACGTGAAGTCTGCATCTGCTTTGTACATTGAATCATAACCTACAAGTTCTATCGTATCTCCAACCGCTATTGGCTCAAGTACTGTAAATGTACCCTCGTTCAATCTCTCGATTCTTGATTTCGTCAGCATAATCGTGTTGCCATTGACATCGAGAATTTCCTCACCTTTCACATCTCTCCATGCATCATAGCTTCTACTTTCGATGTCAACTTCAGTGAAGAGTGAAATCTGTGCATAGTAAAAATCATACTTGGAAAATCTCTCATCGATGTTATCAATGACAAGCGTAACGGACTTGGAGAGAGCGGATCCCAGTGGGAATCCATCTCCTCCGTCTTCTGTGTATCCATTACCGCTTATGAAGAAATCGTTATCCGAATCAAGTGTAAGATTTTTGCCATTTTTCAGTGTGATCGATGCATAAGCATAAAACGGACCGCCTGACTTTATGATGTTTTTAAATTCGTTGCTTACATTCTTCATAATCTACCTCTAGCTATTTAAGGTCAGCGAATATCTCTTTCGATATCCGGTGAAATCTATAACACTGGATTTTCCGATGTTACTTGAAAACTCAGCTCATCCAGTTTCTCTTCGCCTTCTACTAAACTGACACATGGAGCATTAAAGTTTGCTGCGTAAAACCTTTTGGTTTCCCATCTATTCTCATAAATGTTAAGATGGAAAAAGTCGAATCCGCTCTTTCCCATAACCTCTTTGAGAATTTTGCTTGCGTCACTTACCTTAATGTCACTCCATTTCAGCTCATAAGCTTCTATTGTGAAGAGAGGGGAGTTTTTCATATTTCCCCTCATGGTTCTTCCTGAGTTTTCTGTAGAGGTAGTAGCGAATGAAATTTGATATCCGTCCTCATCCACATCTGGTGGTGTGAATGAGCCGAATTTTAAATAGTTCTGTGCCATATTCTACCTCCTAAGCCATTTCAAACGGATTTCTTCCCGTCTGTGTTCTCATGTTCTTTCCTTCTTCAAGCACAGCCTTCGCAATCTGTCTACGGTTCAGATATACCGGCACTTCAATCTTGCGTGAGCTGTTACCAGTTTCTTCCCTTACAATCTTACGGATAAGGCTTTCAGGTGCTTCAATGTTGTTACCGCTTTTCTGGTCACCAAGTACCGCCATGAACTCTTTGTTTGGTGGGATAACAGCACCCTGTGCAAGGTAAGGGATATGTGGAGCACTCCATTTTGATATATGGAATCCGATAGATGATACTCCAGTTAATGATGTAACCCATGATGGAACTGATATGTTCATTTTGTTCAGTGCATTAGCAACGCCATTCTGCATGATCTGTGCAGCTCTAAGGAGTCCGTTCATCAATCCGATGATTCCGTTAATTGGAGATTTGATGATTGCTAACATGCCATTCCAAGCACCACCGAAGATATTCTTGATACCATCCCATGCCTGTTGCCAATCTCCTGATAAGACACCATTTACAAAATCAACGATTCCGCTAAATGCCTGTTTCACAGCTGCAACAATGTTCTGAATATTCGCAAGCCATGCATTCATGTAATCTCCAATTACACCAAAGTCTTTTACCCAATCCACCTTGAATACTCCGTCAAGCCATTTTGACAGCGGATCAAGTATTTGATTCTTGATGAAATTGAAGATAATATTAATGTTCTGCTTAAATCCTTCAACGTATAACAAGATTCCACTCAATGCTTTCGCCCAATCCCCAGTGAAAACTCCTGTTAAAAACTGGATGATTCCATCAAGCTGTTTGAGAACGCTATCTGCCATTCCAGTTACGCTGGCAACAATGGAAAGAAGCGTATCACCAATCCATGCCACTATAGGTGCAAGTACTGGAATCACGTTCTCTATCAACCACTGTATAAGAGGAATAAGTACGTTATTCCACAGCCAATTAAGTCCATCAATCAGCCTTCCAGTTTCGTCAATGATGTGGTCAATTGCATCGCCCACTGGTCCGTTTAAGACTTCATCGAACTTCTGCGCCCACTGATCAAGAATCGGTGCGATATACTGGTTATAGGTATCAAGAAGTGTTCCACCTATTTCTGATAAGCCACTTCCAACATCATTGATAAACGGTCCTATATGCTCATCATACAGTTCAGTCAGCTTATCTGCTAACTTCTGTACGAAGTCTTCTATAGATTGAGTAATCTCCTCTATTGGTTTCAGCGTGTTATTGATAGCTTCAATAATCTTATCTTTGTTCTCGATGATAGGTGTTGCAATCGCATCCATTACATCTTTTGCAAAGCTTGTGGCAAGTAGAATAATTTCTCCGAACGCTGTGGTAAATATGCCAATAATATTGCCAGTAATGTTCTGTGCTGTCTGTGATCCGAATGTCTGTTGGAATATCTCTGCAATTGTTGCACTTAAATTTCCTACAATTATGGAAATCTCTGAGCCTAAATCGAACATCCTCACAAGCCACTTCTTGATTCTGTCTGTATTCTCTTCTAAGTAGCTTTCAATACCTCCAACAACATTTGCTGCTATTGTTAACCCAATCGAAACAAATGAGCCTACTGTTTTGCCCATGTTATAAATGAACAATGTAGCGAATCTCTTAACTGCTTCCTGAACATTTTTATCTGTGAAGATATCTTTGATGTGTTCTCCGATAGACTTAAGGTCTTTCTTCAGTTCTTCAAGTACTGGCTTGTAATCTCCAAGTCCATCCCAGAAACCATCCATAAAGATGTCTCTGATCTGTTTCAGCTTGTCCAATACGGAATCAAGCAAGGATGCAAACTTATTGTCAATTGGTACTTCTTCGAACAGTGGTCCGGAACCGCCACCGGCACCACCTCCACCACCACCGGATCCGCCAGAACCACTTCCCGAGTCCTGCTTATTCCTTTTGTTGATATCATCAAGTGGTGATAAGTACTCTTCCGCAGCTTCCGCAGCTTCTTTTGTTCCGTCTGCTGCATCTTTCGCACCGCTTGCCGTATCCTTAAGGCTTCCGACATAATCTTTTTGTACTGCGATTGCTTTCGTGTATGTGCTCTTTCCGGATAGGAATGAGAAGAACATACTTACATAACTTGCAGCTGTTGAAAGCATATCAATGAACTTGCTAAGAATCGGTGCTACTACACTAAGAATTGGTGCAAACGCTGTCGCAAGGCTATTCTTAAGTGTTTCGAGACTTCCCCACAGCATTGATATACTGTTGTTTGTGCTACTTGAGTACTGTGCAAGGTTTGTGAACCCATCCTTGATAGCACTAATTGCAGCCGAAAACGCTCTGAATGCTATGCTCATTAGTAAGGACATCTTAAGCATTCTTCCAATGCCGAACCTCGCACTGTTTGCAGCTTTCCCAGTTTTAGTGATAGACTTTGAAGACTTTTCACTTGCATTCGCCATTTTTTGCTGTGCCGGTGTCGCACTCATCAACTTCTGTTTGTAATCATCAATACTTCCTTTTACAGAATTGTAAGAAGTGTGAAGACGATTATTCATGTCAGCAAGTTTTCTCTCTTCTGCTTGCAATGTGCGCATACTGGCAGCTGCTTCTTGTGTCTTAGACCCAAGCGTAAACGCTCCACCTGACGCTTCTAAGTCAGCTAATTCTGCTTTTGCATATTTGATTTCATTCTCAAGCTCTTCTATGTCATACTGCATCTTCTTGAAAGATGAACTACTCTGCTTTCCACCAGTAGAAAGAAATTTATCCTGTGCAGCTTTCAGCGAATTCAGTTTCTGAGTAGCCTGTGAAATCTGTGTTTGTATCTCTCTGTATTCATCTGTTGGTACTTTCTGTTCACCGTACTCAGCAACTCTTTTCTTTATTTCAGCAACCTTACGCTCCTGTGCAGCGTATTCATTGTTCAACTTAGCGAATGCATCAGCTTGTTTGTTGAGAGCTGTCTGCGCTTTGTTCCCCATGTCATTTACAGAGTTTGCCATTCTTCTGACAGCTGCTTCAACTTCTTTGCTTCCGGCTTTCATGCCGTCAGCGTTAATCTCTGTGTCAATTATGATATAGCCGTCGGCTTGTGCCATTTCTAATCCTTTCCACCGCTAATTATCTGCGGTCAGCGAATATCTCTATTGATATCCGGTTATTTATTCAATCCGAAGAGTTCGCGAAGTTCTGCTTTCTCTTCGTCACTTCTTTCTGTACTCTTCTGATGTAAGTCTACAATGGACTTATTGTTCTTATAGTATTCCTGTTCCCACTTCTCAAGTTTCTTGCCTTTTCTCTTCTTGTCACGGATGCTGACTACTGTTGAAAATGTGCTTTCTCCAATCTCCATATAGAGTCCGAAGAATGTCCACCAGTGCATATAGTCTACAGAACGTACATCACCGTTATTGACCTTATTCACAGCCGGTATGATGATAGGTGCATCCTGTTCCCAGTCCATTGTTCTAGGTCTAGGTTTGCCATCATTCTTGATACCGCAATCAATGAACTCGCACGCTTTCTGACAGGCTTCTTGCCAGTCCTTTGGTTGCATAGAATCGAAGTCAGCATAGAGGATTTTAAGCATCGTGAGTGCTTTCTCCTGTTGTTTCTCTTCCTCTGTCATGCCAGGTTCGAAGATGTCCGGATCATTCATAGCAGAAAGAATATCCAATACTACTCTAAAATCGGAGCGTATCGAATATTCTTTTCCATTAACTTCTAATGATGTGGGAAGTTTCCACGGATCCATCAGTTGTGGTACTTCGCCACATACTTATTCATGCGACTCTGTACCTTCTTTGTACGGATGTTCATCTCACGCTCAATCACTTTTGCGATAGAGGACAGGACGTTCTCCATGTACAGTTCCCCATTTGCCAGTGGTGAGAATGCTCCGAGAATTGAGAAGAATGTCTCTTTCGCATCTTCTCCGACAAGGTAGGAGATCTTCTCCATAATGTCATCCTCTGCTTTTCTCATATCCGCATCGCTTGGATTCTCCGGCAGCTGATAGGAATTGTAGTACTCAACTACTTCCTCATATCTCTTCACGATGTTTGTGTCTGTAGGTCTGAACTCGAACTTGCCGAGAACCTTTCCTCTTTTGTTCTCAATCGTGTAGACCTTGCTACCATCATCTACTACAATCTTGTTTGCCATTGGTTTTGCTATTTTATTGCTCATTGTATCGTCCTTTCTCGCCTATTCTAAGCCGAATACTTCTTTATGATCTTCATCGTATACCGAAAGTTCTTCAGTTCAAGCAGCTACGATTTCACCCTCTGCGAATACTGGCTTGCCTGATTTCAGAGATTCAGCTGTGACATAACCCTTTGTTCTCTCACCATCGTCTGTTACATCGAATGGAATATTAACACCAGTTGTATCTCCACCATAAGACTGTGGTTTAACCATTACTTCCTGTACATAAGCAAGATGCTTAGCTGCTGACGTATCCTCTACGATTACTTCAAGCATAAGAGTCTTGCATTTATCACCTTTCAGACGGTTAAACGCAATCTCTCTAATCTTCGGATACAGTTTGGACGCTGGATCTGCGTAGAATGGATCAGCTGACATGGAAGGTGCATATCCATTATCAGTTGTCACAGTTTTTCCAAGAATGGTCCTCTTCTGTTCCGTGTCTGGATTAAGCTCCACGGACATTTCCTCGATATCGTCACCGAGAACCGCCCACTCTGCTGTTGCCGGTGTCTTTTTAAACGATGCATCAAGATAATGCATCAACGCTTCACGCTCTAATTTCATCTTTGTTATCCTCCGTTATTTCTTGTAGAATATGTTTCTGTATTTCAAGGAGATGCTGATTGCCCAATCTTGGACATTACCATCACTCACATTATCTAAGTGGGCCGGTGTAAGTCTTATGATCTCCTCTATTTTTCTCTCTTCTGTAAGCACTGGATATTCTTCCAGTCTCTTCTGTTCTCCATTAATGATTACGGTCTGCTGCTCAAGCCACTTTCCAAGAGTATCGAGGAATTCTTTGATACTGGCCTTAATCTTTGGAGAGTCGATTGAAGACCGGTAGATCACATAAAAAGGATAGTTGCACAACTGGTCTACTTTGCCAGTTACACTCTTCTTTTCCAGTGCAATCACCGCTCCTGTCACTGGATAGAAGGCAATACCGCCATTTTCATCTAGTGTGGAGAATCTTATCTTTTCGTCTTCCTCTAATCCTGGAAAACTATTGAGAAGAGAAACGAGTGCATCAGTTACAGCTTCGTAACCGTCTACATCGTACTTGACCGGTTTCTTACTTTCCTCCGGCACGTTTCTTCACTCCTTTCGCCCAAGACTTCACATATTGTTCCTTTGCAGCATCAAACCAATGGTCTGTTGCGCGTGGATGCGCTGTCTTGTCAAACACAAGGTCTCTGTCCGTGACCACTTTCTTTGCTCCGGCCCTTGCCCACGGTGAGCCTGTGACAGGATCTACCATAACTTTTCCTTCATAGAGGAATCTTCCGTAAGGTGGAGCACCGGCAATCACTTGACCGCTTCCTTGCATGGACCTGCTCATAATCGCAGACACGTTTCTCATGTTACCGTCACGAAACGGCATATACTTTTCCATGTCAGTGAACACTCGGCCATCTAGCCAGTTCTGTGCTTCCTGGAACTGCTTTTCAAATCTGTTCAAGCTGACATTTACTTTGATGTCACCTTTTACGATTGAGAAGCTTGGAAAATGAAATGTCTTGCTTGCCATATTACTTTCCCCCAATCTCAAAATGAGGAATCAGTGTGTAAGAGCCTACGCTTGTGATTAAGAAAACATTGTCCATCTTCTTATTCAGATAATCGTAGAATCCTTTGTTTGTGCGTGACGTATAGTCTTCATCGGCAATTACCGTTTCCGGATATTCACCTTCCAAGAAGATGTCACCTGTTGAGAATGTGATTGAACCCTCTTTGTTTTCCGTAGTTTTCCACACTTTCGGAGTGAGATAGGAAAGATTGCACACTGTCCTTTCTCCTTCACGTACCACAAAAGGCACATGGAGTTTCGCTGTATCAGCATTTTCCAAACCGGTCTTGGCAACGTTTGCAGCCTTATCCGTAATAAGTGTGACTCCGGATATAACATGAGGATACCAATATATGGCATCACTCTTGTCAATGTATTTGTTAAATACAGTCACAGTCTTGTCATACATCGGTATCCCCTCCTTAATAGAATTCTTTTCCACATTCCTTGCACTTCCATACATGATGAGTCTTGTACTCATGGTATCCGACCTCATCGAGGAAAGTTGAAGAATATGTCAATTTTTCATGTCGGCACATTAACCGCTTAAGCCATCTAAATACCAGCATAGAGTAGGCACACTCCTTCCTTATCTACAACTCCTTGCAAATACTCAGAAGCCACCTGTCGAATCAGAATAGCTTCCACTTTCTTATCCATTGACGCTCGTGCATAGATGCTGTCGGATGCTCCGCTAGTCCCAGTTGCAAAGCTGATACTTTCAGCACCTGACGTAATGGATGATACTTGTTTCTTGCTCACTGTACCGTCAGCGTGTTTAATCACACCCACAGTATCTAGTGATGCTTTTCTGATTGAGTCGATCTGATACAGAACTTCAGCAACCGCACAGACAGCTTTCTGAACCTTTGTGTTAGCTTTCTCGTCCTCTGGAAGACCATCCGCTAATCTGTCAAAAGTAATTCTGTCCAAACGATCGCTTGCTCGTTCTGCGTACTTAGGGAACTCTTCCTCTGTCACGGCATCTCCAAAATATTTAGTTGTATAGAACTGATAATCTGTGTATGCCATGTCTGATCTCCTTACTCCTCTTTGCTTGCTGCCTTTTTCGGCTTTCGCTGTGGCTTGTCATTTACTTCTTCATACTTCTGCGGATTGCTTTTCATACTGGCAATACTCTCGGCATTACCAGTAGAAAGGTACAATCCTGTCTCTTTATCCAGGAACTTCATTCTTATCAACCACCAATTTTCTTGTTTTTGAAAATAAGGTCCGGTGTTACAGACTTAGTTCCGAAGTGGTAGAACAGTTCGATTCCGTAAGCGTTTGACAGCGGAATCTTCTCTGCGTTGTATGGCTCTGCCATTACCGGCTGTGCTACTGCACCGTCAACCATAACAAGTGCTTTCGCATCCTGTGGAAGATGTACGCATGAGTATGTCTTAACACCGTGGAAAGCGTAGAACTCCTCGTCCGCTGCACCTACACCTGGTACTGTAACCTTATCAAGGTATGTTCTGATTTTTCCGTAGTAGTCCGGATCAAGAACCATGTGCATCATTGCTCTCGGTACTCCGTCCACGTACTCATTCTTTGTTGTCTCGCACTGCTGAATCATTTTCTCTGCAATCTCTTCGATAGCTGTGATTCCTGTCAGATCTACTTCTGTAGCATCTGCTGCAGCAACCTCAAAGAACTTAGTATCAAGTTCAGCTGCCATTCTAAGAGCATGGTTTGCTGTTCTCTTAGCAATAAGTCCTTCAACTCCAAGCAGAGATACATCTTTCTGCTCTACTTCTTCTACGATCTCTCTGTCCTGATCAATCGGAATTGTTACCGGTTTACCTTTAACACCATCACCTTTAGCTGCTGTTCTAGCTGTTCCGTAGTTCTTTGGTACAGCATTTGCAAATCTCTTTGCTTCTACTGTTCCGGCATGTGGATCACCGGAAAGTTCTGTATTTTTCATTTTTCCGGAAATTGTTAGTTTCTGTACGTTCTCGATTACTTTTCCGTATTCCTCAGCAAGGAACATCTTTCCAGTAGTGTCGAGAAGTGTGTTTAATGACGTAATTCTTGTATCTGCCATGTTCGTATCTCCTTTAACTGTTTAAGGTCAACGGTTATCTCGAATTGATAACCGTGCTATAGCATGACTACCATACAGTAGGTGGTGTGTACACAGGAGTCTTACTTGACTCTCCGCCCTTTGTCGTTGGTACCGTGAATGTCGGTGCAGCCGGTGCATCTGTCTGTGCGAATGCATCCTTCTGTGATTCTCTCAGCTCTGTCATGTAATCATCGAGTCCGAGAATTTTTTCACCTTCACGTTTCAGCCCTTTTTCTTTGATCATGCTGATAATTCCTGTTCTTGCAAAGTCAGATGTAAATTTCTCACCTGCCAGTGCTTTCACAAGAGCATCGTTGAAGTCTCTCTCTTCAATCTTTGCAGCATAATCTTTTTCGCTTTCTGCAAGCTTTGCTTTCCACTCATTTTCGGCTGATTCAGCTTTGACTTTCCACTCATCACGTTCTTTTGTGATGGCATCAAAGTCTTTTCCTTCAAAGCCTTCAAGAGTTGTCTTGGCTGTGTCATACTGTGATTTATAAGTGTCTCTTTCCTGTGTGACCGTATCAAGCTTTCTTCCCTGTTTTTCGTAGTCGGCAAGAGTCTTGTAATTCTCATTCACACTGGTTTCGATTGTATTCTTCTGCTCATCTGTAATCTCAAGACCAGCATCAGAAAGAATCTGTAAAATGTTTTTCATGTTGCGTATCCTCCTCAACGTATCTTATTAACCGTTTCGTCCACGGTAGGGATTCAGACAGATAAACCTCTGTCAGGGTAATCGTGGTCGAGGGAGTTGAACCCTCATAACCGCTACCACGTAAGAACAGATGCTATAGAAAGGCAGATTCACATCCGTCCTTAGCTCATTACAGAGCAAAACCTACCGAAGCGCGTGACCGCTTCTTAACAGGATTCCCCTAGTAGGTATTCACACGAAAGGAAGAAAAATGTATCTCCACATACCATTATGAATGATTTCAACAAAATCTTTGTACCCATCTTTAGCCTTTTTTCGCACTTTCGTATCTTCTTGCAGCAGCTGCACTCTTCATAGCTTGCTTTCTATCCCATTGAGCAACCTTTAAGCGTTCAGCGTACTCTCTTAAGTCATTCTCTTCGCAGAATGTGCTGTACCGCTTGTTCTGAAGCTTCAGCGTGTGAGCCTTGCGGTCTAGCATATTCTGTAGTTCAAACCTTGCCTTATCATCCTTGCAGTTATCCACAGCTGTTTGTAAGTTCTGTATCTTCCGTTTGGTATCACGGATTCTGCGCTCCTGTGTTCTCTGTTTCTTCTGTAACTCCTCAGCCTTATGGTTATCAGCGAAGTTAATCTTCTTGTCCTCATAAGGATTGTTCACCCCATCTCCACTTCCAAAAGAGTGTCGGCAGTTCCATCCGCAGAGTCCTTCGCCAGTTCCGAAGCCTGTGGTCTTAACGAAGTCTGGGAATCTCTTATCTTTCCCACTCCGTGAATAGAATCGTCCTTGCCACCACAAGTGATTGCCTGGATTCGTTCCACCATTACCAGTACGTGCTCCTAAGTGAGCAGACACAAGAACAGTATCCCAGTTCATTTCTTCCATTCTCTTCATGGAGATGTCGGCAGCTGCTTGTCCCACTCCTGTCCTCACGATCATCATCGTTGCTGACTCAATGCTCATTCTGTACCCGGTAGGATAGTTCACTTTGAGTCCTACTTCTGTGATATTGTTAATTACATCTCTGACCGCTTGTGTGTACGATACAGAACCAGTAGATACAAGATGGTAGGCATTGTCCATCTGATTGATGAAAGTCCTCTGTGCATCCAGTGCTGTGGTCCGTGTGAAGTTGTTCCATTCTCCGGCAGTAGCAAGGTAATCTCTCTCGAGGATCCTGAGCATGGTTGGAGATTGCATCAGTGCTGTTGGAGTGAGTCCGGCTGCAATATACACAGCATCATCCCGTTTCAACGAAGTGATACCAGCATCAATGAAAGCATCTTTGATTTCTTTCTGCTGTAACTTTGTCTTGTCCGCTATTTCCTTTTGGATATCCTCTAGCAGTTCACCAGACTCTTGAAGCACTTGTATCTGCCATCGGTCTGTCTGTGTCAGCAGATAGTCCTCACCTCTGCCGAGTCTCTTCATGATTCTCTCGATGATCATGTCCATAATAGTGCGATGAAGGGACGAAGATATCTCCTCCGCCCCTTCTGTTATTCTTTGTAAATATTCAGGTGTTAGCATTATTCCTCACCATCTTTGTCATTTTTATCATCCTGTGTAATGATTGCAAAAAGCAAAATTGTTACGCAAATGATAAGAATATTCATAGTTGATACCGCCATATTGTCACCGCCTTGTTTACTCCTCTGTATGACAAGTGTTTGTAATCTTTCAGTACACATCTTCATACAGTTCCTATTTTTCGTTCTTTCCAAGAACATTTCTTTCAATGCGATCTTCTACTCTACGATTCATCCACATAAGAGCTTCCTCAATATGAGTAAGTGCACAAGCATTTTCTCTTGACGAAAACGGTCCTGCCTGAAAAGCTTTTAAGCGATCACGGACAATTTCCAGTAAATCTGTGTCGATTACACCGTGAAGCGAATCTTTTTCTTTTCGTGGTCCGCACTGCATCTGTAATGTAAGAAGCAGATTCTCCGGTTCCGCTCTTAACGATGTATCATCATCTTCAAGCGTTGCTGTTCCAGCCTTGTACACACAATATAAGTGGTTAGCACCACCTGGGCCGATTTCATCTACAGCAAATACATCATTTAATTTTTCTCTTTTCTGAATTGTTGATAATTTCTTCATTTCTAATCCTCCTACTCTGCAAACACCCAATCTTCAGCAAGCATATCTGCCTGACTTGCAAGCCATCCCATCTGTACTCCTGATGTTCCGACAAATGAAATAGCCATGTTTCCAATAGCATCATGTTCACAGTTTACAATTTCTCCATCTGCTGTCTTGTAAGAAATCCCAGTAGCAAGCTGAATGTACTGCTTCTTACCATTCCAACCTTTACGTGCCACTTTACGCCCTTTTTTCAGATATGTGATAGCGTCACCAAATGAAAATACTGCTTTGTCACAGACTATCGGACAATTTTCTTCGTTTGCAATCATCCAGTCCTCTCTTAACATATCATCAAAAACTCTTCCGACTCTCTCGTCTTTAATATCAGTTTCATTTTCTTCGCCTCCAATGAGCAACGGCTTACTATGCGTCATAACCGTCTCTTTTTCCTCATCCCAGTACCAATAATAAGCTAACCAACCAGGGAGTCTCACCTTTGCTCCACGTTTCATTGCTTTTAATGCTTCTTTAAATGTCATCGTTCATTTCTCCTTTCTTTCTGCTTCTACAACGCACCTACACTCTTAAATGCTTCCTCTATCTTTGGATACTGGATAGCAAACCAGTCCACTATTGTTTCCTCATGCCCAAACTGTTTGTAATGTTCAAAGTTCGGTCCTAATCCGCTTTCGTAAAGAAAAGCATGTATGATTTCGTGACGCAACTGCTTCTTCATCAAACAGTCGAAATCACCTAACTTGTTCACGTTATCAGTTCTCAATTTGATGATTTTAGATGTATAGTCGCAGTATCCGTCATATTCTGCATCTTTCATCTCTTCACGGATAATTTTATATTCAGTTCCTAATACGTTTACTTTTTCCATTGCTACTCCTCTCTTAAAAACGAAATAGGAGGGTTCGAACCTCCATCTCCACCACCAAAATCACTCCCAGTGGAAAGAATCAGCTTATCCAATATCTCGAACAAGCCTATCTCGTTACCATTGCATCTCGGCATGACTGAAAAATCACTCTTCACCGAGGTAATCATATTTGAAAATAGCCGTATAAGGATTCGAACCTTAATCTGCGTAAGGGGGAGTAACACCGCTTTACCATTAAGCTATACGGCTTCCAACTACACTGTAGTAAGGAAAAATTTGTTATGAAAAAGATCTCTCTCCGAGTTCCGGAGAAAGCTATCGTTCGGATTCGAACCGAAAACCTGTTGATTCGTAATCAACTGCTCTATCCATTTGAGCTATGATAGCTTAAGCATCGAGCGTGAACCAAGAAAAACCACTCGATGCATTATTTTAGGTGTTCCCGGGGAGATGACAAGAAACCGGGAATAGGCCTGTCCCGGTTATGCTCCGAGTCTGCGTCCTACTAAGGAACAAGCCTTAACCGCCATCTGACGGTTAGTAGCAATATTTATAGTGCTGTACATTGCACTGTCAAGGAATGAAAAACGAATGAACTTTTCGTCCTCAAGTACATAGTACCGTATTCGCTTGCTTTCATTGTCCCCATAATTTACTCATCTTGGAATTTATCAAAGAGAGTTTCGCCTTTGTCACTGGCTTCTTCAATCATTGCTTTCGCTTCTGGCTCTGTCATCCCTTCAAACTTCACGAAGTACATCCATGCCGGTACTTTTCCCTGTACTACATAGTTCCACCAACGTGCACGATCATCTTCAAGGTTGTACACAAGGTCTTCAAACTCACAAGCTGTCTGATATCCGGAAGCCGGAATTGTTCCGTTCGCTGTTCCTGTAGCGTAGAGAATGTATAAGATTCTGTGGATAACTCCATCATGGTTCTTTCCATCAAGGATTGTTCTGAATGCTTCAATTGTATGTAGCGTTCTTCTATCATCCGATTCAACCTGTGTTGCTGTCTGAATTCCTCTTGACTCATCAAACGAGAAGTATCCATTAGAGAATCCACACTTGTATCCGATGATGGATAGATAGAAGTTGATGGCAGAAGTTCTTTCGGCTACCAACATAGTCGGTACATGTTCTTGAATCGTACCGTCTGCATCCACTCCCATTTCAAGTCCTTGCACGAATCGAGGGAGCTTGATTCCATTCTGATTAGCATATTGGATTACTGTCTGTGATACAAAAGTAACGTGCTGGCTGTCTTCCTGTTCGTCCCCCATCTTATTGAGTGCGATATCGAGCCATCTCAACTCTTCAATGCATTCAGCAAATACCGGCACGGTAAGAGGAGATTCCTTATCAATCGCATTCGCATAAGGATTTCGCCAGTACACAAATAATGGATACTCCAACCCTCTTACTTCTACTTCCGGGAGAATATCTTTCCACTCATCTACTTTCTCTAGGGAAATTTCAGATCCGATACGGTTCTTATCTTCACTCTTGAATGCTTTTGATGAAATCTTATAGACTCTTTCACCATTCACATCCTCAAATCTGTGATATTCTGCTTTTGTGTAGTACCTGTTTCCCTTTTTGATGTACGAGAAGAACACTGCTGCAAGTACATCACCGTTTGTGTTAGTATCCGTGATGATGAAATAGTCAGGATCCAGGAACTCAATTCCCTGTCCGTCTGACTTAATCATCATTCCGCATGTAGCACAGCTCTCTTCCTGTTTCTCCTGTAGAGCGTTCAACACTTCATCAAATTTCTTCTTGAGCGCATCGTTACCATCAATCTCAACATTGACATTGAACAGTGTAAGATTGGCAATCTCCCGGCAAATGACATTAGAGAACCTTGTCGGTTTGATTGTTTTATCTATGCACCAAGTAGGCAATCCTGACCTCATACCCTTATACAAATCTAAGGCAGTCTGCATTTCAGAAGAGCGACTAACCTCTATTCCAAATATATCTTTTACTTCATTAACTCCAAACATTCTGTTAAATACCGCCTTAATTTTTTGTATTAGTCCCATTAATATTTCCACCTTAACCGCCTACGTAAGAATGTGTAGACATAATATCTCGTATCATCCATCGCATGATCATTCTCTTTAATGACTGTATCATTGTTCTTTTCCTCATCCCAACAGTACAGACCAAACTCATTAATACAGCTTGTACAATCCTTATATATCTTTAGGAGTCCTTTGTTGAGCATCGTTGTGACTACTCGAATTCCGTCCAGTACATCATTGTCTGCTTTCTTCACGGTGTACTCTCCGTACTTCTTAATTACTTCGATAAACGATGCTGCGGATGGATCTATGATGATACATGATATTTTTCTGTCTCCG
>OHOA01000529.1_pt1 | contig 16344 bp, 17 predicted proteins | sample 1569681 | NCBI WGS metagenome assembly OHOA01 (sample SAMEA3879609, study PRJEB24766) | human gut metagenome | biome: human-associated habitat; feature: feces | place: USA | collected 1985/1987 | reverse complement strand
GAACTTCATGCCCTTTCCATGCCTTTGTATGCTCTGCCAGCTCGACAGCGTTCTTGTGAGCCTGCTCCGGGGTTATTTTCTCGTCCTCATGGTAGGATTGCACATAATGCTTATAGGTTCTTCCATCCGTCTTGCCCCACAGCTCCTTTGTGGCTTGCATTTCTTCCTTGACCGTCTCCGGCTCACAATGCAGACCGCTGACAAGCTTCTCCTCTGTCTTTTCTTTTTTTGTCACATAATCTATGGCGTGCCCTATGCCCGCCTTTGAAGATACCGCCTTAATGACTGCCATACTTTGTTCAGCTCCTCTCCATGCTTCCGCACTTCCGCTTCACTCGGCAACATTCCCCCCTCATTACACCGCTTTGCTATCTGGTTGAGGTTGTTCCCTATCCGTTTCAGTTCCGGGATAAGTTCCTTGATACCGTCCGTATTCACGATTTGCTTCTCCAGCACACAGGAAAGGATATATTCCTGCTGGTTCTTTCCACTCTCTGAAATCTTCTCCTGTAGCTGCTGGTATTCTTCTTCACTTACCCGGAATGATAGCTGCTTTGGTCTTGTCTTGTTCATACCCTTACCACTCCATATCCATGACATCAAGTAGGTCAAAGAAACGCTCCAGCGTCTTATTTTCCTTTTCTGCCGGATTCTGTTTTACATATTTATCAATTACTTTCATCAGCTCCTGCACCTCGTATCTGTACTCAAACTGAATTTTATCCATATCTTTTTTCATGCCTTTGACCTCTCTTTCTTCGGTGCTACCACCGTCATATTATGAGCCTTCCGGCTCGTTTAAAAGGGGGATTGAAGGGGGGCTTGCCACCCTCACAAGTTCTAAAGTGGTAACACTTTAGGGAACTTGCAATATATCCGCTACACATATTATAGCATGATAGACCCCCTATATCAAGCGGATATATTCGTGCGTATATTCTGCCAAGAATATAGTGGAGCTTACTTCCTCTTGGGCGACTTTGGAAGTGTAGGAGGGAGACAGTCAAGGGCTTGTTTTTTATCTGCAGTATGAGCTTCGGCTTGCCGATCAGCGAGTACAGCAGATAAAAAATGGTCGCAGACCACCCTTTACTTTCTTCCGCCGGAACGGACAATGAAGCACAGGGGGAAGTAACGGAACGGACGGACAGCCGTTTTCCCCTCCGGCATTATAGCCAACGAAAAAAGAATGTGCCAGGGCACATTCTCGCGCCGAGGCGCGGTTGCTTCGGCAACCATCTACCCTTGCGCCGAGTACGCATCCTCGCGGAGCGTTTATTATCGTATGGAAACGAAGTTTCCTATACGATAATAAAGCGGAAACGCACACCCGCTGCCGGGCATTCGTTTCCGCCTTGTTCTAATTTTTATTCATGACAATAGAATGCTCGCAGAGCGTGCATTCTATTGTTTATGAAATCTTTCGCTTCCGCACAGAAACCTCTTTTCCGTCGATATCCAGATCAAAGAGCCAGCCCGCCACTTCGAAGCCGCGGATCCTCATGTGACCGCAGTTAATCGGCAGCTGTGGATGAAAGACCGGTTCTCCATCCTCCATGGTAAGCCCCAGAATTTCAAAATAAATCAGGGATAAAAATGCAGTTGCGCTCCAGGTCTGTTTGCGTCTGGAATCCCATTCATTTTGACCCCCTGTCATTTTTTGTCGAAGCCGGAGATCTTTTCCTGTCTCCATACGCCGCTTTTTCCCGGGCGGAAAATTTTTAACATCCGGAAAACACCGGCGCGTTCCAGCACTGTCATCACCAGATATAAAATGATGCTGTCCACCGGAGCCTTGATCACATTTTTGATCAGCCGCGCGGGAAGCATCACCATAAACGCCTTACCGTACACCTGAGACAGCCAGAAGGTTCCGAGCAGGACGTTCACCAAAAGCGCCACTGTCAGCTCCGCCGCCAGAATCCGCCAAAAGTTTGTCGGTTTGCGGTACAGGAAAAATCCGTAGATCAGTCCCGCCAGCAGGCAGTTTAAGGTCAGACCCGGAATCCATGCTCCGGTGGGATACAGCAGCAGCTTTAAAATATCCATCGCTGCCGCAAACAGGCTGCCGACCGCAGGGCCGAACAGGACGTCCACCATTTCATTCGGAAGACCGGATACGCCGATCTTTAAGTAATTTCCGATCTGAACGGTGAACGAGTTGAGAATCAACGCGAGCGCCGCAAAAAGTCCGCACGCCGTGATGGTGCGGATATTGCGAAACTCCCGCATGGATTCCGTAAAAAGAGCTGCCATTTTTTTCATTGCATTTCCTCCTTCTACAGACATCGGGCCGCAAAAGGAGATAATGGAATTATCTTCTGCTGCAGCGAGATGCGGTCTGTATACCGCAAGCCGAACCGGCTTTTCGTCCAACAGGCAACTCTCTGTCCTGCCGGCACTTAACGCATACAAACCTACTCTGCATGTTTTATTTTTTTGTTTCGTTTCCCATTATAGCAGTGCAGCCTGCAATATACAATTCATATTTCAGGAAAATCTGTCATGGTCTGCGCAGCTTTCCAACAATAGAATGCACGCTCTGCGAGCATTCTATTGTCATGAAAAAAGGAATGTGCCTTGGCACATTCTCGCGGAGCATTTTTATCGTATGGAAACGAAGTTTCCTATACGACAAAAAAGAGTATCAAGGGTAAACGCTGCGGTCTATGACCGCCCTTGACACTCTTTTCCTTATGGCTTTGATGATAAACAAGGGGAAATGGCTTCTTGTGGCATTTCTGCCCCTGTGATATAATGAACGACGCTACCGCCCCCAGACAGGTAGAGAAAGGGGGTGAACCGCATGAGTGAACTTCTGTCATTTTTTCTCTCTGTTTTGGCAAGTGTAGTTGCCTACTACATCTGCAAATGGTTGGACGGAGAAGAATAACTGGTAGCCAGCCTTGGGATTAAGCCACCCACCCAGAACGGAATAGAAAAGCCCCGGAGTTGCGACCTCCGGGGCTTTTTGCTGTGCCACATGAGCACTTCTGTCATTTTCGCCTACTGGCATTATACCATATGCCTTTCGGCATTTCAAGTATGCCCTACTTCCACCACTTGTAAACTGTGGGCTTGCTCAATCCTGTCTCCCGTATGCAGTCTGCTTTCTTTCCGTCCGGGTGCTGACGCTGCCATTCTTCGACAATCTTCGACTTTTCTCCGCTGCCTTTTGGTCTACCATTTCCCTCTCTCCAATCCCTATCCTGTCTTTTCATACGAATATCACGAATTGCCCTTGCTTCTTCTAAGTGATCAGCCTGTTTTTGGTAATTCCTTTTATTCGCTGGCATAGGAATAGCCGATACTCTTTCCGCTTCACTTCGACTATATGTGACATAATTTTCTTGATAAAACTGCATAGCGTCCATTATATCACGCTTAGTAAAACGGTTATGCTCATCATCTGACATATCATCAAGAAACTGCAATAGGGAAAAAGCGTCCGTAAAAAGCTCATCTTCCGGAATATCGCACTTAACGGCATAGGACGCCAAAACGCAAAGGCAGCTGTATCTATGCCCTACAGAAGCTCCCTCTTTTATTTTCCGCAGCCACCAATCATATAAGTCCCTTTTGATATGCCAACGCTCACGGCGCTCCCCTTGCACAATTCGCTTTTCATACCATTCCGGGTACTTTTTGCGTGCTTCTGCAAGGCTTAAATCGCTCTTGTAGTGAAAATCTGTGACCGCCTTGCTCTTATCCATGAGATAACCGTTCAAATACTCAATTGTCACTCTTTCGCCTGTTTCAAAAGCCTTTACCGGGTATCTCTTTCCCAGTTTTGACTGCGTTCCAACCATACGGAATCCCTGAAAAATCCCCTGATACTGAACCTGCTCCCGTTCCGTGAATGTACTTGTATATCGGTTCCAGACTTTCGCAATCAGCTCATACTTGAACTCTCGGAGCTTATCCTGCAAATGCTTATACAAAGGGACCGGCTTTTCCAGCAGATAATATAAATGCAGCCCGTGACCGCTATTGATACAGTAAGTGCATTTCGGAATAATATCATGATTCATTTGATGGAACACATCACGGAGCTGCGGCATCTCCACCCCGTCAAGGTCTATCGCTATACCATACAGCCACCTTGCATTGGCTGCCGTCCTATTTCTGCCGGAATACGCTACAGGGGACATGACAGCAAACTCCGCCCCTTTGACCTCATCGATGACTGACAAATCATCAAATACAATCCGATTCTTTGCCTTATCGTTTTCGACTATAGTTATAATGCCATTTGCTTTTCCGTCCTCAAAATGCCCAGCTCTCTCAAAACTTCCCTCCGGGAAAACAGCCCGATAAAACTCTTTCGGCTTCACTTCCTCAAAAAACTGCCCAAGCCATTCATTTTTCAGCTTATACAACTGCTTTTCAGTCGGTTTTTTTGCCATAAGTCCACCACCTTTCTTCTCCCCTCTAAAACACCTATAGGGGGCTTATATTATCAATATATTTTATTTTACCTTTTTGACCTCTTAAAAAAGGGCGATTTTTCTCTCCCTTTTCCCTACCAGTATAGCACTACTATTTTTTCTTCAAAAAATAAAAAATTATCGCTACTATCAACATCACAACACCTATCGCAATAAGCAAGATGCTGACAAGAACACTATTCAACTTTCCTGCGACAAATACCGAGGTAGGACCATCTACACCTCCGATTATAGCAATAGCATTATTATTCATCTTCAATGCAACACCCACAATAACAGATATTATTCCAACAACACCAGCAACGATTCCTAATATTTTTTTCATTGACTAATCTCCTTTCTCAACCTTCCGATTTGTCGATTTCTTTTTACTTACCAAGCATACCATATAACAGCATAAGAAACACTAAAATATTACAGACCATACCGCCCCAAAACAGGTACAGCTTTAAGCCCTCATATCTGAAAAAGCTGTTCTTACTTTCCTCCAGCTCCCGGATCTTTTGCTTCATCACGCTCGTAAGTGTATCAGACTGCTTCTCAAGAAGCTTTGTAGCCCTCTGTATAGCCTCTATATTCGCCTGTAACGCCTTTCTAACCTCTTGGACGGTGTTTTCCTTAACCTCATCTTTCAAACTCCCAATCTCGCCCGATATAGCGTCTTGAAGCAATTCGTTGCTGTTCTTCAGCAGCTCTACGCTCTGCTTCAGCTCGCTGATGAGCTTCCTGTTCTGCTCTGCGTCTCTCTGCCTGTTCTGCTCTGCCCTTACTTGTTCTTGATTTGACTGCTTCATCAATTCCTCGCAGTTCTCGCTCGACATCGCCAACGCTTCTTTGAGCAGACTGTTTTCCAGCTCTGTCCGGCTCTGTCGGTTTAACTCTTGAAGCTGCTCTCTTGGACTGCTCTGCTTCTGCTGTTCGTGCATTTCTCTCAAACTCATGCTCCATGCTCTCCTTTCCAAAATCCATATTGTAGTATTTTTCCAGCTTGTTATCCCTGATTTTACAAGCCTTTTCTCCTGCCTGTTCCCTGGCTAAGTCGGTATATGTGATGTACTTGTGGCTGTCCTGCCAGTCTACGCCGTACCCTCTTTCATTCATCATCCGGATAAAGTTTTCCCGGCTGGTCGCTGTTTCCTTACAGTCCAGCACCGCAAGGGCAATATCCTGCACATAGCTTTTGACCTTTCCCTGCTCTGCCTGTTTCAAAAGCTGGTAGGTGTCTTTGCTCCATGCCACCGTTTCTTCCCGGACTTCTCCAGCAAAGGTCTTTCCTTTCTCCGGCACATGCAAGCCCTGTTCCCGGCTCTGCTCGTTGCACCGTTCCTTTAGGTCTTTAAGGTCGTGCTTACTCCATTGGAGCTTATGACCGTCCTCATAATTTACGGAATTGACAATAAAATGCGTGTGTATATGCCCCTTGTCTATATGCGTGGCTATCAGAACTTCATGCCCTTTCCATGCCTTTGTATGCTCTGCCAGCTCGACAGCGTTCTTATGAGCCTGACCTCATCAATCATGTTCAGCTCGTCAAAGACAATATAGTTCCTCGCCTTTTCCCCCTCTATCACAGTGAGAACTCCGTTGCACTTCTCATCTTCTGGATGTCCCTCTCTCTCAAAACTACCCTCTGGGAACACAGCCCTGTAAAAATCCTTGGGCTTCACTTCCTCATAGAACTGCCCCAACCATTCATTTTTCATCTTGAACAACTGCTTATCAGTCGGCTTTCTTGCCATGAATAAACACCTCTTTTCTGGCATATACTTATACTATATCCGCTACCCTATGACTGTTAGCCCTAAAGGGCTATAGGGGGCTTATATTATCAATGAAGTTTTTCCACCTTTTTTATTAAAATATAACACCCCAGTTAAGGGGTGTCAATTTAATAGTATCCTCTCGACCTCATACACCCTTTTACATACCACCTTATCAGCACATAAACGATATGTACCAGTATCAGCAGTAAAAGAAGATTGATAGGGATTACCGCCCTTATAGGCTCTGCAAAGTACACCGATACTGCAAGGCTTATGAGGAATACGGCAAGGCTCATGGTGTCCGCATAGTCCTCTGTGTAGAACTCAAACACCTTGCTTGCTCCAAGGAAGATAAGAAAGCCCACACCGATAGCAATACCGCCCACAAAGACGATTAAGAGAAGATAATGCACTATGGTAGCCACTACTGGCTGTGGTATCTTATCTCCCAGTTGTGAAGCCCACTGACCGCCTTTAAGAAGCAACTGGAACGCATTCACAATGAACTGCCATATAACCATGAAAAAGGTCTTAAAATCGCTTACAAAGGCTTCTGAACGTACTGCTGTGAATACTGTGGTAAGCACTCCATACAGTAGCAGACCTAACAGAAAGCTGTCATAGCTCGCTGTCTGGGCTTTGAACTTCCTGTCAAGCTCTTTCTTCTGGTCCAGATACTTCGCTGTTGCTCTCTGCTCTATATCTTCGCTTATGCTCTGCCTTTCGGATTTAAGGCTTGCCGACTGCTTGGCAGCTTCTCCGATTCTGCGGTCAAGCTCTCTGCCCTTGGCTTCATATTCCCTTTTAACGCTCGATACCGTAGCTTCGGCTTCTTGCTCTGCGTTGAGCTTGTCTTGCTTCAGCTTCTCGTTTTGCTTCTTCAGCTCTGCGTTGAGCTTCAGCACGTTGTCTGCTTCGTTCAGCTTCTCTATTTGCTCTGTCTGCTCCGCTATTCTCTTCCCTTGTTCGGCTACTGTCGATACCAGCTCTTGCTTCTCGGATAAGAGTTTCTGTATCTGTATCTCCGATTTCTCGGCTTGGTTCTTCCATTCCTCGGCTTGGCTTATGGCTTCGGAGGCTTGCAAGCCTTTCTTCTGCAAGGTCTTTTTGAGGTTCAGTTGTTCTTCCAGTAGTTTCCGTTCCTGGTCTTTTGCCCTGGTCTGTTCCTGGTCTGCCCTGGCTTTCCATTCCTCGGCTTGGCTGATAGCTTCGGAGATTTGAGAGTCTTTCTTCTGTGACTGCTGTGTTATCTGGCTGATATGCCTTTCCAGTTCTGCTATCTTCTGTGACTGCTGTTCTATCAAGTAGCTGTCTTGCTCTTGCTCTTTCATCAGCTCCGCTATTCTCTGCGACTGCTGTTCTATCAAGCTGTTGTCTTGCACGCTCTGTTGTGGCTGTTCGCTCTGCTTCTCTGCGTGCATTGATTTCAAACCCATGCTCTAAGCTCTCCTTTCCAAAGTCCACTGCATAATACTTTTCCAGTTTATTGTTGCGGACTTTACATTGTTTTTCCCCTTGGCTCTGCCTTTCAAGGTCTGTGAATGTGATGTATTTATGGCTGTCTTGCCAGTCCACACCATAGCCCCTTGCTTTCATCTGGTCTATGAAGTCCTCTCGGCTTGTGGCTATTTCTCGGCAATCCATGACCGCAAGGGCTGTATCTTGCACATAACTTTTCACTTCTCCCTTTTCGGCTTGCTTCAAGAGGTTGTATGTTTCTTTGTTCCACGCAACCGTTTCTTCCCTTTCCTCTCCGGAAAAGGTCTTTCCTTTCTCCGGAACATGAAGCCCTTGTTGCCGGCTCTGCTCATTGCACCGGTCTTTCAAGTTCTGCAGATCCGCTTTGCTCCACTGCAACTTGTGTCCGTCCTCAAAGTTCACACTGTTTACGATAAAGTGAGTGTGTATGTGTCCTCGGTCTATATGGGTGGCAATGAGTACCTCATGCCCTTTCCATGCTTCCGTACCCTTGGCAAGCTCGATTGCGTTCTTATGTGCTTGCTCTGGTGTGATATGCTCGTCCTCATGGTAGCTGTGTACGAAGTGCTTATAAGTTCTGCCCCCAGTCTTGCCCCACAGCTCCTTGGTGGCTTGCATTTCGTCCTTTACTGTATCTGGTTCACAGTGCAGACCGCTGACAAGCTTATCCTCTGTCTTTTCCTCTTTTGTCACATAGTCCAGTGCTTGCCCTATGCCTGCTTTTGAAGATACTGCTTTAATAACTGCCATACTTCTCTCACCTCTTTCATGGTGTTAGGAAGCTCTTGCTTATAGTCCACATATCCATTTTCATTCAGCTTCTTGGCTATCTGGTTCAGATTGTTGCCTTGCCTTTTCAGCTCTGGATATATCTCTTTCAGTCCGTCCAGATTGACAATGTTCGACTGTGTGAGGGCTTCAATGATATATTGCTGTTGGCTCTTTCCAGACTGCTCTACTTTTTCTTTTATCTGTGCAAGTTCTTCCTCTGACACTCTTATAACTATCTGCTTCGGTCTTGTCCTATTCATTGATGAAGTCCTCTCTTTCCTTTACCCACTTCTTAATGAGTTCGATTTCCTCGTCCATGTTCGGCTCTTTCTCTGGCTTCCAGTCCGCTCTCATGTCTTTCAGTTCTTCCAGTGCTTCTTCTAAGTCTGCCTTATAGCTTTCTAAATCTTCTTTTTCGCTTGCTATATATTCATCAACACTATTGTAACAAGGCACACACTCATAGCTTGTTCTATCATCATTGTACTTGTGATACACAATGTCTTTCCATTCATCACTTGGCTCTGCTATGTTCTGTTTAGTGATTTCAATGTCGGATTTTATCGTCTCTACGTTCTCCAACATATCCAGATAATGCTCTGGTTCATAACCAAAATTCAATAAGTGATTCAGCAGTGTAGGCTCTGGGAACATTCCGAACCAACAACGCTCGAACCACTGGTCAGCATAATCTCTTTCATCACTTCCATTGGAGTAAGTACCGCCCACTAAATCTCCGACAAAATTCTCTATCAGTTCTCCGATAGTCAGACCATGCTCCCCACACTTTCTTGCCAGTCGGTCACAATCTGCGTCCGACAATTTCACTGTGATTTTTCTCTCTCTGATTGTTTCAATTTCTTTCTGCTGTTCCTCGCCCCAACTCATGCTTTTACCTCTCTTTCTTCTTGGCTATCACTCAACAATTTACCGCATATCTGCGGTCACTCAAAGGGGGATTGAAGGGGGGCTTTGCCACCCTCACAAGTTCTAAAGTGTAGCCGTTAGGCTATCACTTTAGGGAACTTGCAACATACCCCACACCACTAATATACTATAGTGGCTATCACTTGTCAAGTGGGGTGTGTTGTGGTGCGTGGATTATGCCAATAATCCAGTGGAGCTTACTTCCTCTTAGGTGCTGAGGGAATGGAAAAAAGAGATAGTCAAGGGCTTGTTTTTTTCTCTGCAGCTATGAGCTTCCGCTTGCGGATCAGCGAATGGCAGCAGTGAAAAAAATTGTCGCAGACAACCCTTTACTCTCTCTTTTTGGAATGGACAATGCTCCTATGAGGAAGTAACGGAACGGTCGTGCTGTCGTTTCCCCCTCTGGCATTGTAGCCAACAAAAAAGAGTATCAAGGGTAAACTGTACAGTCGTTCCGACTGCCCTTGACACTCTTTTTCTTATGGCTCTTGGGTAATTAAGGGGAAATGACTTAAAGGGCTTCGCCCTCTTTCCACCACTTCAATACAGTGTGTCGGCTCAATCCAGTATCACGCTCACAATCTATTTTCTTTCCGTCTGGGTGGTTCGCCTGCCATTCTTCGACAATCTTCGCCTTGTCTGGTCTGCCCCCATTAGTACATTCTCCCATTTCAACCTTAAAAGCCCTTTGGTTATTCATGTACTTAACGTGTACCGCTTGCTTTCTTCCATTCCGTTTATTTGGTGGTATAGCTACCTTTGTCTGCTTCTCTATCCATTCCCTGCTTGCCATAGTGGAAAGTAGCTTATTATCAGCTTTAAGGGCTTTCAATGCGTCCTTTACGTCCTCTCTGGTAAAGTGGTTGTCCTCGTCATCAGTTAGGCTTTCCAGATGTTCCAGAAAAGAATATGCGTCCTGCCTTATCTGCCTTTCTGGTATGCCACATTTCAAGCCATAGGCACATAAAGCCATGATTGAGAAGTACCGACCGCCTACTCTGACCTCTCCGTTTATCTTGCCTTTCCACCACTCATAAAGGGCTTGATTGCATACCCATGTGCCTTTTTTCTTCGGTCTGCCCTCAACAACCCTCTCTTGATACCACTCTGGGTACAGCTTCTTGGCTTCTTCCAGTGACAGCTTGCTCTTTTCCTGCTTCGGCTTCTCCTGCAATCCAGACAAATCAACCGTACACTTCGGTATGCTTGCCTTTATATCTTCCAGTGTATAGCGGTTTTCTGACAGCTTATAGGCTTTTACTGGGTACTCTGCCCCTAGCTTGCTCTGACTGCCTACGCACCTAAAACCTTGATAGATACCCGTTATGTCGGGGCTGTCTGGTCTGATACTGCTTGTATCGTTCCACAACCGCCTTATAAATGCTTCTTTGAGGTCTGACAAGGTATCTTCCAGATTGTGATATAACTGTACTGGTTCCTGCAAGAAGTAATATAGGTGTACCCCCTTGCCACTGCTCACAAGATATGTCGGTCTAAGCTGTACCCCATTTCCGAACTGCTTTAAGAGGTTCTTTAGCTGTTGCTTTCCCACATAATCAATATCTATTGCCACCGCATACAGCTCATGGGCGTTCTTCTTGGTGTGGCTCTTGCCGTAGAACGATATGGGCGGTATGAGTCCGAACTCGTCCCCCACTACCTTATCCAGTCTTTCCAGACTATCATCAACTACCCACTGTTTTGTCCTGCCCTTTCCAGATGGTCTTATCTGGGTTGCTATGATATTGCCTTTTCCGTCCTGCTCCCTGCTCTGCAGGCTACCCTCTGGGAACAGCTCACGATAGAAGTCATGGGGACTTACTTCTGGGTATCCCCTTTCAATCATCAGCTCTTCTTTTTCCTTGTATGCCTTTCTCCATTCATGTCTTGTCTTGTCATTCCTACGCATATTTTTTCACCTACTTAGATATATTATATAATATACTGCCCCTTGCTTCGCTTGACCGCGAATCTTATCAATGAGTTTTTGCACATTTTTTATTATATAAAAAGCAGGAGCTTTTTACAAGATATTCTCCTGCTTCGATATTCCATATTGACCTATTATGCACCGATTTAGGACTATTCCGAAATAGGTGCTTGATAGGTCAATAATATCCTCTGGACTGCCTATATCCCTTTATGTACCACCTCACGCCCACGTATAACACGTGGGTAATAATCAGCAATAAAAGAAGATTGATAGGGAGTACCGCCCTTATAGGCTCTGCAAAGAATACAATCACTGCTAGGCTTGCCAGTGCGACAGCTAGGCTTGTCGTGTCGGCATAATCACTTTTGTAATTCTGATATACCCAGTCTGCACCGAAAAAGAGAAGCAAGACCGCCCCACCGCCTACCAGAACAACAACCGCTATCAGGATAAGCCAGTGTACTATAAACGCAACTATCTCCTGCGGTATCTTATCCCCTATCTGCGAAGCCCATTTTGCCAGTTGTAAGAGCTTTTCTAAGGCTGTTAATAGAAAAGCCCATATAGTACCAAAAAATGCCTTAAAATCGCTTACAAAGCGTTCTGAACGCACTGCTGTGAATACAGTACAAAGCACCCCATAGGCAAGCGAACCAAAGAAAACTCCGTCAAGGGCTATTCTCTTGCCCTGATAAGCCGATTCTAGGCTTTTTCTCCTGCTGTTATACATTTGTTGGGCTTTCTCATTTACAAGCTCTTTCTGGTGGCTTCTGGTGTCCTCTGCGTCAATCTTTGCCTTGTTCGCTTCGGCTTGTGTCCTTGCAAGTTCTCTTTCCCTTTCTGCATACTCTTTTTTAACGGTCTCTACCTCCGTCATAGCTTCGGCTTCGGCTCTTTGCCTTGCTTTCTCTAGCTCTCTGTTCTGCTTCTCTAGCTCTGCGTTCTGCTTCTTGATTAAGTCGCTCTTGTTGTATATCTCTTCCTTTTCGTTCAGCTTTACTATTATCTCGCTTTTCTTCTGAAGCTCGCTCATCAGCGTTGAGTTGATTGAGGAAAGCTCCGATATTTGGTGTTCCAGTTCCGTTATTCTCTGGGATTGCTGTTCTAGCAAGCTGTTCTCTTGCTCGTTGCACTGCTTCGGCTCTGGCAAGCTCTGTCTGCTTGCTTCGTGCATTGATTTCAAACCCACGCTCCAGTTCCTCCTTTCCAAAATCCATATTGTAATACTTCTGTAGCTTGTTATCCCTTATTTTACAAGCCTTTTCCCCTGCGTTTTCCCTGGCTAAATCAGTCCAGGTAATATACTTGTGGTTGTCCTGCCAGTCGGTCTTATAGCCCCTCTGCTCCATGCGTTCTATAAAGTCCTGCCGACTGGTGGCGGTTTCTTTACAGTCCAGAACCGCAAGGGCTATATCCTGCACATAACTCTTTACTTTCCCCTGCTCTGCTTGCTTCAAGATGTTATATGTGTCCTTGTTCCATGCAACTGTTTCCTCTCTCTCTTCTCCGGAGAACGTCTTGCCCTTTTCCGGTACGTGAAGCCCTTGCTCTCTGCTCTGCTCGTTGCACCTTTCTTTAAGGTCTTTGAGGTCTTGATTGCTCCATTGTAGCTTATGTCCGTCCTCATAATTCACGCTGTTCACGATAAAATGAGAGTGAATGTGTCCTCGGTCTATATGGGTTGCAATAAGCACCTCATGCCCTTTCCATGCTTCTGTATTCTTAGCAAGCTCGATAGCGTTCTTATGGGCTTGCTCTGGTGTGATATGCTCGTCCTCATGGTAGCTCTGAACAAAGTGCTTGTAGGTTCTGCCCCCAGTCTTGCCCCATAGCTCCTTAGTGGCTTGCATTTCGTCCTTTACTGTATCAGCTTCACAATGCAGACCGCTGACAAGCTTATCCTCTGTCTTTTCCTCTTTTGTCACATAGTCCAGTGCTTGCCCTATGCCTGCTTTTGAAGATACTGCTTTAATAACTGCCATACTTCTCTCACCTCTTTCATGGTGTTAGGAAGCTCTTGCTTATAGTCCACATATCCATTTTCATTCAGCTTCTTGGCTATCTGGTTCAGATTGTTGCCTTGCCTTTTCAGCTCTGGATATATCTCTTTCAGTCCGTCCAGATTGACAATGTTCGACTGTGTGAGGGCTTCAATGATATATTGCTGTTGGCTCTTTCCAGACTGCTCTACTTTTTCTTTTATCTGTGCAAGTTCTTCCTCTGACACTCTTATAACTATCTGCTTCGGTCTTGTCCTATTCATTGATGAAGTCCTCTCTTTCCTTTACCCACTTCTTAATGAGTTCGATTTCCTCGTCCATGTTCGGCTCTTTCTCTGGCTTCCAGTCCGCTCTCATGTCTTTCAGTTCTTCCAGTGCTTCTTCTAAGTCTGCCTTATAGCTTTCTAAATCTTCTTTTTCGCTTGCTATATATTCATCAACACTATTGTAACAAGGCACACACTCATAGCTTGTTCTATCATCATTGTACTTGTGATACACAATGTCTTTCCATTCATCACTTGGCTCTGCTATGTTCTGTTTAGTGATTTCAATGTCGGATTTTATCGTCTCTACGTTCTCCAACATATCCAGATAATGCTCTGGTTCATAACCAAAATTCAATAAGTGATTCAGCAGTGTAGGCTCTGGGAACATTCCGAACCAACAACGCTCGAACCACTGGTCAGCATAATCTCTTTCATCACTTCCATTGGAGTAAGTACCGCCCACTAAATCTCCGACAAAATTCTCTATCAGTTCTCCGATAGTCAGACCATGCTCCCCACACTTTCTTGCCAGTCGGTCACAATCTGCGTCCGACAATTTCACTGTGATTTTTCTCTCTCTGATTGTTTCAATTTCTTTCTGCTGTTCCTCGCCCCAACTCATGCTTTTACCTCTCTTTCTTCTTGGCTATCACTCAACAATTTACCGCATATCTGCGGTCACTCAAAGGGGGATTGAAGGGGGGCTTTGCCACCCTCACAAGTTCTAAAGTGTAGCCGTTAGGCTATCACTTTAGGGAACTTGCAATATATCCGCTACACATAATATAGCAGAGTGATAGCCACTTGTCAAGCGGATATATTCGTGCGTGGATTTCGCCAGAAATACAGTGGAGCTTACTCCCTCTTGGGTGACTTTGGAAATGGAAAAATGAGATAGTCAAGGGCTTGTTTTTTTCTATGCTTCCATGAGCTTCCGCTTGCGGATCAGCGATTGGCAGCATAGAAAAAAATTGTCGCAGACAACCCTTTACTTTCTCATTTTGGAATGGACAATCGAACCCATGAGGGAGTAACGGAACGGACGGACAAGCATTTTCCCCGCGGACATTGTAGCCAACAAAAAAGAGTATCAAGGGTAAACTGCACAGTCTTGCGACTGCCCTTGACACTCTTTTTCTTATGGCTCTTGGGTAATTAAGGGGAAATGCCTTAGAGGGCTTCGCCCACGCTCCACCACTTATACACTGTATTCTTTGATATGCCAGTATCGGCTATGCAGTCTTTTGGTGTTCCCTCTGGGTGTGCTGTTCGCCATTCTTCGACAATCTTCGCCTTGTCTGGTCTGCCACCACCAACAACATTTTCTCCCATTTGCTCTTTTAATGCTCTGATACCTCTCGCTAACTGTAAATGTTGCTCTTGCTTTCTTCCGTTCCTCTTGTTGGGCGGTATTACAACTTTCGTCTGCTTCTCTATCCATTCTCGGCTTGCCATAGTCGAAAGTAGCTTGTTATCAGCTTTGAGGGCTTTCAGTGCGTCCTTTACGTCCTCTCTGGTAAAATGGTTGTCCTCATCATCTGTAAGGCTCTCCAGATGCTCCAAAAATGAATAGGCATCTTGCCTTATTCGTCTTTCAGATATGCCACATTTCAAGCCATACGCACACAATGCCATGATTGAGAAGTACCTACCGCCTACCTTTACTTCGGTAAAAATCTTGTTCTTCCACCACTCATAAAGGGCTTCATTACATACCCATGTGCCTTTTTTCTTCGGTCTGCCCTCTACAACTCGCTCTTGATACCACTCTGGGTACAGCTTCTTTGCTTCGCCCAGTGACAGCTTACTCTTTTCTTTCTTCGGCTTCTCTGTAAGTACCGATAAATCAACCTTACAGTTCGGTATGCTGTCCTTTATATCTTCCAGAGTATAGCGGTTATCCGACATCTTATAGGCTTTCACTGGGAAGTCTGCCCCCAGCTTGCTCTGGCTCCCAACACACCTAAAGCCTTGATAGATACCTGTTATATCTGGGCTGTCTGGTCTGATACTGCTCGTATCGTTCCATAGTCTGCGGATAAATGCTTCTTTCAGCTCCGCAAGGGTATCTTCCAGATTATGATACAACTGCACTGGCTCTTTCAGAAAGTAATAGGCATGGACACCCTTTCCAGAACTCACAAGGTAAGTCGGTCGGAGCTGTACTCCGTTCCCGAACTGCTTCAAGAGGTTCTTCAACTGCTGTTTTCCGACATAATCAATATCTATCGCAACCGCATACAGTTCATGTGCGTTCTGCTTCGTGTGTGTCTTGCCATAGAACGTGATAGGCGGTATCAGTCCGAACTCGTCCCCTATGACCTTATCAAGCATATTCAGACTATCATCTACAACCCACTGCTTCGTTCTTCCCTTTCCAGATGGTCTTATCTGGGTTGCAATCAAATTTCCTTTTCCGTCATGCTCTGCACTCTGCAAGCTCCCCTCTGGGAACAAGTCACGATAGAACTCATGGGGGCTGACCTCTGGAAAACCTCTCTCCAACATCAGCTCCTCTTTATCCCTATATGCCTTTCTCCATTCATACATTGTTTTTGTATTTCTACGCATATTTTTCACCTACTTAGATATATTATATAATATACTGCCCTTGCTTCGCTTGACCGCTAATCTTATCAATAGAGTTTTTGGGAAAATATAATTAAATATAACACCCCATTTCTGGGGTGTCAATTTAGTAGTATCCTCTCGACCTCATACACCCTTTTACATACCACCTTATCAGCACATAAA
>OHOA01000514.1_pt1 | contig 16721 bp, 11 predicted proteins | sample 1569681 | NCBI WGS metagenome assembly OHOA01 (sample SAMEA3879609, study PRJEB24766) | human gut metagenome | biome: human-associated habitat; feature: feces | place: USA | collected 1985/1987 | reverse complement strand
AGGAACTGCCGGAGGACACGCTGCGGCAGATGCACGGCTACTATGAAAAGCTGCTGCGCAAATACCCGGATGTGGTCACGGTAAAGGATGTGGTGGCCCTGACCGGCTACACCCTGACCACCGTCCACAACTGGTGCAGCCGGGGTTCGTTGAAAGCCTTCCAGAAGGGGCTGAAGTTCTGTATCCCGAAAATCTTTCTTGTGGATTTCTTCTGCTCCCTGACCTTCCGCTCCATCACCCGCAAAAGCCTCTGGCATATCCAAACGCTGAACGAGTTCAGCAGAAAGATGAGGCGGAAGAAGTAAAAGTAACCGCCTCTGCATTTCCGTAGAGGCGGCTGCTTATCAATTAGTCATCATCTTCGTCATCCGGCCAACCGGATATGATATGTAATTCACCTGAATCCATATCCATTGCCATATTATCTCCCATACGCATCAGCAAATCGCCGTCAGAGTCAATTGCCATATTGTCTGAGATTGTATGAGCAAAATTTCCGTCATCGTAGTCAAAAAAATGTTTTCCCATAAATAAAACTCCTTACTCAATTCTAATGATTTCGTGATCTCTTGTTCCGTATATCCGTTTAACTTGATACAGGGATTCACCAATCCAAAATGTGATTCTGTCTCCAGCTTCTTCATGCTCTTTTGAACTGCTGAAACGATATTTGGAGGAACGAGCCGATGAATGGAACGATTAGCAACAATTCCGATGAACGCGGCTTATTACCTTACCCGGTCATTTTAGCCGCGACGAAGGGCGACCCCGACGCTATGAAACTTGTCTTGCAGCATTACCAAAGCTACATAGCCCACCTGTCTATGCAGAAAATCCGCGACGAAAGCGGCAATACCTATTGGGGCATAGATGAGGACTTGCGGGAGCGTCTGCAAGCAAAGCTCATGCGGGCTGTCCTTAACTTCAAGGCAGATTAACGCAAAATGCAAAGCGTCCCCCTTTCCGCTTTGCGCGTTCAATCTGACCTTGACCCTGCTCCTTGACAAAGAAAGCGACGCAAGATAACGGCGACGCAGTATAGGGCAAATCGGATACGTTCCTTTTGCGCCGAGCCATACGGCGGGTGCGCCATGACTTCCCCATCGGAGAACGAGCGACTAACACCGACGCCGCAAAGCGAGCTGGCAGCTTGTGGGCAATGACGCGCAGAATACATAATGATACTCCCTTACAGCCACAGTCCGAGCGTTCAAAGCGTCGCAGGCAATGGGTAGGGCTGCATGAGAACCATGCAGGGGTGAAACTCCCGTGAGGTTGTGCTAACAACCGTCCGATTAAAGCCCCATTTATAAATCAAGACCTTTTAGCCATTACCACGAAAGGGGGTTATCTCATTGGCAAAAAAGGAAACATCAAATCCCACTGTGCCTGTGCTTCCCATGCTCAAAACGGTTGAGCAGATGAGCCGGATCAGCGGCATAGGGGAAAACAAGCTGCGCGAGCTGATGGACTGCGGCGAGCTTGAATATATACAAAACGGAAACCGCCGTTTGCTTGCCGACGCTGCTATTTGGGACTGGTACGAGAGGGCAAAGCGAAAGGTAGCTCCCCAAAGCCAGGAGGGAGGTAAGTAGCTATGGCGGTATCATCAAGAAAAGTTCAGAATAAGCGCGACAGCAACGGTGTTTTGACTGGAAAGGCAGGTACCGTCTATGACGTAAACATTAAATACACCGGGCAGGACGGGAAAAAGAAATCCTACGCAAAAAAGGGCTTTGCAACCAAAAAAGAAGCGACGCAGCATGAAGCTGAAATGAAAGCAAAGCTCGCCAATCCTGTTTACAGCCCGGTCGTTGCTTCACAAGGCAAGCAGACCGTCAAAGAGTATTTGGAGGAATGGGTAGAAAACCACGGCAAGGCTAACTTGCGTCCAAGCACCTTTGCGGGATATAAGAGCCATATTCGCAATCATATCGTGCCATATATCGGTCATGTGCAGCTTAACCAACTGACCCCGGCAATGCTTGATAATATGTTTCAGCAGTTATTTGACAAGGGCTTATCCAATAGCACCGTTCGATACGCGCAGCGCATATTGAGCGTGTCAATGGAACACGCCCGGAAGTACCGATATATTGAACATAACCCCGCCCGCGACATTATAACAAAGTTCGGCAAGCAAGCGAAAACGCCTGATCCGTACACCATTGAGCAAATGCAGACCTTTATGAGCAATGTGATAGGTACGGAATGGGAAATGCCTGTTGTGCTTGCCGGAATGTACGGGCTTCGCATGAGCGAGATTATCGGATTGAGGACAACAAACATTGACCTTGAAAAAATGCAGTTTGGAGTTGTAGAACAAATGCCCTTCAAGGTGCCACCGGGAACAAAGACCATTACGGAAATGGCACCGACAAAATCCAATGATCGTATTTTGCCGATTACCGAAGAAGCATTGCCGTACTTCCTGCGGCAATTTGATTTGATTGCACGGCAAAAGGCTTTGACCGAGGCGGGCGGTGGGGTGTACTATGATAATAAGCTCTTTATTGCAAAGCCTGACGGTTCGCCGCAGCGCAGAGATAGAATGTCGGCAAACTTCGGACAGCTTATCCGACACCTTGAAATGCCGCATATCCGCTTTCACGATTTACGTCACCCGTATGTCAAGCACACGACAAAAATTTTTAGCTTGCGCTCGATGGCTTTTCAAGCGCAGGCTTATCCTGATGCTCGGCGAAAAACTCGCGGAGCTTGTCAGCTTCATCGGGGAGGACAAAGCCAAAGCCCTGTCCGTCCACTCTGCAATAGAAAGCGATTTTCATGACTGCCACCTCAATCAAAAATGTCCTGGATTTTGTATGCGATCTCGATGCGCTTATCGGGATATACCAGCACCCGGTCGATCAACAGCTCGGCCAGCTCGGTGGTCAGCGTGTCCGCATCGAAAATCGCCTTGGACGCTTCCTTGCGGCTGTCCTGCCGTGCCTGTTCGTCCTGCTTCTGTTTCGCCTGTGCCAATACTGCGGCATAGGCGTTTTTTGTTTTCAGCAGCAGCTCGTTACACGCGGCCTTTTCCGCCTTGTAGGTGTTCAGGTCAATCTCGCCCATAAGATAGTGTTCGTAAAGTGTGCGCTTGCCGTCTTGCAGCGTCTCGATCTGCTGCTCATATTCGGCGCGTTCCGGTACGGAGGCATCCACCCGGAGCGAACCGTCCGGGGCAAACGGTGCGGCGGCTTCCATCTGCTTTTTCAGCGTCAGGAATACCGCTTGTTCCAGCTCTGCGGCGTTCAGACGCATCTTGTGGCAGCGGCTTTCTACGTCCGCCTCGGAATGGCGGCAGTAATAATACGAGGTTTTCTGCATGGTGCGGGACAGCGCATGACCGCAGCAGCCACAGAAGGCTTTGCCTTTCAGCGGGTAGTCCCGCTTCTTTTTGTTGGGCTGGGAAAAGCGGAGCTGGCTGGCCTGCACGGTATCAAACACGGCTTTCTCTACGATGGCCGGGTGATGGTCAGGGATGATGTACCATGATTCTCTGTCCTTCAGGTGGCTTCTGGTGCCGCCTACTTCGAGAACCGCCCGCTTGCCGATCACATACACGCCGGTGTAGCGTTCATCCTCCAAAATGCGGAGAATAGTGGATGTACTCCAAATCCCGTGACAGCGGGAAATATCATGGGTGTGATTGCCGTGCGCGGCTTTGTACTGGCCGGGAGTGGGGATGCTTCTGCGAAACAGCTCCCGCGTGATGGCGGTGGCGTTGATGCCCTCGGCGGCAAGCTGGAAGATGAGCTGCACAACGGCAGCGGCCTCCGGGTCAGGCTCCATTCTGCCATCGGCGCTTTTGCGGTAGCCGTAAGGACAAATCTTGCTCTGATACTCGCCTCGCTGCATCTTGGCGTACTTTGCGCTCTTGGTCTTGATGGACATATCGCGGCTGTAATACTCACTGATGAGATACTTGAACGCCACATCCATGCCGCCGGTGTCGCCCTTGAATTTGCTGCTGTCAAAATCGTCGCTGATGGAAATGAAGCGGGTATGGAACAGTGGGAACACACGCTCGATGAAGTATCCAGTTTCAATGCTGTTGCGCCCGAAACGGGAAAAATCCTTGACAATGATGCAGTCGATCTGATTGGCCCGCACCAGCTCAATGAGCTTCTGCACCTGCGGACGCTCAAAATTTGTACCGCTATATCCGTTGTCGATGAACTCCATGATCTCCGCGTTCAGAGCTTCCGGCATGGAAGCTGCATACTCATGGAGGACAAGGCTCTGATTTTCAATACTCAGACTGTCGTACTTGTAGTCCTCAATGGAGAGGCGTATGTAGAGGGCAATCACATATTTCTGCATTGTTCCAGCACCTCCGCATAGGTTTCAAACTCGCTCTGGAAGCGATAGCGCACCGTGATCTGCTTATTGTGGGATACCTCAATGCGGTCGATCAGCCGCTCAATGAGCGCACCGGTCAGCGCACGGTCGGTCTTGATCTGTGCAGCATCCTGTTTCAGCGCCCGGTGCTGCTTGGGTTGGGCATCCATTGTCCGCAGACCGTCCTCCAACTGTTCCATTTCCACGGCAAGATCGGCAATGCGGCTTTCGTACTTTTCCTTGTAGTCGAAATATTCATCCTTGGTGAGAACGCCTTGAACAAGGTTTTCATACAGGCTCCGCACGATACCGCGAAGCCGCTGGATTTCCTGTTTGCGGCTGGTGATCTTCTCCCGCAGCTCAGCGCGGTCAGCGGCCTGCCGGGGCAGTTCTGCAAGGGAGAGGGTGTATTGCCCCAGCGCCGTATCAAGCGCGTCCTGAAGCATATCTGCCAACATATCCAGCAACGCATCCTCGCGGATGGTCACGCCGGGGCAGGCATCCTTGCTGATTCGGCTCCTGCTCAGACAATGGTAGAAGTACACATCGTCGGACTTCTTACGGATGTTTCTCTGCCGGTGCAGGCTGCCGCCGCAATGGGCGCAGAACACCTTGCCTTTGAGCAAATTCGGTGTGTATGCGTTGATCTCCCGCGCCTTGGCGCGGCTGGCGGTCTGATTGAGAATTTCCTGCACCGCCGCGAACTGTTCCCGGCTGATGATGGCCTCATGGGTGTCCCGCACCACCGTCCATTCCTCGGCATCAGCCTTGACCTGCCGGTGATCCACGGTTTTGGTCTGCCCCTGAACGAGATCTCCGGTGTAGACCTCGGAGCGGAGAATGACGCCGACCGTTCGGGTCTGCCACTTGCCGCTGCCGAGCAAATTTTCGTGGGTGATCTTTCCCTGCATCTTCTTGTAGTGGCTGGGGGTGAGGATGCCAGCCTCGTTCAGCCGCACGGCGATGGTATTGAGGCCAGCGCCCTCGGAAGCCCAGCGGAACATCCGCTGCACCACAACGGCGGCAACAGGGTCGATGATAAGCTGGTGGCAATCGTCCTCCGCTTTCAAATAGCCGTAGGGAGTACGCGCACCGATGAACTTGCCGTCCTTCATGGCCTGCCGCTGCTGCGCCCTGATCTTGCGCCCGATGTCCAAAGCGTAGGCTTCGTTTATCATGTTCCGCAGCGGAATGATGATACCGGAATGGGCATCCTCTGGGGCGGCGGTGTCGAAGTTTTCATTGACCGCAATAAAGCGGATATTACGGATGCGGAAATACTGTTCGATGTAGTAGCCGGTGTCGATGGTGTTCCGCCCCAAACGGGAGAGGTCTTTCACAATGACGCAGTTGACGTGACCAGCCTCAATATCTGAGAGCATCTGCTGAAAGCCCGGACGGTGGAAGTTTGTCCCGGTCGCGCCGTTGTCAATGTAGGTATCGTACACGCTGATCTCCGGGTACTGCTCCAGATAGCGGGCAATAATCATCTGCTGGGTTTCAATGGATACGCTGTGCGTGTGGGTATCCTCCACCGAAAGGCGGACATAGATCGCGGCGCGGCAAGCGGCGTCAGCCTCCTGCACGGCCACCGCAGCCGTTTCTTTTCTGCTTTTCCTTGCCATGCTCAGCCCACCTTTCTCTGTTCGTAATCTTTCTGCTGCGCTGCCAGCGCCAGAAGCTGCAACGCCTTTTTGTATTCGTCCTCATGGGTAAAGGTAATATCCAGCTCCTTCTTCCCACGGACGCGGATGCTCTGTACCATGTGAATGAGCGCCCTGCGGTCTAAGGTTTCCAGCGTGGAGAACTGCGTAAACTGTGAAATCCAGCGGTTGCGCTCACTCCGGTTTTCCAGCACCTCCGTGAGTTTTTCCTTGAGAACGCGGACGCTCTCGCGGATGTCCTCGGCCTGCTTGGTGTACTTTGCCTTATAGGAAGCGTATTCTTCCTTGGTAAGCATACCCCCCACAAGACTCTCATAAAGCCGTGCCTTGAACTCCAGCACCTGCTCCAACCGGCGCTCGTTGTCGGTGATGTGGTCGCTGTATTCCTTGGCAAGCGCCTGATTGATGCTGGTCTGGTCAATGCCGGTCAGCAGCGCCTCCAGAGAAGCAATATTGCCGATATAGGCTTTCAGGCTGTCCCGCACACAGTCGATCAGGCTGCTTTCTTTCAGCATGACCGGATGGGCGCAGCCCTTTTTCTTGCCGGTAGGACAATAATAGTAGTGGTACTCCTTGCCGTTTGCACGGTTGGTCTTGCGGGTCATGCGGCTTCCGCAGCACCCGCAGATCAGAATACCGGAGAACAGGTACACCGTATCCTCGTTGGGAGAAGTGCGGGTATCCAGTCCCTTAATGCGCTGCACCAGCTCAAAATCCTGACGGGCAATCAGCGCTTTATGGGCATCCGGGACGCGCACCCACTCGGAGGCGGGGCGCTGCTCCATCTGCTTGATCTTGTAATGCGGCGTACCCTGTTTGCCCTGCACCAGCGTTCCGGTATAGGTTTCGTCCTGCAAGATGCGGATGATGGTGGTTGCCGACCATTTGCAGTCAGCCTTGTCTGCGTATCCCTTTTTCGCGTAGGGCAGGCCGTTGTTCTTCTTGTATGCCAGCGGAGAGAGAATGCCCAGCTGGTTCAGCTCTGATGCGATCTTAGAGGCGCTTGCGCCCTCCAGCCGCATACGGAAGATGTCGCAGACAACGCGGGCGGCGTAGGGGTCAGGGACGAGCAAATTCTTGTTGTCCTCGGCTTTCATGTAGCCGTACACCGGGAACGCGCCGACGAAATCGCCGTTGCGCCGCTTCACGTCCAGAGAAGAACGGGTCTTGATGGAAATGTCCCGGCAGTAGGCTTCGTTCATAATGTTCTTGACCGATACGGCCAGATCATCGCCGCTGTCGTGGGCGGTGTCGATGCTGTCGGTGATGGCGATGAAGCGCACCCCATAGGCCGGGAATACCCGGCGCAGATACCGGCCGGTTTCAATGTACTCGCGCCCCAGCCGGGAGAGGTCTTTTACAATGACGCAGTTGATATTTCCATCGGTGACATCCTGCATCATTTCCTTGAATGCGGGACGGTCGAAGATGATGCCGCTGTATCCATCGTCGATCTTTTCGGAAACGACCTCAATATCCGGGTTGTGCTCCACAAAGTTTTCAATGAGCTTGCGCTGATTGGAAACGCTGTCACTCTCGCTGGAATGATCGTCGGTGTAGGACAGGCGGATATAAGCGGTGGCTTTGAATTTAGGCATGAAAAAGCACTCCTTTCTCCCGGACTGCTCCCGCATGAAAAGAGTGGTTATCTGGCTATTAGGTTTTCATCCTTTTCCACACCGATCATAGCACTCTCTGCGGAAAAAAGCGAGGATGTCGCTCAGCGCAAAATGCCTTGCAGACATTCCTCCAACGTAACACCGTTCCCGGCGAAGCAGGCGTTTACCACGAAATCGCCGCAGCGGAAGCGGTAAGGATTTTTGATCTGGCGAATAAAGGCGGCAATGCGTTCTTCCTTGGGAAGATTTTTGTCTACGGATACTTCCCGGATGTCCACCAGTTCATCCGTGTGGATTTGGGTTTCGTTTGGTGTCGGCTGCATCATGGCGATCTCCTTTCTCGGTTTGGTGGGTTTCCTCAAGGTCACATGAATGCGCTGACGGGAAAGGCCATCAGCGCATGGTATCTGACTTTGAGAGGCGGCTGCGCGGGCAGAATTGGAGCCACATAACATAATGGCGAATACCGGCGCAGCCGCTCTGCTTGTCCATTTGAGAAGATCCATCCTATTTGCCACGCGCCCCGGATAGTGGGCATGATGCAGGCCGCCCTTGGCAGGGCTGTCATAACTCCACGATACCGCTGCCTCAAAGAGCTGGCGCATACCGCAGGGTTCCCCCTCAAGTCTGTGGGAGGGCGTGAGCAAGTTTCATTATCCGCCGCGCTGTCATCGCGCCCGATTTGCCGAATCGGGTCTAAGGCTGCGTAGATCGCTCGGATGGCTTTTCCGGAATTACCTCCTTGAAGCCATCGTCGTGGCGGCGCACCTTATGCCGCTATCACGCGGGTTTTGTGCCTGCATCATGGTCTATTCAGTTTTCAACGTTCGGTGAAAGGCTTCGTGGAGAATGTCCCTTCACCTATCGCCGATTTTGGGCCACTTTTGCACCCTGTTTTCAGCAATCAGGGAAAAGTTTTTTCATTTTCTTCATCGCCGCGCCGATGCTCTTGGAAATATTCTGATGGCTGACACCCTCGGCTGCGCCAATCTCATCAACCGTCATCCCATCCACGAAATACATCCACACCCTGCGGAACTGCGTATCCGTCAGGTGCTTCCGAATCTGCGTGACCTTTCTGACGCTGCGGTGGATTGCCTCTGCCCGGTCATGCGCCTGCTCCATGCAGACATCCACGGCAGGAATGGAGGCCGCTTCCTCGGATAGCTCATCCAACGCAAGCGTGTGATTGGCATAGACATGAGCTTCCTTTTCGGAGGCGTGATAGTCCTCGTCCGACAGGGCTTTCCATTTCAGGAATTCTTCCTCGCTGGCAAAGTCCTCGCGGGTCAGGCGGACGATGACTTCATTGGCGTCCATATAAACGATGGCATCGGGGTCTTTCTTATTCAGCGCATAGATGCTTTTTCTATTAAACATTTTGTTCCTCCGTTCAGATCCGAGTGGGTAAAAAGGTTTGAACGAAGGGCGGCGGGGAGCGGCAGCCCACGGCGAAAAAGTGCCGGGAACGACAAAAAGCGCCCACACAGGCATAAAAGCCTGCATGGGCGCTTCGGTGCGGTTCAGTATGGAAATTGTCGGCGGCTGTCGGAGGGCATAGGTATCCTACGGTGTCCGGGTATCGTCCGGCTATGCTCCCGGCGCGGCTTGTTGCCGCAGCATTAGCGGCACCTCCTGTGCTCTCCTGTCATACGCATAGGTCCCTTTCATCTGAAAAATGTTGGGACAGCAAAAACAACGGCCGCCCCGTACAGAGCAGCCGCCGTTTTCCCTATACCATACGCTGCTTTTCAGTACCGCAAGGATGGGTGTCCTGTTATCGTCGTATTCTGATTTCTTTTAGGGCATTTCAGGACTATCCACAAGGGATACGCTGAACTCCTGTGCGGTTGCGCCCTCCGGCAGCAGCTTTGCCATGACCACCAGCCGCTGATTACCGCTGTTGGCCTTGTCATACTTCCGGCAGCAGGTGGAGAGGGTCAGAACAGTATCTTCCTCGGAGAAGGTCACGCCATCAAAGTCAAGCCAGTTTTTCCGCGCAATCGTCTCAAAGAAGCTGGTCAGATCATCTCCCGTGGGATCAGGCGCAATATAGTCAAAACCAATATCCGTGACGAACAGTGCGGTGATCTGAAAGATCATGTCCTCACCATCCACAGAGAGATAGATATACGGATGCTCCTTTACAAAGTCTGCGTCCATATAACGGTAGAGCTTGGTGAACCGCACACCGTCCGGGTCGCAGTTGCTGGCGGAGTGACCGAAAATGGTGGTGTTTTTGTCCAGCTTATCCCTGCCGCCGATTTCGTTTTCACAATGGGCATAATAACAGCCCCACATGGCGTACTCACCGTTTTCATCCAGCTTTAGGTAATAGCCGTTGTCCTCCGCCTGCATCACAGGGTCGTCCACCTCCGCACCGGGGATATACAGCCACGCCACGGTGTCGGGATTCTTCGCTCTGGCTTCCGCCAACTCTGTCTGCCTGTCCACCGAGGGGATAACTTCGCCCGCGAGAGGCGCTGATGGCTGAGGCGCAGATGTGCCGGGAATGTCGATAGGCTCTGTCTCTCTCTGATAGCAGCCCCTGACTGCCGTGGTCATAGCAACGAGAAGGACAACTATGCAGATGATCGGACGAATGATTCTTGTGATTCTTTTCATAATGCTGTCTCCTTGCCGCGCTTGGATAGCGGCGCAGCTCAAAATGTCATTGATTTGTTTCTTGTAGCGAAAAGAGAACAGCGCAGCTTCAGGGCGAGATGCCCGTCCGCTGCGCTGTCCGATGTTCGCTTATGGGGTCATGCCAGCGGCTTTGATGTTTAGCCGTATGTCAGCCGGTCACTTCTTGCAGCGCCAGAGGAAGGTCACGATCTGCGCTCTGGTGCAATCCGCATTGGGGCTGAATGTCGTGCTGGTGGTTCCCTTGGTGATGTTCTCCTTGACCGCCCACAATACCGCATCAGCATAGTAGGCGGTGGACTTCACATCAGCAAAGGGATTGGCTGTACCCGCTGCCGGGGACTTCTCAGAACGCCACAGGAATGTGACGATCTGGGCACGGGAGCAGGTCATGTTGGGGCTGAACGTGGTGTCGCTGGTGCCCTTGGTGATGCCGTTTTCTACTGCCCACAGCACAGCGTCGTAGTAGTAGCTGCCCACAGGAACGTCGGTGAAGGGCATGGTGCTGGTTTTAGAGGCGGGGCTTCCAGCGGTGCGCCACAGGAAGGTCACGGCCTGCGCACGGGTGCAGATGCCGTCCGGGGAGAAATGGGTATCATCGGTTCCCTTGGTAATGCCGTTTTCCACTGCCCAATCCACAGCATCCTCATAATAGCTGCCGGTGGCTACATCCACAAACACGCCGGTCTGGGGGTTGCCGTTGGCTTTCATAAAGATGACCTCGATGGTATGGGTTCTGCTGACATTCTCAAAGGTGTAGGACTTCACCGCGCCGATGCTCTTGCCGTCGATCTTGACGTTGGCGACAGCATAGCCCTTATCCGGGGTGATGGTGAAGGTCTGATCCCGGCCCTCACGGACGCTGACATTGCCGGAGGGAGAAATGGAGCCGCCAGCCCCGGCAGTTGCCTTGATGGTGTAATAGCTGTAAGAATGGCCGCTGCCATTATAACGCCAGTGTGCCGTATAGGTTCGGTTGCCAGTGCTGCCCGTTGGGATGGTGACGGTCATATTGTTCTCGCCGTCAAGCCCCGTGCCGCTCCAGCCGGTGAAGGTATAGCCGGATTTGGTAGGATTCTTGAGGGTGAAAGTCCTCGTCTCGATGGTGTAGGTGTCGGGATTACCCTCCGCAGTGCCGCCGGCCAGATCATAGGTGATCGTGTACTCGGTGGGTGCAGGCGCGTCCTTTTCGAAGATTGCCTTGACCTCCACGTTGGCACTCGGCATGGTGAACTTGTCGTCCTTGATGGTCACGCCGCCGCTGATGACCTCCCACTCCTTGAAGCGGTAGCCTTCGTCAGGCTTGGCGGTCAGGGTGATCTCCGTGCCGGCAACAGCGGTGGAAGGAGCTGCGGTGCCGGTGCCGTTTCCGTCATTGCTGACGGTGACGGTGTAGGTGGTGGGGGTAATAACGCTGTTTTCCCACAGCGCCTTGATTTCGGTATCCCCGAGCACGGTGTAGGAATCTCCCACCTTGTACTCCGTGCCGCCGATCTCCCAAGCCTTGAACTGCTGATCGGCGGGAGCAGTGAAGCCGCACTCTGGCAGGATGTAATTTGTCCTTGCCTTGACGGTAACAGGCTCCATGCTGCCGCTGCCGCCGCCTGCGTTGAAGGTGATTGTGCAATCCGCAAGCTGCGCACCATCGCCCACGGTGACCACGGTATCGGGGCTGGCAAAGTGGTTGTGATCCTCCGCATAGCGGACGAAGTAATTGCCGGCAGGCAGGTTTTCAATCTCGATACCGGCGCAGGCGGTGTAGATAGTTTCGCTCTCCGCACGGTATTCCATCGTTGTATCCGCGCCAGTGATTTTTCCGTCGCTGCTGCCCTCGGTGGTGGGCGCGACACCGATCAAGCCGTTAGGCGCTTCCTGCGTGGCTTTGCCGATGCTCCACGCCGCGGTCACGGCCCCAGTGCTGCCGTCCGCCCATCTGCCGGTCTTGGATGTGACGCGAACGGTGTAATCGCCTGCGTCTGTGGCGGTGTTGCCTGCGATGTCCATTGTGGCGGGATTATAGCCGCTCACGTTCGCGGTATGCTCGGAGCCATTGTAGGTGTAGGTTCCGGTGACACTGATGCTGGGCTTTGCGGGATCGGTGGGCGCAGGAGGCGCGTCCTCCTCGAAGATTGCCTTGACCTCCACATCGCTGTCCGGCATGATGAACTTATCTTCCACGATTGTCACGCCGCCGCTGATGACCTCCCACTCCTTGAAGCGGTAGCCCTCGTTGGGCGTTGCGCTCAGAGTGATCTCCGTATTGGCCGCAGCCTTTGCAAGAGATGCGGAAGCCGTTCCGTTTCCATCTGTTTTCACGGAGATGGTAAACTCGGCAGGCGCGGCTTTGGTTATCGTAATAGACAGCTCCTTCGTATCGCTGCCCGCGCTGTTTTCCGCCTTGACTGTGAAGCTGGCGGTTCCCGCTGCGGTAGGCGTGCCGCTGATCTTGCCGGTGGTTTCGTTCAGCGTCAAGCTCTCAGGCAGAGTGCCGCCGATAATGTTCCATGTGATGGGCGTGGTGCCGTCGGCAGTCAGGGTCTGGCTGTAAGCCTCGCCCACCTTGCCATCCGGCAGGCTGGACGTGGTGATGGTGGGGGCGGCGGCAGTGTTTTCGCTGATGGTGAAGTAATGCTCCGCCTTGCCGCAGTAGTTCCCCGTGCCGTACAGCGTCACCTTGGGGGCTTTTGCCGGATCGAAGCCCTCGTCCTCCGGTGCAAGGGTGTAGGGATGGACGTTGTTGGAATAGCCGGCGGTGTAGTCCGTGTTCTCCGCAAGCTGCTTCGTTTCGTTCTCGCCCGTCTGATGGGAAAGACCCGTCAGCTTCTTTTCGCTGCCGTCTGAGACGCAGTCCGTCAGCCCCTCGAGCGTCAAAAGCCCATGCTCATAGCAGTATCCAAGATCATACTTGCCGCAGAGCGTACATTTCCCGTATTCGTCAAAGCTATGGTCAATGGTCTTTCTGTTGACGGTGCTGCCGCAGATGGAGATGTTTTCCGCCGGAATACCGGGCAGCTCCTGTGTGTGCAGGTCGTCATAGACATAGTCTGCGTCCCCCTTTTCCCTAAGCCGGAAGGAGTCCACCGTGCTGTTCAGGATCTGGATCCCGATCACCGTATTACAGCCGCTCGCGTTTTTCCCGATGCCGGGAATATAGTCGGTACTAGATCTCAAATCGCCGCCCTTTGCGGTCACGGTGCTGTTTTCAATGATGATATCCATCCGGCCGCCATGAGAGGTATACCCCGAGCCGATGGCGGGACCGAACTTTAAGTTGCGAACGGACACCTGACTGTTCGCAATGCGGATACGGCTCTCGCGATCGGTTGAGGATCGCAAACCGCTGCCGATGGGCGCGTTGAGTGAAGACGTAATATCGATTTGGCTATCCTGAATGTCGATGCTGCCAAAGGAAGCCTGTTCGCCGCCGCCAATCGTGCAGCGATTATAGGGGTACTCCTCGTTCAGGCGGATGCTGCTGCCGCGGATCACGATCTCTTCAACGGAAGCATATTCTCCACGTGCGCCGATGATATCGCCCGTCAACACGGTGCTGTCCGTGATCTCCAGCTTTTTCAGCGTCTTTGCGTCAGTTATTGTGTGCACGGTTTCGTCCATAAAAATGCCGTAGGTGTGCAGATCGGAATCCCGAACGGCAATGCTCCCATTACCGCCGACGCGAATGCCTCTCAAATGCGGCAGCCTGATCTCGCTTTCTTCAATGACGAGCTCGCTATTGCTGCCCACGCGGATCCCATCGGTGAGAACGGAGAGTGTGTCCGTGGATGCAACGCGGCAGTTTCGGATGGTGAGCTTCCCGCCCGGCGAGTCTGCGTCCCAGCCGATCAGAATTTTATTGCTGCTGAGAAGCGGAAGCTCTGCGTCCGAAACGGTGATGCTTCCGACGCTTCCGCCGGCAGCTCCGCCGATGCAGGCGCCGTCTTTACTGGAAATGGATTGGATCACATTGCCGTTGATGGTGATGCTTTTGCAATTCACACGCTCGGAATGGCTGTCCGTAAAGCCGCCGATGGCTGCGCCGCTGCCCTCGGCGGAAACGGTGAGCTCACCGCCAGTGATGCGAATGTCGTCCTTACTGCCGATGCCTGCCGCACCGCCTTTTCCGGTCGCATGGATGACGCCGTCGGTGATGGTGACGCCGCTCTTGTCTTTGCCTCTATCGCCAATGGCGGCGTTATTGCGATTGGCCGTGGCTTCTATCGTTCCGCCATTGATGGTAACGGTCATTGCCCCGGTGTTATAAATTCTGGCTCCGCCGATGCCGAAGCCCTCTCCCTTGGCAGTTGCCTTGACAGTACCATCGTTTATGGTGACGCTGCCGCTCTCATACGGCCCGATTCCGTTTCCGGGGATCACCCTGTTCAAATCTTCTGCAAAGTTGTTGACGCCCCCAATGGCGGTTACATCGCCGCCGTTGATGGTGATCGTGCCGCCATATCCTGTGGTGATCGCATCGCAGGTAGCCTCGGCGATGACCGTGCCGCCGTTGATGGTGACGCTGCCGCCATATCCCATTTGGCATGTGCCGATCCCTACGCTTTCCACAGTAGTACAATTGCCTACCGACATGGCAAAGGCTTCGGTACGGACAACGCCGCCATTGATGGTGATGCTGCCGCCCTGCCTGCGGTTGTAGACCTCACCGCGGTCGGTGGAGCGAAACTCAATTTCTTCTGCACGTGTCCCACCGATGGCGGAGGCATTATCCTGCCCCTTGGCGCGGATATTGCCGCCGTTGATGACGATCGTACCCTCGCTTTCGCGGATACCATCGTTGCCTTCTCTCCAGCGTGCACTGCTGCCGATGCCGGCCATTCCGCTATCCGGCCATACAGAGTAATGGACCATCCTGTCGAGGTTGAAATCCGCCGGGAGGCACGCCGTCAGCCTGCCCATGGTGCCCTCATCGGTGCTTTGGGCGTAGACGGTAAAGGTATCGCCCACCTTTACATCGATGCCCCACTCCGCCGTGAGGTGGCTGCCGTTCGTTAAGATCAGATTGACCGCGCCGTGGGTGTCCAAGCGGGGCGTGATGGTCACGTTGCCCTCCACCACATACCAGCCGGCGGGCAGATCGTACCATTTGTCGGCATAGTCGAGAATGCTTGCCTTGGTTTCGCTCGTCAGCACGGTGTATGCGGTGCAGACCTGCTGATTGCCGTCTTTGTCCAAATAGGTGATCGGATCGGTGGAGATCGGCCTTGCCTCCATCCATTGCGCCACCAGCTCCATGTTTTCGAACACAGGGTAATCGAAATTCCACTCCGGCAGATTGATGTATTGCAGATCGGCTTTGTTATACCAGCCGATAAAGGTATAGCCGTCCTTGGTGGGGGCGGCAGGTCTTTGCGCCTTTTGTCCCCGCAAAATCCGTTGTGCAGCGACCGTACTGCCGCCATCGGAATCAAAGGTGACAGCTATATACGCGTTGTCCTGGATTTCGCCGCCTGTCAGCGTGCCAAAGAAGCTGCCGCCGGTGATTGTGCCATTGTTTACCACGTCGCCATAAAACTTGCCGTAGGAGATTCTGCCGTTGTTCACCACTTCGCCATAAAACTCGCCGCTGGTGATAAGGCCATCTGTATCATTCGTAACCTTGCCGTAAAACTTCCAGCCGGCGATTTCGCCATGGTTTGTCACTTCACCATAAAGCTCGCCATTGGCGATTTTCCCGCCGGGGGCGTTTTCCACTTCACCCCGAAAAGAGCCATAGTTGATGGAGCCTCGATTCTTCACCTTTCCGGAAAACGAGCCGCGGATGATTTCGCCCTCGTTGATCACCTCGCCTGAAATTTGGCGGGGGAAGAATTTGCCCTCATTGAGCACATTATCGGTAATGCTTCCAGCGTTGGTGTCCAGATAGCCGCTTTTGGTTATATGGAACAGTGTGCCGCTGCTGCTCTGTTCCCGATCGATCTTGAGACTATGGTCCAGGACAAGCACGACCTGTCTGTCGATTACCAACGTTTGGCTGACGGTAATATCCGCCGTCAAGGTGATTTTACCGATTGTATTGTCTGCCAGCGCGGCAAGTAGCTCCTCCTCTGTGCCTACCCAAATTTTTCCCGCAGCGAAGGCCGTTGTCGGCAGCAGCGTCAGCACCATGCAGCATAGAAGCAGGATGCTAAGTATTCGTTTCTTCATTGGCTTTTCTCCTCCTGTTCTTGCGGGTCGGGCTTGTCCGTCCCGCCTTTTCTCCGGTTTTCCTTGCTTCTGAGCCGGAAGCACAGCGCGGTGATGACCACCGCCGCTGCAAAGGAGACGACGGCCACCAGCACATAGCCGCCCGCGTCCTCCCGCAGCAGCATCGCGCCGAACACGCCCCATGCTTCCGGTTGCCCCGGCCCGGCGACCGTGCCCACCGCCTGCATCAGCACCGCGAACAGCAGCATACACATAGCGCTCAGTCCATAGATGCCGCGCCGCTGCCTCC
>OHOA01000513.1_pt1 | contig 16728 bp, 16 predicted proteins | sample 1569681 | NCBI WGS metagenome assembly OHOA01 (sample SAMEA3879609, study PRJEB24766) | human gut metagenome | biome: human-associated habitat; feature: feces | place: USA | collected 1985/1987 | reverse complement strand
TCATTGGGCCCTGCGCCGCCAAAAAGCTGGAGGCCAGCCGCCGCACCGTCCGCAGTGATGTGGACTTTGTACTGACCTTCGAGGAGCTGCGGGGGATGCTGGAGGCCAAGAACATCGACTTCACCGATATCCCTGATGTGCCGGCCAATTATGAGGCGTCTGCCCTCGGCGTGGGTTTTGCCGCTTCCGGAGGCGTTGCCAAGGCGGTGGAGGATGTGATTCACCGGCTGGACCCCGACCGGGAGGTAAAGACGGTGTATGCCGAGGGACTGCGGGAGTGCCGCAAGATGCTGCGTATTGCACGGACAGGGAAGTATGACGGATATCTGCTGGAGGGTATGGCCTGTCCGGGTGGATGCATTGCCGGCGCAGGCACAATCCAGCCGCCGGAGAAGTCCCGGCGGGTGCTGGAGCAGTACAAGGCCAGCGCACCTAAGGATAATCCGCTGGATTCGGACTATAAGGACGACCTGTATCTGCTCCACGATGGAGAGGATGATTGGAGCTTTGTAGGCAGACATTGAGAGGATGCTAATGAACGAACTGATCCTGTTGTGTATGGAGATGGTGGGTACCGTGGCCTTTGCCCTGTCCGGTGCCATGACGGCGCTTCGGAGGCAGATGGATCTGCTGGGCGTTATGATCCTGGGCCTTATTACCGCCGTGGGCGGCGGTGTGCTGCGGGATTTGCTGCTGGGCATCACACCGCCCAAGGTATTTGACGACCCGCTGACGGTATGTGTAGCGCTGGTTTCCTCCGCAGCTGCATTTTTGCCCCCGATGCGCGGCCTGCTGCTCAGGAGCACGCTGCTATTTGAGCGGCTGCTGCTGTGGGCAGATTCCCTGGGCCTGGCGGCATTTACCGTGGTGGGCGAACAGATTGCCTATAGCCATCTACCGGAGGGAAGCTGGTTTGCCGTGGCTCTGCTGGGGACCATTACCGGCGTGGGCGGCGGCGTGGTGCGGGATTCCCTGGCGGGTAACGTGCCGTACATATTCCGCAAGCATATCTATGCCCTGGCGGCCCTGGCGGGCGCCGCTGTGTGGGTGGTATGCCACCTGTATTGGGACGACACGGCTGCGCTGCTGATGGGCAGCACGGTGGTGGTGGCCATCCGATTGCTGGCGGCTCACTTCCGTTGGAGCCTGCCGAAGGCCAAGGTCCCGGAGGGATAAGAGGTTTGCTTCAAAAGCGTTTCGATACGGAAAAGAAAAAGCTCCTCCTGCCGTGATGAACAGGACCAGTAAAAACAGACAATAGACAAAACACCCCCTGATGTAGTTATTATCCTACATCAGGGGGTAATTGCATGTCAGGAAGTGCCGTGAGGCGGGGGGGCTTTTGATGCTTTTATCTATGGAACAGGCCGTGCTTTTCATAGGGCTTGGATTCTACAGCCTTGACCTCATAGCCTGTTTCGGTGATGGCCCTGCGCAGGGCCTCCTCGTCCAAAGGCTCCGGGGAAATGACGGTGGCCGTACCCTTGGAATGGGACGCGCTGACCTTCTTCACGGCGAACTTGTTGCGAATTACATCACACACATGGCTCTCGCACATGCTGCACATCATGCCGTCGATTTTCAAAATGGTTTCTGTCATATACTTATGCCTCCTTAGCAGAATTATCCCTTTTCTTGAGAGGAAGATCCAGCTGCGCCAGCACCACGGCAATGAGCATCAGCACGCAGCCAATCAGCTCCTTGCCGGTCATGGTTTCATGAAGGAAGATGGCACCGGACACTGCGCCGAACACGCTCTCCAGGCTCAAAAGCAGAGCCACGATGGTGGGGTTGGAGTCCTTTTGCGCCAAAATCTGCAGGGTGTAGGCCACACCGCTGGAGAAAACACCCACATACAGGATTGAGCCCATACAGGGGACAATGTCCGCCCAGGTGGGGTTTTCAAAGATCAGCATGAGTATAGCCGAAAGGATAGCGCATGTCAAGAACTGGATGCAGCTCATTTTCACGCCGTCCACCTTTTGGGTGAAGTGGTCAATAACCAGAATGTGCAGCGTATAGCCAAAGGCACAGAGCATCACCAGCAGGTCGCTGGGGGCAATGGTGAAATTTTCCTTAATGCACAGGCAGTAAAGGCCGGCCACTGCCAGCAGGACACTGATCCAAACGGTGGGTGAGACTTTTTTCTTGAGAAACAGGCCACAGATGGGCACCAGAACCACATAAAGCGTAGTGATAAAGCTGGTCTTGCCGGCGCTGGCACCGGCCACCAAACCCAGCTGCTGCAGGTTGCAGGCCAGGGCCAAGGCGATGCCGCAGCAGATGCCGCCTAAAATCAGGTCCCTCCGCCCGGCCTTTTTCTCCGCAGCGGTCTGCTCCGCCGGGGGCTCCTTGCGCAGCATTTTAAAGATTTGTACCACCACCAGCAAGGCCAAAAAGCCCACGAAGGAACGGGCGGCGTTGAAGGTGTACGCGCCCACGTGCTCGGTGCTGGTGCTTTGGGCAACGAAGGAGGAGCCCCAGATCATGGCGGTGATGATGGGGAATACCACCTGACGAACCTGATTGTGTTTCATAGTGCTTTCCTTTCTGTATCCTGCTTTCTCGCAGCTAATGATTTTCCCCTGTATCGATGGGATTCACATGCCACTTGAATTTATTTTCTGTGCCGTGCAGCAGACGGCGGATGTTCTCCCGGTGGCAGAAGATGACCAGGGCTGCCACCACTGCGCACAGAGCGGTCAGCAGTGGGTCATGGCCAAAGACAAAGAACGCCGACACCGGCATACTGGCTGTGGCCACGATAGACCCCAGGGACACATAGCGGGTCAGAAGCCACAGGAGGACGAAGAGCCCCCAGGCGATAAGACCCATGCGCCAATCCAGCATCCACACCAGCACTCCGCCGGAGAGAATGCCCTTGCCGCCCTTGAGCCCGTAGTAGGCCGGGAACATATGCCCCAGCTCGCAGCCAATGCCGCCCAGCAGCACGCCCAGGGTCCAGCTGCCGTTGGTGCAGAGCATCAGATACCCGCCTATGAGGCAGGAGAGCAGGGTCTTGCCCATGTCACAGAGAATCACTATGAGGGCAAATTTGGCCCCATAGGTGCGGTAGAAATTGGTAAGCCCGGCATTGCCGCTGCCGTGCTTGCGTACATCATCCCGGATGATGAAGTGGGAGGTGACCACCGAGCCGTTGAAGCAGCCCAGCAGGTACGACACCAGCAGCGTCAATCCCACCACAAAGTAGATGGACAGCTTAATTGTCATCGTCTCCCTTCTGCCGGATGGAGAGGATAATGGGGGTGCCCTCCAGGCCGAATACGCTGCGGACCTGGTTTTCCAGGTATCGCTGATAAGAGAAGTGGAAGAGCTTCTTGTCGTTGCAGAAAATGACAAAGTGAGGGGGCTTGATGCCCACCTGGGTCATGTAATAGATCTTCAGGCGGCGGCCCTTATCCGTGGGAGGCTGCACCCGGGTCTGGGCATCGGCCAGAACGGAGTTGAGCATGCCTGTGGTGATGCGGGTGGAGGCCTGGTTATTCACATAATTGATGAGCTCAAACAGCCGCGTTACCCGCTGGCCCGTAAGGGCGGAGATGAACAGGATGGGAGCGTAGGTCATGTAGCTCAGATCCCGACGGATGTCCTCGCGCATACGGTCCATGGTCTTGCCGTCCTTTTCCACCATGTCCCACTTGTTCACCACGATGATGCAGGCCTTACCCGCCTCATGGGCCAGGCCCGCGATCTTGGTGTCTTGCTCGGTAACGCCGTCGTTGGCGTCGATGAGGATCAGGCACACGTCGCTGCGCTCGATGGCCATGGTGGCCCGGAGGACGCTGTATTTTTCGATGGCGTCATCCACCTTGGACTTTTTGCGCATGCCGGCGGTGTCGATGAAATTATACTTGCCGGTTTCATTTTCAAAATAGGAGTCGATAGCGTCCCGGGTGGTGCCCGCCACATTGCTGACGATGACCCGCTCCTGGCCCAGGATGCGGTTGGTAAGGCTGGATTTACCCACATTGGGCTTACCGATGATGGCCACCTGGATCACGTCGTCGTCATCCTCCGTCTCGTCCTCCGGGGGGAAGTATTTAAGACACGCGTCCAGCAGGTCGCCGGTGCCGTGGCCGTGTACGGCGGATACGGCGATGGGGTCACCCAGGCCCAGGTTATAGAACTCATAAAACTCCGGGTCCACAGTGCCGGTGGCATCCATCTTATTCACTGCCAGCACAATGGGCTTTTTGGAGCGCTGGAGCATCCCGGCCACCTCTTGGTCGGCGGCGGTCATGCCTGTCTTGATGTCCACCACCAGGACGATGACGGTGGCGTTATCAATGGCGATCTGCGCCTGCTGACGCATGAAGGATAGAATTTGATTGTCCGTATTGGGCTCAATGCCGCCGGTGTCTACCAGGGTGAACTTGCGGCCGCACCAGTCACTTTCGCCGTAGATGCGGTCTCTTGTCACGCCGGGGGTATCCTCCACGATGGAGAGACGGCGGCCAATCAGCTTATTAAACAGCATGGACTTGCCCACATTAGGCCGGCCCACGATAGCGATCATAGGTTTTGCCATAGTTTTACCTCCTTACAGTCCAAAAACGGCATCGCACAGGTCGAAGCCGTCAATGCCCACCACCTGCACAGGCGTCTCCAGTGCCTGGGAAAGCTGGGGCACGGTCCAATCATCCAAGAATACATCCTCCTGGTGCCGGAGCATGTGCAGGGGGATCAGCACACGGCCCAGGGGCTTGTGCTTTTTCAGCTGGGCGGCCAAGTCCTGCCCGGTCAAAAGGCCCGCCACATCAATGGTATGGCCGAAAAAATCGTTGTCTATCCCGATTACCTTGCCCTGCACCTGGGGAAAGCGCTCCTGGATCAGGCCCAGCAGGTGCCCCATGAAGCTTTCGGCGGCCCGGCCCGTGGCGATGGTAAAAGGGGTAGGAGCGGGCGCATCCTCCATGAGGTCCATGGCCCGGAGCAGGTCGCTTTCCAGGGAGCGGAGCATACCCACGCCGTTTTCTAATTGCCGGTAGCCCTCGTAGTAGCCCTCCCCCGGCAATTCCCGCCCGGCTCGGAGAAACAGCTCGTCGGCGCAGAAGAAGCGCCGCGTGCCAAAGCGGCGCAGGTTTTCCTGACCGAATTCCTCAGCGATGTCCAAGATTTCCCCGGCGCACCGGGCGTCCACAGGCTTCAGCTTGGCCAAGCCCTGGCGGTACTTGGTGATGCCCACGGGCACCAGGGAGCAGGAGGAGAACTGCATTTCCGTCAGATCCCGCAGGGTACGGCGCAGCTGATCGCCATCGTTCCAGCCGGGGCATATAACGATCTGCCCATTCATCACGATGCCTGCCTTGCAGAAGGCGCGGATGTAGTCCAGGCTGCGCTCGGCATTTTTGTTGCCCAGCATGGTGCAGTGGAGCTTCGGGTCCGTGGTGTGGACAGAGACATTGATGGGGCTGATACGCAGGTCAATGATGCGCTGGGCCTCCCGCTCGGTGAGGTTAGTGAGGGTGATATAGTTGCCCTGGAGGAAGCTGAGCCGGGCATCGTCGTCCTTAAAGTACAGGGTCTCGCGCATGCCCGGGGGCATCTGATCCACGAAGCAGAAGATGCAGTGGTTGGCGCATGAGCGCATCTCGTCCATGAGATAGGTGTCAAAATTCAATCCCAGATCCTCGCCCTCGTCCTTATGGATGGTGAGCGATTGGGTTGAGCCGTCCTCATTTTTCAGGGTCAAATGGCTTACGGGATCGTACCCGTAGAACCGGTAGTCCAGCACATCCACTACGGCGTGACCGTTGATGGACAGAAGCTGCTGGCCCGGCCGCAGCCCTGCCCGCATGGCGGGGCTGCCGGAGTCTATGGAGGTGATAATGGTGCTCATAGGTGCGTCTCTCCCGAAAAAACGGCATAATGCCACATAATAACTATATAATTATAGCCGCTTTTGTACCGGGGCGCAAGCATTTTCTATATTTGATAGTATAGACGCCTTTTAAACAAAAGTAAAACGAATGATTTTTATGGATAAGATGAAAAATATGAATGGATAAAGCGGGCAGCTGTATGTATTTTGCCTCCTCGCAATGACAGGGATTTTTACATGGGGGTGCAGTGGTCATGGGGCGGGCGACCGCAAGGATCGCCCCTATGAAGTCGTGTGTAGGGGCGGACGACCCTGTCCGCCCGATGCGGTGCAAAGAAGAATCCCCCCAGTCACGGCTTCGCCGTGCCAGCCCCCTTTAGGCAAGGGGGCCTTGGGGACGGGGGACGCGGATTGCCACAGCCAGTGTGCGCACTGGCTTCGCAATGACATCGTTTTTTGCAAGGAGTGCGGTACAAAGCCGGGCGGGTCGTCCGGGAGGCCGACCCCTACGCACCGTTTATCGATAGAACTTCGTAGGGGGCGGTGTCCTCGACGCCCCGTTTGCACCAGCCCGCATATATGCGTAGGGCGGCGTGCCCTCACACCGCCGTTTGTACGTAAAAAAACAAGAGGGAAGCTACGCTTCCCTCCTGCAAGGACACAAAATTACTTATCCGCTGCCACGGACTTGACGACCTTGACCTCACGGCCATTGTAGGTACCGCACTCCGGGCACATTCTGTGAGGCAGATGCAGCGCACCGCACTTGGGGCATGCCACCAGACCGGGAGCCGCCAGCTTCCACACGGAGCTGCGTCTCTTATTGCGTCTTTGCTTGGATACTTTTCCCTTAGGTACTGCCATGTTGACACCTCCTTGGTCTTATACTGCCTGAGCAGTGAATTTATTGATAGTATTTATGCCTCCTCCCGGGGCAGGAGCTTTGCCAGGGCGGCCAAACGGGGATATACCTGCTTTTTGCAGCGGCAGGCTTCCCGGTTCAGGTTCACGCCGCAGCCGGGGCACAGGCCCTTGCATTGGGGGGAACATAAAAAGACTGTGTCCATGTCAAGGATGAACGCCGTTCGGGCAAGGTCGTCCAGATCCACCTCATCGTGATCCAGAAGAACGATGTCGTCACTGTCCTCAAATTGCTTTTCCTCCGCCAAAACACAGGAATAGTCTGTGGTTTTCGGCAGGTCAAAGCTCTCCAGGCACCGGCTGCACCGGCAGCGAAGCGTTGTGGATGTCTGAAGCTCCAGCAGCAGCACACCAGCCTTGTTCCTAACCTGGCCGTCCACAACAACCGGGTTTATAACAGGCTTTTCTCCGCCGAATTCCAGGTCCGAAAGGTCCATCTCAAAGTGGAAATTTTCGCCGGCATCCGGGGTATGCAGGACTCTGTTTACATTCAAACGCATGGCACACCTCACAATGACACGAATTGTATTATAGAGGAAGAAAGGCGGCTTGTCAAACATTTTCTGCTAAAAAATTGACTTTTTTCAAAAATCAGCTACAATAACCCTATACTGCCGGAGGGGGAGAGTAAATGCGTGAGCTTACCGTGGGAAAAAATGACGCCGGGCAGCGGCTGGATCGGTTCGTGGGGAAGTCCCTGCCCCTGCTGCCCCCGGCTCTGCTGCAGAAATACATTCGAATAAAGCGCATCAAGGTCAACGGCCAACGGGCTGCCCGGGATCAGCGGCTGACCCAGGGGGACGTGCTGCAGCTGTATATTAACGATGAGTTTTTCGACCAGCCGAGGGAGGAAAATATGTTCCTTACCCTCTTTAAGCCCAGCCTTGACATCGTGTATGAGGATGAGAACCTGATGCTGCTGAATAAGCGTCCGGGGCTGGTAGTCCACGCTGACGAGACGGAGAAGGTGAACACCCTCATCAATCACATCCAGGCATACCTCTACCAAAAGCGGGAGTGGAATCCCCGGTGGGAAAATGCCTTTACCCCGGCCCTGTGCAACCGTATCGACCGCAACACCGGCGGCATCGTCATCGCCGCCAAAAATGCCGAGACGCTGCGCATCATCAACGACAAAATCCGTGACCACGAGCTGACCAAGCGCTATCTCTGCATCACACTGGGCGCGCCCCGGCCGCCGGCGGGGGAGGTGGAGAACTTCCTGCGCAAGGACGAGAAGAAAAAGCAGGTATTCGTGTTTCATAAGCCTGTGCCCGGGGCCAAGACCGCTGTGACCCGATATAAGACCCTCCAGCACCGGGGGGAGCTGGCCCTGGTGGAGGTGGAGCTGCTCACGGGCCGCACCCATCAGATCCGCGCCACCATGGCAGACCTGGGCTGCCCGCTTCTGGGGGACGGCAAGTACGGAAACGGAGAGAAAAACCGCGGCTATGGGGAGACCCGTCAGGCCCTTTACTCCTACAAGCTTACCTTTGACCTGCCCACGGATGCAGGTATCTTAAACTATCTCCGGGGCCGCACCTTCCAGGTGGACGGGGTACCGTTCCGGGAGAAATATTTTGGCTGAGTGTATTAACAGGGCAAATGTTGACAATGTCCGCACTGTATAATACAATGCTTGTATGGACGGAAACGGCCTATATTGCTCCGTTTATGGGGCGCAGAAAGGAAAGAGTGTATGAAAAATCTGTGGAGAAAGATCGCATCGGGCGCGCTGGCATTGGCTATGATGTTTACCCTGGCGGCCTGCGGCAAGGAGCAGAGCGGCGCAGACGCCGCTTCCGTGATGGCAGCGGCCCAGCAGGAGCTGACAAAGGTCAGCAGTATGCGTTACACCTATGCCATGGAAATGGCTATCAGCGCCGAGGATCAGCCGGTAGAGATGTCTGTGGACGGCACTGCCGAGGTCACCATGAACCCCTACGCCGCCAGGATGACCATGAACATGGACATGCTGGGTATGGCGCTTAAGGATGTGCAGGTATACATGGTGTCCGAGAACGGCCAAGTGGTGGCCTATACGGGCATGGACATGACCGGCGCGGGCCAGAACCAGTGGTATAAGAGCCAGGCCGATGCCTCCGGCATGAACACCGACCAGTATGACGCCGTGGAGGCCTTTGAGCTATACATGAAGAACGGCTCCAATTTCAAGGCCGCCGGCACGGACACCGTGCAGGGCGCCTCCGCCACCCGCTATGAGGGCGTTATCACCTCCGACATGCTGGAGGACACCCTGGAGGAGAGCGGCAGCCTGGAGAGCATCACCTCCCTGCTGGGAGAGGATTACAGCAGCGCGCTGGCCGGCATGAGCGGCATTCCCATCACCGTCTGGATCAACGACGCGGGCCTGCCCGTGAAGTATGTCTTTGATATGACCAGTATGATGACGGAGCTTTTGCAGAGCTCCGAGGACAGTGAGGACGCCGATGCGACCGTGGACAAATTCATCATGTCCATGGAGGTGCTGGGCTACAACGATGTGGATGCTATCACCGTGCCTCAGGAGGTGCTGGACACCGCTGTGGATGTGACAGAGGAGGCGGGCTGAGGACCTGCAGGCCCGGTTTGAAAATCAAAGAGACTACCCTTCCGGGTAGTCTCTTTTCACATAGCAGAGACGTTTTTCGGGGATGTTTTCGGCTAAAAAAACACATTATAAAAATGCGAAAAAATCTTATTGACATTTGGGGGGTTTCTTACTATATTGTATCTGTCAAATCCTGGCGATTTACGGGGAAAATGGAACAGAAACCGTTTTGCCGGGAGGCGGCGTATATTTTTTTTGTGAACGGAGGAGGATAAATGTCCAAAGAGTTGATTCGCCTGCGGAATATCTGCATGGCGTTTGACGACGAGCAGGTTCTCGATAACATCAATTTGTATTTTAATGATTCGGAGTTTCTGACGCTATTAGGCCCCAGCGGCTGCGGCAAGACCACCACGCTGCGCATTATCGGCGGGTTTACGACCCCCACCAGCGGTGACGTGATCTTTGACGGCGTCAGGATCAATGATGTCCCGCCCCACAAGCGGCAGATCAACACGGTGTTCCAGAAGTATGCGCTGTTCCCGCACCTGGATGTGTTTGAAAACATTGCCTTCGGCCTGCGCATTGCCAAGGTGCCGGAGGAGGAGATCCGTGAGCGGGTTACGGAAATGCTGGGCGTTGTGAGCCTGAAGGGCTTTGAAAAACGGCGCGTGGACCAGCTATCCGGCGGCCAGCAGCAGCGGGTGGCCATCGCCAGAGCTCTGGTGAATCGGCCCAAGGTCCTGCTACTGGACGAGCCCCTGGGCGCACTGGATCTGCGTCTGCGCAAGGATATGCAGAACGAGCTGAAGCGTATCCAGCAGCAGATGGGCATTACCTTTATATATGTTACCCACGATCAGGAGGAGGCCCTGACCATGTCCGACACCGTGGTGGTGATGGACAAGGGCCGCATCCAGCAGATCGGCACACCGGAGGATATTTACAACGAGCCGAAAAACGCCTTCGTGGCGGATTTCATCGGCGAGAGCAACATCCTCGACGGCGTCATGCATGAGGACTATGTGGTGGAGTTCTTCAACCGCAAGTTTAAGTGCCTGGACAAGGGCTTTGCCCCCATGGAGCCGGTGGACGTGGTCATCCGGCCCGAGGATATTGAGATCGTCCCGGCCGACAAGGGCCGCTTGGTGGGCACGGTGACCTCCGTCACCTTCAAGGGCGTCCACTATGATACCATCGTGGACTTCAAGGGCTACAAGTGGCTCATCCAAACCACCGACTATCACGAGGTAGGCGAGGTCATCGGTATTATCCTCAATCCTGACGACATCCATATTATGAAGAAGAGCGAGTACTCGGGCCAGTTCGGCGACTACAGTTCTTATTCGGCGGAGTATGACGAGATCAACGATCCCGACTTTGCCGAGGAGGATGAGGAGGACGCTGACGATGAAGACTAAGACCCCCGCCATTCCCTATGTGGTGTGGATGGCTGTATTTGTGGTGGTGCCGCTGCTGCTCATTGTGGTGTACGCCTTTACCAATTACGACGGCAAGTTCACCCTGGAGAACTTCACCAACCTGGATGTTTTCCTCCAGGTGTGCGGCAACTCCCTGTATCTGGCGGCGGTGGCCACAGGCATCTGCCTGCTCATAGCCTATCCCTTTGCCTATTTCCTGGCCCAGACGGGCCCTGCCACGCGGAAGGTGGCCATGCTTTTCATCATGCTGCCCATGTGGATGAACTTCCTTCTGCGTACCTATGCCTGGATGTCCATTTTGGAAAATCACGGCTTTCTCAATCAGATCCTGGCCCTGGTGGGCATCCCGCCCCTGCACATCATCAATACCGATGCGGCGGTGATTTTGGGCATGGTGTATAATTTCCTGCCCTTTATGATCCTGCCCATCTTCTCTGTCATCGAGAAGCTGGACCGGCGCTATATTGAGGCGGCCCAGGACCTGGGCGCAGGCAGGGTGCAGGTGTTCCGGCGGGTGATCTTCCCGCTGTCCGTTCCCGGGGTCATCAGCGGGATCATGATGGTGTTCATCCCGTCCATCTCCACCTTTGCTATTTCCAAGCTCCTGGGCGGCGGAATGAGCTTCCTGCTGGGCGACCTGATCGAAATGCAGTTTTTGGGCTCGGCGTATAATCCCCATCTGGGCAGCGCCATCTCTCTTATGATGCTGCTGCTGGTGATTATTGCCATGCTCATTATGAACCGCTTCGGCGATGGAGAAGAAGGGGCGGTGATGATGTGATGCAGAATCGGAATCCTGTTATCGCCAAGGTACTCAATGTACTGGTGTTCCTGTTTTTGTACCTGCCCATTGCCGTGCTGATCATCTTCTCCTTCAACGACTCCAAGAGCCGCACGGTCTGGTCCGGCTTCTCCCTGCACTGGTATCAGGAGCTGTTCCAGGATGAGGAGATCCTCTCCGCCTTCAGCACCACCCTCACGGTGTCTGTGCTGGCGGCGCTGATTGCCACGGTCCTGGGCACGGCAGCGGCCATCGGTTTCCACGCCATGAAGCGGCGGCCCCGGCACCTGCTTATGACCATCAACAACATCCCCATGACCAATGCCGACATCATCACAGGCGTGAGCCTGATGCTGCTGTTCGTATTCACGGGGAATATGCTGGGCTTCTCCCTGGGCTTTGGCACGCTGCTGGTGGCCCACATCACCTTTAATATTCCGTATGTGGTTTTGGCGGTGCTGCCTAAGCTGCGGCAGCTGAACCCCAACCTGGGGGAGGCGGCCATGGATTTGGGCGCGACCCCCTGGCAGGCATTTTGGAAGGTACTCATGCCCGAGCTGCGGCCCGGTATCCTCAACGGCCTGCTCATCGCCTTTACCCTCTCCATTGACGACTTCGTCATTTCCTACTTTACCGCCGGGTCTGAGGTGGCCACCCTGGCCATGCAGATCTACGCCATGACCCGCAAGCGCATCAGCCCCGAGGTCAACGCCCTGTCTACCATCCTATTCGTCACGGTGCTGGCCCTGCTGCTCATTGTGAACTTCCGGGAGATGCACCAGACCAAGCAGGCGGAAAAGCGGAACAAGGCCCTCCAAAAGGACGGCGTGAAGGGAGGGGCCCAGTGATGAAGAAATTCGCCATTTTGCTCCTGGCCCTGCTCCTGGCTCTGCCTCTGGCAGGCTGCCAAAAGGGGCAGACCGACCACAGCATCAATGTATACAACTGGGGCGAGTATATCGACGAGTCTATCTTTGACGATTTTGAGGCGGAGACGGGCATCCACGTCAATTACAAGACCTTCGCCTCCAACGAAATGCTCTACTCCGCTATAAAGGGCGGCGGCAACAGCTACGATGTCATCATCCCCTCGGACTACATGGTGGCCCGGATGGGGGAGGAGGGCCTGCTGATGGAGCTGGACTACAGCAAAATTCCCAACGCGGAGAACATTGATGAGCGCTATCTGCATCCCGCCTACGACACGGAGCAGAAGTACAGCTTGCCCTATATGTGGGGTACCACCGGCATCATCTATAATACCACCATGGTGGACAAGGCTCCCACCTCCTGGATGGACCTGTTCACCACGGATCTCAAGGGACAGGTGCTGATCTTCGACAATCCCCGGGACTGCATCGGCCTGGCGCTGAAGGCCCTGGGCTACTCCTTCAACACCACCAATAAGGACGAGATCGCCGAGGCCACAGACCTGCTCATCAAGCAGAAGGAGGACGGCATCGTCCAGGCCTACGTCATGGACCAGATCTTCGACAAGATGATCAACAACGAGGCCGCCATGGGCACCTACTACGCCGGCGACTATCTGACTATGGTGGAGGAGAATCCGGACCTGGCCTTTGTGCAGCCGGAGGAGGGCAGCAACCTGTTCGTGGACGCCATGTGCATCCCCACCTGCTCGAAAAACTATGAGGACGCTTTGGCCTTCATCAACTTCATGTGCCGGGACGATATCGTCCTGCGCAACTGCGAGGAAACGGGCTATTCCTGCCCCTCTGCCACCGCCCTGGAGGAGATGGACGAGGAAATGTCTGCCGACCCGGTGGCCTATCCCGGCGCGGACATCCTCGATAAGGCCGAGACCTTCGGCGGCCTGCCGGAGGAGACCCTCACCTTTTACGACCACGAGTGGATCCGCATCTGCCTGGCCAAAGTGAAGTATTGATTTGGCGGAATATAGAAACCATGGACAATCAAAAGCGCACGGCTTCGGCCGTGCGCTTTTGGCGTATAGAGAAGTGCTGTTTACAGGAACAGTAAAAGCGAGATTCGGAGCTTATTTCTTTAGAGGTGAGGCCTGTTTATCTTGACATGGCAGGGGATAAGTTGTACAATATAATTGCGTTTAAAAGTTGCCATATAAACGATATAGAAGGAGAGAGCGCTATGAGAAAGAGAATTTTGAGCTTGCTGTTGGTGATCATTATGACGATTTCGCTGGGCACCACGGTGCTCGCGGATGACAACGCGATTGTGAATTCCGGCACCTGCGGAAAAAATTTGACCTGGACGCTGGACAGTGCGGGCCTGCTGACCATCTCCGGCACGGGAGAGATGTGGGATTCTGCATTTTCATATAACAAGGACATTAAATCAGTACGCTTACCCGACGCAATAACCCAAATACCATATAAAGCATTTAGCGGCTGCACGAATTTAAAGAATATCCGCCTTCCGGATAGTGTGACGCAAATTGATGAGGACGCATTTGGCAACTGTGATTTGCAGGAACAGGTAGTTCAGGAAATTGTCAGCTCTGATAATATAACTTTCATAGGTAGCCGCGCCTTCGAGGGAAATAAAAATATCTTTACCGTCCATATTGGCAAAAATGTAGAATATATTCAAACGGAGACTTTTAACTATATGTCCACTCCGTCTTTCCATGACTGCACTAATCTGACCAGTATTACCGTTTCTCCGGAAAATCAGACGTATACATCCATTAACGGACTTTTGTGCAGTAAGGATGGAAGAAGTCTGCTTTACGTGCCGGTCGGAATATCTGGAAGATTGGATGTACCGGCTGGAATTGAAACGATAGGCAGGGAAGCTATGCACTATGCTTTCTCCATAAAAATTGTGCATATTCCAAAGAGCGTAAAGAAGATTGGCTCTGATGCTTTCCCAATTGAATGCACAGATGTATATTATGATGGGACAGAAGAACAGTGGAATGAGATAAGTATTGGCAAAAATTATAATAGTGATTTTCCATCTGGGGTAACGCTTCATTTTACCTGTGAAAAACACACATACCAAAACGGTGTGTGTACCCGCTGCGGGGCTAAGGATCCCAACTATAAGCTCACCGCGCCCAGTGTAAAGACGGATTATCTAATTTCCACCGGTAAGCCTTACATCAAGTGGGCCGCCGTAGCTGGGGCTAGCAAGTATGAAGTGTACCGCAGCGGCAGCAAGGATGGAACCTATACCCTCCTGGGCACCACCACAGCCACCAATTATACTGATAACAAGGCCAACGCCGGCTATATCTATTATTATAAGGTCAAGGCAGTGAATGCCAATAGCATTAAGAGTAACTATAGCGCCACCGTCGCTGCTACTTGCCATTGCGCAAGACCTGTTGTGAAACCAGATTATCTGATCTCCACCGGTAAACCTTACATCAAGTGGACGGCAGTGCCCGGGGCCAGCAAGTATTATGTGTACCGCAGCGGCAGCAGCAATGGCACATATAAATACGTTGGCACCACCACAGCCACTAATTATACTGATAACAAGGCCAACGCTGGCTATACCTATTACTACAAGGTCAAGGCTGTTAGCAAGGTGAGCAGCGGCGCCAATTCCTATTACAGCGTGGTCATTGGGGCTACCTGCCATTGTGCAAGACCCAGCGTGAAGATCACCACCTCCAACGGCAGCCCCAAGCTGACCTGGAACGCTGTGGCGGGTGCCAGCCAGTATGAGGTGTACCGGGCCACATCTAAGAATGGCTCCTACACGAAAATGTTCACTACCAGCAACCTGAGCTACACCAACACCTCCGCCAAGGCCGGGACCACTTATTATTACAAGGTGAAGGCGGTCAGCAAGGTTAAGAGCACAGCCAACTCTGCTTTCAGCACTGTGGTGAGCATCAGAGCCAGGTAAAAAAAGACATTCGCCATATAGGCGATGCATCCGGTAAGGCGAAAGAAGACACTCAAAATAAACTGCGCCCCATTTGTTAGACAAGTATGATAAAACGCTTGTGTTAGGAAATGAGGGGGAGGGTATGGGCGATTTCATTCAATACATACCTCGATTTCTTCAACAACCGCCATCCGGCTGCCCTTTGGACAGCAAAAGCCCAGTTCGGTACAAGACCGAACTGGGCTTTTGTTGGGTATACTCTTTTTGCGTCTGCTTTCCCTTGCCGGACGCACCCCACTTTGTTGTGGGGCTGCTCCTCCTTCGAAATCAGGCGATTTCGTCGGTGCGGTAGATGAATTTCACCTGACCTTCGGCGTCATCGCTGATACCGGCAAAGCTGCGGTAGTCCTTGGAAACATCGATGGTGGCTTGCACCCGGGCGGATAGGTCGCCCACATCATTTTGGAGCAGATTTACAAGCTTCTGAATTCCGTCACGGTTGAATTGCTGCAGGCCCTCGGACAGCTGCATGGCGCCGTCCTTCAGCTGCGTCACGCCGCTGACCAGGGCGGGGGTGCCGTCCTGCAGCTGCAGCACGCCGTTATAGAGCTGGGCCGCGCCGGCACGCAGCTGGGCAGTGCCGTCCTTCAGTTGATCGGCCCCGGCATAGAGGGCGTTGGCGCCTGCGGCGGCGTCATCTACACCGCCGGTGTAGGTCAGCAGACCCAGGTAGAAGGTGTTGTAATCATCCAGGGAGGCCTTCAGAGCGATGAGGGTTTGGGCGCCTTCGGATGCCTTCTTCAGTTGGCTCTGCACAGCGTCAGAGGCCATGTTTTCGGAGATGGCCTTCTGCACCTGCAGCTCCGTCTGCTGCTGAATGGTGGCCTGGATGGCTTCCGTCTGCAGCTGCGCATCGGTGTTTTCGGTGATGGTGGCCTGCACGGCCTCGCTGCTTATCTGCGTGTCGATGTTCTCAGTAATTTTAGATTGCACAGCCTCGCTGGCCATCTGTGCAGAGACGTTTTCGGCAATCTTGGATTGCACGGCCTCGCTGCCCATCTGCGCCTGGATGGCGGCATTTACGGCATCCTGAGTCTGCTGGGGAATTATCCCGGCGGCCACGGCGGCGTCATAGTCTGCCTTGCTCATGTTAGCGGCAGCCTGGATTACCTGCTCGGCCACCTGCTGCTGCACGGTATCGGTCACTGTGGCGGTGACCTGCTGCTGCACGGCTGCTGTTACCTCTTCCGTCACCTGCTGTCGGACGGCGGCGGCCACTTTCGTCTCGACCTGCTGGCGCACGGCCTCGGTGACCTTTTGGGTGATGACCGGCCGCTGGGCCTCCACAGCG
>OHOA01000512.1_pt1 | contig 16787 bp, 14 predicted proteins | sample 1569681 | NCBI WGS metagenome assembly OHOA01 (sample SAMEA3879609, study PRJEB24766) | human gut metagenome | biome: human-associated habitat; feature: feces | place: USA | collected 1985/1987 | reverse complement strand
GCATGAGCTTTCCGGCGCGCTGCACGGGCTCTTCCGCGTACGCTGCTTCACCCAGGACGACGCGCACATCTTCATGACCCCGGAACAGATGAAGGACGAGATCAAGGGCGTTGTCAGCATCTTCGACGAGATATACTCGACCTTCGCCCTGAGCTACAAGATCGAGCTCTCCACCATGCCCGAGGACCACATGGGCGACGAGAAGGACTGGGAGTTCGCGCAGGATACGCTGAAGGAAGCCATCACCGAGATGGGCAAGACCTACGTGATCAACGAGGGCGACGGCGCCTTCTACGGCCCCAAGCTGGACTTCCATCTGGCCGACTCCCTGGGCCGCACCTGGCAGTGCGGCACCATCCAGCTGGACTTCCAGATGCCCGAGCGCTTCGAGCTCGAGTACGTGGGCGAGGACGGCGAGAAGCACCGCCCGGTCATGATACACCGCGTGGTCCTGGGCTCCATAGAGCGCTTCATCGGCGTCATCACCGAGCATTTCGCAGGCGCGTTCCCGGTGTGGCTGAACCCGGTGCAGGTCAAGGTTCTGCCCGTGACCGACCGCGCGCTCGACTACGCGGACAAGGTGGCGGGCGAGCTGAATGCGCAGGGCATCCGCGTGGAGGTTGACGCGAGAAGCGAGAAGATCGGCAAGAAAATCCGCGAGGCGACGCTCGGCAAGATTCCGTATATGCTCGTCGTCGGCGACCGCGATATCGAAAACGAGACCGTCTCGGTCCGTACCCGCGGCGGCGAGGATCTGGGCGCGATGTCCCGCGCAGACTTCGCGGCGAGAGTTCTCGACGATGTGAAGACCAAACGCATCTGGTAAAGAGCAAACCGAAAACGCAAACCGCCGTTCCGGGCAAAACCGGGACGGCGGTTTTTTCTGCCGAAACATTTCGGCAAAGACTGAGACAAAATGTTGCGCCCAGCGCGGCGGCACTGTTATTTCTCAAAAAATAGACAAAAAAGAAATGCGCAAAAAAATCAGAACTTCCAGACAGCGCCTCTAAAAGCGCGAATTTTTCAGCGGAAAACTTGAAAGGACCAGAATTTCAGGCCGCTTCGACGGATGTTTAGGTACTTGCATTCTGGAAAAGTTCTGGTATAATGATACACAGCTAACTTTAGCAGATAGAAAAGCGTCAAAGCACATAAGAAAATTTGACACAGGGGGAAAGAAGAACATGAAAAAACGCTTTTTGAGCATCGTGCTTGCAGTGCTGATGCTCGTCAGTGTCCTGCCGGTCACAGCTATGGCGGCAGACGGACCGACGGACACAGGCGCAGAACGGCATTGAGGCGACAAAGACTGCCAAATGGGTGGATAAGAAAGAAGGCATCGCGGAAATCACCATTACGGTGAAGGGCAAACCGCCTGAGGTATCGACACCCGAGGTCGACGCCGTTCTGGTCATTGACCTGTCCGGCTCGATGAATGATAACAACAAGTTGAATGACGCCAAAGCGGCGGCGAAGAAATTTGTTGATAAGTTCTTTGGGACGAGCGCACCGGCCAGCTATAAAAAGAGCGTCCGGATTGCGGTTGTCGGCTATAACGGATATGCGAAAGCATATGCAGACCTGACAGAGGCAAAAGATGCCGATGCGCTGTATACGCTGTTCGGAAGCGGATACGGCAGTTTGTCCGCAGGCGGCGGCACGAACATTCAGGACGGCATCTATCGGGCACAGCAGATTCTGAAAAACGGCCGCGCTGGCGCAAAGAAGGTCATGGTCGTTCTCTCCGACGGCGAGCCGACCTACAGTTTTGATGCAAATGTGGCGCACACGTTCGGACAGAACGAGGAAACCTATGGCGTCAAGAAGAACAACTTCCTGTATGTTGTATCAGAGATTGACCATACGGATAGAGTAGGCTCCGGTAGTGCTTATGCCACAGGTGCTTATCACTACTACTACTGCAAAGATGATAAAAACGTTCAACAGTATTATTACGTACAGAATCACGGCGTAGGCACGGTTTCTGAGGCTTATTGGGCAAAGAAGGACGGAACTACTATCTACAGCATCGGTTTCGGTATTTCCCAGTATGAGAGCGGCGGTTATGGCCTCCCGCAGAGAGAAACCGACGTTTACAAGGTGGCACAGTCTCTGGCCAGCGACGACAAGAAATTCAAGCTGGCGAAGGACGGCGGAGAACTCGGCAATGTATTTGACGGCATTGCCAACGAGGTTGCAAAGTACACGGCCTATAATCCGACGGTCATTGACACGATGGGTAAGAACTTTGAAGTTGTGTCCAACAGCCTCCCGACAGATAAGAAAGTGACGCTGAAGAGCGACGGTTCTCTGGAATGGGATATTACCGACGGCGAACTGGACACGACGGAGCACAAGCTGACGTTCCAGGTAAAGTATGACAAGACGAAGCTTACCGACGACGAAATGCTGCTCACCAACGGCGAAGCCAAGCTGATCTACTCCAAGACCGAGGGCGGCGAGCAGAATCAGGAGCAGCCGATTACCTCGGGCCAGGTTGAGAACCTCGCCTTTACGGTTACATATCTTGATGAGACCGGCACAGAGCTCACCGCCCCGCCGTATACGAAAACGCGCTATTGGTACGGCGACACGGTTGCCATCGAGAAAGGCCCGGTCAAGACAGGCTATGATTTCACCGTCTGGACCGTGACCGGCGTTACTCCCGCCGAAGGTGCCAAGTCCTTCGATATGCCGAAGAATAACGTCACCTTGAAGGCAAACTATACCGAGAAGGATTATTTGCTGAGCACCGGCGTGTATTATATTTCTGATAACGTAGTGCCGCCCGACAGTGTTTTGTACTCTTATAGTTCAGTTGGCTCTCCGCGTTTGAAGAAAGATGCGCAGGTTACACTTCCGGATTTTGTCGATGTTCAGGATTCTGAACATGACGGCGTTTGGAAATTCCGCGGATGGTATGAGTACTATGGTCTGTCGACTGCAAGAAAATATGAGGGTACCTTTACCATGCCTGCCCGCGATGTGTCGCTTGACGCTGTCTGGACGTTCCAGAAAAATGAGCGTGTAAACGTAAACTACGAATATGCGGTTGATGATGACTGCGATGGCAAGTATACGCTTCCGACCGAACTTACGCCGCCTGCGGCAGAGAGTATCATCAAGGGCAGAACGGCAACGCCGAAGACGCTGAGCGAAGCGGAAAAGACGTACAGCACGACGGAGGGCACATGGTCCTTCACGGGATGGACGCCCGAAAAGCATGAAAATGTTACGGAGGACGTGACGTTTACCGGCAAGTGGCACTTCACCGAGAACGAGCCCAAGGAGACCACCTACTCAATTAAGTATTACCGGCAGGATGCCGACGGTAAGTATTCGAATAAGCCGTATTATACAAGAACCACGACAGATGCCGGTGTTGCTTTGAAGGGAAATGTTGGCGATACGGTAAGAATCGAGGATCTGGAGCGGTACTACACAGAGCATTATAAAGGCTATGAGTTCGATGCGGAGAACGAGAATAACGTCCTTTCGTTGAAGCTCGAAGAAAACGAGAGCAAGAATGTCCTGAAGCTTTACTACAAGGCTGTGGCGTCGATGTCGCTCGATAAGGACTACGTGGCGTACCGTGACGGCGAGGAGCTTGACCTGAGTGACGGCGAAGAGCTCAAGGCGGGCGACGTAATCAAGTATACGATCACCCTCGAAAACACAGGCAAGCGCAACCTCACGAACGTTACCGTGGAAGATACCTTCACGGGCGCCGAGGGCGAGCTGGTCTTCATCAGCGGCGACGCATACGAAATCGACGAAGATACCGGCAAGATTTCGCTGAAAGACACGCTGAAACCCGGCGAGACTGTCGTTATCCGTGCAGACTATGAGGTGCAGCTGAACGACAGCGGCTGGCGCATCACGAACACGGTCCGGGGCGACGCAACTGAGCTTCCTGATGCGGGAAAGCCTTGGGACTGGGTTACGATTGAGCCGGAGGCGCTGAAGCGGTATGAGATTTACGTTTCGGCTGTCAAATATGTCGAGAGCGTAAAGGGCACGTTCAACAAGGACGAAGAGAACGTCGACTTCACCTTCGCCGTGAGCTCCGACAAGCGCGGCAGAAACGAACTCGACCGGTTCAATATTACGGTTGACGAGTCGGTCAAGGCTGGGGAGACCAGCAGCCGCTTTGACGGTGGCATCACGATCCGGCTGACCGAGGAAGAATTCAACAGCCTGAGTCGGGAAATCTTTGAGGGCGACGGCAAGAAATACCCCGTTGTATACCTCCGCGAGGTCAAGGGCAGCGACAAGAAGATGCGCTATGATACGAGCGTTGTCACGCTGTATCTGCTCGTGCCGCAGGTCATAGTGACCAGCCACGACCCGATCTATAAAACGACATCGCTGAATGCGTGGGTTGATCCGACCGACAGCACGCTGTGGCCCGAGTTCACCAACGTCTACGGCAAGGAATCGTCTTCGAGCGACACCGTCAAGGTCGGCCCGCAGCTCAACCGCGACGACCATGTGGCATATATCATGGGCTATCCCGACGGAACCGTTCAGCCCAAGGGCGAGATCACCAGAGCCGAAGCCTGCACGATCTTCTTCCGTCTGCTGACCGACTCCAGCCGCGACTACTACTTCTCCAAGACCAACGACTATACCGATGTGAACGCGGGCGACTGGTTCAACAACGCCATCTCCACGCTCTCCAACGCCGGTATCGTCACGGGCTATAACGACGGCACCTTCCGTCCGAACCAGCCCATCACCAGAGGCGAAATGGCAAAGATCATCGCCAACTTCGCCAACCTCAACAAGGGCACGAAGTCCTTCACCGATCTTTCCGGCCACTGGTCGAAGACCTACGTCGAGCTCGCCGCCGGCAACGGCTGGATTGCGGGCTATCCCGACGGCTCCTTCCGCCCGGACCAGAAGATCACCAGAGCCGAAACCGTCACCATGATTAACCGCGTGCTCGAGCGCGTTCCCGCCAAGGAATTGAGACTGCTCAGCCGCAGCATCATGCTCACCTTCCCGGACAACAACCCGGGCGATTGGTACTACATCGCCATTCAGGAAGCTTCCAACTCTCACGAGTACCAGAGAAGCGTCTATGAGACCACGGGCGACGAAATGTGGACCAAGCTGATCGACAACGTCGACTGGACCAAGCTCGAAAAGTAAGACCCAATCAAAAAAACGCGCCGGAGCAATCCGGCGCGTTTTTTGCCTGCCCATAAAAACGCGCAAAAAGGCTCCCCATCGGGGAGCCTTTCGTTGTATGTGTGTGCGTCAGTCGACGTCCTTGACGACCTCGTCCAGCGGTTCGTCGAGCCGCTCGGGGTGCTGTAAGTACTTTTTCATGTGCTTGAGCGCGGTCGCGAAATAGAACCCGTCGCAGATGCGCTCGTCGGTGTTGACCGTAAAATCCACGTACTTGCGCTGGACCAGATTGCCGTCCAGATCAATTTCGTTCTTCCGGTATTTGCAGCCGAACGCGCAGAACACCGGCAGGTTGCCGAAGTCATACAGATGATGCACAATCGGCGGAATGCCGAGCGAGCCCATCGAGGTAAAGAAGATCGAGCCGTGGAACGGGCTGACTTCCAGCAGGAATTTCGGCAGCAGCCCGAAGTAGTCCATCACCTTGAGCACCCAGACCACGAACTTAAAGACCACGCCCGGAATCAGCGACAGAAGCTTCGCCGTCTTGTCAAAATCGCTTGCATCGGACGCTTCCTTGATGCGTGTGACCTGTTCGTTCATCTTCCGGTAGATTTCCTCCACCGAGTCGGTCTGCGTCAGGTGCAGCTTCATGGCGCTCTCGGCGGCGTCGGTCGACATCTCCTCTTTGACCATCATGCAGAACTGAATATCGTCTCCGCGGCTGTAGACCTGCTGCCCGGACAAAAAGCGGTTGAGCGCCGGATATTTTGCCACCGTGCGCACATATGCTGCCAGAAATACATGCGTGATGCCGAAGCTGGTCAGCCCCGCGCGCCGCTTCTCGCGGATGTAGCGCTCCATGGCGGTGATTTCCACCGAGTCGCGCACGAAGTTGGAAGCGCCGACTCTCGTCGGCATGATGTAGTTTGCAACCACCTGCACGGGATCCAGCGAGCGAAGCTTGCGCCCGTCAACGCGGTCGCCCCACGTGGGGTGGTATTTGCCGTCCGCATACGGCTGCATTGCCAGCACCGCAAAAAGCCCGCCCGTCAGAAACAGAAGCTCCGGCAGAAAGCCTACGCGCGCCGACCAGTTGGCGCCGGAAAACGCGCTTCTGTGCGTGTAGGCAAGCACGCCGATCCCCGCGGCAAACAGCAGTACCAGCGCCCAGTTGTTGCGCACGCGCCCGGAAACAGTCATCGCGTAAAAGCCCGCAATCGCCAGATACGCCACCCAGAACACAAAGCGCAGGCTCAGACTGGTTAGCACTGCGGATACGCGCACGCTGTAATAAATCGCAAGCAGGAACGCCGGAATGGCGGTGCGGTAGAACCGCTCCTGCCCGCCCAGCAAGATCATCAGCACAAAGATCAGACAAGCCGCGACCGGCAGCACAATCTGGAACCACACCGTCGCTGCATCTGCGCCTTTCCCGCAGGAATATGCGATGCGGAGTACTGCCGAAGCCGTCATGACCAATGCGCTCAGCCAGACAAGAAGACTCTTGCGGCTGACAAAATAAGACACTCTTTTCTCCATGGTACTATCATACCAATTGCGCGCCGGAATTGCAAGTGCGCGCGGAAAAGCGGTTGGAAACCAAATTAAAACAGCCGCTGCACAAGCGGAAGCCCCAGACCCTCCAGATATTGCTTTGCCGCTTCATAGCGCGCCCGCTCACACAGGTGCTGGAGTTTGTGTGCGTCGAAGCCGATGATGGCGCGCACGCCGGTTTTCGCTGCAATCTCCCAGAACGGCGCGCAGGGATAGCCGAGTCCGGAAAACTCGCCGCGCGCGCGTTTATCCACACCGTAGAGATTGTACTCGAGCGGCAGGTCGAGCTTCTTTGCCTCCTCGCAGAGCGTGTATGCCGCCTCGCGGCACGTTTCGTCAAATACCGGCTGCGAGGTGTAAATCAGATCCGGGTGCGCCAGATACGCATAGAGCCCCGTGCGCATCCCGGCGAGGGTGGTCGTCAGGTATTCTTCCAGCAGCATCGGCGCGGCAGTATACGCGCGCGGATGCTCGGGGTCTGCCCACTGAAAATGGTTCCCGAGAATGAGGTAGTCGACCTGCGGGCGGATTTCACGCAAATAGTCCATATGTCCGGGGAAGTACTCGCATTCCAGCCCGAGCGGAATTTCAATCACGCCGCGGTATTTCTCCTGTAAGGCATGGATGGACGCAAAATACCCCGGAAGCTCTTCCGGGAGCATGCGGACGCCCCGGCAGACCGCCGGGCTGAGCCCCTGCCAGGGCGTGTGGTCCGAAAAGCCGAGGACCGTAAAGCCCTGTTCGATGGCGCGCTGAAGATATGCTTCGTCCGGCACGTTTTCTGCGTGTCCGCAGCGGAAGGTGTGCGTATGATAATTGACCGGCATGGGATTCCTTTCTGCACGATATGTGCCAAACCAACAAATTGCAACTGATATTATAGCGGTTTCATGCATTTTTGCAACCGGAATTTCACACAGAACGCCCGGTTTTAAAAACAGTTTTAACATCCGGGCAGACCTGTGGTATCCTGATTCCAGACTCCCAAAGGATGTGATGGCATGACAATCCGAAAGCGCCTGGCGCGCTCGAATCTTATCATGATTCTGATTCCCATGGCAATTGCGGCAGCGCTGCTGCTTCTGGGCGGCGGACTCGCGGTACTGCTTTTGAAGCGGGTGTATCTTCCGCGGCTGGGGCTATCGATGGCAGCGCTGCATGAAACGGGCGAACGGCTGGAAGCGGCGTTTGACGGCGCGAAAACAATTGCCGCAATTTATGGCGGCACGGTCATTCTGGCGCTGCTGGCGGCAAGCGGCTTTACGAATCTCTATCTGACAAAGCACCTGTTCCGGCACATCCAGAAGCCGCTGGATATTCTGGTGTCCGGCGTGAAGCGGATTCAGGAAGGAAACCTCGACGCGCCGATCGGCTATGTCGTTCCGGACGAATTCAAGCCTGCCTGCGACGCGGTCGACGAGATGGCAGCGCGGCTGAAAACCTCGTTGGAGGCGCAGAGCCGCCAGCAGCAAAAGCAGGAGCTGATTGCGGGGATGTCTCACGACCTCAAAAGCCCGCTGACGTCGATCCGCGCCTACACCGAGGGCTTGCTCGACGGTGTGGCAAAGGATGAACAGACGCAGGCGCGTTATTTGCAGACGATCTACGCCAAGGAGACAGAGCTCGAGACGCTCGTGAACCGGCTCTTTTCGTTTGCGAAGCTGGATCTCAGCGAAGCGCCCGCAAAGCCGGAAGCACTGGAGATTTCCGGAACGTTTGCGGAGATTGCGGCAGGCTTCGAGGCGGAGGGGCTGGACGTCCGGCTGGACGATCTGCCGGATGAAACGGTGATGGCTGACCGGGAGCTTCTTTCACGCTGCATGTCCAATCTGCTGGACAACAGCCGCAAATACGGAGCGAGTCACGTCGTGATTTCTGCGGACATATCGGGCGATACGGTTTCGATTTCCGTTTCCGACGACGGACCCGGTGTGGAAGCGTCGCAGCTGGAAAAGATTTTTGAGCTGGGCTACCGCACAGACAGCGCGCGGCAGATCCGTTCATGAAATCAGCATTTGAACATGAGGTGGTGGCATCTTTATAAAAATTGCAAAAAGAAAGAAAAGCACGGCTCTATTCAGCAAATAGAACCGTGCCGTGTTCGTGGTGCGCCCGACAGGACTTGAACCTGCACGCTCGCGCAATGGAACCTAAAGGTGATGTCACCTTGGTGAAAGGTTTGAAACCACCGGAATGCTTCATAATAGCACTACAGAATACATATCAACAGTCGGAGTTTTCAGGCATCAACTGATAAAATGCTGTATTTTCAAGGAATGTTCAGCTTTCGGCGAAAACGTCCGTCTTTTCTGAATTGTTGCGGAACCATTGAAAACACTGGACAAACTGGCTTTTTCGGTTTTACAGGTGATAGTAGTCAAATCGTAGTCATGCAACTGCCCGTGGCAGAAAAACTGTTTCAGGAGTGAATCACATGATGCGCAGCTTCTACAAAGCATGAAAAGTGATCTGTGTACAGCTGTAGAGGATAGCCGTCTGGCTTCTCATCTGTATGTGAGGCGGTCGCTATTTGACAAAAAGGGCCGTCTTCGATACAATAAACGCAAAAAAAGAACGCACAGGAAAAAGGAGACCGACCGATGAACTTATGGCACGATATCAGCCCAGAGCGGATGCAGCCGGAGGATTTTCTGGTGGTGATCGAAATTGAAAAGGGCTCAAAAAACAAATATGAGATGGACAAGCAGACCGGTGCGCTGCGGCTGGACCGGATCCTCTACACCTCGACGCACTACCCGGCCAATTACGGCTTTATCCCGCGCACCTATGCCGATGACGGAGATCCGCTGGACGTGCTGGTTTTGTGCAGCGAGCCAATTCGCCCGATGAGCTTGGTGCGGGTCTATCCGGTCGGATATTTTACCATGCGCGACAACGGTGCGATGGACGACAAAATTCTCGCGATCCCGTTTGGCGATCCGATGTTCAACGGATATTCTTCCCTGTCCGATCTGCCGGCACATATCTCCAATGAGATCAGCCATTTTTTCAGCGTCTACAAGCATCTGGAGCCGGATACCAACGCGGAAGTCGACAGTGTCCATGGCCGTGCTGAGGCCGTCGCGGTGATCCGGGAGGCCTTTGCGGCCTACCGGCGAAAATTCAATCAATAGATTAAGAAAAAGGTTTCTGCAGCTTAGGCTGGCAGGAACCTTTTTTCTGGATTTGTCTTGCCAGAATTGCGGTTGTATGGTAAGCTCGAACTGTAAAAGAGGTGAAACAGAAGCGCAGAAAAGGAGGCGGTATCATGTTTTGTCCAAAGTGCGGAAAAGAACTCCAGGAATATGAGCGCAGCTGCCCGTATTGCGGCGCTGCCGCAGCCCATGGACGTGGAAACCGGCATAGAATCAAGCCTATGGAGCTGATTGCCATCGCAGCCGGTGTGCTGGCGCTGATCGTGGCCTGCACGGTACTTGTATATCAGCTCGCACAGCGGAAGAAAGACGCTCAGATGAGGACACTGACGGCAGGCAGCCGGGCAGCGGCTGCGGTGGCTCCGGCAGAGCCGTTGGCACGGCCACAGTTTCTCCGTTTTACGGCCGCTGACGCGCAGACGGCTGCAGCTGTGCCGGACTACAGTGTATCCGGGGACTTACATGAGATCACAAATCTGGAATGGATGGAGTGGAACGGGCTTTCCGACACGACCAAAGCCGTCCTTGCGCAGAATTTGTTTGTGGTCGAGCCGGATTTTTATTCCGAGTTTTTCGGCCGCTATGAATGGAACCGCTATCTGCAGATCCCGAATTTTGTAACGGTAGATTCCATGATGCACACCTATCATCTGTATTTCAGCCTGCTTCTGAACCGGACGGAAAAGCAGCAGCTTGCCGCGCAGCTGCAAGCACTGAGCAGAGACATGCTGCGCGCATCTGCCGCACAGCTGGACGCACTGGCGGGAACGGAGGCGCGCAGCACGGCGTTTTTCGCGGTGGGCGCAGCGCTTCAGCAGCCGGATACCCAGCTGCCGGAGCAGGTAAAGGCGCTTGCCGCGCAGGAGCTGTCCGCCATTTATGCGGCGCAGGACATTGCCCCGTGTGCTGTAACGGAAGATCTTCTGGATTATTCCCAGTTCAAGCCGCGCGGTTACTATGAAGGCGACGAGACGCTGGAGGCGTATTTCCGCGCGATGATGTGGTACGGGCAGATCAATTTCACGCAGAAGAAGGAGGATATGAACCGCACGGCGCTGCTGATCACACTGGCGCTGCACGACACAGCGTCGGACAGCTGGGAAAAGCTCTATGCTGTGACCTCATTCTTTGCGGGTGCCAGCGACGATCTTGGCTATTATGAGTATCTGCCGGCAATCGAGGCTGCCTACGGCACCATTCCAGACACAGAACTGCTGCGCGCGGATGAGACTGCCTATCAACACTATACCGAACAGATCAGGACGCTTGCTGCGCCGCAGATCAACTCCATCCCAGTGGTCGACCCGGAGGGAATCGTCGATCTGGCACAGGCAGGAAAGGGCTTCCGCTTCATGGGGCAGCGCTTTACGCTGGATGCCGCCGTGATGCAGCAGCTGGTGTTCAACAAGGTCAGGGAAAACGCACAGGGAGAACGGCGGATGCTGCCGGATGTGTTGGATATGCCGGCGGCGCTCGGCTCCGAGACGGCGCTGGCCATTCTGACGCAGCAGGGCGATACGGCTTACGCACGCTACCCGGAGCAGATGCAGATGCTCCGAAAAGCAGTAAAGGAAGCGCCGGAGGAATTGTGGTCGGCGAGTCTCTATGCAGGCTGGCTGTACACGCTCAATCCCCTTCTGGAGGAAAAGGGAGCCGGTTATCCGTCGTTCATGACGACGGAGCAGTGGAAAAAGAAGGCGCTGGAAACCTACGCGGGCAGCTTTACGGAACTCAAGCATGACACGGTGCTCTATGCCAAGCAGGTGATGGCGGAGATGGGCGGCGGTCCGCCGGAGGAGCTGGATGACCGCGGCTATGTGGAGCCGGAGACGGAGGTCTACCGACGGTTTGCAGAGCTGGCGGAGCAGACGGCAGACGGGCTTCAGACATATGGAATTCTGGATCCTGCCGACCGCGAAAATCTGACACGCCTCGCTTCGCTCGCGCGGAGCCTTGAGACGATCAGCCGGAAGGAGCTGCAGAACGAGCGGCTGTCGGATGAGGAATATGACCTCATCCGGGAATACGGTGGCACGCTGGAGCATTTCTGGATCGAAGCTGTCAGAGACCGGACAGATGCGGAGTATCTCGACGCACGGGAGATCCCGGCGTCCCTGGTGACGGATCTTGCCACAGACCCGAACGGAATGGTTTTGCAGGCCGCGAACGGCCGTCCGGCGCAGATCTATGTGATCGTGCCGGTGGACGGAACGCTTCGCATCGCCTCCGGCGTCGTCTATAACTTCTATCAGTTCCGTCAGCCGCTGTCGGCGCGTCTAACGGATACCGAATGGCGGCAGATGATCGGCGAATGGATGTCGCCGGACGGGCGCTTCCATCAGGATGAAACGCCGGAGAAGCCGGGGTGGACGCAAAGCTATTGGGTGCAGGGGTGAGAAAATGGCTCCTGCTTCCGGTACTGGCGGCTGTCTGCGGCGCAGGCCTGCTCCTCTGGCGGCTGGGCTGTTTTCTGCCGCGCTGGATCGTCTGGCAGGAGGCAGACTGTTTCTGTATGGCGGAGGAAGGCCCGGAGCAGCTCAGTCTGCGCAGAAAAACGCTGCGTGCAGTCTCTGACGGAAGTGAGATCTGGCGCTCGGCGGCAGGACAGAAGGTGCAGAGCCTGCTCTGGTGCGATATCGACCATGACGGAGCGCCGGAGCTGCTGCTCCTCGTCTGGCGATGGGGGCGGTTCGGAAAAAGCCGGCCGTTCTGGAAAACCGGACCGGACTGGGGCTGGTCGCAGCATATTGATATTTACGACTGGACGGGAAAGAACTTTCGCCCGGCCTGGATGGCCTCGGATATCGGTCTGGATGCCGCCGCGTGGCAGTTTGACGAACAGCAGCGGCTTGTCATCACCGAACGGAGCGGACGGGAAAGCGCATGGGACTGGATCAGCTGGGGGCTTGTCAGAATTGCATAACGGCATTGGTGCAGAACAGGAGGAATGAACGATGGGAAGCGTCATGATTCAGAACTACACATGCAAGAACCCGATCACGATGATCGGGTTTGAAGCAGGGATCTGCTGGGGGGCGGACACTGCAGATGAAAAGAAGAACTATCGCAGAGGGCTGGACTGCCTGGAGAGCGGGCACGGAAGAACGTTTGAGTTTCCGGATGTCTATCTGACGCTGGAGGGATATTCAGCAAGGGTGATCCGGGAGTGGTACACCCATATCGGCGGCCAACCGACACGGCTGCAGGCCAGCACGCGCTATATCAACTATGAGCATGGCTTTGACTATGTGACGCCGGCCAGCATTGCGGAACGTTCGGCTGCAAAGGCGGTCTATGACGAACTGATGGCGGAAATTCAGAAGCATCTTGCCCGGCTGGACGAGCTCGGCGTCCCGCGCGAGGATTCCGCGATGGGGCTGCCGCTCGGCATGGAGACGAGGATCGTCTGCAAGCACAACCTGCGGAATCTCATGGATATGTCGCGCCAGAGGATGTGCAGCCGTGCATATCACGAATATCGCGCACTGTTCAGCGACCTCTGTCGGGAGCTGAGCGGTTACTCTGAGGAATGGAACTACACGGTCAGCCATTACTTCATGCCGAAGTGCAGAACCATTGGTTTCTGCCCGGAGAAGCATTCCTGCGGCAGAATGCCACCCAGAGAACGAATAAAAACATGACGTGGGAGAGGATCTGATTGCGATCCTCTCCCACATGGTATCCACAGCTTATGACTCTGATGCACGCTCTGATTGACAAATCGGAGCTTCTATTACAGGGCACAGATTTCGTCAGCAATCTCCTGTACCGTCTGATTGCTTGCTTCAATCTTTATGGTGTCCAGCGCCGGATACATATGGATTCTTGTCACGCTTATACCCCGTCAAATATCGCTTTTTGCGTTTCTGCGATTTTGTTTCAGCTCTCCCCGGTCACTTATTCTGCGCAGGCCAGCAGCTTGTCCAGCGAGATCCTTTCCGGGTATTTTCCTTCGGTCAGAATCTCATATAAATACCTGTTATCCAGAATCATATCATCCCGGATAAGCTGCCAGTTTGCCTTTTTCCTGAAAAACACCTTGAAGATCAGAAAGTTCATGAACGCCCCAATTACCGGCGTTGTCATGCCGAAAGCCTCGGTGTGAGAGAAATGGCATCCTGTTTCAGTTCTTTTCCCTTCAAAGGTGATGAACGCCGTCTTCTTGTCGCTCCGGAATACAATGTGGAAGTGGTTCTCATCCTGTTCGCATTCCGTAATCGTGCCTGTCACATCGTAGTCCAGCCCCATGACGATCTCGCGGAAGCGGACCTTGCTTCCAGCATGATAGTTCCCGTTATAGAGATTGCATTCGATGTGGTAGGGACTCCATTTCACAAACTCTTCCTCAAAGTTAGCAGTCCATGCCTTTAATTTTTCATAGGAAGCCGGAATCTCTATCTGCTCGGTAAGTACAACCATTTTTCTATTTCTGCTGTCAAAGCCGTCATCCCAAAATGATTTTTCTAAGTCTTTCTAAATCGTCCTCATCCGGATGGGAAAGCGCACGGTCAAAGTTTTCAATCAACGCATCAATATTTGCCGGATGCTCCGGCTGTGCCTTCATTTTCATATAGCGATCCCGTACAGACTGCGGCATTTTACCCTGACACATATATTCTCCGACCACAGTATTGCTTGGGTCAACAGACTGCTTAACGTGATCGAGGATCTTCTGGAAATATGCCACACTGCCACCGAAGCCCGCCGTTCCGAAAAGGAAAACCTTTTTGCCTCTCAGCTTTGACAGCAGTTCCAAGGTAGCATTATCCGCGTTGCCTTTATCCGTCCAGAATCCGATATAGAGTATTTCAGAGTGCAGTTCTTGCGTTTCAGGCACACCGTAATAATCACAGTTTTCTGCCGGAAGCACTGCGCGAATTGTCTCGGCAAGTATTTTCGTGTTACCGGTCAAGCTGCTGAATATGATCGAATATCTTCCCTTATCCATAGCAAAAGCCTCCTGTCTTATCAAAGCGGCATCGGTGTCCGGGCAATCAGAATGACCGCCAGAATCGCGCCCACAAATGCCGCAGCACCGATGATTGCCAACACCTTTTTGCTGAGTTTCTTCTTTGCTGCTTTGCAGATCAGCGCGACGCAAGCCATGCAGACAACCGCAGCCAAAAGTGCAATGCCCAGCGTTTCCCATAGCCAAGAAAGTTCATGTAGGATTTTCATGCGATCATCATCTCCTGTTCGTTAAACTTGAATTTTCAAATTAGTCTTTGCAAATAACCTTTGAACCTTCACCATCAATTACAATTCCCTGACGGTTGTTAATTGGGCATAGATTCAAATCCGAAAACTCAGTCATTATTTTCTCGGTAACTTTCTTAAATGGTGCTGTAAGATAATGCGGAAGAACATAGAAATCAATCAAATCAAGCCCTGCATCATCTTCTTGTGAGTAGTCCTCCGGCTTTTCATCCATTTGCTCGATATATTGGATGCTTGGAGCGCATATAATCGCACCTGCCGATTCACCAATCATCAGTTTTCCCTTTGCCAATTCTTTCTTCAACAGCTCATCCGTTCCCGTTTTACGGAGCTGGTCTATAAGGAAAAAAGAATTTCCGCCGGTAAAATATATCACATCCGCATCTCCAAAAACAGACTGTATCGTTGAATAAGCCTCCGTTGAAATATCAATTTCAGTTACGATTGCTCCCAACTTTTTGAATAATTTTCGAGCCGAGCCGACATAACCGGTGTAGCCTTCACGCAGCGAAGCTGTTGGAATAAATGCGACTTTTTTATTTTCAATTTCTTCCTTTATCAGACTTCCTACACTTGAAAAGTGCGAACATAAAAACAGTTTCATCAATATTCTCCTTTATATATAACTTCCGATTTAGATGTCATCTTTCTTACGGTGAACAGAAGCCTGTGTATCAAAACCGTTTGGGAAACGTCTGTGCAGTTTGTCAAGATTCTCTTGAAATACGGTTTCCAACGGCACATCCAAGGCGGTAGCTGCTTCTGCCAGATACCATGCTACGTCGCCAAGTTCCTTTATCAGATGTTCCTTGTCCAATTCGTGTCCCTGCATCAGCCATTTTTTTACAATATCAATTGCTTCCCCGGATTCCCCGCATAAGCCCATTACGCTGTTGATAAGGACGTCTTTCCTGTCAAGCGTAGGATTCAAGGTGGTCATTGCAGACTTCTGATATTCATTGACATCCATTTACGATTCCCCCAAATACAACGCAAGCAAGAACGGACTTTTTGCACTGTGCTTTCTCCGGCTTTCGATTTATGGGAAAAAATCCCCGCGGTAAACACCATCAAATTGTTAAATAAAAAACAAAAAAACGGGAAGATTCAAAACTTTCTCAACTTCCCGCCCAGTATAGTTTAACAGATTTTTGTGCAAATTGCAATAGGTGATGCAAAAAAGTTTGTCTATTTTTCGGCTAAACTATTTAGCATTTTTTTAACAAACTACTGGAAATTCGTTTTGCAGTCTGTTATAATGGACTACGCAAACATGATATGTGATGCAAAACAAGTCACCCGGTGATGCAGAAAACATCACCCAAATTGGGAGGTAACTATGAGCAAGAAATTCTTGTATCTGTTCAAAGAGGGCCACGATGCCTTCGGCGGCGACCAGACCACCATGAAGAATACTCTTGGCGGCAAGGGCGCTGGCCTGGCAGAAATGACCCACGCCGGCATGCCGGTACCGCAGGGCTTCACCATCACCACCGAAGCCTGCACCCAGTACTACGCTGACAACCGTGAGATCAACGATGAGATCAAAGCGGACATCTTCAAATACATGGGCATCCTGGAGGAGCAGACCGGCAAGACCTTCGGCTCCATCGAGAACCCCCTGCTGGTTTCCGTCCGTTCCGGCGCACGTCAGTCCATGCCCGGCATGATGGACACCATCCTGAACCTGGGCCTGAACGATCAGGCTGTTGAGGGCCTGGCCAA
>OHOA01000511.1_pt1 | contig 16798 bp, 19 predicted proteins | sample 1569681 | NCBI WGS metagenome assembly OHOA01 (sample SAMEA3879609, study PRJEB24766) | human gut metagenome | biome: human-associated habitat; feature: feces | place: USA | collected 1985/1987 | reverse complement strand
ACACCCCACTTGTTAAATAGTATATCATACTGTCTAACAAATGGGGTGCAGTTCACTCCACCGGGCGGCTGCTTTTATTGGTTATTGTTCGCCCTTGCGGCTTTTGAACACGGTTTCCGGGGCGTGAATCACCACCCGGGTGTCTTTTTGCACGGAGCTGGTGAGGAAGGCGTTGCCGCCCACCACGCTGCCCCGGCCGATGGTGGTATTGCCGCCCAAAATGGTCGCGCCGGAGTAGATGGTCACATCGTCCTCTACGGTAGGATGGCGCTTGCCGGGCTGAGAATGGTGCCCATCCCGGGTGGACAGGGCGCCCAGGGTCACGCCCTGGTAGAGCTTTACCCTATCGCCGATGATCGTGGTCTCACCCACCACGATGCCCGTGCCGTGGTCGATGAAGAAGTGATCGCCGATCTGCGCGCCGGGATGGATGTCGATGCCCGTGTGGCTGTGGGCGTACTCGGCCATCATCCGGGGCAGGATGGGGATCTTCATTTCGTAGAGCTCGTGGGCTACCCGATATACCAGGATGGCAAACAGGCCGGGATAGGAAAACAGGATTTCTTCTCGGGAGCCGGCGGCGGGATCGCCGTCAAAGGTGGCCTCCAGGTCCAGCTGTACCATGCGGGCAATTTTGGGCAGACGAGTTACCATTTCGGTGGCCAGCTCCGCGGCCCGGTCCTCCTGCTCCTCCGGCAGGGTCAAGGCGATCTGCCGGAAAAGCTGCTTTTCGATGCGCTCCAAGAGCAGCGCGGCATAGTCCTCCGGGGCCAGGCTCATGAGAGCCGCTTCCCCGTAGTAGGCGGGAAAGATCAGCCGCCGGATGTCCTTTATGAGCAGGATCACAGCCTGCCGGTCCGGGAGGCGCAGCTTCTTGCCGTACAGCGGTACGGAGCCGGTGGTATAGGTTTGCGCCATGGCTTTGGCTGCGGCGCAGATATGGTTTTCACTCATCATAAATCACTCCTGAAACAGTGGTGTGGAAAGGTAACGGTCACCGGTGTCGGGCAGCAGGGCCACGATGGTCTTGCCGGCGTTCTCCGGGCGGCGGGCCAGCTGGCCTGCGGCGTGCAAGGCGGCGCCGGAGCTAATGCCCACCAGCACGCCCTCGGTACCGGCCAGCAGCCGGGCGGCGGCATAGGCATCCTTCTCCCACACGGGGATCACCTCGTCCACCACGCTGCGGTCAAGGTTCTCCGGCACAAAGTTGGCACCGATGCCTTGGAGCCCGTGGCTCCCGGCCTTGCCGCCGGAGAGCAGGGGAGAGGCGGCGGGCTCCACGGCCACAATCCGCACGTGGGGGTCCTTCTCCTTCAGGTAGCGGCCCACGCCTGTAACGGTGCCGCCGGTACCTACGCCGGCCACGAAGATGTCCACCTGGCCGTCGGTATCGTGCCAGATCTCGGGGCCGGTGGTGCGGTAGTGGGCCCGGGGATTGGCGGGGTTATCAAATTGACCGGCCAGGAAGCTGCCCGGGATCGCGGCGGCGATCTCCTTGGCCTTTTCCACGGCACCCGCCATACCGCCCATGGCAGGGGTCAGCACCAGCTGCGCACCGTAGGCAGCCAGCAGCTGCCGGCGCTCCAGGCTCATGGACTCGGGCATGGTGAGGATGACTTGGTAGCCACGGGCCAGGCCCATGGCCGCGAGACCTATGCCGGTGTTGCCGGAGGTGGGCTCTACGATGGTGCCGCCGGGCAGGAGCTTGCCCTCTTTTTCGGCGTCTTCAATCATTTCCAGGGCTACACGATCCTTTACGGAGCCGGCGGGGTTGAAGGATTCCAGCTTGACCAGCATGGTGGCGGGCAGGCGGAGCTGCTCCATGTAGCGCACAGGCTGCAGCAGGGGGGTGTGGCCGACCAGTTGGGATGCAGAGCGATAGATGTTCACAATGATCTTCCTTTCTGTGTGGGGCGGGAGATGCCGATGCATTCAATACAAAAGGCAGAGGATGCATCATGCACCCTCTGCCGATCGATAAACAAATAATAAATCCGAAAAAATCAGTTTTTCGGCGAACCAGCAGAACATACATGACCAAAATGCCCACAACAACAACAGACCATACAGATGGCCTTGCTGCAGCTGTTCATAGCAAAATGGGTCATGTCCGTCCCTCTGCTTTCTTATGATGGTTTAGTATACGAAATCCAACGGGGAAATGCAACTGGCAAACTGCACAAAATATACCATAGGCTTTTTATAGGGTATCCGCATACTTCGCGAGGATGGCATCATAGATGCCGTTGGCGCGGATATTGGCCAGGCCCTGGTTGAACAGCTCCAGAAACGGCCGGTCTTTTTCGTCGCAAATAGCCGCACAGTAATCGGAGGCTGCCCCCTCGCTGCCGGGGACCAGCTCCAGGGCTACGCCGCCGGCGATGCTGTCCCGCAGGGCGGGGGTGTCCTCAAAGCAGGCGGCCGCCCGACCTTCCAGCACCGCCGCGTACATGGAGTGGGAATCGCTGAAGGTGGCGATGGAGAAGCCATATTTATCCTTCACGCTTTCGGCGTAGGCGGCACCCAGAGTGCCGGAGACCACTGCCACGGCCTTGCCGGCCAGGTCCTCCAGGGTATTGGTGTCGCTGCTGGGCTCCATGGCCATGCTCTGGGTCACGCCGTTATAAAAGCTATGGGAAAAGAACCAGCCGCCGTCGATCCGCTCCTGGGAGCTGGCGATACTGCCCATGAGAACCTGAGCCTGGTGGGAGGTGAACACACTCATGGCGGTGTCCCAATCCGAGGGGCGCAGCTCATACCGGAAGTTCTGATCCCGGGCGATGGCGTCCAGGAGCTCCACATCCAGGCCCACAGCCTTGCCGTTCGCATCGGCGCACACAAAGGGGCTGAAATCCCCGTCTACGGCGATGATCCAGGTGGTGCGCTGCTTTCTATCGCCGCAGCCGGCCAGCAGGGCCGCCGTCATCAGCACACACAGAAAAAATGAGATGATCCTTTTCATAGAGTATTCCTCCAAAAGCGCGGCTGCGTTTTTCATATTCCGGACGGTTTCCGCTTCTCCAGGCTATCCCATACCCGGCGGGAGAGCAGCAGCCCCAGCTCCGCCACGGCGATGCCCGCAAAAATATCCACGAATACATGCTGCTTTACCAGCACAGTGGAGGCGCACACCAGCAGCGAGAACACAAAGTTCACCCATTTATACCACCGGGGCACTTTTTTACACTTCACTAAAAACCGCCAGCACAGCCAGGAATCCAGGCAGTGGATGGATGGGAACAGAGTCACAGGCGTGTCCGCCATGTAAATGATGCGAGTGAGCCAGCCGATGAGGCCGCTGCCGCCTGCCTCCGGCCGGGCGATGGTGGTGGGCAGCAGCAGGAAGATCACAAAGCACAGGGCCTTGGCGATCATGTCGGCGGTAATGCAGCGGCGGCAGTGGTCCCGATTTTCTCGGGCGGCCAGGATATAGTTTATTCCCCAGGAGAAATACGCCCCCCAATAGATCAGCATGAAAAAGGGAACAAAGGGGATTTTATCATCCAGTGAAATGGACAGATCGTAATGGAAGCGGCCATCCGTCAGCAGCTTGGCTAAAAAATACAGGCCCAGCTGCCACACCAGGGCACTCAACAGCCAAGGAACAGCGTACCGGGGGACCAGCTTCCCCGGCTGCATTTTTTCTTTCATAGCATGACCTCCCAATAGGTATTTCTATACTATACACGACTTCAACACGTTTTGCAACCGGGAAGTGGAAGGATCTGCCGCCGGGGGGAGGGAGCTCAATTCCGGTCAGTGGGGGACAGCGTCACGGTAAAGGTGGAGCCCTTGCCGGGCTGAGAGAACACCTCAATCTCTCCGCCGCACAGCTCTACCGCCCGCCGCACGATGGATAGGCCAAGGCCGTTGCCGCGGCTGTCCGGATATGGCTCCGCCCGGTAAAACTTATCGAAAATGTGCCGCTGGGTCTCCTCATCCATGCCGATGCCGGTGTCGGAGACAGACACGGTGATCTCCGCAGCTTCCTTGCGCAGAACTACGGTGATTTGTCCGCCGGCAGGGGTGAAGCGGATGGCGTTGGAGATGAGGTTGGACCAGATGTGCTCTACCAGCTCCTCATTTCCGTAGTAATCCGTAGGATCCAGGTCCCCCTCCACGGTCAGCCCCTTCTGCAGCCAGCTCCGCTCCTGCTGGTGGATGCACCGGCGCAGCTGCTCGTCCAGGCTATATAGAGTCTTGCCGGACACGATCTCCGTGTTTTCAAACTGGGTCAGCTCCAAAATATGCGTGCTCATAGCCGCCAATCGTTCTGATTCCCGGGCGATGGTCCCGGCATAGATGGCCCGCTGCTGCCCGGAGATGTCCGGGTTCTGCAGGAGCTTGGCAAACCCCCGGATGGAGATAAGGGGCGTCTTAAACTCATGGGAAAAGGTGTTCACGAAGTCTGATTGCAGCATCTCCACGCTGCCCAGCTCCTCAGCCATTTTGTTGAAGCTGCGGATGTACTCCGCCACCTCGCCCCGGGCCCCCCGCAGTTCTACCCGCACGGAGTAGTCCCCGGCGGCCACCGCCTGGGTGGCCTGCATCAGCCGGGACAGCGGCGCTAAATATCCCCGAAAAATGAAGATGGCCAGCGCCACGCCCAAAATGGCGCTCACCGTCAAAATGAGAATGGGCCACACCAGGGTGTAGTTGCTCTCGTCCAGCCGTACCAGGCGCTGGACCAGGGCGAAGATACCCAGCACCAGGGTCCCGTATACAATCACCATTCCCAGCACCAGCAAAAACATGGTCCATAGGAGCCGGGCCGGAGGATTCTCTTTTTTGACCTTATTTTTTTTCATTCTCGTCCTCCCTGGGCATCCCCATGTACCCAAAGCCCCGGATGGTCCGCAGCTCAAAGTCCGGATTGCCCCGGAATTTGTCCCGAAGCCGGGAAATGTAGACCTCCACGGTGTGCTCATCTACCTCGCTGTCCAGGTCCCAGATGTCATCAATAAGCTGGCGCTTGGTGAAAAGAGTCCGGGGATAGCTCAGCAGCTTCAGAAGCAGCATAAACTCCTTGGCGGTGAGCTGCTGAGTGCCCTGGGGAGTGATGACCTGCAGGGCGCTCCGGTCCAAAACCGTGCTGCCCACCGTCAGCCGCCGCTCCGCTGTGCTGCGATAGCGCCGCAGCAGCGCCTCCACGCGCCAGAGCATCTCCTCCTCGTCCACAGGCTTGACCATATAGTCATCCGTTCCTGCCCGGAAGCCCCGGCGCTTATCCTCCTGGGTCACCCGGGCCGTCACCATGAGCACCGGCAGGTCACAGTTACCCTCCCGCAGGGTCTGGGTGAAAGCGATGCCATCCATCCGGGGCATGGTAATGTCCACGATGGCCAGGTCGCACTGGAAATGATCCATAACCTCCAGGGCCTCCACACCGTCTCGGGCGGGACAGGGCTCATAGCCTGCCTGGCGCAGCACCTCGCACATGAGCAGACGGGTGCTCTCGTCATCCTCGGCTACCAAAATTCGAAACATGCGAGCCCTCCTTAGCTTTTTTATGATTTTATCACATCCCGCCTGAAAAATCGAGCTTTTTTGAGCCTGTGTTGAGGTTGGCTGGGTATACTAAAATAGAGAAGAAGAAAATAGGAGGAATCGCTTCATGCCCAGACCTGTTTGCATCACCTATGACAGCACCTGCGACCTGACCCCGGCACTGCTGGAACGCTTTCAGATCCGCACTGTGCCCTTGACCATCCAGACCGGAGAGCGTATTTTCCCCGATGATGGCCACTATACCTCCGAGGATCTCTACGCCGACTTCCATAGGGACGGCACCCTGCCCAAGACGGCGGCAGTGAGTCCGGAGCAGTTCAAGGAGTTTTTTGGCGCCATCCTGGCGGAGGGCTTTGACATCGTCCACATCGACATCAGTGCAGACCTGTCCGGCACCTGCCAGAACGCCCTTATAGCCGCGGCGGAGCTGGAGACGGGACGCATCCATGTGGTGGATAGCCGCCAGCTCTCCACCGGCGGCGGTTTGCTGGCCCTGCAGGGAGCCAAGCTGCGGGATGAAGGCATGGCGGCCGGGGATATTGCCGATGAGCTGCGCCGGCTGGCACCTCACAGCGACACCAGCTTTGTGCTGGACACCCTGGAATACATGTGGAAGGGCGGCCGCTGCAGCGGCGTGGCGGCCCTGGGCGCCAACGTGCTGAAGCTGAAGCCCTGCCTGGAGATGCGGGAGGGCAAGCTGGTGGTTTGCAAGAAGTATCGGGGTACCATGGAACGGGTCTACCGGCAGTACATCACCGAGCGGCTGGCTGGCAAGACCGTGGTGGAGGATTGGGCCTTCATTACCCACTCCGGCGGCGTCGCAGAGGATACCCTGGCCCAGCTGACGGAGCTGGTGAAGTCCCTGGCCCCCTTCCGGGAGGTATTCTTGACCCAGGCAGGCTGCACCGTGTCCTCCCACTGCGGGCCGGGCACACTGGGTGTGCTGTTTTTGCGGCAGGAATAAAAGAGCTGATAGATAATATGATATGCGTAAGCCCCACCGGGAACACCGGTGGGGCTTACATGCGAAAACAGACATTCACCATGGCGGCTGCCCGCACGGAACATATGGGTAGATTATTCCGTGATTTGGAGGTATAATCAGAATCAGAAAAGCGGAGCTTTCCGACGCGCTATAACACAAAGCTGCAGAGAGTATATTTTTTTTAAGCCCATGCAATAAACCGCCCGCTTCGCGCATTACCCGGATGACAGGAGATGCAAGCCCATGCTCAGTATGCTGATGACAACTGAATATGCCCCGGCGGAGGAGCGGCACCAGCTGCAGCAGCTGCTTCTCAGCATTGCCGGAGGGGAGAGCGAGGCGCTGGCGGAGCTGTATCAGCGGACAAAAACGGCTGTGTACGGCCTGGCGCTGTCGTATCTCAAAAACGCGCACGATGCCCAGGATCTGACCCAGGATGTCTATGTGCAGGTGTGGGACTGCGCGGAGCAGTACCGGCCCGCCGGGTCACCCATGGGCTGGCTGCTGACCGTGTGCCGCAACCTGTGCCTGATGCGTCTGCGGCGGGAAAAGAAAAATGCCGCGCTCAGTGAGGAGGAATGGGACGCCATTCCCGCACAGGAGTGCGGGCTGGATGCCGATGAGCGCATTGTGCTGCAGCAGGCGTTGGCTGCTCTCAGTGATGAGGAGCGGCGCATTGTGCTGCTCCATGCGGTCACAGGCATGAAGCATCGAGAGATTGCGGCTTTGCTGGAGCTGACGCTTCCTACCGTCCTGTCAAAATATCACAGAGCATTGAAAAAGATGCGAAGTACTCTGGAAGGAGATGACGCCCGATGACTAACGAAAAAATGGAGCAGAGGCTGGCCTCGGCCCTTGAAAAAACTGCGCCGGACGATGTGAGCGGCGTTCTCTCCCGCTGTGAAGTGCGGAAAGGAACGGTGATCAATATGACAACAAGAAAACCGGCAAGGAAAAAATGGCCGGCACTCGTCGCTGCCTGCCTTGCGGTGATGCTGCTGGGCGGCGGAGGTGTATTCTATCAGCAGGCAAATGCGGTGGCGTCCGTGGTGTCGCTGGATGTAAACCCCAGCATCGAGCTGAAGGTCAGCAGGAGCGAAAAGGTACTGGTCTGCGCGCCGCTCAATGACGATGCAAAGACGATCCTTGCGGATATGGGAGACGGGGCCGATCTCAAGGGCGCCAAGCTGGATGTGGCGGTGAACGCCATTGTAGGCAGCCTTGTGCGCAACGGCTATCTCAGCAGCATTTCCTCCGCTATTATGATCTCAGTGGAGGACAAGGATACCGCCCGCGCGGAAAAGCTTCAGCGTGAGCTGACTGACGCCGTGGACGGCGTTTTGCAGACCAGTGAAGCGAAGGCCTCCGTCCTGACGCAGACCCTGACGCAGGACACTGCAAGAGACCAGCAGGCACAGGAAAACAACATTTCCACAGGGAAGGCGGCACTGGTGAATCGCGTCCTTGCCATCAACCCGGAGCTGCAGTTTGATGCGCTGGCAAAGCTCTCCGTGGAGGAGCTGAAGGACCTGGCAGAGGCAGGTGCGCCCGCTATGCCCATCGGCAAAGACAAGGCGATGGACATTGCTGTGGCGGAGTTCGGCAAGGCGTCTGCAGCGGAGATATTGCACAGTGAGGTCGACCCGGAGCTGGACGAATTCCCGGCACATTATGAGGTGGAGATCACAGGCCGGAACGGCGAGGAGATAGAGTATAAGATCGACGCCTACTCCGGCGCAGTTATAGAGACCAAGCGGGAGGCGGCGGATGACGACGAAGCATCTGAGGCTCAGCCTGCAAAGCACACACAGCCCGGAACGGCGCAGGACATTGGCCACGCTAAGGCAAAATCCATTGCGCTGAACCACGCCGGTGTGGATGCGAACACGGTCTATGACATGAACATTCAGCTGGATGTAGAGGACGGCACAATTATTTATGAAGTCGAGTTCAAGTCCGGTAATAGGGAGTACGACTATGAAATTGACGCGGCCACCGGCGCAATTCTTCATCACGAGACGGAGATAGATGATTGATAAAAAGATAGTCCGCCCGTCCGCAAAGGGCAAATCCCCATTTATCAACTGAACACTGTACGTCATAGTATAGCGGCTTGGTTTTCTCTTGAGAACCAAGCCGCTTTTTCTGCCGTGCGGTCAAAACAGCCGCGACATTTCTGCACTGTAAAATAATCTCCGGGCGGGATAACAGAAAACAGATGGGATAGTCAGCTTATAGCTGCCCCCCCACTTTTTTGCGGCCCCTTTTAAAGGCTGCTCTTGAAATAGTCTCAACTCTATGCTACACTAATACTAAACGAACGTTCACATCAATTAGGGGGCGCAATTTACATGAAAACAACAGAGCAACAGCACAATGAGCGGAAGCGTGAAATCATGGAAAAATGCTTTGAGTGTTATGCGGAAAACGGACTAACGGGTACGGGGATCAAAGCCCTGGCCGATGCCTGCGGCTGCACAAAGGCAAATCTTTATTCGTATTTCAAAAACCTTGACGAGCTGATTATTGAGTCAACGGCATACTGTATGGAAAAGGTTGAGGACGACTTTATGGAGATGGCCCCCACCGACCCGAAGGATGTTGTTCGATTTGTGAAGGAGGTGCCTTACTGGACGGCCAAAAAGCACGGCAAGAAATATCGCCTGATGTATCAGGTCTATACACTTCCGAAGTATATCGAGCACGGCAAGAAGTTTTTTGAGGGCGTGAACGAGCGCTATACCGAGTATGCCAAGCGGCTGGAGCCGAAGATCGGCATTCCCTATACGGTCATCACGCCGCTGATCTTTATATTCGTCCGCGCCTGCGTGCACTACGCCATGTTCGAGGATGAATATTATCTTCAAACCCAGATGGATGTCTTAAAGCAGGGAGTCGCCCTGTTCGTGGATAAGTACAAAGCAAACCAAGCATAAGCCGGTCAGCCGCCGCTCATTTACGGCGTGGGCAGCGGTGCAAAGCTTCGCCGTGATAACCAATTACGAACGGAGGAAAGAAGATGAAAACAGAGAAAAAACTACTCACAGGCTCACTTTTGGCCCTTTGCGCCATCCTCTTGTCACTTTGCATCGTGCTTGCCATAGGATGGAGCAAAGCGGCAAAGACCAACGCCGCCGCACTGCCTGAGGTGCGGAACAACGGCACTGCTATCCAGTGGAAATACAGCGATGAAACCGACTGGCACGACCTGGTGGCGCTTTCCGAGCTGCGGGGCGCTGCCGGAGAAAACGGCAAGGATGGAGCCAACGGCAAAAACGGCAAGGATGGAGCCAACGGCGAAAATGGCACCGACGGTAAGAACGGAATAAACGGTACAAACGGCAAAGACGGCATTAACGGCATTGACGGAAAAGACGGAGCCGATGGAAAAAACGGCAAGGATGGAATTGACGGAGCCGACGGCAAAGACGGCAAGGATGGCATAAATGCCAAAAACATAGAGGTACAGCGAGCCAAAACCCACATACAGTGGCGCTATGAGGGCGGCGAGTGGCAGAACCTTGTGGCGATCGCCGATATCACAGGCCCCGCCGGACAGAGCGGAGCAGACGGAGCAAACGGAAAAACTCCGGAATTTCGCGTAAGCGAAAATATCCTGCAATGGCGTTATGTCGACGATGAAATATGGCTGAACCTGTATGACCTTACTGCATTGAAAGGTGCCGACGGCATAGACGGCGCTGACGGCAAGGACGGTATAAACGGGCAAGACGGTAGGGACGGTGCGGACGGAAACACCCCCTTCATCGGTGAAAACGGCAACTGGTGGATTGGAGAAACCGACACCGGCGTAAAAGCCGCAGGCATTGACGGCACAGACGGTGTTGACGGCACAGACGGCGAAAAGGGAGACAAGGGAGACAAAGGCGACAAGGGAGATAAAGGCGACAAGGGCGACGCCGGTCAGAACGGCAGCTGCCCGGGCTATTTTTACGGCGTTGGGGTGGTACAATCGGTCAATCTTCAAAATGAAACGGCGGCGCTCTATTTTCAGGGAAAAATGAGCAGCGGCGGGCTTGTCTCCTGTGACGGGGATACCGTTCGACTGTCACGTGGACATCATTATCAGGTGAGCGTAAACGGGGCGGTCTATGCCATGTCAAATGATGACAAAGGCTTCTATTCTGTTCGGATGACGGACGGCTATGATAACCAGCTGTGCAGGGATCTTACGAGCATAAAGGTGGACAAAGGCAAAAAGCTGAACGAGACGAGAAGAGAGCAGCATACCCTGAGCTTCAACCGGGTATACGATGCCAAAGGCGGCGATATTGTCCTGCGGCTTGCACTTGAGCAGGCCGAGTATGCTACCTATCTTCTTTCGTTCAGAGGCACGATCACCATCACCGCTCTTGACTGAGCCGACATATACGAAAACGGAGGAAATAGAATAGGGAGCTCTTTTCTCAGAGCATTTCCGCCGCTTCATAACCAGAAATAGCCGGGGAGCACCTGTCAGGCAGGCGCTTCCCGGCTGCTTTTTGCCGCATTATGCGTTGTTATCTTTTTTCAGCAGGTCGGTCATGTTCCGCAGGCTGATGCCCAGGGTGGACCCGTTGTGCAGCAGCGCCGAGGTTGTGGGAGGCAGGATCCCCGCCACGCCCAGCGCGATCAGCGACAGGTTAAAGCCCACAATGAACCGGTAGCTGCCGTGGATACGCTCCATCAGCGCCTCACCGAGCCTGCGCAGCGTTACCAGCGCAAACAGATCCTCCGAGGCAACGGTGATGTCGGCGATCTCCCGGGCGATGGCCGCCCCGGTGGAGATGGCGATGCCCGCGTCCGCCTCGGAGAGGGCGGGAGAATCATTGACGCCGTCGCCCACCATGATAACGGTGTGGCCCTTGGCCTTTTCCTGCCGGATAAACGCGGCCTTGTCCTCCGGCAGCACCTCGGCGTACACAGCGTGCACGCCCACCTCGGCGGCCACGGCCTCCGCCGTGCGGCGGTTGTCGCCGGTCATCATCACCACGTTGGCAAAGCCGCTCTCGTGCAGCGCCTTTACCGCCTCCCGCGCCTCCCGGCGCAGGGGATCGTGGATGCAGATCACCGCCGCCAGCTCCCCGTCTATGCAGAGATACAGATGGGAATACGCGGCGGGCAGCGCGTCAAATTTCGGCTCCTCTCCCTCCGGGATGCGGCAGCCCTCGTCCTCAAAGACAAAGTGGGCGCTGCCGATGATGACCTTCTTGCCCTCCACCATGCTGGAGATGCCGTGGGCCACCACATACTGCACCTGCGAATGATATTCCTCGTGGGTGAGCCCGTGCCGCTTTGCCTCCGCCACCACGGCGTTTGCCATGGAATGGGGGTAATGCTCCTCCAGGCAGGCGGCAAGCCGGAGCATTTCCGCCTCGTCGCGTCCGCCGAAGGGAACGACCGCCGCCACGGTGGGCGTCGCATAGGTCAGTGTGCCGGTCTTGTCGAACACAATGGTGTCCGCCTGGGCCACCGCCTCCAAAAACCGGCCGCCCTTGACGGAGATGTGATAGCCGCTGCTCTCCCGCATGGCGGACAGCACCGCAATGGGGATGGATAGCTTCAGGGCGCAGGAGAAGTCTACCATCAGCACCGCCAGCATTTTCGTCACATTCCGGGTCAGGAGATAGGTCAGCGCCGTGCCGCCCAGGGTATAGGGCACCAGGCGGTCCGCCATCCGGGAGGCTTTGTCCTCGGCGGTGGATTTCAGCTTCTCCGACTCCTCGATCATCCGGACCACCCGGTCATACCGCCCACTGCCGGAGGATTTCTCCACGGAGATGACGCACTCGCCCTCCTCCGCCACCGTCCCGGCATAGACGGGACTTCCGGGATGCTTGGCCACGGGCATGGACTCGCCCGTCAGGGAGGACTGGTTCACCAGGGCCTCTCCCTCCGCCACCCGGCCGTCCAGCGGGATCATGCCGCCGGTGCGGATGACGATACGGTCGCCCGGCTTCACATCGGTGATCTTCGTCAGCACCTCGGTGCCGTTTACCTGCCGCCAGACGCTGTCCACCCGAAGGCTCATGGCGGAGGCAAGGTCGGCCACGGACTTTTTGTGGGTCCACTCCTCCAGAATTTCGCCCAGCCGCAGCATGAACATAACGGAGCCGGCGGTGGCGAAATCACCCCGCGCCATGGACACCGTGACGGCGGCGGCATCCAGTACCGCCACAGACAGCCTGCCTTGCAGCAGCGCCTGGCAGCCCTCCTTGATGTACTTGACGGAGCGGAAGAGGGAGATGGCGGTGGTGACGGGCACCGGCAGGAACAGGCGTGAAATACACCGCCGCATGACGGTGACCGCCAGCTTGTCCTCAAACTCCCGGTTCAGGGCCCGGGAGGTATGCTCCGGCACCAGCTCCATAGCTTCCGCCTTGGCGAAGGAGAATGCCGCCAGCGCTCGAATTATACTTCCGCGCTCCGCCTCATAGAGCACCACGGCGTCCCGGGTCCGATCGTAAACCTTCACCGATTGCACGCCGTCTACCGCCCGCAGATAGTACTCCAGCACATCCGCCTGCTCCAGCGTCATGCGCCTACAGCACAGGCGTACCCGCATGCGACCTCGAGTTTCATGTAGGATCGTGCATTTCATGGGTCACTCCGCCTTGCTTTCCTCCGCGGAAGTGTCCTCCACCACAGCGGCGGCCTCGGCCTCAGCCCGGCGCTCGTTAATGGCCTTGGCGTCGGCGTAGACGTCCTCGGCACCCTCGCGCAGAGCGGTAACAGTGGTCATCACGCTGTCCTTGGCGCGCAGCGCAGCAGCGGTTGTGTGCGCATAGACCTTGCGGGCATCCTTGCTGCCGAGAACCTTCAGACCCGCCGTGCCGAACAGCACGCCGGCGGCAAACATACCGATTTTTTTCATTGTCATAGCAGTTGTCCTCCTAAACAGATATTTAGATGCAGCCAACGACCGGATATATAGGTCGTTGGATTGATCTTTTCATAAATGAGCCACGGCCGCAGCCGTTCGGTAAATGGCCCGGGTATAAACCGGTTGCAGCACGGCCTCCGACACCCTGATAAAATAAATGGCTCCACACATAGTCTTGGTATGCCCCTCGACGATTAGAGCCGACTAACTGTGCTGCATAAAAAAACAACCATTAGGCGTGCCTATATTAGCAGATTTCGGCCGATCTGTCAAGATGGACCCGGGTCGGAAAACTGCTTTTTCAGGAGTACAATACATCCTGGACAAATGAATAAAGGGATATGGAAAATAGCCGCTCATGAGTGAAGCTGAGCTGCCGACCACAAACACGAGGAAATGCTTTGCCCGTATTAAAGGATGGCCTTAAAATGCGGCGATTTGTATTGACGCTATAGAGCTTTTTTGCTGCAGGTTTGCTAAAGATGTGATGAGGGATAGTAAGCTACCTTTTCAAAATGCTTTTTCCGACAATGACAATCCCTGCCAATATTTCTGCAGCGGACAGCCCCATCAGAAGACTGGATACGAACTCCTGCACCTATGAGCCGCTGGCCGTGGCCGACATGGCGCTGCAGGCAAGGCCGAGGACAACGAGAATGATACCGTAGAGAATCCATTTCTTCCGTTCCAACTCCTGCATGCGGCGCAGCAGGTCAAGGATCTGTTCATCGTCATAAACCCGCATGCTGCCCTCCGCCGCATCCTCGCCGTCCATCAGCTCGGAAAGCGCAACGGAAAGCTCCCTGCAGACCTGTTCAATAATGCTGTAATCGGGCATGCACTTGCCGTTTTCCCATTTGGAGATCGTCTTATTGGACACGCCGAGTTTTTTCCGCCAGTTGTTCCTGTGTCAGATTTTTCTCCCTGCGTTTCTTGGAAATGTAACTGCCGATGGCTGTTTGATTCATTGAATTTTCCTCCTGTGTTTAAGATGCTTTGAGTATACGGCGAAAGGCTATGCGGATACATCCCTCGGCGGTAGAATATCGGTGGAATACAGAGAAATCATGCTCGTTTTCAACCCTATCAGTCCCAAAGGGTAAAGCAGCGGGCTGCCGCTTTACCCTCCGGGGCTAAGATTTTTACTCTTGCGATTTTTTCTCGTGATGGATGCAATAGTTCATTTTTTTGATTCTCACCTTCCAGCATAAATACTGAGAAAGCCAAACGGCCATGAAGATACCGATAAAAATTCCGACATAAGACAGGAGCCCCGCTACAGAATGCCGCATCCAATTTGTCACATAAGCGATGGGAAGCAGGATGGCCCCTATAACGATAAAGTACACGCCGCTTTGCTTGGCAAGGCTCCACGAATCTATCTCCCAGATCACGGATGCCGCCGCAAAGCCGCTCCCCAGAACGCCGCACAGAGCTGTCTGCAAAATAACGGCGCTCAGTTCAGTGCCCATCCTTTGGACAAACTCCGGCGTGGCCGAGTAAACGGTTCCATCCCCAATGCAGGCGGAGATAACCAGGGTAATGATATACCCCATGGCAATGCCTACAGGAAATCCGATCCAAATGCGTTTTACAATTTTTTTCTTCATTTTAACCACCTCATAGCCCTAACAGCTGCTTGATTTTGGAGACATACCGCCTGGAAACATAAGAAACAGCTCCGTTTGAGAGCGAAACACAGATTGTTCCGACAAGGCTCAAATCAAAACTTCTGACCTTTTTCAGGTTGATGAGTTCACTGTTCGATATGCGCACGAAGGAGCGGCTTGTGAGCCGCTGCTCCACTTCATACAGCCGCAGCCGGAGAGAATAGGTGCCATTTCCCGTTTCGGCATACACCTTGCCATCCGAGGCATAGATTCGGTAGAGCTGCTCCGGCTCCAGCACGGCTGCCTGTCCATCCTTGAATCCGGCAAGTATTTGAGACGGCTTATCCGAAAGCCTTGTTACGATTTCATTGATTTCATCGGTTACCTTGTCCGTTACGACGATGACCTTCGGTTCGTCACAATTCTTGTCGATTCTGATCTCAATCTTCATCCGGTCTCCTCCTTTCCACGGCTTTATCATAGGCGATGGGGAAAACAAATACTACTGTTTTTCGATAGGTGGTCGTTTCCTGATAACAGGTGGCTAATTCCTGCATAGTATTCGAGAGGGATATAAGGATTACGCTGGCAGAAGCCTGAACAGTGCCGGGAGGATATTTCCGCTTAGCTCCGTTAATGCAGTGCCTTGGTGGGGCAGACCTTTGTGCATTCGTAGCAGAGGATACATTCCGTCCCGTTTTTCCGCTTGCGGGATTCTTTGTTGACCTCCACGTTCATGGGACAGGTCCTCAGACACTTCCCACAATGAATGACCCGGTTTGGGTGTCGGCAGAGGCTTTTCGATTTCATAACACCTTAGCGCCATTGGCAGTCAATTTGAAAGTCGCATCCAACAGTTCAGCTGCACCACGGCACATCAGCATACGTCCCAGAAATATCTCAAAATACTCATACATAGAACAGATTCCCGTGTCCAGTTGAAGATTCAAAGAAATCACGCGCTTTTCGGCGTTGATTTTCAAAGTCTGATCCGTGACCGCGTAGTTCACCCGATCATGAATGTCAAAGGCTGCTTTCGGTTTTTGACGCACACGGCTGCGGCGCACATCGGTTTTGTCCGCAATGATAAGCGCGGCAGATATGGCATCCACTGCGCCGCCCGTGGATTCATCGTGGTTCGCTATCGCGGAAACGATCGTGATGCGGTCTTGCGCAGAAAGGTCACTGCAGCGTAAAATCTCATTAGCAAGCAAACTTCCGTATTCGGCATGATGAGTACGGTTGATGGCATTGCCGATGTCGTGCATATACCCTGCAATTTTTGCCAATTCAATGTCGTGAGCATCATAATTGAATTTTTTCAAAATATGCCCCGCCGTTTCCGCAACATGGGTACAATGCGCCTTTGAGTGGTCCGTGAATCCAAGCAATCCCAGATTCTTGTTGCCCTTATCCAATAAGGCGTTGACTTCTTCGTTTGCACGTATTTCTTTGTATGTCATAGCACTTCCATTCCAATCATTTCATGGTGATTCTGTGGGGGGATGCAAAATTCGGACTGTGATAGCGCAGCACCTGCGAAAAATTGTTTTTTTCTGCCAATACCCTGCATTGCGTTTCATTCAGATGCACCGGATAGCGCCAAAATTCCATTTTCTTTTCGGCCAGCAGTGCAGAGCTGAAACTTCCTGCATCCGGCGTGCCGGTCATTATGCCCATTGCGCCTTGTTCTAACAGTTCTTTGGCACGCTCCCCCACTGCGCCGCGCAGCTGCGGGTCGCTCAGGAAAACAACGCCCTCATTTTCCGCTACATCCGGCCGCACACTGCGGAGTATTCGCTGCGGCAACGG
>OHOA01000508.1_pt1 | contig 16869 bp, 14 predicted proteins | sample 1569681 | NCBI WGS metagenome assembly OHOA01 (sample SAMEA3879609, study PRJEB24766) | human gut metagenome | biome: human-associated habitat; feature: feces | place: USA | collected 1985/1987 | reverse complement strand
GGGGCTGCCGAGCCATGATCTGTCAGGCGGATGTATCCCGGCGGGAGCAGGTGGAGGCCATGGTCCACCGGGTGGAGCAGACCCTCGGGCCCATTTCCCTGCTGGTGAACAACGCGGGCATCGCCGGACAGTGTCTGTTCCAGGAGCTAACGGACGCCCGATGGCACGAGTTTTTCGCCGTGAATGTGGACGGCGCCTTTTACACCAGCCGTGCGGTGCTGCCCTCTATGCTCCATGAGCATGAGGGGTGTATCGTCAACGTCTCCTCTATCTGGGGCCAGCGGGGCGCCAGCTGTGAGGTGGCCTACTCCGCCACCAAGGCGGCTCTCATCGGGCTGACTCGATCCCTGGCTGCAGAGCTGGCCCCCAGCCACATCCGGGTGAATTGCGTAGCTCCGGGAGTCATCCGCACGGATATGCTGGATGAGCTGCCCCGGGAGCTGCTGCCCCAGCTGGCGGAGCAGACGCCTATGGGCCGCCTGGGGACTCCGGAGGATATTGCGGCGGCAGTGGCCTTTTTTGCCGATCCGGCGGCAGATTTCATCACCGGCCAGGTGCTCACCTGCGACGGAGGGTTTATCCTTTAACAACTGTCAAAAATTCCTTCGGAATTTTTCGACAAAAGGCTTGCAGCCTGCTGCGCGCATAATTTTTGCGCTGGGCGCAAAAATTCCACACTTGCAGTCTGAGAGGTATTTTTCCCCACGCACATGTCGCGGTGAAAAATGATTTTAATTTTTCGCGTCTGCGGACGCGAACTCTGCGAGGCTTTTTTGAAAAAAATTTCGGAGATGTTGCACGGATAACAGCAACATCTCCGATTTTTTTATTTTTATATGGGGAGGGGCGGCGTGTGGAGCATCACTCGGCCGAAGCAGGTAAGGCTGCGGCCGCTGCCGGCGGTAAACACCTGGTCAGCATCGCTGCGGCTGCGGTTGAGGGAGAACAGATACACTGTACCCATGGGGTCCCGGTAATATTGCTTGCACAGCATGTCCCCGTCCACGCAGAAGATGCCCACGTCACCGGGGAGCAAGGGGTCGTGATTTACATATACCACGGATTCGTCGTGGATGTAGGGCTCCATGCTGTCCCCTTGGATTCGCACCGCCAACTCTGCCCCGGGGGGAACGTCCGCCGCCACAGGCAGCAGCTCGTAATCCTCTCCGAACACCGGGGCCGCATAGCCCGCCGCCGCCGGGGAGCAGTACAGCGGGATGGTTCGCGCCTCCGCCGCCGGGCGGTCCTGCTCCGCCTCTGCCTGCATCAGGCTCAGGGCGTCCAGCATGAGGCTCAGGGTCTGCCGCCCGGCAAGGCCCAGCTCCCGGTATTTCTTCAGCAGGGATTGCTCCTCCTCGCTGACGGCCTGGCCCGCCCTGCCGGCGTCATAAAAGTCCCGGTAGAGATAGTTGGGCTCTACCTGCAGCACGTCAAATAGCCGCAGCAGAACGCTCTCCTTGGGGGCGCTGAGACCTGTCTCGTAGTTGCCCACTGCCGACCGGGTCACCCCCAGCTTGTCCGCCAGCTCCTCCCGGCTGAGGCCCAGCTCCTTCCTCCGCTGACGCAGCTGCTCGCCAAATCCCACATTGCATCCCTCCCGACTTTTTTCGACATCCTTAGACACAGTGTACGACATTTTCCCGACTTTGTCAACCAAAAATACAAGAATCTTGTTATTTTAGTATTGACTTCACAAGAATCTTGTGATATTGTAAGACTTGAGCCAAGAAATTTGTGATTAACAGGAAAAGCTTGGAAAAAGAAGCGGAAAAATGGCACATTTGACGATGTAAAAGCCGGACGCGTATGCGTCCGGCAAGAGGGGATTGCCAAGGGCGGCCCCCGGGTAGACGACTCTGGATAAACAAAAAGGCCGATCGCTTACGCAATCGGCTTTTTGGTGGGGGATGGTGGATTCGAACCACCGAAGGCATCGCCAGCAGATTTACAGTCTGTCCCCTTTGGCCACTCGGGAAATCCCCCATATACATATGAATTTGGAGCTGGTGGACGGATTCGAACCCCCGACCTGCTGATTACAAATCAGCTGCTCTACCAGCTGAGCTACACCAGCACAACAACCAGCGAAAATTATGCTACCATAAAAACCGGGCTTTGTCAACAAAAAAGTTTTGTAAATCCATATTTTTATAAGGGAAGGGAGAAGGAGAACATGACACTACAGCAGCTATCCTATCAGTATCAGGAGCAGGCCCAGGCCCTGCACCAGCGCATTGATCTCCTGCGGCGGGCGCAAGCCCGGTGCGGCGACCGGGAGAGCGCCGAGCACCTACAGCGCCGCATCAGGGATCTGGAGCCCTTGCACCGACAGACACGCCAGCTGGCGGAGCTCACCGCTCGCTACTATGACAGGGGGTATCGCAAAAATGCATATTACACCCTCTGAGGCCTACGATCCCATCGACATTGCCAGCCTTTGCCTGTGGAAGCAGGCGCAATCCGGGGACAACCAGGATCGCATCCGCCGGCTGCTGTGCAACCTGCCCTTGGCGGTGCAGCAGGAGCTGACTCCCCGGCAGAGGGAGATCCTGCGGATGCGCTTTACCGGCGGCATGAGCGTCACCGCCATCGCCCGGGAGCTGGGGCTGAATAAATCCACCGTTTCCCGGTCCTTAGCCCGGAGCATGGAGCGGCTTTATAGGTCCCTGCGCTACAGCCTATAATCCTTACAGTGGGGGAACCCCTCCCCTGCAGGCTCCGTAAATCTTCTGCTTTTAGCGGCATATGACCGTTTCCCGCTGCATCAAAAAGCCTTACAGAGCTTGCTGCCTGCAGGCAAAAAAATGAAATCATTTTCCCTATTGACATTTGCCCTGGAAATGGGAATAATGAGGAGAAGGACAGACAAAGGAGGAGCATATCATGTTCGGCAAAGCGCTGCATAACCGCTGGGCGCGCCTTGGGATGGGAATTCTGGGTGTGCTGCTGATGGCTATATCCATAAACCTGTTTGTGGTGCCGCACAATTTGTATACCGGCGGCCTGCTGGGCTTCTGCCAGCTGACCCGATCCGTCTTAACCCAAAGCCTGGGCCTGGATCCGGGCTTCGACATATCTGGCGTGTTGTATCTGCTGCTGAATATACCGCTGCTTATTTTGGCGTGGAAAACCATGGGCCGGGGCTTTGTGGTGCGGACAATGGTCTGCACGGTGTGCTGCTCCCTGTTTCTGACCATGATACCGGTGCCATCCCATCCCATTGTGGAGGACACCCTCACCAGCTGCCTCCTGGGGGGCATGGTCAACGGCTTTGCCGGGGGCGTCGTGCTTACCTGCGGGTGCAGCAGCGGCGGATTCGATATCCTGGGCCTGTACATGAGCAAGAAGGGCAAGGGCTTCACCGTGGGCAAGTTCAGCATTTCCTGCAACGCGGTGCTCTATGCCCTCTGCCTGGTGCTTTTTGATGCCGCCACCGCCATTTATTCCACCATTTACACGGTCTTTAACAGCCTGTTTTTGGACCGTACCCACCAGCAGAGCATTACCGTCCAGGTGCTGATCTTTACCAAGGAGAAGCACACGGAGCTGCCTAAGTTTATCATGGAGCGGCTGGAGCGGGGCGTGACCTACTGGCAGGGCTACGGCGGCTATACCGATCAGCCCCTGGAGGTGCTGTGCGTGTGCCTGAGCAAATATGAGATCCAGACCCTGCAGCAGGAGGTGCGCAAGGTAGACCCCAACGCCTTCTTCATCGTGCAGGAGGGTGTACGGGTAGGCGGCAACTTTGAAAAGCACCTGAACTGACAGGCCGCAGGAAAATTTGATAAGACGATACAATGCAATAAAGGCCGCCCTGGGGCGGCCTTTATTATGCTACACTCTTTGGATGAGCGAAATTGAGCTGTGTCTTTGGGTTGCATCTCCGGCTTGTGAAACCGCTGCAGCAGTATCCAGCTTTACCTTTTGCGGAGCAAATGGATTTACCGAGAGGAGAGTAATTGTACGGGCCAGGAAGCCTGTTAGTACTGCACGTAGGCGATCTCGTCTTTTGTAAGGGCCCAGATAGTTCCGTCCATATACTCTACCCTGACAGATACAATTTCAGGGTAATCGATGGGAGCGTCATAATACTTTCCCCAGTATACCGAACTGCCGTTTTGGCCATCGCCGGGCTCTATGGGGCCTGTGTCCCGGCAGTTTTCTACGCAGTCTATTCTCCAGGTGCTGATCGGGTCGCCGACAGCATTATGAAATGTAACCCCAAAGTCAAAGTACTTGATGGTTTTATTTGACATGTTGGTGTAATTGATATGCAATTCATAGCCGTTGGCAGAATCCGGGCCAGAGACCCAGCACTTTGAAATACGGAGCTTGCTTTGGGCCCCCTCTTTTTTAGCGCTTTCATTAGCCGCTTTGATCTTCGCGGCAGCTTCCTGCTGCATGGTTTGGGCAGTAGATGTTTCTGCGGTGTCTGAGAAGTACTGAATGATTTTCTGTGCACAGGAATCAACAGCCTGCCAATCTCCGCTTGCATAAGCTGCCTGCATTTCCTCGGTAAGCTCCTTTTTCCAATTGCTTTCGGCTTCGGCCTTCCAAGTGGAAACACGATTGGCCAATTCGCTGCCGGGGACAAGCCTTTCAATGACGTTATATTTATCAATCACAACCTGCCAGGCTTGAGAAGCATAGGCTTCTTCAGCATCGTTGACCAATGTTTCAGCAAATTCAAGGTCCATCTTTTCGCAGGCGTCGTCGACAATCTTTTGGGCCTTTTTGGCTGCCTTTGTGTCGGGATAGTTATTGATGATCTGCTGAGCATAATTTTTTGCATCTGCCCACTCTGCGTTATTGAAAGAGCGCTTGGCTTCCTGCAGAGCTTTGGCAGCTTCGCTTGCGCAAGCGGTCAGCTGCGTCGCCGCAAGCAAGGCAAACAACAAGCATAAAAATTTCTTCATGGCTTTTCTCCTTATTTTTTAGATGTGAATCCAAAGTCCTCTATGGTCACTCCGGTCCCGGATAGCTTCAGCATATCGGACACATCATTCAAGATTGTAGTGGTAAAGCCCTTTACGTCGTTCGTAACAACGGTTTCATTATAGTAGTCGTCCATATCTTCTGCGGTAAAGAGCTGAACAGTGAATGGGCGATACGTTTCAAAGGTTACACCTGCCTCGTTAGGGTATTTCGTTTTTTCGATCTTCCCCGTGGCATCGACAGAATTACTGAAACTTCGGAATCCAACTTGCAAGGTTATTTTTTCATGCACTTCGAAGTCTGCAAAATCGCCCTCGGGATCGGCCTTTAAACGGTAGGTATGCTCCAAAACTCCGCTATCAAGATCATAGCCAAAAACAAAAGAGCCATCCCCATAGGCAATGAGAGAGGTTTGCCCGCTTTCAAGGCTGCTGTCGCTGACCAAACGGTAACCGCCATCGAATGGTGTGCCGTAGTTCTGCACATATTCGGCCAGCTTTTCAAGCGAAGACTTGTGCGTTAATAAAAGAGTTGCAATAGCCGCAACAAGAACAACAGCTATGCCGACCAGACAAAAAACTCTCTTGCTTAGGTGGATGCGCTTTGCTTCGAGGGACGCTTCCGCGTTGGTAGGCTGGGTCTGCATTTCTGCATCGGGCAGAGCAGAAACAGGCGCATTTCCTCGCTGTGCAGTAGCTGAATTTTTTGTTTCAAGCGCTGAGAGAACCTGCTGTGCGCCGCAATTGCCGCACACGTCAGAGGTGTCGCCGGACTCAAAACTTTGATCAGTGCCGCATACTTTGCATTTGGGGTAATTCATAGTTTTCTCTCCTTTTTCTCGAAATGTGATAAAACAATTATACCATCAAAATTTCATATGTCAATTAAACTATACATGTAATGATAATTTATTGCCACCTATAGTCGGGTAAAATATCCGCGAGGTGATAGCAATGATTTCGGAACGGATACGGCAACTGCGGGAACAGGCGGGGTATTCACAATCGATGCTGGCAAAGAAGTTGGATGTGACGCGCAGCTCGGTAAATGCATGGGAGATGGGCATTTCATCTCCCACGACGCAGTATGTGGTAGCGATGGCAAAGCTGTTTCATGTTTCTTCGGACTATATGCTGGGCATGGAGAGCGCTTTGCAGCTCTCGTTGGACGGATACACCCCGGAGGAAACACGGCTTATTTTTGATTTGATAAAGTATTTTGACCAGCGGCGGTGAATGTTAATGCCAAAAAATAACGCCACCCTGACGGATGCTATGGGCTGATAGCAAAGCGTTAAAGAAATCAAGCTATCGGGGCGTAGCAGGGGCAAAGAAACCTGCCGAGATTAGTCCTTTACGGGCTTTTCTCGGCAGGTTCTCTTTTTTGGGGCAGTATTTAAGAAGGCATAAAGCTCTGTGAGTAACGGAAGAAACCGGCGTTTGCGGAAAAGTCACAATTTACGGAGACAAAGCTTCAAATAGCGCTTGCTATTTTATGCTTGGCATGATATTATTGGTATACATACTAAAACGCTTGAGGGGAGGTGATAAATTTGCGGAGAGACAGCAGTGACACAAAGCGGAAAATACTGACCGTATGTGTCCGCCTCTTTTTGGAGCAGGGGTATAAAAACACCTCTGTCAGCCAGATCGTGGACGAAGCAGGCGTGGCAAGGGGAAGCTATTTGAATCTGTTTCCCACCAAGGACAGGATTTTGCTGGAATTGACCGAAACAATGTTCGGCGGACAGTTCGGCGTGGCCAGAAGCATTGCAGACAGTAAGCTGCCGCCGGTTTACGCCTATGCGGTGGAAACGGCGATCCAACTGACACTGACCGAGCTGAACGAGAACCTGCGGGAAATCTACATTGAAGCCTACTCCCTGCCTGAAACATCGGAGTATATCTACCTGCATACCACGGCAGAGCTGAAGCAGATCTTCGGCGGGAATTTCCCGGATTACAGCGACAGCGATTTTTACGAGATGGAAATCGGTACGGCGGGGCTGATGCGCAGCTATATGGCGCGGAAATGCGACATCCATTTCCCGCTGGAGCGCAAGCTCAGCCGCTTCCTGACGGCATCCATGCGGGTGTATCTGGTACCGGAGGAGGAACAGGCCGGGGTGCTGGCCTTTATCCAATCACTGGATATCAGGACAATCGCCACAAAAGTTATGTATAAGCTATTCGCCATGCTGGAAATGAAATACGATTTTAAGCTATCGAGGGACGGAGAAACGGAGGAAACAACATGAGGAAACGAATATTCAGTATCCTGCTCGCCCTGTGCATGGTGCTCTGCCTTGTGCTGACTGCGGCGTTTGCTGAGGGCAAGACGGAAGAAACCCCTGTATGCACCTGCGCAACAGCCTGTACGGCAGAAGCGGTGAACGCAGATTGTCCCATCTGCGGCGTAGAGGGTGCATTGGCAGAAAACTGCGGGAAATATGCCGCAGAAGAAAGCGGACAGACAGGTGCGTCCGACGATGCCCCGGTCATTACTGCAGCAGATGTGCAGGCACTGATCTACACACTGCCGGAAGCAGAAACAATCGGCGCGGATAACGCGGCGGACGTAGAAGTGCAGTTAGAAGCCATTGACAAGGCGAAGGTACAGCTTTCTGATGAAGATTTCGCGGTACTCGATTTTACCCGCTATGATGCCGCGGCTGCCGCACTTATGGCGCTAAGCGGCGAGCCGGGTGCTGCTTTCACGCCCCAGACTGCGAATGACCACTCCCATTGCTGCTGCGGCGGCAGCGTCACAGCGGGCGACCACACCAGCCATTCCGACGTGACCTATCAGCCGTGGAACGGCACGAGCAGCATTACATATACCAACAATACCGCCTATGTCTATCTGACAGGCAATGCCACCCTCAGCGGCCATCTGACGGTGGATGGCAAAACACTATATCTGTGCCTGAGCGGCAAGACCCTTACCAGCAACGGCACAGCCAAGATTCAGGTCAAAAACGGCGGCCGGCTTGTCCTCTGTGATTGTCGGGGCGGCGGCACCTTCAAGGGCGCGACGCAGAGTGTCTGGGGCGGTGCCTGCATTTACCTTTATACCAGCACGCTGGATATGTTCGGCGGCAAGCTCACCGGCGGCAAAGTTACCGGTAGTGGCGGCGGCGGAGCCATCGCTCTGGATGACCAGCAGTGCATATTCAATATGTACGGTGGCGAGATCTCCGGCAACAACGGCAAGAACTACGGCGGTGCCATTTTCCGGAAATTCAATGCAAACATGCCGAACACCACCGGCGGCGCTTTCAATATGTACGGCGGCACAATCAAGAATAACACCGCCAAGAACGGCGGCGCGTTCTTCTCCACCACCGGCGGCACCATCAATATGACCGGCGGCACCATCTCCGGCAATAAAGCGACCCAAAGCAGCAACAATGCCGGCGGCGGCGCCATCTATATGCGCGGCAATGGTACGATCAACATTTCCGGCAGCGCGGAGATCACCGGCAATTCCTCCAGCCTGGACGGCGGCGCCATTCTGATGGGCTGGGGCACCATCAACATTTCCGATAGCGCAAAGATCAACAACAATACCGCCAACCGCTGGGGCGGCGCCATCTATCTGAATCAGGAGCCGTCATGGCTGATTATGCAAGGCGGCGAGATCTCCGGCAATACGGCCACCGGCAACGGCGGCGGCGTGTATATTTACCGCACCGGCTCGGTCTGTCAACTCTATAGCGGTAAGATCGAGAATAACAAAGCCAGCGGCAATGGCGGCGGCATTTATATCAACCCCAGCAACAGCGGCCAGCTGAGGGTCGGAAACAAGCCCCTCGTGCAGAACAACACGGTTTCCGGCAAGGCCAACAATGTGTATCTGCCCTCCGGCAAGACGCTGACCATCGAGATCGGCATGTCCAAAGGTGCGTCCATCGGCGTCACCACCGCGAATACCAGCTACCCCGTGGCATTTTCTAATAATTACAAAAAAGACTACACGAATTACTTCTTCGCGGACGACGTCAATGCCCATGTGGAGTATAAGGATGACCAGAAGCTGTACCTTGTTTCCGGCGCGGTTGCGCGGCCCCTCACTGTGACATTTGACCCCAACGGCGGTATGCTGGCCGAAGCGGACAAAACCAAATCGTTGATGACCGGCGAACCCTACGGCACACTGCCGGTTCCCAGCTATGCGGGATACGATTTCGCCGGCTGGTACACGGAACAGAACGGCGGCACCGAGATTAAGGAAAACACCACCGTGACAGTGTTCGGCACGCAGACCCTCTACGCCCACTGGACGCCGATCCATGTGCACGCCTACACACAGCAGGTTCAAAAGCCCGAAGCGCTGAAAACTCCTGCGGACTGCACCAATAACGCGGTGTATTATCTATCCTGTGCGTGCGGAGAAGTAAGCACCAACGACGCCGATACGTTTACCGCAGCGAATACCGCGCTGAACCACGATTGGGGCGAGTGGACATCTAATGAAGACGGCACCCATACCCGCACCTGCACCGTTGACGGATGCTCTGCAGGCACGCAAACGGAGAATTGCATCGATGCAGACAAGGACCACAAATGTGATATCTGCGATTATATAATCAGCGAGTGCGCAGATGATAACAAAGACCACAAGTGTGATTATTGCGGCAAGAAGCTGACCGACCACGTCGGCGGGAAAGCGACCTGCAAGGACAAGGCAAAGTGCGAGGTCTGCGGTGCGGAATACGGTGAGCTTGATCCGAAGAACCACACCGGCTTAAAGCACTTCCCGGCAAAGGCGGCGACCAAGACCACCGAGGGCAATATCGAGTATTGGTACTGCGAAGGCTGCGGCAAGTATTTCAGCGACAGAGACGGTACAAAGGAAATCAAAAAAGCCGACACCGTAACGGCGAAGCTGAAGGACGATCCCAAATCTCCCCAGACCGGCGACACAAGCGGCTCTGCTTTGTGGATTGCCCTGCTGCTTGTCAGCGGCGGTGCAGCCATTGGCACAACGGTTGTAGGGAAAAAGAAAAAGTATAACAGATAATGGAATAGCGTTCCCTTGCTCCATCTTCCGAGCAGCACAAAAGCGTCGTAGAAATACGACGCTTTTGTGCTGCCTGCATGACGGTGAGCACATCGCCGGCGGCCCGGTAAATGCAAAAAAACACCACCCTATTGGGCAACACTGTTAAGATAAGAAAATCTGACAGCAAAAAAAGCTCCCCTGTCTACTTTATCAAAAGTAGACAGGGGAGCTTTTAGCTTGACTTACCAATGTCGTCTGCATCGGTATCCTTTGCATTTTCCGCCATAATTGAGCAGTGATTTTGCAAAGCCGTAAAGAATTGCTGCTATAAATGCCAAAATATTACACATGATAATTTACCAGCTTTCTATAGTTTTCTGTCAGTCTAATACTACCCCTGCCGTTTTCTGCAATATCAGCCCACACAAGGATAGCATCTAAAACAGATTGCGGGTCAAGGACTGTCTCGCCTTTTACTTTATTAAAATACTTTAGTGCTATCGCTCCTGCTACAGTATGCTCGTTGCAATTTTCAGACCCAACTTTGTACTTGCGAGGTTGGCCTTTAGGCGCTTCGCCGCCTTCACTTTTCAGCAGGTCTACCATAATGTCAAATACCCTAAATTCGTAAAAATATATGGGGCTAAGTGCATCGCAGTTAAAACCTGTACCACTTTCGCTTAAGTGGATTTCATAGGGAATGTTCTTGTAAGAATAAACAATGGCTTTTCCACCTGCCTCAATTAATTTATTCCGTATAAGCGTTGATGCGTCAGTTCCAGAAGTTGCATGAAAGCTACCCATGTTCAATACCTCCACATTTTCGTTTGCCAGTCCTAATGCTGTTATCACACGTTCTAACTGTTTCTTCGCCGTTGGATAAGAGATACCGAGTGCTTCTTGAACTGCTTTCAAATTGCCGCGCGATTTAAGAAAGCACATAAGAAAATCAGTATTGGCTGTGTCCAAGTAGTCAAAAGGACTTAACTCAAATATATTTGATATTTCCAAACCACAATCCGGACAGGACAGAACTTTTGCAACGAGTTCCTGTTTGCAGGTAGGACACCGTGTTAATAACCTCACGAACTCACCGCCTTTCATACAAAGGATACTATAAGAAAAGAACAATGTCAATATAAGAATAAAAATTTTTAATTCGTGTTATGAGGGCGAGATAATTGTTGCATCACGTTAATTAATCAGAGAACTCTCTGTAAAATAGTAATAAGCAATTCTTTCCCTTAACAAATATGATTCTATTTGTTTTTCAAAAAAGGCACGGGGACGCTTTTTTACATTCTCTGATTTTTTGATACAGTAAATAATCTTGTTGAGATTTGTGTTTAGACTTTCCACTGTTGCAGCTTTTCAAAATATGCGTCAATTTTTTTGACAGTATAATGACTTGTTGGAAAACGAGACCGACATAACAGCCTAAAGCAAAGATACATTACTGTTTCAGCGGTTTTATGGTGCTGTTAAGTAGGCGGCACATTTATTTTTTTGAAAATGCCGCTTTTCAGCTCGCAAAACGGTCTTTTACAAAAAAATATGGCACGGGGCTGGCATTTCAAAATACCAGCCCCGTGCCTTTTTCTGTCTATGATGCTACGCCGATGTTCGATAGGTGAACGCAACAAAGGTCTTTGGTTTAATTGTTCCGCGCTCCGCTTTTCGCCCTTTCTTGTTGGAGTAGGTGTATTTGGCAACATCCTGCAAGAGCTTTTCGCCGCTTGCGTTGGGCGTTCGGTAAAAATCGCGGCACAGGTCGGTTGCGTCCTTGAAAGAGATTTTTACCTCATTCTGCGTTCCGCTGCTTTTCCCGATTGCCACGGCACGGCAAATCAAAGAGGTAAAGTTGAAAAATGTCAGTTTCGCGTATAACTCCTGAAGCGCACAATCGTCAGAACGCCCGTGCAAAAATTTCAGTCCCGTTTTATTTTTCAGAGCGTCAAAGCCCTGCTCGATACGCCAGCGCAGACTGTAAATCTTCTCCATTTCCTCAACAGGAAATTCATCACACGGAAGATTTGTCAACAGTGTTTCGTAGTGGCCGCTGCTGCCGATTTCAAACCGCACAACGCGGCAGTTGATTGTGTGCGGCGCGGGGAAGTCAAAGCGCGTTACCCGCGTTTTTTCCGATAGCGTTTTCCCTTTTCGGCTGCCTGTGTTCAAATACACCCAGCCGTTTTCCTTGTCGATGTTCCGCTGAGAGGTTGTGACCGTCACGGAAAACGGCTCGTCCAGCGTTTCCGGCGGTAGGCGCTGAATATCTCGCAAAGCCGCTTTGCCTTGTTTTACGCGCAGGACAAAGAAAAGGTTTGGAATGTTGCAGCAGTGGGCTATGGTGTTATAGCTTTCATAACCCCTGTCCATGACTAAGATGGTTGGCTCTGTAAATTTGCGCCGATAAATCAACGCCAGCAGCTGCCCCTGTTCGTCCCGCCCCATAGCGCAATCTACGAAAACGGAATTGTTGATGTCGTGAATAACATTCGCGTGCAGAGCATTGTATCCACGCGGGTTAGTGGGCGTTATGATAAAACTGCTGGAGTTCGGATTACGGAAAATCGGCAGTTCCGTTCCGTCTACCGCCCACAGGTGGTACTTGCCATGAAACCGCTGCCGCGTCAAGCTGTCGCAGCGACGATTGAAGTTTTGCCACACTTCATAAAAGGCGCGTGGAGAAATGCCCTTGCGCCGTTGAGATAACGCGCTCGGTGTCACATCAGCATTAAATAGACGCAACTCTTTATTTAGCGAGCCGCCGCTGAAACCAATGAGAAGCGAGATAATGTCAAAGGTCGTCAGCTTGCGGTTACGAGTGTAGGTGCGTAAGTCTCCGACATAGCCGCCGCGAGCGGCGGCTATGTCAGCGATGGAGGCGTGGAGGTGCTGTTTGACTGTGTCAGGGATGGTCATGCGAGCCTCCCGCCCGCGCCCGGCAGCAGCTTCTCCGCTGCTAAATTAAGTGCGGAATAAAGGGCTACCACTGCATCGATGGTCGATGTGACTGTGTCGCAGACCTCCACCTCTTCGCAAACGCCGTCACAAACTGCCACAACTTTAATGTGGCACTTCGTTTCACCGTTGGCTGACGCTTCATCGAAGTCATCCGGCAACAAGAGCCCAGCAAAAAGTGCGGCCGACATCGTAGGTGATGGAAATGTATTGCACTCAGCGTCATCGAAACTGAGATCTTTAGAAACATTGGTTGCGTCCCCAGTTTGATTCAAAAGCATAATATTATAGGACAAATGTACGGATTTCATAAAAATTCCTCCAGATATATTAGTGAAAATATAAAAAAATAAAACGATAGCTAATTGCACCAAAAATATTGGCGCTGTTAACTCCGTTTCCTTAAAAATCCTGTTCATTTTATTATCCCATGTCTTTGTGACATTTTAATGCCCTGAAAAGCGGGTGACCTACCTCCTTCTATTTTACGATAGCACAGGGAGCGACATATGTCAAGAACTAATTTACATCACTAAATATGAAAATAAGTTCTAATAACTCAAGTTAAATAAATGTGTAAAGGGAGAAAACCGAAGTTTTCTCCCTTTACTTTTCTTATCTTAACAGTGTTGCCCTATTGGGATGGTGTTTCTTTATGATTGTCCACTACTTTTGTTGTCTGCATCCCCGCATACCGCAAAAGCAAAAAACGTAACGAGGCTCGACTCGCTACCGGCATCCCACGAATGGCGGAGCCATTCGCAGGAGCCCAGCCGGGCCGCCACACGCACACGGGCACCAAAACATGCCACCGGCATGTTTTTCTCGCTGCGCTCGTGCCCTTTCGAGCCTCTGCCCGACTTGACCAAAAAGAAACACCATCCTGACGGATGGTGTTTCTTTTTGGAGCGGGCGACGAGGCTCGAACTCGCTACCTCGACCTTGGCAAGGTCGCGCTCTACCAGATGAGCTACGCCCGCAGAACAATGGTTATTATAGTGCATAATATGGCCATTGTCAAGGATTATTTTCACTCTTTCAGAATTATTTCCATAATCCCCCAGGCGTTCGTGTCCGGATAGAACTGCACCTGCCAGGACTGGTTACCGTGCCCCAGCTCCTGCTGGAGCGCCGCCACGGAATCCAGCACCGATTGGCGGCTGCCGTCAAAGCTGCCCACCTGCACCGCCAGCTCCTTCCCGCCGTTTTCCACTGCTGCCTGCAGCAGGTCCCGCAGGGCCGCGGCATTGGTGGCGTGGACAATGGATTTAATCTGCTGGGCCGTGCGCCGATATCCGGCGGTGAACCGCAGCTGCGTATAGCCCCGTCCCCCCTCGTCCACGGTGTAGGTGAGATACTCCAGGGCGTAGGCTCCCAGAGGGGTCTCCTGCAGCACCTCATCACAGGCCACCTGGGCCAGTTGAGAAGCGTCCGCTCCGTCCTCGCTGTCATACAGCCAAACGGTGCCGCTCTCGTCATGGGCGCTCACCAGCAGCAGTAGGTCGTTCACCAGGTCCTGGCGGCCTTCTGCCCGGAGCACATCCCGCCGGTCGCCCTCGTAATAGGTGGCGCTGTGGGGTTCTGTGCGGGTATATTCCCGCCGCAGCAGCCCACACCCGGATAAAAGCAGCGCCCCGCACAGAAGCAGGGGGAGAATTCTTTTTTTCATGGGACGCTCCTTTCTTCTCAATTTTAAGAGGAACCAACGAATTATACTTGTAAAAAGCCTCACAAAGCTTGCTGCCCGCAGGCGGCAAAGCTCAATCTGCAAGTATGGAATTTGCGCACAGCAGACTGCAATCCTTTTGACAGAAAAATCGAAGATTTTTCGCCAGTTATTTTACAGCAGCGACATCTGCTCCCGGCCCTGGTCCTCCTCCCGTAGGAGAGCCCCGGCGGCGGGGATGCTGCGCACCCGGTAGCGGGCAAGGTTCGTGATGCCGCTCTCCTCCAGGGTACACACCCGGTCCAGATGATACCGGGGCTTCATGTTCATCACCGCCACGCCCTGGGTGGCGCGGGTGGTCTTGGGCGCAAGCAGGGCCGTGTGCAGCAGCAGGGCTCTCGGCTCTGTACTGATGAGGGCCAGCTCCCTGTCCTCCGTCAGGGGTACCAGGGCCGCCAGGGGGCTCTTGTCGGAGTAGGCCCCGGTGAGCTTGCGGCGGTTGGAGGTGGTGGCGTAGGCCGAGAGGGAGACCCTTGCGCACTTGCCGTTTTCAAAGAAGAACAGCACATGCCCGCTGTAATCCCTGGGCAGCACCAGGTCGATGACCTTCTCCTCCTCGTCCATCCCCAGCTTGGTGGGCAGATAGTCCCCCAGCAGCGACGCCTTGCCGTCGGCAAAGTCGGCGGCCCGGACCTTATACACCTGCTGGCGGTCGGTGAAGAACATCAGCTCGGTGTTGTTGGTGGCCTCCACCTGGCGGAAAAGCTCGTCGCCCTCCTTGAACTTCTGCTCGCCGCTCATGCGCAGAGATTGGGCGGTGATCTTCTTAAAATATCCCTCCCGGGACAAAAACAGCGTCACGGGATAGTCCGGGGTCTCCTCCGGCTCCTCCTCATACTCCGCCTCATGGCTGAAGATAATTTCCGTTTTCCGGGGCTGGGCGTACTTTTTCCGCATCTCCTCCAGCTCGCCCACGATGATCTTGCGGATGCGGGCGGGCTTTTGCAGGGTATCCTCCAGGTCCTCGATTTCTTCCTCCAGGGCGGCGGTCTCTTGGACCCGCTTGAGGATGTACTCCTTATTGATGTTGCGCAGCTTGATCTCCGCTACATACTCCGCCTGAACCTGGTCGATGCCGAAGCCGATCATCAAGTTGGGCACTACCTCCGCCTCCTCCTCGGTTTGGCGGATGATCTCAATGGCCTTGTCAATGTCCAGCAAAATGCGCTTGAGGCCCTGCAAAAGGTGCAGCTTCTCCTGCTTTTTGTGCAGCACGAAGTAAACCCGCCTCCGCACACACTCCGTGCGCCAGGCCAGCCACTCCTCCAGCAGCGCCTTCACCCCCAGCACCCGGGGCATTCCGGCGATGAGGATGTTAAAGTTGCAGCTCACCGTGTCCTGCAGGGGGGTCAGGCGGAAGAGCTTCTGCATGAGCTTGTCCGGGTCTACGCCCCGCTTTAAGTCAATGGCCAGCTTCAGGCCCGAGAGGTCCGTCTCGTCCCGCATGTCGCTGATCTCCTTGATCTTCCCGGCCTTCATCAGCTCGGACACCTTGTCCAAAATGGCCTCCAGGGAGGTGGAATAGGGGATCTCGAAAATTTCGATAATATTTTCGCTCTTGATATAACGGTACTTGGCCCGGACCTTCACACCGCCCCGGCCGGTCTCATAAATGCGCCCCAGCTCCTCCGGGTCACAGAGAATCTGCCCGCCGGTGGAAAAATCCGGGGCCAGCAGGGTGGTGGCGATGTCGTGGTCGGGATTTTTCAGCAGCTGGATGGTGGTGTCGCAGACCTCCCCCAGGTTAAACCCGCAGATTTGCGACGCCATGCCCACGGCGATGCCCTGGTTGGCCGACACCAGCACATTGGGATAGGTGGTGGGCAGCAGGGTCGGCTCCTTGGTGGTGTTGTCGTAGTTATCCACAAAGTCCACGGCGTCGCAGTCCAGATCCCGGAAAAGTTCCGCGCAGATGGGGGCCAGCTTTGCCTCGGTGTAGCGGCTGGCGGCGTAGGCCATGTCACGGGAGTAGACCTTGCCGAAATTGCCCTTGCTGTCCACAAAGGGGTGGAGCAATGACTCGTTGCCCTTGGCCAGGCGCACCATGGTCTCGTAAATGGCCTGGTCGCCGTGGGGATTCAGGCGCATGGTCTGGCCCACGATGTTGGCGGACTTGGTGCGGTTCCCCGTGAGCAGGCCCATCTTATACATGGTGTACAGGAGCTTGCGGTGGGAGGGCTTGAAGCCGTCGATCTCCGGGATGGCCCGGGAGACGATGACGCTCATGGCGTAGGGCATGA
>OHOA01000501.1_pt1 | contig 17205 bp, 13 predicted proteins | sample 1569681 | NCBI WGS metagenome assembly OHOA01 (sample SAMEA3879609, study PRJEB24766) | human gut metagenome | biome: human-associated habitat; feature: feces | place: USA | collected 1985/1987 | reverse complement strand
GAATATGTTTGGACTTGAGCCAAGCGATGGTCTCCTCGGAGGTGGCCACGGCGACCTGCCGGGAGAACACGGCACCGATACTGGCCCTGATGAGGTTCGGGTTGTAGAGGTCGGTGAGTGGGTCACAGATGATAACTGCATCCGCGCCTGCGGCGTCGGCACTCCTCAGCACGGCCCCGAGGTTGCCGGGTTTTTCGACACTCTCAAGGACAATCACCAGCGGATTCTTGCTGAGTGTCAGACTTTCCAGAGTCCTGTCACGGAACTCCACCTCGGCGATGACACCCTCCGTGCCGCCTCTGTAGGCGATCTTGCCGTAGAGCTCGTACGGAACCTGCACGACACCGACTTTCGGATTCCTGATTTCGGCCTTGCCAAGAAGGTCGTTCAGTTCCTCCTCGGTCAGAATCTCCCCACAGATGAACAGCGTTCTTGGTACGAATCCGGCGTCAAGGCAGTGACCTAGTTCCCTGCGGCCCTCGACCACGAAAAGCCTTTCCGAGCGTCTCAGCTTGGATTTCTCCTGAAGAGCCAGCAGTTCCTTGATCTTCGGATTCTGCGCCGATGTGATGTTCTCGATTCTCATTTTCTTTAACTTTTGCTTTACGAATGCCGGAAATGATTCGGTGTATGAATCATCTGGATATTCATAGAATGCTTCTGAAAACAATAAAGGGTGACTCGGACATCGAGGTCACAGCCACCCTTCTGATTTTCCAAACCTGATTATTCCTCAGTTTCTGCGTACTTGTCGTTCTTCGCGATCTTCTCCGGACGCATTTGAGGGAAGAAGAGCACGTCCTGGATGGTCGTCTGGCCGGTCATGAACATTGTCAGACGGTCGATGCCCATTCCGAGGCCGGAGGTAGGCGGCATGCCATATTCAAGGGCACGGACGAAGTCGTAGTCGATGAACATCGCCTCGTCGTCACCGTGGCTCTTGAGGGCGGCCTGCTCCTCGAATCTCTCCAGCTGGTCGATCGGGTCGTTGAGCTCTGAATATGCGTTCGCCAGCTCCTTGCCGCAGACGAACAGTTCGAACCTCTCGGTGAGGGTCGGATCCTCACGATGCCTCTTTGTCAGCGGAGACATCTCGACAGGGTAGTCGATGATGAATGTAGGCTCGATGAGATGCTCCTCGCAATATTCTCCGAATATGGCGTCGATCAGCTTGCCGACACCCATCGAAGGCTCGGTCTCGACGTTCAGTTTCTTGCATGTCTCGCGCAGCTCATCGACTCCCATGCCCTTGACATCCACACCGGCATATTCCTTAATAGCCTCAAGAATAGGGAGTCTGCGGTAGCCGGCCTTGAAGTCGATCTCCTTGTCGCCGATCTTCACGACTGTGGTGCCGTGCAGCTTGAGGGCGATCTTTTCGAGCATCTTCTCCACGAAGTCCATCATCCAGATGTAATCCTTGTAGGCCACGTAGATCTCCATACAGGTGAACTCAGGGTTGTGGGTCTTGTCCATACCCTCGTTGCGGAAGTCCTTGGCGAACTCATAGACACCGTTGTAGCCGCCTACGATGAGCCTCTTGAGGTAAAGCTCGTTGGCTATTCTCATGTAGAGGTCGATGTCCAGGGCGTTGTGGTGGGTTATGAACGGACGGGCCGTGGCGCCTCCCGGAATGGCCTGAAGGATCGGGGTCTCGACCTCAAGGCAGCCGGCCGCGTTGAAATACTCCCTCATCGTGGCGATGATCTGCGCCCTCTTGACGAACACGTCCCTTACCTGAGGGTTGACGATGAGGTCAACGTACCTCTGGCGGTAGCGGAGCTCCGGATCGGTGAAGGCGTCATAGACAACGCCGTCCACCTCCTTCACGATAGGGAGAACCTTCAGGGACTTGCTCAGGACGGTGAGTTCCTTGGCATGGACGCTGAGCTGGCCGGTCTGGGTGATGAAGGCGAATCCCTTGATGCCGATGATGTCACCGATGTCAAGGAGTTTCTTCCAGACAGTGTTGTACATTGTCTTGTCCTCGCCAGGGCAGATCTCGTCCCTCTTGACGTAGATCTGGATCCTTCCGGTCGCGTCCTGAATCTCGCCGAAGGAGGCCGCGCCCATGATTCTGCGGGACATCAGGCGGCCCGCTATGCAGACCTCCTGGAAGTTGCCTTTCTCCGGATCGAATCCCGTCTCGATCTCCTTGGCGGTCGCGTTGACCGGATAGAGTGGAGCCGGATAAGGATTGATGCCCAATTCCCTTAACTTTGCGAGAGACTCGCGTCTGATTCTCTCCTGTTCGCTGAGTTCGATGTTTGCCATATTTGTTATGTTTTTATATTCAAATCCTGTCGCCGCTTTCGGAATATCCCCGCTCTCCGCTCAAGGAGAAACCTGATTCTTCCGAAGGTCCGCATTGTCGTATCCTTTCTCCGTAAAGGTTAATATGATACGCTCTGAAGGTACAAAAATACTACTTTTAATTCACATTCTGAAATTAAATCCTTACCTTTGTCTATTATGGGAAAAGAGCGCAAATGGATTTTGAAGGAGCCGGCTGATCCGGAGAAGGTGGGAAGGCTTTCCGCCGAACTGGGCATAGACCGGGTCCTTGCCGACCTTCTTGTCAAAAGAGGGGTCGAGACCTTCGAGCAGGCGCGCTCATTCTTCCGTCCGAGCCTTGACAACCTTCATGACCCGTTCCTGATGAAGGACATGGATGTGGCCGTGGACAGGCTTCGGAAGGCGATCACCACGGAGGAGAAGATATTGGTCTACGGTGACTACGATGTGGACGGCACGACCGCCGTGTCGTTGGTATATTCATTCCTCAGAAGGTACTCCTCGAAGGTTGATTTCTACATTCCGGACCGCTACGATGAGGGCTACGGGGTGTCCTACAAGGGCATCGACTGGGCCGGGGACAACGGTTTCGGCCTTATCATCACCCTGGATTGCGGCATCAAGGCCAATGAGAAGGTTGAATATGCCGCCGCGAAGGGCATAGATGTGATCATCTGCGATCATCATCTTCCGGAGAACACGCTTCCGGCGGCTGTGGCCGTGCTTGACCCCAAACGCGAGGATGACACCTATCCTTTTGACGACCTGAGCGGCTGCGGTGTCGGCTTCAAGCTCGTGCAGGCATATTCACAGAAATTCGGCATTCCGTTCGAGACTTTGATTCCGCTGCTGGATCTTCTGGTGGTCAGCATCGCGGCGGATCTTGTGTCGATGGTGGGTGAGAACAGGGTGCTGGCTCATTTCGGTCTCAAACAGCTTAACGAGAATCCCCGCAAGGGGCTTCACGCAATGGCCGTGCTTTCGAAACTTGAGCTCGGGCACCTTACGATCGATGACATCGTGTTCAAGATCGGTCCGAGGATCAACGCCGCCGGCAGGATGGAGACAGGCCGTCTGGCCGTGGAGCTTCTGACCGCTTCCGACGACCATGCCGCCACGATCATCGGCGAGCAGATCAACGACAACAACAACGACCGCAAGAGCATCGACCGGGAGATCACACAGGAGGCTCTTGAAATGGTGCAGAATGGTTCGGCCCTTTCAACGGGGGCTGCGACAATCGTCTACAATCCGATCTGGAACAAGGGCGTTGTCGGGATTGTGGCCTCGCGTCTCGTGGAGGCCTTCTACAAGCCTACAATAGTGCTGACCAAGTCCAACGGGTTCATCACCGGTTCCGCCAGAAGTGTGGCCGGCTTCGACCTCTACGAGGCCATCGAGAGCTGCGCCGACTTGCTTGAGAACTTCGGCGGCCACGTCTACGCGGCGGGTCTGACGTTGAAGGAGAACAACTTGGAGGAGTTCGTCAGCAGAATAGACAAGTTCATCTCCGGGAAGATCACCGATGAGATGCTGACTCCGGTGACCGATATCGACGCCAAGCTGGAGTTCAGCCAGATCACTCCGAAATTCTTCCGTCTCCTGAAGCAGTTCCAGCCTTTCGGTCCCGGCAACACCAATCCTGTCTTCCTGACTGAAAACGTCTCCGACGGTGGCAACGGCCGCAAGGTGGGCGCCGGCGGTGTCCACATGAAACTGGATCTGATCGACGAGAAGCAGCCGTTCCACCAGATCCCCGCCATAGCCTTCAACATGGCCGAGTTCTACGACTACATCAAGGCCGGCAACCCTTTCGACATCTGCTACTCCATAGTAGAGAACTACTATCGCGGCAACACCACCCTCCAGCTCCGCCTGAAAGACATCAAGGAGCGCGACGAGTTCATTTAGGAATATTCTCCTTCGGCTTCCCGCTTCTGATTACTGTTCAGGAAAACGTTGCTTTCCCGTGGTTTCGCTGACAGAATTGCATCGTCCCACCGCTTCCGGGTGCGTTTAAGGGTGGCCTGGTTGCAATTCTCCGGTTATTGGTTGGCTGCTATGCTACGGAAAACCGGCTTATGATACGGAACATGGGCTTAGACCTACTTAAGATCAAGATCAGTACTTGAATCTGTACTTAGATTAGTACTTAGATTAGTACTTAGAACAATGCTTGGAACAGAGCTTAGATCTGTGCGGCGATCTGCGCGGCGATCTGTGCGGCGATTTGTGCGGCGGTGTGGCCGTTGATGTCGATTATGTGGTGGGCGGTGGCGATGTACTGCGGTGAGCGGGTCTGCATCAGGGATTCTATGCGGCGGCGGAGGGCTTCTCGTTCGCTTGATACTTCAGTTGAGGGTGCTTCGACTGGTTGTGTGGGATTCAGCATCGGGCGGCCTTCGGAGTGGCCTTCAAGGTTGGCAAGGAGGGTGCCTGTGGTGGCGCGGAGATAGAAACAGTCGGTATGCTGACGGATCAGACGGCGGCATTCCTCGGTCGTCACGGTGCCGCCGCCGAGGGAAAGGATGGCGCGGGGGCGGTCGGGGTCACGGAATATCTCCTCAAGGGCCTCACGCTCCATCCGGCGGAAGGCCGCTTCACCATATTCATTGAATATTTCGGTAATATTCTTGCCTTGCTTTTCCTCAATGTAGGAGTCCAGGTCTATCAGACGGTATTCCGGGAGCAGCGTCGCGAGGATCTTTCCGACGCTGCTCTTGCCGCAACCCATGAATCCTATAAGGGAGATGTCTTTCATATTGCCTTGATTGACAGCTGTTTCCTGATGGGTTCCTGACCCGGTGAAAAACTCTTGTTTTATGAATATGTCAGCGCCTAGAACAGCGTCGGCTCGTCGATGTCGGTGATGTCCGGGATGTCGCCTGAACCGAGCAGGGTGGCGGCGCTGGTCTGGGCGTCATCGCCGCCGGTGGTCTCTTTCACATCAGGAATGTCCTGAACCTCAGGGGTGTCGGAGTCTTGATCCATTGGCTCGATGATGTCCAGCGGCTCGTCATCGATGTCGTCCTCCGGCTTGTGGAGAGGCTCGATGAACCTTACCTCCTTTAGGTCGTACTGATGACATTTCTTGCCCTTGGCGGAGTAACCTTTCTTGGCGATGTACTCCTCGGCGTCGATGTTCTCCGGATCGCGGTGCTCGTGCTTGCCGCCGAAGATCACCTGGAACCGAGGATGCTTGTCCTCGGACAGGGCCACGAGGTAGGACTTTGAACCCGGAGCGATGAACGACAGCGGAGTGTTGTCGCTGAGGATGAAACTGAACCTCTTGACGTAGAAGGCTTTGGCGGCTCCGTCGTAGTAGAGGGCGGTGTAGGTCTTGTTCGGGTCGAACTTCTCTATGCTGATGACATCGCCCTGATAGCGGTTCGAGACATCGAACGAAGTCGTGTAGAATGTGCCGTCCTTGAAGATGGCCAGAACCTTGTCCTCCGGGCCGAACTCACCGAGGTACTGTCCTCGCTGCTCGTCGTTAAGCTTCTGGATGTCAGCGTCGTACCAGATGTCCTTTCCGCCGATCGTGGAGATGCCCTTGGACTTAAGCTGGATCCGCGCGATAGGGTTCTTGGACACCAGGTTGCCCCTGGAGGCCTTGCCCTTGATCGCAAGGGTGGAGAAATCATATTCCATCTGCGTTTTTTTCAGCTTCGGACGCGGACGCAGGTATATTCGTACAGATTCAGCCTCGCCGTTGTGGTTGACGCTGAACCAGAGGATCTTGGATCCTTCCTCGCCGGTTGTGATGTCGTAGTCCTTGTCCCTCGTGACGCTGGTGATCGCGAACCTTTTGGCGTAGGAGACGCTGCTCTTGCCCTCGCGGTAGATGACGTTGTAGATGGTTCTGCCATCGCCTCTGTTGAACACTCCGACGTAGAGCAAGTCCTTCCAGAAGAATGCCTTGTCCGTGACCTTGGTGATGCGGTACTTGCCGTCCTTGCCGATCACGATGACCTCCGAGAGGTCGGAGCAGTCGCAGACATAGACACCGTTGTCGTCCTTCTTCATGTTGATGCCCACGAAACCCTCCTCGTAGTTGGCGTAGAGCTTGGCGTTGTTGCTGACCACCTTGGTGACGGCGATGCTCTCGAAGGCGGTGATCTCGGTCTGGCGGACGAAAGGCTTGCCGTATTTGGCCCCCAGCATCCGGAACCAGTCGATAGTGTACCGGGTGATGTTCTCGATGTTGTCCTTGACGGTCTGCATCTCCGCCTCGATGGCGGCGATCTTCTCGTCGATGGCCTTGGTGTCGAACTTGGAGATCTTGCGGACAGGCTTCTCGACAAGTTTCTCGATGTCCTCCATCAGGATCTCGCGGCGGAGAATGTCCTGATAGGTCTTCATCTCGGCGAACACATCCTCCAGCTGTCGCTCCCAGCTGCTCTGGTTCTGCTCCAGTATCTTGTAGACCTTGTTCTCGAAGAATATCCTTTCGAGGGAGGTGTAGTGCCACTGGTCCTCAAGCTCCGCGAGCCTGATCTCCAGCTGCCACTTGAGAAGATCTCTCGTGTGGTTCGTGTCGTAGATCAGGATGTCCTTGACCGAGAGGAACTGAGGCTTGTTGTCCACGATGACGCAGGCGTTCGGGGCGATGTTGCACTCGCAGTCCGTGAACGCGTAGAGGGCGTCGATGGTCTTGTCCGGGGACACGTCGTTCGGAAGATGGATGAGGATCTCGACCTTCTCCGTGGTCATGTCCTCAATCTTCTTGATCTTGATCTTGCCCTTGTCCTTGGCCTTCAGGATGGAGTCGATGAGGACGTGGGATGTCTTTCCGTAGGGGATCTCGGTCACCGCGACGGTGTTCTTGTCGATTTTCTCGATCCTGGCGCGCACCTTCACGCTTCCGCCCCTCGCTCCGTCCTTGTAGTTGCTGCAGTCCGCCGAGCCGCCGGTAGGGAAGTCCGGGTAGATCGTGAAGTCCTCGCCCTGGAGAATCTTGATCGATGCGTCGATCAGCTCGTTGAAGTTGTGCGGCAGAATCTTGGAGGCCATGCCGACGGCGATTCCCTCGGTACCCTGTGCGAGAAGCAGCGGGAAGCGTACCGGCAGTTCGGTCGGCTCCTGGTTGCGCCCGTCGTAGGATGTCATCCAATTGGTGATCTTCGGATCGAAGACGACCTCCTTGGCGAACTTGCTCAGACGGGCCTCGATGTAACGGGGAGCCGCGTTGCTGTCGCCGGTCAGAATGTTACCCCAGTTACCCTGACAGTCGATCAGAAGTCCTTTCTGGCCAAGCTGCACAAGGGCTCCTAGAATGGACTGGTCGCCGTGAGGGTGGTACTGCATAGCCTGGCCGACGATGTTTGCAACCTTGGTGTAGCTCCCGTCATCCATCCTGAACATCGCGTGCAGCACACGCCTCTGTACCGGCTTCAGTCCGTCAACGATGTGAGGCACAGCCCTTTGTAGAATGACGTAGGAGGAATAGTCCAGGAACCAGTCCTTGAACATTCCAGAAAGCTTGTACTTCTTGCTGTCGGAACTCAGCAACTTGTCGTATTTTCCTGAAGATTTAGCCGTTGTCTCGTCGATCGGCGCCTCGTTCAGTTCCTCGTCCCCGCTGCCTCCCTCCGGAGTCTCTATGTCATCCCACTCGTCGTGTGCCATGCTATAATATTCCTTTAATTATTATTCCTCGTAGCCGTACCTGCGGAGTTCCTTGCGGTTCTCCCTCCAGTCCGGATTGACTTTCACGAACAGCTGAAGGAAGACTTTTTTCTGGAAGAAGTCCTCCATCTCCAGCCTGGCCTCCATGCCGGTCTTCTTGAGAGCCGCCCCGCCCTTGCCGATGATGATGCCCTTCTGGGAGTCACGCATCACGTTGATGACGGCGCTGATCTCGTACCTGTCCCTACCTTCCTTGAAGGCCTCCACAACCACCTCGCAGCTGTACGGAACCTCCTGGCTGTAGTTCTCCAGGATCTTCTCCCTGATGATCTCGGAGGCGAAGAAACGAAGGTTCCTGTCGGTGAACTGATCCTTGTCGAACCACGGCGGGGCGACAGGAAGCCTGCTCATCACGGCGTTCAGCACACTCTCAAGGTTGAACCTCTCCTTGGCCGACACCGGAATGACCAGCGCGCCCGGAATCTGCTCCTGCCAGTAGGCGATCAGGTCGGTCACCTTCTTCTGCTCGCTGATGTCGATCTTGTTGATCACGACCACCACAGGGCAGTCCAGTTTCTGGAGTTTCTGAATATATTCACTGTTCTTGTCGCTCTTTTCAACCACGTCCGTCACGTAGAGGATGATGTCGGCGTCGCCGATGGCGGCGTCCACGAACCTCATCATGTCCTCCTGCAGACGGTAGTTCGGCTTGAGCATGCCGGGAGTGTCCGAGTAGACGATCTGGCAGTCGTCGGTGTTGACGATGCCCCTGATCCTGTGCCTGGTGGTCTGCGCCTTCGCCGTGACGATGGACAGTTTCTCTCCTACCAGGGCATTCATAAGCGTGGATTTGCCAACATTCGGATTACCGATGATGTTGACAAATCCAGCTCTGTGTTCAGTGTGTTTGTCCGGACTAGACATAGGCCCCCATCTTGAGGACATTGACTTCGCCCTCGCTGAGGTATCTCCACTCGCCCTTCTTGAGGCCCTTCTTCGTGAGGCCGGCGAAGTAGACCCTGTCGAGAGCCTTCACGTCGTAACCCAGTGATTCAAAGATCCTTCTTACGATCCTGTTCTTGCCGGAGTGGATCTCGATGCCGAGACGTCTGTGGTCCTCGGCGTCGATATATTCAAGCTCATCGGCCTTGATGTTGCCGTCGTTGAGGTCAAGTCCCACCGTGAGGATCTTCTCCTTGTCGGCCTCCTCAAGCGGTTTGTCGAGGATGACCTGGTAGATTTTCTTCTTGTTGTAGGAAGGGTGGGTGAGCTGCTCGGCGATCTCGCCGTCGTTGGTGAACATCAGCACACCGGTGGTGTTCTTGTCGAGCCTTCCGACAGGGAACACCCTCAGTTTGCATCCCCTGAGAAGATCCATGACGGTCTTCTCGGCGTGAGGGTCGCTGGCGCTGGTGACAAAGCCCTTCGGCTTGTTCATCACGATGTAGACCTTCTCCTCGCCCTTGAGCCTCTCGCCATTGAAGCGGACATCGTCGTTGAGGACGTTGACCTTCGTTCCAAGCTCGGTCACAACCTCTCCGTTGACGGTCACGACACCGGCCTGGATGAAGTTGTCAGCCTCGCGGCGTGAGCACACTCCGGAATTGGCGATGTACTTGTTCAGACGTATCTCTTCCTTGATAGGTGTAGGAACGTTGTCGTTGTCGGAAAAAGCCGCGTCAACCTGTGGCTTCCTTGAAAGCATCTGGTTGATTCCGGCCTCGTCAGCCTCGGTGAAATGCGGCTCGTCCTTGCGTCCGAACTTCTTCGGACCCTGGTGGCCGGCGCCTCTGCCGGCTGAGAAACCTCCCTGCTTAGGGCCGAATCCGTGGCCGCCGGCCGGTTTTCTTGAATATGACGGCCTTCTCTCGCCGCCTTCCTGGCTGCTGCCGTAACTTCTTCTCTGTCCGTAGGATGGACGACCCTCGCCGAATGAAGGACGGCTCTGCCCATAGGATGATCTTCTCTCCTCTCCACCTTCGGCGTTGTTGCCATAGCTTCTGCGCTGTCCGTAAGACGGCCTGTCCCCGTATGACGGGCGACCCTCACCAAAGGAAGGACGGCCATAGGATGACCTTCTCTCGCCTCCGTCATAGCTGTTGTTGCCGTAGCTTCTGCGCTGTCCGTAGGACGGTCTGTCACCGTAGGACGGACGGCTCTGTCCGTAGGATGAAGTTCTTCTCTCACCGCCATCGGCATTCTCTCCGTAGCTTCTGCGCTGGCCATAGCCACCGCTGCGGTCTCCATAGCTTCTGCGGTCTGATGAATATCCTCCTCTTCCGCTACCGCCGCGACTCTGATAGCCACCGCGCTGGCCGTAGCCGCCGCTGTGATTGTCGCTGGAGTAACTCCTGTGACTGTCGAAAGACTTGTACTCTCCGTCAGCGGAGGATGAAGCGGCAGGCACTACCTTCTTTCTTGGCCTGAGTTTCCTGCCCTCAGATGAATAACCTGTCTTTGATCCTTCAGAAGCGTAATCCCTACGCTCCTCGTGGTTTTCTTGACCACCATTGAAATTTTCTTCCATAATGTTTGTGGCTCACGCCATTAATTAAAAATAAATAAGTAAAAAGTTTTTCTATTGTAATTTGAAAACGTATGTTATCGTTCCTTGCTGGAGCGCCGGTGCGTCAGCGCTCTGGTTGAAGTGTGTCTGCAAGGCCGCGGCCCTTGCAGCCGCCCAGAGTTTGGAGTTGTTCACGGTCGTTCCCTGTCCTCCAGGGACGGCCTTTGTCACATTGCCGTAGTTGTCAACCCAGATGTCCACCACGACGGTGCCGTAGTCCTGCTCTGAATATGCCGGCCTTGGAATCGCCCCGAGCGTGTTCCTTCCTTTCAGCCTCGCGTTAGGTGTCCCTTCGGCCTTCCCGCTGGAGGTGTTCCCCTTTGAATGTCCGGCCTTGAACTCGTTCTTCGGGTCGGAAGCACCGTGAGGCGCGTTCGAGGAGTCCTTCTTGCTCATCCCCGGGAAGAGGGCGTTCTTGTTGATCTCCTCTTTCTGGACAGGTGTCTCCACATCGCCGAAATCGTCCGGCTTAGCCTCGGCGGTCTTGTTCGCCTTCTCGGACCGGTGAGGCGACTCGCTTCTTTGTATCAGCTCCACCGGCTTGGTCTTGTCGATCTCCTCGGCCTGTGGCTGCCGTCCTCTGTTCTGTCTCCTGACAGGCTGCGGCTCGTCCTCGCTGAAATCCACGAGAAATGTCTGTTCCTGTGGCGGAGGGTAGATGTACTTCATCCCCGTGAACACGCATAGCAGGCAGGCAAGCACATGAACCGTGACCGTGAGAACGATCCCGGTCACCGTGGAGACCTTGGCCTCTTTCTGTCTGTCACGAAGGTACGGTTTCATCATTCCGGCTGCGTGGCTAGGATTACCTTGTAGTGGTTACGCTTCGCGATGTTCATCAGCGAAACCACCTCCTTGATCGGCACGCTCTCGTCAGAGTAGATGGAGAATGTCGGATCCTCTTCTGTCTGAAGCAGATCGACCAGGTCGTCCTCCAGCTCGGAGTACTGCACCGGGGTCTCGCTTCCGTTCAGGTGGTAGGTGTAGGTGTCGTCGCCCCAATCCTTGATCGAGACGGTGACGGTAGGCTTGGCTGAGACCTGCCCCGTGCTCTTAGGGAGCAGGAGCTTCAGCGCGTTCGGATTGACCAGTGTCGAGGTGATCAGAAAGAAGATCAGCAGCAGGAACACCAAGTCAGTCATCGAAGACATCGCTGTGTCCGACAAGACCTTTGTGGTTCTCTTGAATGCCATGGACTATCTCTCCTCCCCGTTGTCTGCAGGCTCGTGCAGAAGATCCATGAAGTCGATGGTCGCATTCTCCATCATGAACATAAGGTTGGAGATCTGGGCGACCAGATAGTTGTAGCCGAAGTAGGCGAGAATACCGACGATAAGACCGCCGACAGTGGTGATCATCGCGGTGTAGATGCCGCTTGACAGCAGCGTGATGTCGATGTTGTTGCCGGCGTTGGCCATGTTGAAGAAGGCCTGCACCATGCCGAGCACGGTTCCGAGGAATCCGATCATCGGGGCGCCTCCGGCGATGGTGGCGAGCATCGGAAGACCCTTCTCAAGCCTTGCGATCTCTACGTTGCCCATGTTCTCGACGGAAGTCTGGATGTCAGCGAGAGGCCTGCCGATGCGCTCGATTCCCTTCTCCACGAGGCGGGCCACCGGGGAGTCGTACTTCTGGCAGAGCGAGACAGCCGACTTCACCTTTCCTTCATGAATATAGTCGCGGATGTCCCTCATGAAGTTTTTGTCGACCTGTCCAGACTTGTGGATCATCCACCATTTCTTTCCGAATATGTAGATGGCGATCACTGACAGTATCGCCAGTACGATCATCAGCCAGCCACCCTTTGTGGCCATCTCGATAAGGGAAAACGACTGCTCGACCTGCTGTGGAGCAAGATCGGCAACAGGTGCGGCTGCCTGTGCCATTTCATCAGCCATCCCGGCTGCCGCTGAATCCAGGCCAACGGCCTGCAAAACTTGGAACAACATAATTATTACGTACGTTTTTATTGTTTTCAAAATCTCAGGCGTGCCTAACTGCACATTTCACGCCACTAAACCACAAAGGTACGCAAAAATATTCAATACTCGTGACAAAAAGTGCAGTGTCTCAAGCCGCGGATCAGTCGATGCGGAACGCTTCGATCTCTTTGTTGAGGGTGTCCAGGATCTCCATCTTGGTGTTCAGGAGGTCGTCGGAGATGTCAACCTTGTAGTAGTGAGGGTTGATCAGGCGTCGTTCGGATGGGCTGAAGTGCGAGAGGACGTTGTTGTAGAAGGCTTTCTTCTCCGTCAGCGTATGGCTTCCGGCGCAGATCCCGCCGTTTCTTATGACCTGATGCTGAAGGGTTCTCCAGGAATATTCACCGGCCTGGAAGATCTTGTACTTGTAGCGGTCCTGCTCGTCGTAGATCGTGAAGGTCTCGCCGGATTCGATCCTTCGGGAGAGGGTGTCCCCGCGAAGGCAGGTGACATCGGCTTTGTAGATCTCTCCGAGATCCGGGTCTTTCTTCGTGATTCTGTAGGTGATCTGGAAGCCTGGGTTGATCAGTTTGATCCTGTCCTCGGAGCGCTTCAGAACCGGCTGGCCGTCGATCTGGACCAGTTTGTAGACGTTGCCGAAGCAAGGGGCGGCCTTGCTTGTGGCGATCGCGTCACCGACACCGTAGCAGTCAATGCGCGCTCCCTGGCGCTCAAGATCCGAGATGAGATACTCGTCAAGAGAGTTGGTGGCGAAGATCTTGCAGCCCGTAAGTCCGTGGTTGTCAAGGATCCTGCGGACTTTGACGGAGAGGTAGGCGAGGTCGCCGCTGTCGAGTCGCACGCCGTAGCCGTAGGGATATTCATTGTCGATGCCGCATTCCTTGAAGGAGCGGATGGCGTTGAGGATTCCGCATTTGAGGGTGTCGTAGGTGTCGATCAGGAGGATCAGGTTCTCGCCATGATGGGTGTTGATGTAGTCTTTGAAGGCCTTGTGCTCGCCTTCGACCGTGCTGCCGTAGGCGGTGACGAAGCTGTGGGCCATCGTGCCTGTGGAAGGGACTCCGTTAAGGACTCCGGTGAGGATGTTGGAGGTGCTGGCGCAGCCGGCGATGATGGCCGCCTTGGCTCCGTAGGTGGCAGCCCACGGGCCGTGCGCCCTTCGGGATCCGAATTCGCTGACCGGGCGGTTGGTGGCGCGGCAGACCCTTGAGGCCTTGGTCGCCACGGCCATCTGATGGTTCATGATGCAGAGGAGCGGAGTCTCCAGAATCTGTGCTTCGATCAGCGGAGCCTCCACCGTGATGATCGGCTGGTTGGGGAAGGCGATCTCGCCCTCGCGCATCGCGTAGACGTTGCCGGTGAACTTCAAGGTGGAGAGGTACTGGCGGAATCCGGCATATTCCTCTCCAGGGAGAAACCTTTCGTAGAATTCCGGTTCCGCCTTGCCGAGGTTCATGATGCATTCGATGGCTTCCTGTGTGCCGCTCACCACAGCCCAGTTGTTGTTCTCCGGTGCTTTTCTGTAGAACATGTTGAAGACCGCGATGGTGTCCTTCCTGCCGGTTTCGTAGAAGGATTTGCCCATCGTGTACTGGTACTTGTCTGAGCAGTAGGCGAAGTCTTTGATGTCGATTCCGTTGTTTGATTCCATTTCCTATGTGTTTTGGCCGTGGCCTTTTGTTGTCTGTTGTGGTGGTTATTGCCTGCCGTGGCGGATGCCGTCCTCCTCAAGAACGATGTCGAGGATCCGTTTGGCGGAGGTGTTGTCGCCTGAGGTGACAAGCTCGATGCGAGGTTCGCTTGGAGCGCTGCCCTTTCCTGTCGCCGGGCCAGCCGGTGTGGCCGCCTCTGAAAGCGGCAGCCCTTCCTCTCTCATCACATCGACGAGGTGCCTTGCCACCGCCGGCGCCGGATCGATGATGCGCACGTCCGGCCCCGCTACCCTCTGGATAACGTTCCGGAGGAAAGGGTAGTGCGTGCATCCCAGCACGATTCTGTCCGCCCCTGCGTCCAGAAGCGGCCTGAGGCTTCTCCTGACAGTCTCCTCAGCCACCGGTCCGTCCAGAATCCCTGCCTCGACAAGTTCCACGAATCCTTGCCCGACATGTTCCACGATCCTGACATCGTCTTCGTAGATCCCTTTGGTAGTGAGGTATTTGGATCCCTTGAGCGTGCCTGCCGTGGCCAGCACGCCGATCACGCCGGTCTGCGAGCTCAGCGCCGCCGGTTTGACAGCAGGCTCCATCCCGATGAAGCGGACGGGATATTCATTCCTCAGGGTCGTGATCGCCGCCGCCGTGGCCGTGTTGCATGCCACCACGATGATCCGCGCGCCCCGCGAGAGAAGGAATTCCGTGATCGCCCTGCTGCGATCCTGGATGAACGGCAGCGACTTTTCCCCGTACGGACAGTTGGCGTTGTCGGCGTAGTAGACATAACTTTCCTCCGGAAGAAGCTTTATGATCTCCCGGAGCACGGACAGCCCGCCGGATCCTGAATCGAAAATGCCGATCATCGTCCTCTACATAAATTTAAATCAAAGATACAACAAAGAAATGAAAAATGAATATCTTTGTGAGGTTGTGCCCGGGATGCGGGTGCGGTATTCCTGAAAAATGACGAATATGAGTCCAATGAATATGATAGGGCGCACGGTTCTGGTGGCTGCGCTGGCGCTGGGACTTCTCGGGTGCGAGAAGACCAAGACTGACAATAACAAAACAGGCACTCCTTCTCCTGTGATCGCCAAGGCGGATCAGTATGCGATCGATGTGCTTGGGACGTTCTATCTCTGGAATGATGAGATTAAGAAGGATCTTGTCAGACTTTCTCCGGACACTTGCCGGATGCCGATGGAGGTCGTGAAGAGCATCCGCTACCACGAGGGCGGCAAGGAGGTTGACAAGTGGACGATGCTTACCGATGACCTGCTGTCGTTCAAGAGATCCATCCAGGGTCAAGGCCTTACCTATGGCTATGATCTACAGCTTGGAAAGTTCAGTGACAGGGTCGGAGAGTACTTCCTCGTGGTGAGCTATGTCTGCAAGGACGGGCCTGCCATGAACGCCGGACTGAAGCGCGGCGATGTCATCATAACCCTTGACGGCAAACCTATCACGAAGGACAATGTCTACAACGCCTTCAACACTTACTCGGTCGCCCTGGGCGTGACGAATGTGGAGGGCGACCACATCTCGGGCAAGGTCAGGACTGTCAGGCTCAAGGCAGTGGACATGTACGAGGATCCGATCCTGGTGACGGAGACCTTCGAGTTCGGTGGCAGAAAAGTCGGCTACCTTGTCTATAATGGTTTCGACCTGAAGTCCTCCGAGGCTCTCCCGGAAGTGTTCAAGGAGTTTAAGTCCAAGAATATCGACGAGCTCATCATCGACCTTCGGTACAATGGCGGCGGCTACGCCTTCACGGAGAACATCCTTGCGTCGATGATCGCGCCTCAGACCAATGTCCTGGCCGGGGACGTGTTCCAGACGGAGGTATACAATTCCATTCTGGCGGATGTCTGGAAGCAGCAGGGTGAGGACACGAAATCGCGTTTCTCGACAAGGCACAAGCTGAGCAGCCAGGACATCGAGGTGGATGTTTCCGACGCCAATCCGGGACTTTCCAAGGTCTACGCCATCGTGACCGGAGGCACAGCCTCGGCCTCGGAGGGCTTGATTGTCGGCCTGATGCCTTACATGGACGTTACGCTGGTCGGTACTCGGACCCACGGGAAGTACTGCGCCGGTATTCTGCTGGCCCCCAAGGACTTCTATACCAGCCGTTACGATTACACCCTGATCAGGGACTGGGGAATGTACGTGATGATCAGCAAGTTCGCTGACTGCAACGGCAACAATGCCTCCATCCCGGACGGCATTCCGGTGGATTTGGAGGCGAAGGACAATCCGTTGGACGGCTACCAGTTGGGAGACGAGAACGAGACGATGCTCCGCGCCGCCCTTCAGGCCGCCGGCAAGACCTATCCTAAGTCCGCGTCTGTGACCCGTTCATATTCAAAGGCCATCGACCTCACCCCTCTTGACCACGGCGCTCCGAGAGGCATCCTCATCAGGACGGATCTTCCGCCATTGTCCCTTAAAATCCCCGTTATACCCACTTCCCTCCAATAAAAATCGTAAGGGCGGACGAAGATTAACTCTCTTCATTGGCCCTTACCCAAAAGAAAAGCCCTGGAAGAAGCTCCCAGGGCCGCACCATACTAAGTAATGCTACCAAACAATTACGCGAATATGGCGTTCAGGTCTTTGTCCAACGCCCGGAATCCGGATTCGATTCTTTCCTCCTGAGCTTTCCGTGGCTTGGTTCCGTTGATGTATCCCCAAAGCTGCTTTTGGTTGATGCCTGTTAGTTTTTCGAGGCCGGCCAATGAGAGGATACCCGAATTGACATAGTACTGCATCAACGAGACCGCGTCAATCTTGTAGGAGAAGGAATATTCCCCGTCAAGAAAGGCGGGGTACATGAATCCCTCCGCTATCGCCGTCTCCTTGTAGAACTTGATCTGCTGCATCATATCGGACTTGGCTTCCTCGATGGTGTCGCCGGCTCCAGAGAATATTTCCTTGCTGCAATAGACGTTGAAAGTTCCGTCCGTAGCTCTTTCGATAACCGCTTCTATAACCATAACTCAATTCTTTTATCGTTGTGATGAGGGTGACTAAAAAGTCTGAATAACTTTCTGAGATTTTAATAATCGGTTCTTCCACTTGTAGTACCCGGCCCGGCTCACGCCCATCAGAGCACATATGT
>OHOA01000488.1_pt1 | contig 17844 bp, 14 predicted proteins | sample 1569681 | NCBI WGS metagenome assembly OHOA01 (sample SAMEA3879609, study PRJEB24766) | human gut metagenome | biome: human-associated habitat; feature: feces | place: USA | collected 1985/1987 | reverse complement strand
CCGGAGGTTGGCTCTACAATGACCGCGCCGGGCTTCAATTTGCCGGCTTTTTCGGCGTCTTCAATCATTTTCAGTGCCGCACGGTCTTTTACGCTGCCGGCGGGGTTTAAATATTCAAGCTTCAAAAGCGGTGCGTTGGAAATGCCCGCAGCTGCCGCAAAGCGGGACGCACGCAGAAGCGGTGTTTTGCCGATGAGTTCGGTTACAGATGAAGCGATGTGTTCATTTTTCATAAGACAGATCCTCCCTTTCTATATTGCTACCATTGTACCCCCGATTTTACGCGCGGTCAAGAGCGCGATTTTTGCAAATCTTTTGCGTTTGTAAGAGTTTCTTAAGTTGTTTATTTTTTGTCTTACCTGTATAATAGAACCATCAGAGAGTCCGCGCCGGGTGTTTTGCGCGGAGGAAAGGACTGACTTTATGACTAAGAAAAAGATTTTCACAATCGCCGGTATTGCCGTCGGCGCTGTGATCGTGATCGGCATTGTAATCTGGCTCATTTTCTTCCGCGGCGGCAGCGTTGCGCCGAGCGACCCAAATGAGATGGTGTATGTGACGAGCGTTGCGGACATCACCGGCACGGGTTCACTTGGTATGACGGCGAAATACTCCGGCGTTGTGGAGCCGGAAAAGACGCTCTCCGTGCAGAAGGACGATACAAAGAAAATCGCAGAGCTGTATGTGACGGTCGGCCAGGAAGTGAAGGTCGGCGATAAGTTGTTCAGCTACGATACGGACGACCTGCAAATGCAGCTTGAAGAGGCGCAGTTACAGCTGGAAAGCCTTAAAAACCGCATTTCCACGCTGAACCAGCAGATTGATTCCCTGCAGAAGGAAAAGAACAAAGCGTCTTCCGACGAACAGCTTTCCTATACCCTGCAAATTCAGTCTGCACAGCTTGAAGTGAAATCGACGGAATACGATCAGTCTACGAAGGCGAAAGAGATCGAGAACCTCAAGAAATCGCTTGAAAATGCGGATGTCATGGCAGAAATGGCCGGCGTTGTGAAGCAGATCAATGACGGTTCCAATACCAACACAAGCGGCAGCGATTCTACGAACGCGTATATTACGATTCTCGCGACGGGTTCTTACCGTGTAAAAGGCACGGCAACGGAGCTGAATGTCTATTCCTTGCAGGAGGGCATGAAAATGAAGGTCGTCTCCCGCGTAGACCCGGAGCAGACTTGGACGGGCACCGTGGAGAGCATTGAACGCGAAGCCGCAAACGATAATAACAACAGCGGCGTTTCCTACGGTTCCGAAAGCTCGTTTACAAAGGCGACAAAGTATAACTTCTACCTTGTGCTCGATGATTTCAAAGGTCTCATGCTCGGTCAGCACGTTTACGTGGAGCCGGATGAGGCCGAAGACGTGAAGACCGGAATTTGGCTGCCAAGCTACTATATTCTCAACGAAGGCAGCAAAAACTACGTTTGGGCCGTAAACGATAAGAATCGCATCGAAAAGCGTGAAGTGCAGCTTGGCAAGTTTGACGATACCCTTTCCGAATATGAGATTACGTCCGGCGTGACGGCAGACGATCGCTTGGCCGTTGTGGAAGACCGTGTGCACAGCGGCATGTATGCTACGGACGATATTTCCTATAAGAACCAGGGCGACGATTCCACAGATATGGATGCCGCAAACGGTGACATGAACGGTGCCAAAACAGACGATGCAAACGGTGTTATGCCCGCGGAAGACGGCAGCGATATGGACGGCGACCCGAACGGCTACAGCGCCATGCCCGCAGAAGGTGCTGTAACGGAGTCCGAGGGCGAAACGGACACGGCGGATGGCGCGACGTCGAGCTTTGAAACCGTTATCGGGGGTGCTACGGCATGATCTTAGAGCTGCACAACATTTATAAAACGTATATCCAAGGCAAAATGGAAGTGCCGGTTCTAAAAGACATCTCTCTTTCTGTGGATGAGGGAGAATATGTCGCCATCATGGGTCCGTCCGGCTCCGGTAAAACGACGCTGATGAATATCATCGGCTGCCTTGATCTGCCGACTTCAGGCACGTATGCACTTGCGGGTGAGAATATCATCGGCAACAGCGAATCGAAGCTTTCGGAAATTCGCCTCAACTCCATCGGCTTTGTGTTCCAGAGCTTTCATCTCTTGCCTCGCCAGAGCGCGGCGGAAAATGTGGCGCTTCCCCTTTTATACGCAGGTGTGCCGAAAAAAGAGCGACGCGCGCGTGCCGTGCGTGCTTTAGAGCGTGTAGGTCTCGGCGACCGTGTGGATTTTAAGCCGAACCAGCTTTCCGGCGGTCAGTGCCAGCGCGTCGCGATCGCCCGCGCCATCGTCAACAATCCGAAAATTCTTTTAGCCGATGAACCGACCGGCGCGCTCGACAGTCAGTCCGGCGCGCAGATTATGGAGCTGTTCCAGACGCTCAACGACGAGGGCGTGACCGTTGTGATGATCACGCATGATCTCGATGTGGCAAACCACGCAAAGCGTGTGCTGCATATTCGCGATGGTCAGTTTGCGGAACAACATATCCCTGAGGAAAAGGAGGCGGAAGCATGAATCTGCCGGCAAATTTCCCACTTAAAAAAGTCATGATCACGGTGGTCTCCGTGGTGATCGTGATCGCGCTGATCATCACCGGCGTGACGGTCGCGGTGAACGGCAAGGCGGCAAATGCCACGGTGGATGTGGAGCAGGTTTCAAATATCTCCACACAGTATTGGGGCGACCAGTCCAGCACCTACGGTAATGCTACAAGTGACTTTGTGCAGGAACTTTATCCCGATAAAGAAAAAGCTATTTCTAAGATTTTCGTCAAAGAGGGCGATACCGTCAAGATTGGCGATACGCTTTTGCAGTATGATACGACAAAGCTCCAGCTGAAGGTAGAGAGCAAGGAGCTTGAAGAAAAAAAGAAGAAATACGAACTGAAGCAGGCCGAAAAAGAACTTACGAAGCTCCAGAATACGGCGCCGTATGTGGAGCCGGTTATCCCGGAGCCCGAGCCGGAACCCACTCCCACGCCGGTGCCGGAATCGCAGGCAGAACTGTATACGGAGATTACAGAGCACTCGAAGCCGTTTAAAGGTGCCGGTACGGAGGAAGACCCGTATGTCTTTCTTTGCACGGAAGATGCTGTGCTGACGAAGGGCTTTCTCTTGAAGCTGCTCGGCGTGACAGACCCGCGTGCGACCCCTACCCCTACCCCTACTCCTACTCCAACCCCCACACCGAGCGCAGAGCCTACGGCACAGCCGAGTGAAGTGCCTACGGCGGCGCCGCAGCCGACGGTTACCCCCGAACCGACTGCGGAGCCCACCACAGCGCCGACAGAGGCCCCTACTCCCGCGCCCATAGAACCCACGGAAGCGCCAACGGTTTCCGGCATGGCGTGGTTCAAGCAGATGACATTCACAAAAACGAACGAGACCGGCGGCGAAAGCGTACCCACGCCGGAGCCTGATTTCACACTGCCGGACGGCCCGTTTGTCGCACGCTTTGAAGTGCATGAACAGGATAACGAAAATCTGCCGCTTGTAAAGGGCTGGCAGATGGACGGCGATAAGATTTCCGCGGGCTTCTTTAATGAAGTTATCAGCGAGCCGGATGATATTCAAATGCCGGATCTCTCCAACGCCGATCCGGGCATCAGCTACGATACCGGAGGCTCCATGTATACGGCAGAAGAATTGCAGCAGATGATCGCTGATAAAAAGCAGCAGATTCAAGATTTAAAGCTGAATGTGAAACAGGCGGCGCATGACCTTGAAAAAGCGAAGCTGGATCTTGAAAACGCTACAATAAAATCGACCGTGAACGGCGTTGTGAAGTCGCTCACAGATCTCGATACGGCGATGTCCACAAGCTCCCCGTTCCTCGTGGTTTCGGGCGGCGACGGTTTCTATATAACGGCATCCTTAAACGAATCGCTGCTTGGCAAGGTGCATGTCGGCGATACGGTCATGGCGAGCTCTTGGGAGAACGGACAAATGTATGAGGCGGAGATTGTACAGATCTCCGATTTTCCGAATGACAATTCCAATTATTACTATGACGGCTCCTCAAACCCAAACAGCTCCACGTACCAGTTTACAGCGCGCATTGCCGATGCGGACGGCCTGAAAAACGGCATGGGCCTTGATATTACTTTGAAGGCGGCCTCGGATAACGCAAGCAATGCAATATATCTTTTTAAAGCGTATATCCGCAGCGATGACGGCGGCAAGTATGTTTTGAAGGTCGGCGACGATAATCGTGTGCATAAAACGTATATCAAAACCGGCAAGACGATCTACAACCAGTATTTGGAGATCAAGAGCGATACTTTGACGGAAGAAGATTATGTGGCTTTCCCCTACGGCACTTCGGCAATTGATGGTGCCAAGGCGAACGGCACGGAAGAAAACACAGACGAAAATGACGGCATCGACGCAAGGGGGCTTGACGCATGATTGAAAATATCAGACTTTCATTTCAGGGAATCTGGTCGCACAAAATGCGCTCGTTCCTGACGATGCTCGGCATCATCATCGGTATCGCCTCTATCATCTCCATCGTGTCCACCATCAAGGGCACGAATGAGCAAATCAAAAAGAACCTCATCGGCTCCGGCACAAACACGGTGCAGATTCAGCTGTATCAGGGCGATTATCAGTACGAAATGCTGTATAACGGCTTGCCGGACGGCATCCCTGTGCGCGACGAGACCACGATGGAAAAAATCAAGTCTGTAAAAAATGTGGAAGATGCGGCGTTCTATACCAGCCGCAGCGACTACAACATCTCCGTTTACTACGGCAACAACGGCATTTCCGGCTCGCAGGTCTTCGGCGTGGATAACAGTTATTTCACGACGAATGGGCTGGTGCTGAAAAGCGGTCGCACCTTTGTGGACAGTGATTTTACGGATTTCCACGCGGCAGCCATCATCGATGCCGATACGGCGGATTCGCTGTTTGACGGCGAAAACCCCATCGGAAAAACGATCGAGATCAGCAGCATTCCGTTTACGGTGGTTGGCATTGTGGATGAAGACAGCAAGTTTGAGCCCGTCATCAACTCCATCGATGAGTATTATACGTATTACTCGGATAGCTCTGCATCTCGTATTTTCGTGCCAAGCTCCATGTGGCCGGCGCTCTATTCGTTCGATGAGCCGCAGAACGTGGCCATTCGCGTTTCCAATACGGAAGCCATGACGGATGCCGGCAAGGCTGTGGCGGAGATCATGAACACGAACGTGACGAACGGCGAGATCAAGTATCAGGCACAGGATCTTTTAAAGCAGGCGCAGGACTTGCAGGATCTCAGCAGCTCCACAAATTCGCAGCTCATCTGGATTGCGAGCATCTCCCTGCTCGTCGGCGGTATCGGCGTTATGAACATCATGCTTGTTTCCGTTACAGAACGTACGCGAGAGATCGGTCTGAAAAAAGCCATCGGCGCGAAAAAGAGCCGCATTCTGTGGCAGTTCTTAACGGAAGCCGCTGTGCTGACAAGCCTTGGCGGCATTGTGGGCGTGGGTGCCGGTATCGGTCTTGCGGCAATCATATCGCGCGTGACGTCTGCTCCGGTTGCCATCAGCGTGCCTTCCATCATTATTGCCGTGGTGTTTTCCATGGTCATCGGCATCATCTTCGGGCTTCTCCCCTCCTTCAAGGCGGCAAACCTGAACCCGATCGATGCTTTGCGACATGAATAAAAACTAAAGATTTATAAAAATGCCCGCCGGGCTTTCCGATCACATCGGTCAGCCCGGCGGGCATTTTTGTGTTTTGAATTACTCTGCTTTGTCCTGCTCTGCGGCCTGAAGAAATACTTCGTGCCATGCGGGAAAATGCTTCTGCATACGGATCGGCTTTAACGCGGGTGTTGTGAAGCAGTGCTGCGAAGTGCCGATGCAACTCAAAAGCCCGGTCTCCTTGCTGTGCCCCTCATATGCCATTTCAAAGCGTACACCGTTGTAGTTTTGAATGCGCGGTGTAAGCACAAGCGTCTCATCAAAGCGAATTGGGTGCTTGTAGCTGCACGAAACACCCAGCACGGGGATCAGAATGCCGTTATCTTCCATTTTTTTGTACGGCAATCCTATAGCGCGTAGCATCTCCAAGCGGGCTTCCTCAAACCAACGAATGTAATTCGAGTGGTGCACGATGCCCATTTGGTCGGTCTCGTAGTAATTCGCTTTGCGTTCAAAGGTGAACATGGCGCGGCCTCACAGGTGCATTTCGATGAGGTTTGCGTAAAAAGCCTTATCGTGTGCGCCGACTTCGGTGTGGATGGGTGCGCCGTCTTTAAAGAGGATGACGGTCGGGATGCTGGAGATGCCGTATTCGGCGGCGATTTCCTGCGCTTCGTCAACGTCGATCTTCGCGACGACGGCCTTGCCCTCGTATTCTTCTGCAACTTCCTCAATGAACGGTGCGATCATTTTGCACGGGCCGCACCATGTTGCAAAAAAGTCTACAAGAACAAGCTTGTTATCGCGGATCAATGCGTCGAAATTTTCAGCTGTGGGATGTACGATTGCCATGGAAACTTCCTCCTTAAAATGATTTGGAATTATACTAAATTTGTTTAAGAAATTTATTCGTAGGGTACGATTTCTGCGGAGAGAATGGTGACGTCTTCAAGCGGCTTATCGTTCGAGTCGGTCTCAACGGCCATGATGCTGCGCACCACGTCCATGCCGTCAAATACCTGCGCGAACACGGTGTGTCCGGTACCTGCGGTGGAATATGCACCGTCAAGGTGTGTGTTGCCGCCGTTTTTATCGTAAAGTTCTTTGTAGGCATCCGTTACCTTGTCCATATCGAGCGTGCCGCCGTATATGGAGGTGAACTTTTCCGGTGCAGATTTATAGACCTGATAATACTGGTCGTAGGTATCCCAGTCTATTTTGCCCGGTTCCGTGCAGTTTATAAAAAACTGGCTGCCGTTTGTGTTGGCACCGCTGTTTGCACAAGAGACCGCACCGGTGATGTTGACGAGGTTTTTGTGAAATTCGTCGCCATAATTCTCGCCCCAAATGCTCTCGCCGCCGGTTCCGTTACCAAGCGGGTCACCGCCCTGAATCATGAAATCATCGATGACGCGGTGGAAAGTGACGCCGTCATAGTAGCCGGAAAGCGCCAGAGATTTAAAGCTGTACACGGCTTTCGGTGCGGCATCCGGGAAAAAGCGCATGCGAATGGTGCCGTAGTTCGTTGTCAGCACACAAATCTCCTCGCCTTTTTCCGGCATATCGAGCTGATAGCCGAGCTTTTCTTTGTCGGCCTTTGCCAAGGGCTTTAAGGTATCTGCCGCAACGACTTTATCCGTAGTGCCGATGACCTTTTCTGCGGCAGAAGAGGTGCTGCCGGAGCAAGCTGTGAGCAGCATGATTGCGGTCAACGCCGCACACAGCAGTTTTATTTTCTTCATTTTTTCTGTTTCCTTTCTTTTGCAAAGACATACTTTGCATCTGTATATCTATTTTAATATACACGGTAAAAACATGCAAGCCCTTTTGTTTATCTTCATGAAAAGTTCAGAAACGCATAAATGAAAGTTTAGATTCATATACTTCGGCGTAGTTAAGGCGCAGCCGAAAGCGCTTTTTGCGCGGCACGGCCTTAAAAAGGAGTGAAGTACATGAAATTTTACCCGGAAGGTCATTTGATCGACAAAGCGGAAAACAAAGCCAGTATGCAGACGCCTGCCGCCCTCTCCGACGCGATGCGCGACGGAAAGATCTTAGAGGCGCGCAGTATCATCTGCGACAACGAGCACAACCTCATTGTAGATCTCAAATGTATGCGGGGCATTATCCCGCGCGAAGAGGGCGCGCTCGGCATACGCGAGGGCACCGTGCGGGACATCGCCATCATTTCACGTGTGAATAAGCCTGTGTGCTTTATCATCACGGATTTTATTCGTGATGCGTTCGGCAGGATCACAGCGGTGTTGTCACGTCGAAAAGCACAGGAGCGCTGCATGGCAGAGTACATAGCAGGGCTTACCTGCGGCGATGTGATCCCGGTGCGCATCACGCATTTGGAGCCGTTCGGTGCGTTTGCGGATATCGGCTGCGGTATTGTTTCCCTACTGCCCATCGATGCCATTTCTGTTTCGCGCATCGACCACCCGAAGGAGCGGTTCACGGTCGGCATGGATATTCGCGCCGTGGTGCGCATGAAGGACGAGAACCGCATCACGCTCAGCCACCGCGAGCTGCTCGGCACGTGGACGGAAAACGCGGAGCGCTTTCGTGTCGGCGAAACGGTCGCAGGTATCGTGCGCAGCGTGGAAAGCTACGGCATTTTTGTGGAGCTGACCCCAAACCTTGCAGGACTTGCCGAGCTGAAAGAAAACGTCCATGCCGGACAGCAGGCCAGCGTGTTCATCAAAAGTATTCTGCCGAACCGCATGAAGGTGAAGCTCGTGCTTGTGGAATGCTTTGATTACACCTATAAACCCGAGCCGCCCGTATATTTCTTTCAGGGCGACCATATTGATAAGTTCACGTATTCTCCGCCCGAGTGCGCAAAGCACATTGAGACGGTGTTTGCGTGATTTAGGACAGCAAAAGGCGGTCTGCACGGATATTTTTCTACCCGGCAGACCGCCTTTCTATGTGCCTTTAAAGGACATTTGCCTTAACGGGTGTGATTACTTTGCTTCGCTTTCGCTCGACTTTTCGTCGCCGCTCTTCTTTGCCTTGTCTTCAATGACGTACTTACCGTCTTTGAAGTCGCAGACATACGAGCCGCCCGCTTTCATGTTGCCCTCGAGCATCTCTTCGGAAATCGGGTCTTCCATCTTGCTACGGATCGCTCTGCGCAGCGGTCTTGCACCGTAAACCGGGTCAAAACCGGCGTTTGCAACAGCTTCCACAGCAGCCGGGGTGAACTCGACCGCGATGTCCATGTCGCGCAGCTGACCCTTAAGACCCTCGAGCATTTTGCCGGCGATTTTCTGGATGTCGTCGTGCAGGAGCTTACGGAACACAATAATGTCATCGACACGGTTGATGAATTCCGGACGGAACACCTTCTTCAGCTCACCCATGACAAGCTCTTTTGTGCGCTCGAAATCGGCGACTGCGCTGTCTTCTTCTGTCGACTTGTTGTCCGCGGTGGCAAAGCCGAGACGCTCTTGCTGCTTCTCTGTAATGAGACGCGCGCCGATATTGGAGGTCATGATGATGATGGTGTTCTTGAAGCTGACCACCTTGCCCTGCGAATCCGTCAGACGGCCGTCATCGAGGATTTGCAACAGCATGTTGAAGACATCCGGGTGTGCCTTTTCGATCTCATCAAACAGCACAACGGAATACGGCTTGCGGCGCACTGCCTCGGTCAGCTGGCCGCCCTCGTCGTAGCCCACATAGCCTGGCGGAGAGCCAATCATCTTGGAGACGCTGTGCTTCTCCATGTACTCCGACATATCGAGACGGATCATGGCCTTTTCGTCACCAAACATCGCTTCCGCAAGCGCCTTGCACAGCTCGGTCTTGCCTACGCCGGTCGGGCCGAGGAAAATGAACGAGCCGATGGGGCGATTCTTATCTTTCAGGCCGACTCTGCCGCGGCGGATGGCCTTTGCAATGGCCGTAACGGCTTCGTCCTGACCGATGACACGCTTGTGCAGCGTATCTTCAAGATGCAGCAGGCGCTCGCTTTCTTCCTGCGTCAGCTGTACGACTGGGATGCCGGTCCACATAGCGACGATCTCGGCGATGTCTTCTGCCTTCACAACGCTGTTGCTGCGCTCATTCTTTGCAGCCCACTCGTTCTTTTTCTGCTCCAGCTCATCTGTAAGGGCTTTCTGCTTGTCACGCAACTCGGCCGCGCGCTCGAAGTCCTGCTCGTTGACGGCAGCCGCCTTATCAATCTCGACTTCCTTGATGCGCTTTTCCATCTCCTGCAGGTCTTCCGGCGCAGTGAATGTTCTGAGACGCACACGGGACGCCGCTTCATCGACGAGGTCGATGGCCTTATCCGGCAGGTAACGGTCTGCAATGTAGCGCGAGGAGAGCTTAACGGCGCTCTCAATGGCTTCATCGGTAATCTGTACTTTATGGTGCGCCTCGTAGCGATCTTTCAGACCTTCAAGGATTTGCACCGCTTCTTCTTCGGTCGGCTCACCGACATGTACCGGCTGGAAACGACGCTCCAACGCGGCGTCTTTTTCAATGTACTTTCTGTACTCGTTGATGGTCGTCGCACCGATGACCTGGAAGTCACCGCGCGCCAGAGCCGGCTTTAAGATATTGGCGGCATCGGCAGAGCCCTCTGCGGAGCCTGCACCAATGATGGTGTGCAGCTCATCAATGAACAAAATGACGTTGCCATCCTTCTTCACTTCGTCGATGGCGGACTTGATACGCTCTTCAAAATCGCCACGGTACTTAGAGCCTGCGACCATACCGGTAAGATCAAGAGCCACCAGACGCTTGCCTTTCAGCAGCTCCGGCACCTCGCCTTCATGAATCTTCAGCGCCAAGCCTTCCGCAACGGCGGTCTTGCCGACGCCCGGTTCACCGATGAGCACCGGATTATTCTTCGTACGACGAGACAAGATCTGAATGACACGTTCAATTTCGTTATGACGGCCGATGACCGGGTCAATCTTGCCTTCGGCTGCGAGCTTTGTCAGGTCGCGGCCAAACTTTTCAAGTGCACTGCCGCCTTCCTTTTCGCCGTTTTCGTCCTTCGGGTACGCATTGCCGGAAGCTTTATCGACGGTATAACCGTCGGAAAGCGCCGAGGACAACGCATTTGCAACGCTCTGCGGGTCAACGCCGAGCATTTGCAGGAAACGCACCGCAAAGCTTTCACCGTCTTCAATGATGGCGATGAGCAGGTGCTCCGTGCCGACGTAGTTACTGCCGAGCTTGGAGGCCGCGAGCTTTGCCATCTGCAAAATGCGCTTTGTGCGCGGGGTGAAATATGCGGTGGTGAGGTTCGTCGGCGAAGAAGTGCCAATCTTCTCCTGCATCAGGCGTTCGTAATCGTCTGCCGTGATGCCGAGCTTATTCAGCACGTTGAACGCAACGCCGCTGCCCTCTGCAATCAAGCCGTAGAGCACGTGCTCACTGCCGATGTAATTGTGGCCAAGTTCCTCTGCCTTTTCGATGGCGCGGTTCATGGCATTGTTTGCTTTCTCTGTAAAACCTGTGAATCTATACATATAAATTCCCGTCCTTTCGATCACTGCCGTATCGCAGTTCTCTTTACTGATTTTCTATTATTGAAGTGCTTTGAGGGCTTTGCGCACCTCGTCTGCGCGGAGAATGTCTCTTTGCCCCGCCGAAAGGTTGCTGCCGTGTGCGGCTGCCATGGTGGCCGGCTGTACCGCTACGGTCAGTGTGTGAATATCTTCAAGCGTTATACCGCTTAAAAGCTTTTCTGCAATGCCGAAACGCACATTGGAAATAAGCTTCATATATTCATCGCAGGAAAGCAACCGTGCGTTTTTCAGCACGCCGGCGGAGCGGCCTACTTTGTCCTGCACATTGATGTTCTTGCTGAGCGAAGCACGCGTTTTGCGCTCTTCGGAAATGAGCTGCATCGTAATGTTCTGCAAGTTTTCCACAGCCTCTTTTTCGCTGAGACCCAGTGTAATCTGGTTTGAAAGCTGATACATGGCGCCGATGACATTGCTGCCTTCTCCGTATGTACCGCGGATCACAAGGCCGAGCTTCGAAAGATTCGTGGAGATTCTGGACATTGCGCCGTTTTCGGTGAGCGCCGGCAGATGCAGCATCACAGAGGCCCGCATGCCGGTGCCGAGGTTCGTCGGGCACTGGGTGAGGTAGCCGAGCTCGGAATCAAACGCAAAACGCAGCGATTCGTTTAAAAGCGTATCGATGCGGTCTGCCATTTCGGCAGCTTCGCTGAGCGCAAGGCCCTCATGCAGCACTTGAATACGCACGTGGTCTTCTTCGTTCACCATAATGGAGATGCGCTCGTCCTTTGAGATGAGGAATCCGCGTCCCTTTGCGTTTGCGATGAACTCCGGGCTGACGATGTGGCGTTCCACAAGTGACACCGCCTGCTCGTTGCTGAGGTCATCCATCTGCACGAAGTCGAAATCCGATGCGATGGCGCTGTTGCCGCTGAGGATCGCATCGCGTACGCGGCGCTCTACGGCTGCTTTCTGGTCAGGCGTCATGCGGTTTGGAAACGGCATATCTGCAAGGCTTCTCGCCAGACGCACACGCGTGCTGATGACAACGTCACTTTCTTTACCTGCTTTTTCATACCATTTCTTTTCTTCGTTAAGCATGGTTCCCATCTCCTTTCTCCATTTCTTTGATTTCGTCACGCAGCTCAGCTGCATGCTCGAAGTCCTGCTTTTCGATTGCTTCTTTCAGTTCCGCACGTTTCTTTTCAATCGGCGTGGGTTCTTCCACAACGGCAATCTTACCTGCCGGTTCCACAATGCGCAGCGCATTGCTTCCGGGTACTTTGCCCTTGTGCTTTGCTGCACCGTGGATGCGGTGGATAGTCGGCATCAGGCGGTCACGGAACACATTGTAACACTCTGCGCAGCCGATCTTGCCGCTTTCTGCAATCTCCTCAAAGGAAGCACCGCATTTCGGGCAGCGCATCGCATTACTGCGCCCGGTCGGCGCACCGATGAAGCTGCCGAGCAGATTGTTGAAATCAAAGTCCATATCATCAAAGTTAAAAAAGCTCTTGTAGCCTTTTGCCCTTGCACATTCCGAGCAAAGGTCATATTCCGCCAACTTGCCGTTGACGATGGTTTTAATGTGGGTCGTTGCCGGATTCTTTCCGCAGTTCTGACACATCATAAGTCATCCCGTCCTTTCAAAATGGCTTTTTATACATTTAGTACGAGCAACATGTTTTTGAAGATCGATGCCCGCAGTTGATCTCGAATTTCTTTTGGCGCCGGTGCAAGTGCCGAATCCGAAAGCCCTGCCATCATCAGGTGAGCGTCGGATTCGGACGCAACGCCCGTTTCCACAAGATTCCGCAGCATGGCGCGCATAGAAGCTGCGTCCAGTTTAGGCCCGATGGAATTGACAATGTGCATGATTAAATCGGATTTTGTCATGCTCCGGCGAATAATGCGAATGTAACCGCCGCCGCCTCGCCTGCTCTCTACGATATATCCCTGCTCCGGTGTGAAACGGGACGTGATAACGTAGTTGATTTGGCTCGGTACGCAGCCCAGCGTGTTTGCAAGCTCATTACGCTGGATCTCCGCGATGCCGTTTTCATCATTGAGCATTTGTAAGATGTAATTCGCAACGCTGTCGCTGATTCGCATTTCTGATCGCCTCTTGTCCTTTCTTTGTCTTTGACTTTCTTTGACTTTAATTATAAGCAAAACAGATGTATTGTCAAGCGTGATTTTGGACGATTTTCAGGAATTACATTAAATGATCTCTCTGTTTCAAGTTATTTTTCGATAATACTAATTGGAACGCCTAAATTTAAAAAGTTTTTAAAGTTTTGCTTTGACCATCACACATTTCCCCTACTTTCATATTCTGTACTGTAAACGAAAGGAGGCGTTCAATCATGTGTAACGGTTTTGGCGGAGGTTGCTCTTGGATCATCATTATCATACTGATCCTCTTGTGCTGCGGCGGCTGTGGCTGCGGTAACGATTGCGGCTGCAACAACTGTGGTGGCTGCAACAACGGCTGCGGCGGCTGTGGCTGCTGATCGGTCGATCGCATAATATAAAAGCAAGCCGACTGTGTGAAAGCAGTCGGCTTGCCGTTTTATAAATAACACGTAAAGTGACAAAACTTTACACATTGCCGAGCATATAAAGAAAAGCTGTGCACTCCATTAGAATGCACAGCTTAATTTTAGGACTATGAAAAGTAATTTAGCTTTACAGGCAGCTCGGGACTTTGTAGCCGTATGTATTCTTCTTATAGTTGCCGTTAGAAGGCGATGCCTCGGCGTAGTTGCCGTAGGAGAATACTTTAGCTTCTGCAAGGCGTCTGTAATACAGGCCGATGTAGCAGTTGCCGCCTGCCACATGCCAATCCAGCAGATTGCTGCCGAATGTGTAGGCGTCCACATAGTTCAGGTCATGCGTGAGACCGGAGGTGCTGTTGAAAGCAACATCGCCTGCGCGCACCCAACCGCTCTTACCGCTTGCAGAGACCTTGTACCAGCTCTGCTTCGCGCTTGAGTCGCGGTAATAATCGAGGATGTTCACACTTGTGTTGATCTTAAGCGTAGTAATCCGCGTGGAAGAAGCGCTGTGGTCCTGATACATGGGCAGTGTGGAAGCCGTTACCTTACCGCCGTACGGATTGGAAGAAGACAGATCCTGCGGCGGAACAACGGCGTTCATGATGACTGTACGCACGTAGCAGTTGCCGGAGCCGTTCCAGTAGCCTGCGCCGACATTGTAAGAGAAGCTTGCAAGCGCATCAAACTGGCACTGGCTCATCAAAAGGCCGTTGCTCGAGATGAAACGGTTGATCTCTGTGGTGTAAGAGCCGCGGTTGACGGTATCGGCCAGCATGGCCTTTGCTTCCGAGCGGGTCAGGTTATTGTAGAATGTGGTGTTCTTGGAAACAACGTAACCGTAGCCGACGGTCGGGATATTGCCGGCAAGCGTGTCCGGCGAAACCTGTGGGACATAGCCTTCATAAGAGGCGATGTTGTCGAGCATACTGTCACTTACGCGGCGGCTCTCGCCTGTTGTCGTATCGGAATCCGTTGTAGAGACGACGAGGATGGTGAACTCTCTGTAATCGGAGGAATAACCGCCGCCGGAAGACGAATACGCACGCACCGTGTAGGTGCCAGGTGTACTGATTGTAGCCGAAGCAGAGAATATACGGACGTTGTTGTCGCCCTGACTTTCGGAATCGTAGGACGTGGTATCGTAGGTGCCGACGCCATCAATCTCAAAGCGCACGGCGGATTTCTGCGTATCCGTAACCGCCTTCAAATTGAAGGATGCACCGGCTGTGATAATATTCGGTGTTGTGTACGCAAAGCGGACAGCTTCCGGCGCGGAGACCGTGACGGAAACGGTGGCAAGTGCAGTGCCGTTTGCGCTCTTTGCGGTGATCTTGGCTGTGCCCGGCGCAGCGCCGTAAATGAAGAGCTGACCGGAAACACCGGCTTTTGCCGTTGCAACGGAAGCATCACTGCTCTCCCACGTAACAGAGCCGGAAGCAGAAGCCTGAATGTAGATGGTCTTATACTGTGCGAGATCGACGGAAGAAACGGAGATCGATGCGCTGGACGAAGACGGGTCATATGCTGTGACATATTCTGCCGAGACATAGCCCTCTGCACCGCCGGTCGTACGCACATGCACCCAGCCGCTCGTTTTGCGGTCAAGCACGTTCAGCACGGTGCCGGTGCTCAAAACGGTGAGTACTTTACAGCTCGTGTTCGGCTCGGAACGCAGGTTGAGGCCGACCGTAACGCGGACGTATTCGTCTGTCGCGGGTGCATTGGAGTTATTGCCGTTATTGGTGTTATCATCTCCACTGTTACCGGGCTTTACGGAGTTGATATCACCGGAGGTGATCTTCAAGTACTGCGCGGCAAGGTAGCCCTCTGTGCCATCGGAAAGCTTCACTTTGTACCAGCTGCTGTTTGTGGCTTCCGTAACGGTAACGTTAACGTTCATATCGATAACCTTGATGATGCCATAGCTTGTGCCGGGGCCTTTGCGCACATTTAAATCGGATGTGGTCTTGGCCTGTACGGTTCCGTTGCTCGGCGCCGGGGTCGGCGTGGGCTTTGCGGAAGGCTTGGCAGAATCAATATTGCCGGAAGTAACTTTCAGATATTCGGAGAACAGATAGCCCTCTGTGCCGTCCGAAAGCTTTACCTTGTACCACTGGCTGTTCGACGCGTCCGTGACCGTAACGGTGGTGCCGGTGCCGATGACCTTGATGACACCGTAATTCGTACCTGCACCGCGGCGCAGGTTTACGTCTGCGGTGAGCTTAGCCTGCACAGTGCCATCATTGGACGGTGCCTGCGTAGGTGTAGGCGTTGCGGACGACGTGCCGGTGACCTTCAAATACTGTGCAAAGATGTAGCCCGTGGAGCCGTTCGAGAGGCGCACGGCGTACCACTCGGAATTGCTTGTGTCGGTGACCGTAACGGTGGTGCCCAATGCAATGACGCCTTTAGAGTTGTAATTTGTGCCCGGGCCGGAGCGGAAATTCACATATTCCGTCGTTTTGGCACTGCGTTCTTCCCCGTTGCTTGTGCTGCCGCCGGTAGACATGGAAATATACTCGGCGTAGATATAACCTGTAGAGCCATTAGAAAGACGCACGGCGTACCACTCGGAATTGCTCGTATCCGTTACCGTGATGGTCGTGCCGGAAGCGATGATCCCCTGCGAGCTGTAATTCGTACCGGGGCCGGAGCGGAAGTTCACGTATTCGGTCGTTTTTGCGGAAACTTCTTCCGCATAGGCCGCAAGCGGCAGGGCAGAAGCCAGTAGCAGCGCGGAAAGCAACAGAACCGTGCCCTTCTTTCGGAGCATTCTTTTTCTGTATTGCATGTGTTTTCACCTATCCTTATCAAGGCATCGACCTGTAGAAGCAAAAGCCGGTTTCTGTCCTGTTGCGGCAGAATATGGTACAGATCGTTTTATACAGTTACAATCATAACACAATAGTTACAAATTTGCAACCATTTTTGCGGTTCGAAAGCCAAAAACAGAAAATAAACCCGCGATTTTCGCTTAAAATACTTAAATATGAAAAATACCGGACCCGCAAAAACGGATCCGGTATCGAATTTCAGGTGAAATTACAGCTTTTCAACGATGGCTTTCGTATCGCGTGCAATGACAAGTTCTTCGTTGGTCGGGACGATGTAAACAGCGACCTTGCTGTCCGGTGCGGAGATTTTCTTCTCCTTGCCGCGAACGCCCTTGTTGGCTTCGTGATCGAACTTGATGCCGAGGTATTCCATGTTGGTGCAGATGCGCTCGCGCAGGGTATCCTGATTCTCGCCAAGACCTGCGGTGAAGACGATTGCGTCTACGCCGTTCAGCGCAGCGACATAGCTGCCGATGAACTTCTGAATCTGATAAACGAGCATCTCATGTGCGAGGTGTGCACGCTCGTCGCCCTCGTCCTCTGCCTTGCAGATGTCGCGGTCATCGCTGGAGATGCCGGAGATACCGAGCAGGCCGGACTTCTTGTTGAAGAGGTCGGAAAGCTGTGCCGGGGTGAGGTTCTCTTTCTCTGCGATGAACGTGACAACAGACGGATCAAGCGTGCCGGTACGGGTACCCATCATGAAGCCGTCAAGCGGGGTGAGACCCATGCTGGTGTCGATGACCTTGCCGTTCTTGATGGCGGTGATGGAGGAACCGTTGCCCAAATGGCAGGTAATCATCTTCAGGTCCTTCAAATCCTGGCCCATCAGTTCCGCGCAGCGGTGGCTGACATAGCGGTGAGAGGTTCCGTGGAAGCCGTAACGGCGAACCGCGTACTTTTCATAATATTCATAAGGAATGGGATACATGTATGCTTTTGGCGGCATGGTGGAATGGAAAGCCGTATCGAATACAACAACCTCGGGCACAGCCTTGCCGAACACCTCGATGCAGGCCCGGATGCCCTGGACGTGCGCTTTATTATGTAAAGGAGCCAAGGGAATCAGGCTTTCAATGCCCTCTATAACCTTATCGTCTACCAGAACAGACTTGCTGAACAGCGCACCGCCCTGTACGATGCGGTGGCCTACCGCGGAAACCTCGTCCAAAGACTTAAGCACTCCCACCTCGGGATCGATCAAAGCGTTTTTCACCTGAGTAAAGGCGGCGGTATGATCCGGCATAGAAACCGTGACATGCTTTTCCCGGCCGTCGTTGGTCTTATGGGTAAAAA
>OHOA01000486.1_pt1 | contig 17847 bp, 18 predicted proteins | sample 1569681 | NCBI WGS metagenome assembly OHOA01 (sample SAMEA3879609, study PRJEB24766) | human gut metagenome | biome: human-associated habitat; feature: feces | place: USA | collected 1985/1987 | reverse complement strand
GTCGCGTTCTCGTCGACCGGCACGATGCAGTACAGATGCCCCGCACCGCCGATAATGTGCTCCTCGTCGATCTCAGCGATGAAGGGGTATTCGAGGAGCATTGCCTCATTGGTTTCCCACAGCCATGCGGGGAAGCCCGCCTCGAAGTCCTCCTCAAACAGGCCGCCGACATAGCCGAGATATGCCGCGCCAAACATTGTCATTGGAAATTCGATTCTGTCCCGCAGCCATCCAAGCGAGGTCTCTGCCTCCTGCGAAAATCCGTACTGTACCGGCTGTGTTTCCGTTGCCTCGTCGCGTGACACGCGATCACTCATGTCGCTCTGCGATATCGCTTCTTCCGGCTGTCTCTCCGGTGTTTTTTTATCGGCCTTTGTGAGAAGGTCAACCTTATCTGTACTCATTTTTGGTTCGTCCGACTCCGTTTGCGTCTTCTGTGCACAGGCGCAAAGCAACAGCAGCAGAGCCAGTGCCAGTACCAGCGCGAGTACTTGTTTGTGTGCTGTTTTCATAGCCGCTCCTTTCAGATCAGAATTTTCCGCTTCGTCCGGAACCGCCGCCGCCGGATTCGCTGTAACTGCTTCCGCCGCTGGAGGAGCTGCGCTCGATCTTCCGGCTGGAGGTCGTCTTATGGGTGAAATGATCTGTTTGCTCCGTAAGCCGGAGTCCTGCGGAGACGTATTCGTTCGCAGTTGCTTTTTTTGACACAGTTTCCATTTTCTGCCATATCACAGCAACGACCACGGCTGCTGCCAGCAGGGAAAGACCGATCACGATAAGGAGCGGATAGAACAAGCTCGCCCGGACGGGCTTTCCTACGGAAGCCTTTTCCAGATAGACGCTGCATTCTTTGATGTAATCCTCAAAGCCGCCGTACCAGTCGTTCTCGCCGAAATTGTCGAGGAAGACCTTTTCCAGCTTCTGCTGACCATAGCTGTTGAATGCATACTCGCAGCGTGAGCCGTAGCAGAACATTGCCCAGTCCCGATCATCCATGCTGAGCAGGAGCATGATCCCGTCGCGGTTCGGTCCTTCGCCCATGGTGCATTCATGGTAGATGGTGTAGGTCGCCTTATAGACGCCTTCAGAATGGAAGTCCCGATAGTCCTCCACGGTTACGATGTAGACGCCGACGCCATACTTTTTGGAGACGCTTTCCGCCATCTTTTCCAGCAGCATTTTTTCGTTTTCGCTGAGAAGTCCGGCAGAGTCCGTCACATAAGAAAGCTGTGCGCCTGTCTGCTCAGCCGCGGCTACACTCACGCAGAGCACAAGGCAGAACAGAAGCACCAGCAGGAGGCTGCATATTCTTTTTTTCATATCTCAGCCCTCCCTAGCGAACCAAAAGCAGCAGCGCAGTCACGCTGATGGCAATGAGCAGCGCCGCAATCGCTGCGAACAGACCAACGACCCGTTTCGTGCTGACGGGAAGGTTTCCTACCAGCTTGCCTGTCTGACCGTTCATGGCAAAGAGGAAATCTTTTCCCTCCCACCTTGTGTTCAGGATCCAGACGGGCAGCAGCGCGTAATGCACCTTGCCGCGCTTCAAATGGATGTCGCGGCCTGTTTCATTGCAGGTGGCGTAGCCCGACACCGTGCGCTCCAGCGCAGACACCAGTGAGCCTGCACAGCGCTTATCTGCCCGCTCCCGGCTGTCTTCAACGCTGACATCATATTTGTCCGCCAGAAATCCGGGCAAATACGCCGTAGAAAACGGCTTGAGATCTGCATAGTCATACGGTTCGATGGAATCCATGTAGTCGTCCGGCATTTTGCTTGACGCATCCACCGGGATTTTCTCAAAGCCAATAGAACCGGCGCGGCGCACATCGTAGTGGCTTGTCTCCGTGATTTCATAATCTCCCGAGGTGTACTTATGTACAGTGGTAGCATGGAACTGCACGCTTCCGCTGGCCGCACCGTCATACATCCAGAAGGGTACATACACGCCTTTGACCTCCTCAAGATGATTGGACTTGGAGAACGTTGACGGCAACAGCGGCTTTTTGCGATAGTGTTTCTTCAGCGCCTTGATGGCATCCTCCTTGCTCAGCTTAAAGGGAAGCACAAAATCAGGTTTCAAAACGCCGGCGAACTGACCCGGAAGCACCGACGGATTTCCGCAGTATGGGCAGGACGTAGCCGCAGTTGTCGCGTCGCAGAGCAGCTCCGCACCGCACGACGGGCAGCTGTAAGCCTTCATGTCAGCCGCGTCCGCGCCCCAATCCTCGTTCAGGCCGGAAGTGTCCCAGTCAGAGCCGCCTGCGGCGGCCTTTTGTTTTTCCGCTTCGGCAGTTTTTTGTGCCGCTTCTGTTTCTTCCTGCTTCTGCGCCGCTTCCGCTGCTTTTGTTTCTTTTTCCGCGTAGAGCGCTTCAATTTCTGCGACATCGAAGCTTGAGCCGCAGTAATCGCACTCCAGCCTGCCGGATTCTCCTACAAAATGGAGTGGTCCCGTACAGGCGGGACATTGATAATTTGTGATTTGTGTTGCCATCTAAGTTCCTCACTTCCCAGTTGGCGTTACGGCCCGCAAGCGCAGTCCGTAGTGCCGAACACAGTTATAACCGCATTTTCCGGATATGTCCCGCAAACTCACTGTTTGTGATAAATTGCATCCGTGTCCTTTATGACGTTTTCTTCCGAATCGTACAAGATGCGCATATCAGCCGCTGTATGGTCACTGTTGACAAGTATAATGGTAATCAGCTTTTCGGCCTTTTCTGCAATTTTGTCGTAAACGCAATCTGCATCGCAACCAAAGTCAAAGCTCTTTGTTCGGAATGCGGACTCGGCAAAAATGCTCCAGCTGTACCATTCTTGTGTCTCGTTGTTCCACCACATAGTACAACAGTTCATACCGCTTTTGTCCTCATTTGCGACAAACTCATATTTTTGCAGGCCGTCCTCCGTAATCCACGTGCCTTCCAGCAACGCAAAGACCTCCTGTGCTTCCTTTTGGCTTTCGGCTTTTCTGTCGGCTTCCGCTTGCAGCTCAGCCGCACTGTAATACGCTTCGCGGTCTCCCGTTTCGCTCCAGCCTTCATCGTACCAAAACACGTCTGCCAGCCATGCAAACTGCGAGGAGTCCAGATAACGCAGACGATAGATGATATCGTGCGCCCTGTCCTCGATTGTCAACCCGCTGATCTTTTCGGCAAAATCCGCCTGAACGGTCAGAACACCGTTTCGGAACGTATGGTCAAACTGATCGCCCAAATCTTCAAAATTCGCGTCGTAGCAGCGGATGGGATTGTCTTTGAACTGTACGCCGCGATAATAGAGCCTCATCGTCCCTTGGCTGTAAATGGTTTTTGTAATGTGGAAATCGTCAAAAAGGACCGATGTTTCCGGATACTGATAGGTGCATCCGTCGACCTGACCGCAGGAGGTCAGACCGAGCAGGCTCATACCCAGACCTGCTGCGATGAGGAGCGCTTTGAATTTCACCGCATCACCCCCGTTTTTCGCGAATAACCGGATTCTCCCGCTCCAAATTGGAGCGGGAGCCGTTTTTTATTGGAACGTCATATTGTTGAGAATGATATCCGGCATCGTTCCCGGTACACAGTCCATATCCCGAAGGCCGATGGAAAGGGCACGGCCGTCGTCAAGCTGCGCGATATACTGGATCCAATCATAGCCGATTCTTTTGTAGGTGCGGCCATGGAAGGTGATGCCGCCGATCACGCGGTCCTCGATATCCTTGTAGTTTTCGAAGCTGTCCTTGTAGGAATCAAATTTTTCAACGTTCTCCCTCACCTCAAACTGGATGGCGCCCGCACCAAACGCTGTGGGATCGTCGTTTTCCACCAGGCAGCGCCCACTATCATCGAACGACCAGCCGGATACGGGAATTTTCGTCATGATCTTGACCTTAACATCGTCTTTTGCAAACTGGGCGATTTCCACGGAGAAGTCCTTCATCTCGGCGTTTGCGGACGCTGCCTTGTTCGCCTCGGCGGCCTCGGCCTTCACGATGTCCAGATACTTTTCTATGGCTTCTGTGCCGGAGAAGCCGCTGGTGTTGTACGCACTCACCGTATAAACGCCCGGAGTCTTTTCACAGAAGTTAACGTAGATGAAATGCGAGCTGTCTTCGCTCGAAATCCATTTGTAGTAGCGGTAGTTCGACTGCATGTGGTCGCTGTACTCTTCCTTGACAAACTCACCTTCTACGCCGAAGTAGGCAACAATATCCTCGTAAGTAGCATCAAAAATATTCTTATTGACCTCGTTCATCCAAACGTAGCCCTTTTGTACCTGTTCCTCGGTCACGATGCCGTTTCCGCCGGGAGCTGCCGCATTCGTCTGGCTGGTCGGAGCATTTCCCTCCGAAACACCTTCTCCGATGGCATCCGGCATAGACTTGCCTGCGTCAATCAGAGGCAGATACCAGTCGGTATACCGGTAGGGATACGCATCTTCCTCCATGTCTTTCCAATAAAGACCCCACGGGCGCAGATAAATGTCATAGTGGAATTCGTCATCGCCGTCTTCATAGTCGCCGCTGATACAGATCATATCATCGTAGTCCAAAAGACCGGGGTCAACGATCCAATCGGCATGCTCCAGTGTTACGTTTGTAAACCAGCCACCCTCGGACATCACCGTACCGTGCTCGCCGGTTCCGGCTTCACTCAGACTGACCTGCGCGGAAGCCATAGGGTCGGATCTCGTGTAGTCCTCATCCCAAAGCTCGATTGTGCCTGTGTAGTCTGTGTCTAAATCGATGACGCCGCAGACATCCCACCAGTCGCCTTCCATGCTTTCATAATCGCCGTAGCAACCGCTCATCTTCCACCAGCCGTACCACTCACCGTTCCACCAGTCGAGCAGCGGATCGCCGGTCGTTGCCATCGTGCTCGTTCCCACGCCGGGATCTGTCGCCATCGTTTCCGTGCTTGCGGCATCTTCACGGCTGAGCGTGGTCGGGTCAATCGTTATTTTCCCGCTTTTCTTGCCGAAGAACTGCTCGAAGGTTGCCTCGACCGGACTGGTCGTGTCCTGAAGCAGATATGCTGTCCGAACTTCCAGCGTTGTACCCGGAGCGACGTCCGTAAACTGGCTGTCAACCACAGTCTCAAAGCTGTCATAGTCTTGGAAGATCGTAGCGACTTCCAGTTCTGTGCCGTTCTGCATGAGCGTTTCATTGACGCTCCAAAGATACGACGCATTCTCCTTGCCGTTGTTTGTGAAGTCCAGCGTCAGAACGATTGCGTCATTTCCGTCCGAATCTTCCATGATGCACGCGCCCTTGTAGAGCAGCTCATAGTCACCGAGCTTGATCAGATTGGAGTCTTTCGCTTTATCCTTTCCGCAGGCGGTGAGGCTGCTGAGCAGCATCAGTGCCGCAAGAAGCAGGCATAGAAGCTTGGTCTTCGTCTGTTTCATAATTTCCTCCCAATATCCTTCAGGGTTGCACAAATCTGCCGATCAGCAGAAAACAACGTATAATCCCGGCAAAAAACAGCCGTGCCTACCTGAGACATTTTCTTATTTCTTTTCGCGCCGGATAAGGTTTCCATCCTTGTCGGTAAACTTACCGCAGAGAATCTTGATAAAGTCGACAAGGTATCCGATGCCGAACAGACCGGCCGTCAGCGTGTAGAGAATGCCGGTGCCAATCTTACCGACATAGTAGCGGTGGACACCAAGACCGCCAAGGAAGAAGCAAAGCAAGAACGTTGTCATCCAGTCCTTCGTTTCGACCGGAACCTCCGGCGCAACATAGTCTTCTACTGCCTCACCGTTCAAAATCTTCTTCACGGTTTCCGTCACGGTGTCGATATAGTCGCCACGCTCCGTTGCAAGGCCGACCGTCGCACCCTTGAGGCCCTTGCGCAGCGCACTGTTCTTATCAACGCGCATACCGCCAACCGACATCTTAGCCTCCGTAATGACCGGCTGGATCCGAATGTGTGTGCCATCCTTGAGGTAAAGTCAGAGGCCAACGTCCACATTTGGTTCTTTCTCAAACGAGATGCGCTGTCCGGGAACGCCGCCTTTGATCTGGAATGGCATCTGGAACGCTGCTCTGCGCGCATTGAGTTTCTGCATGATTTCTTCCAGTGTGGTAGAATAGGGAAGATCAAATTCACGGGGACTGGTAGCGAATGCAACGTCTTTCATGCTGCCTGTAAGGTTATTCATCGTTTTTTCTCCTTTCTAAAAGGTCAGAGGGCGGATAGTGTTAATGGTAAGCTACACGGCTATTTTTTTGTAAAGGTGCCGCTGATGCCATAGCCGGAATTCTCATTCATGGTAAGGCTGTTTCCATCCACGGAGAATGTATAAGTAGATGGGTCACTCCATGCCTCCAGTGTCACCGTAAGCTGATCACCTTCAATGGTGTAAGTACCGTCCTGTTTCATATAAGCATTTTCCATGGTGCATTTGCCGCTTCCGTTGAATGTCCATGTGATCGTACCGTCTGCGCCAAGTTCGGCGGACCATGTCCCGGCTAACGCATCCTTGCTGCCACAGGCGGCAAGTGTTAGAAGCGTAACCACAATCAGAAGCAATGCTACAAACTTTTTCATTATTTTGTCCTTCTTTCTTTCATTATCGTTTGATGGATATTTATCCTCTTACCGCGCCACCGCAATATTCACAACAGCCGTTCACGTCCGGTGTGGTCGTTGCGCCGCAGTAGGGACAGGTGACTGCCGTTTTAGGTGCGGCCTCCTGTTCAATCTGCTGGCGTACATCCTTGCGGACCTGCGTCAGAACCTGCCGGATTTCCTCGCCGAGCTTTTTGCAATTGCGGTACTCAACGTTAGTCTCCGGATTGCATCGGGTCGTCATCCCCGGTCGCATTGCGGGAGGCGGTGTAATATCTACGGAATCGGAATTGATCTTGAAGCGTATTTCGTCAAAGTAATCGTTGTTGACGAATATGGTGATGTAGAAATCATAGGAGTATTCATACCGCGGGGGATTGTAGCTAATCTCCCTGCCCTCCTTATCCTCACGCTTAAGTTCTGTGCGGCTCTCGTCAATGTCGAGATTACAGCCGGTCACGTCTGCAAAATCCAAAACATCCGGGTTGGCTTCCACGAGATTTCTGGCACGTGTCACCATGAATTTTCCCGCGTCCTCGTCAAGAAGAACCTTGGTGTCCGCGCCGAGCGTTCTGGTTGTGTGGAATGCCGCGACCTTTTTCTGGTTTTCCTCCCTGTAATCAAGCTGTGCCTTGATTTCCTCAACAGTGCTGTTGCGTCGATCAGAGAACCAAGGGGAAAGCTTTTGGGCGCAGTTTTTGCAGAGATTGCCGTTTTCAAGCTTGCGGTTGCCAAGTAACCCTATCTTTTCTCCGCAAATATCGCAATATTTTTTATCAAACAGTCCCATATATGTATCAAACTCCTTTGTGTATGCTACTTGAATTATACGGTTACTGCGTGTCTGCCTTGGAATTGAGTACCGCACCGTAGATATACAAGGCCGGAATAGCTATTCCTGTCAGGATGCTTACGACATTAAACTCGCCATCGTTGACCAGACTCATCACAATGCTCAATACGCTGAATACGGCCACAATCGCGCCCCATACGATGAGCTTTCCTGCTTTTTCGCTGCGCTTACTGTGCTTAATACCTTTGATTCCGGCAATCATCTGGCAAATTCCTCCGACCAGCGTCAGGAACAGCGCCGCCCAATATGGAAATGTCAGACCGGATTCCGCACCGAGTCCTGCCGCCAATACACCCAGTCCACCGACAAGAACACCCGCAATGATGGAAAATACTGCGGCAATGATCATCAGAATTCCGGTAACCTTCAAAAATTTATGTCCTTTCATGGTAAATCCTCCTGTTTACAATAAATCGTATGGTTCGTTTTTATTCTTTCGCAAGGCGTTTGGCCCCACATTCTGCACAAAATGTACGACTGCCGTTTGGCATACCTCGCATTACTCCGTTTCAAGGTTTGACGTGGCATAAGCTTCTTCGGCAATACTCAGCACCAAGGTCTCCAGCGCTTCTGCATGGCTGCCGCTGAGCTTTTGAATCTCGTTCCCGTCATCGGTGCGCCAAATGACCCGGATTTCGCTGTCGGTCTCGTCCTGGACATTTGGAGACGGCTTTCGGTACGCGGGCAGATCCGACTCTGCCAGCATATTCTGAAGTTCAAACCATTGCACCCACGTAAGCTGCCAAGGAATTGGGTTGGAAAACGCATCCGTTTCGCTTTCTCTCATCTCGTCGCCGGATTGGTCCGGAAACCGGCCGGTCAGCAGAGGCATATCCTTCTCCCGGTAGAATTTCAGTGAAAAGCAGCTGTAAAAATTCCTGTGGTTCTGTCGCCACTCAAATTCCACCAGATCTTTTCCTGCTCTGTATGTATCCGGGTTTTCCATCCTACCTTCATCCTGAATCCGGCTATCGACAAAATACCGATACAGCGATACGCCCGCCAGTGCGATAAACACAACCGCCGACACGATGGTCAGAGCGATTATGGATGCTTTTTTCACTTCAAATCCCCGTCGTCAAACGGATCGCCACATTCCGGGCAGAACTTGGGCGGGTGTGTCGGGTCAGCCGGCTCCCAGCCGCATTTGTCGCATTTGTACTGCGGAACACCGGCCGGTTTCGGTTTGCCGCATTCAGCGCAAAACTTTCCTTTGTTCACCGCACCGCAGCTACACGTCCAGCCGTCTGCCTGCGGTTCCGGCTTTTTGGTGCCGCATTCCGGGCAGAATTTTCCGGTTGCCGTCGCGCCGCACTGCGGGCATTTCCAGCTTTCGGCGGCAGGCTTTGGTTCCGGTTTTTTATTGCCACAGTTCGGGCAGAATTTTCCGGTAATACCGCTCTGTCCACACGAACAGTTCCATCCTTCAGCAGCTGCCGGAGCCGGAGCAGGCTGCGCTGCTTGCTGCTGTGCGCCCATCTGATAGAGATTCTGCGCGTTCATGCCGCCCGCCTGACCTGCCATGTTCATGCCCATAAACGCCATTGCGGGGCCTGCATTCTGATTCGACGCCGCAGATTGCATCGCGGAAGCCTGTGCACCGACAAGATAGGCTGCCGCTCTCGTCGGATCCATAAACGCCGCATTACGCTGCAGCTCCTTAATCATCTGCTCATCCTCTTCGCTCGCCTTGACCGACGAAACGCCAAAGGAAACGATCTCAAGTCCACGCAGGCAGCGCCATTTTCCGGATAAAACTTCATTCAATGCCTCGGCCAGTTCCATTGTATGACCGGGTAGCGCGGAATAGCGGATTCCCATGTCGGAAATCTTCGCAAACGCGGGCTGAAGCGCCGTCAAAAGCTCGGTTTTCAGCTGACCGTCCAGACGGTCGCGGGTATAGTCTTCACTGACGTTGCCGCATACGTTCGTGTAGAACAGAATCGGATCACTGATTCGGTAACTGTATTCGCCGAAGCAACGAATGGCGATGTCAATGTCAATGCCCGCGCGCTGGTCGACAACGCGGAACGGCACCGGAGAGGGCGTGCCGTACTTATTGCCAATGAGCTCTTTCGTGTTAAAATAGTAGACACGCTGATCTTTGGGCGGCTCGCCGCCGAAAGTAAAGCGTTTGCCGATATTCTTGAACGTGTCTAAGATGCTGGTTCCCAACTCACCGGAGAAGATCGTCGGCTCCGTCGAGCTGTCATAGACAAACTCACCCGGCACGGCGCAAAGCTCCGTAACCTTGCCCTGATCAACAATAATCATACACTGTCCGTCCGCCACCGCAACGACGGAACCGTTCGAGATGATGTTTTCGCTTCCCTTTGTGTTGCTGCTGCGTCCGGAAACGCGCCGCTGTCCCTTGACCGCCATAACGTTTTCCGGAATTGATTCACAGTAAAAATACTCTTTCCATTGGTCGGCCATTACGCCGCCAGCCGCACCCAATGCTGCTTTAATGAGTCCCATTTTCTGTACTCCCTTTCTTTACTTACTATGCCCACGGATCTTCCGCCGCGGGAATACGGATGCCGCTGAGAATACTGGAATATTCCCAGAGGAACCATTCACCGGTCGAAGCCTTCTGCCGCAATTTCATGGGACGCGGTGAATCCGCGCCGGACGTTTTAAGAAACACGCGCATATAGCCTGGCTCTATATCCTGAGGTCTGGGGTCTGCCAGCACGTTCAGCGTGTATGGCACGCACGGCTGATACCCATTTTCCGGCGTTGCGCCTTCAAAATATGCAAGCGGCAGATAGACCTTGCCGCGCAGTCGGTCGCGCAGAAACTGACAGTCATACGGTGTCATGGGCTTAGGACCGCGCAGAAGGTTCATCGCAGCAACGCCTGCATCTTTGTCCCTGTCAAACAGCGCCAATGCACACAGAAACAGTGCGCAGATATGTTCCGGCTGCCGCCCTTTAGCGGCAAGAATTTCAAATTCCTGCAAATTTTCCGGAATTTTCTGAATTACAACCTGCAACATAACCACTCCTTTCTAAATGTATATCAATCACACCTGTGAAATAGATCTGTAATCCCAGCGTGTAATAGAATTATCAATCTGCCAATCTTTCATGAACGGTCGCTCATTGGCGGGACGCGCTGTACGATGAGCTAACCTCTTCACTATCCGGAAAGAATGTCCGTTAAACCTGTCTTTTTTTCTTTCTCCAAACGAGTAGAAAAACGACGACAGCAACAATCAAAAGCGTTGGTACAAGTGTGCATACAAGGATTGTTCCCACGGAGAAGCTGCGTTCTGCCGCTTGCACATTGTTCTTTTCGTTCTTTTGAGGAACATCTTTACCGACAGCGTTCTCACCAAATCCGCTCTTTTCGCCCCTATCTCCATTCTTTCCGTCGCTATCCTCTGTCCTCGAAATTGATGCGCCGGGTGAAGCCGTAGGCGAAATACCCGGCGAGGCCGAGGCAGCTGCATTAGGTGATGCTGTTGGCGACGCCGTGGACGAGGCTGTGGCGGATGTGTGTGGTGAAGCCGTAGGCGTAACCTTCGGCGTAGGAGTAACCTTCGGTGTAGCTGTGGCGGATGTGCGTGGTGAAGCCGTGGGTGCCGGAGTCGGTGTTGCGCGCGGAGTCGCAGTCGTTCCCGGCTTGAGCTTGGGAATTGGCTTTGTGCGTATCGCGCCGCACATATTGCATATCCATTGCATAACGCCCTCTTGGCTTGTTGTCGGTTGTGCGACCACTTTTCCGGCGTCCCAATTGTGATCCGTTTTGGCGGCTTCTCGGCGCTCCGTCACACCGCAGTACGTACATTCGCGCGTTTGAATGCCCTTTTCCATACAGGTGGGCTGCGTCGTAGTAAACCATGCGCCGAATTTGTGATCCGTCTTGGCAATCGATTTTGTCTCCGTCACACTGCATTGCGTACACTCCCGCTTTTGGATGCCGTTTGCCATACAGGTGGGCTGCGTTGTAGTAAACCATGCGCCGAATTTGTGGTCCGTCTTGGCAATCGATTTTGTCTCCGTCGCACCGCAGCGCGTGCACTCACGTTTTTGGATGCCGTTCGCCATGCAGGTAGGCTGTGTCGTAGTAAACCATGTGCCGAATTTGTGACCCAGCGCAGACATTGTGACGGTGTCTCCTTCCGTACCGCAGTCATCACAGATAAAACGAGTGTATCCTGAAGTAGTACAGGTCGCGAATACGCGGTTATCAATAACCCAAAAATGATCCGTTGTCGGCGCGGGCATTTCATACCACTTGTTGCATGTACTGCAATACGCTCGCTTCGTGCCGGATTGTGTACAGGTAGGTTCTTTACCCGGAACAACTTCCCACGGTCCAAAGCTGTGGGGCATGGCAGGGTCAGTTTGATAAGTGCATCTCATCCCACAGACGGTACATTCCAGTACATAGTATCCTCTCCTCAGGCAGGTTGGCTTTTCCTCATCGGTCTGTATAATGTTTTCATGATGTTCCGGATTACTGTCGCCCGGCGAGCACGCAAGCGCGGTAATCGCGGACAGCGCCGCCATGAGCGCAAATACCAGAAGTATTAGAATCAATCGCAGTAGTTTTTTCATTTCTCACCCATCCTTTCAAAGCGTGTCAATTACGCCCGCGAGGTAAGTCGGCGATACCGATGCATAAATAAAGTTATCAACCAGCTGATCCTTTACCGCCTGCCGCACTTCGGAGGCAAGCAGTTTATCCGCGTCCTCATCCACCAAAAGCAGAACCTTACACGTCCAACCGAGTTGCTTTACGGCACTGCAGATCTTGAGTCTCTCACTCAGCTTCCAGATTCCCTGTCGGATGACCTCCATCACCAACACATTGGCACGGCAGGTCCGGCACAACGCCAGCGTTTCTTCCGGCTTTGAAGAACGGTAGATAAGAAAATCCGGGTCGCATCCCGAAAGTGATTGCATGACCGCCTCCGATAGAAGTCCGCCCTTCATATCCAATACAATTCTTCGCATCTGTGCTTTTCCACCGCCTTTCTCTTCCTTTGAATCCTTCATCTATATTTTAGCCGTTATCTTCCATTTCCGCCCCCGCCAATTGGATAGGATTTGTAATTATTTTCCGTTGCAAAGCGAAATTTTGTAACAGTTCTCTGTATAAAGAGGACAAAACGTGTTGTCTTTTGTCGATCCGCATGATATACTATCCATATAAATATACTGATTTTTGGGGGCATGCGGCATGAGCAAAACGACGAAAAGAAGCCTTTTGTACGCCTTGGGCTTGCTGGTGCTCATTGCGTTTGCCATGTGGCTCCGATATGCAAGCCGGTATTATTTTCATTCTCCGGCTGTCAGCTACCTGCGAAGCGCAATCTATTTGTTTTTGTTCAGCGTGTGGTGCTACTCTCTTTGGGCGCGCATCGTACAGGTGCAGGTGCGGCACTACATGCTGGCGATTTCGGCGCTGATGGTGCTGTGGATTCTGCTGCGCTCAATCAAGTTTTCCATTGATAACACGGATGTAGAACGCCTGCTGTGGTATTTCTATTATTTCCCGATGCTGTTTATCCCCATGCTGTCGGTCTTCGTTTCCCAGTCGCTGGGCAAGGGAGAGGACTTCCGTCTGCCGCGATGGACAAAACTTCTGTATCTTCCGACATTGCTGCTGCTTTTGCTCGTTCTGACCAATGATCTGCACCAGCAAGTGTTTTCCTTCCCGTCCGGCATTTTATCGGACCGGGAGTATCGGTATGAGGTCGGTTTTTTCTTCGTGCTGGGCTGGGAGGCTCTGTGCGCGGGGTTTGCGTTTCTTTCGATGGTGAAAAACTGTCGTATCCCGCATAGCAGGAGAATTCGCTGGCTGCCGCTGGTTCCGTTTGCGCTTTCGCTGGCATATGCTTATATGTATGCCAAAAATGTCTATTGGGTCTGGGTGCTCGCGGGCGATATGACCGTGTCACAGTGCCTGATTTTTGCAAGCATCCTTGAATGCTGCATTCAAAGCGGACTGATTCATTCCAACCTCGGATACGATGAGCTCTTTGAAGCGACGAGCCTGCCTGTTCAGATTACCGATCAAGAGTTCTGCTCCAAATATGTATCTGCCGCCATGCAGGGGACTTTGCCGCAAAGTAAGCTAAGGCATATACAGCAGGATACCGTCTATCTGGATGACGATACACTTTTGAAGCGGCATAAGTTGCGCCGCGGCTGGGTATTCTGGAAGGAGGACATCTCAGCGCTGAGTCAGGTTCAAAAGAAACTGGAATTGACACGAGATGAGTTGCATGACACCGGCGACGTTTTGGCGGCGGAGAATGCACAGCATGCAAGATGGTTGAAGCTGACGGAGCAAAACCGCTTGTATGATATGATGGAGGCACAGATTGATCGGCAGATCGCGATGCTGTGGGATCTGCTGGCTGAATTGCAGAAAACGGAGGACCAAAACCGGGCCAGGCGTTTGCTCGGGCAGGTCATCATTATCGGAACCTACATCAAACGCAGAAGCAACCTGATTTTTGTCGGCGCACAGCGCGGTGCGATCAGTGTGCAGGAGCTTCGGTTATGCCTCAATGAATCTTCCGAGAATATCTGTGTCTATGGCGCCGACTGTAAGGCAATTGTCAAGGGGGATGACCAGCTTACCCTCGAACAGGCGACGCAGATCTACGACCTGTTCGAGGCCGTCGTGGAAACGGAACTGGAATCCCTTCGTGCGATGCTGATCTCCATAGATGTCGGTGCGCAGGTAGAAGTATCTTTTTGTGTTTCAGCGGCAGAGCCGCTCTGCGGGCTGCGCGCGCATTTTCAAGGTTTGGAATGGGAGCAGGATGAGGACGGGCTGCAATACGTGACGCGGAAGCTGGAAAGATCGAGGAGGTAAAGGCGCATGGATAGGATCAAGGAAAGTTTTGACAGTCTCCCCATCGCGGCCTGCTTTTTCGATAAAAACGGCGTGGTGCGGCTCATCAACCGCCGGATGCTTGCCATTACGAACTGGCTGCAAAAAGGCGGTATACAGTCGCTGGCAGAGATGCAAAGCGCCCTGCAGGCGCCGCCGGCAAGTGTGTGCTGTCTGGATCCGCACCTTTGGATTTACCGCTTTCCGGACGGAACAGCGCTGCGTTTTGCGCAGGAGCAGATCACAACAAAAGCAGGTGCCCGATATACACAAATCACTGCCGCAGACGTTACGGAGCTGATTCAGAAACAGAACCAGCTAAAAGCGGAAAATGCGAAGCTGGAGAAAACAAACAAGCGGCTTAGGCGGCTGCTTGCGCAGATGCCGGAGATCATCCGGGAGGAAGAGACGCTGGCCATGAAGCTGCGTGTGCACGATGACATTGGACACAGCATCCTCGCGACGCGGCGCGTGCTGCTCCAAAACACAGACCAGAAGGAAATTCGTGCAACCGCAGCGTTGTGGGAGCAGTCCATTTCAGTGCTTTACCGCTCCAGTCAGATGAGAGCGCAATCCGAACCGTTGGAAGCCGCAAAAGAACGAGCGGAAAAGCTTGGCGTCAGAGTTCTGCTGGCAGGAGATGAGCCGCGAACGCAGCGTATGCGCGTACTGATTGCACTGGCAATCAGCGAATGTGCATCGAACTGTGTTCGTCACGCCGACGGAACAGAGCTGTATGTGTGCTTTTGGCAAAAGCCGGACTGCATAGCGGTCTCCCTAACCAACAATGGTGCGGCACCAAAGGGAAAAATCACAGAAGGCGGAGGTCTTTCTATGCTGCGTCAACGCATAGAAGAATCCGGCGGCAAGATGGAGATTCAGAGCGTCCCTCGCTTTAAGCTGATGCTCAGTTTGCAGGAAAAGGAGGAAGCAGCATATGAAGGTGATGATCGTTGAAGACCAGACCATGATTCGCAGTCTGTTGGAAAGCTATTTTCGCGCCGAGGACGGATACCGGATCACGGCGTCCATTCCAGGCGCGAAACAAGCAGTCGAGATGTGCAGGACAAATTCTGTCGATCTGATTTTGATGGATGTGCAAACGGAGAACCGTGAGAACGGTCTGACTGCCGTTCGTCAGATCAAAGCGATACAGCCGAGGAGCAAAATTATTGTTGTGACCTCGCTGATCGACTGCGCGGTTCTGGACGAGGCAAAGAGGGCCGGGGCTGACAGCCTGTGGTATAAGGACTCTACGCAGAAGCGTTTGATGGATGTCGTCCGGCAAACACTGGCGGGTGAACATGTTTTTCCGGACGCACCCCCGACAGTTGAGATCGGCATGGCAAAAAGCACGGAATTTACAAAGACGGAACTGAAGGTTTTGCGGCATCTGCTGCGGGGACTGTCCTACACGCGCATTGCGGCAGAGATGGGCTGCGAGATGTCGACGGTCAAATTCCATGTGGCAAACATGCTGCAAAAAACCGGGCTGGAAAACAAGCTTCAGCTTGCCCTGGCAGTCAGTGACGTCAAGTTGATTGCCGATCTGGCGGAAGAATGATGGGATTTGATTTTCTGCTTGTACAGCCACAGGCATTTATTGAAAAGAAGAAGCCGCAGAGTAAGTTGAGAGGTTTTATCAAAATCATAACCAATCACGGCAAACATCACGAAACAAGATTACACAGTATTTCTCACCGGAGGGCACCAATCAACCAGGAACTCGGAGGAAAATCTATCAAAAAGTTCGGTTTTTCCAGGCAGCAAAATTCACAAAAATCGGCACTGTCCCCAAATTGTCTCCACGGTCATAATTACGGTAAACCTATATAGTGCAAAAAGTTAGAAAAGCACCGGATTTCTTATCGAAATCCGGTGCTTTTTTGGTTGCGGAGGCAGGACTCGAACCTACGACCTCCGGGTTATGAGAGAGGACTATTCCGTAAAGTATCGTATTATTTCGTTTAGAAATATGCCGAAACATATCATTTCTTGTAGAAATTCATAACATATCGTGCAGTATCGTTTTGGGCCTTTTCGTGGGGCGTGACCCAAAAGTGACCCAAAATTTCAGGGGGTTGGTACCAGGTGTTGCACCGTCGGAACTGGTGCGGAAATGGTGCAAATTTGATACCCTTTTGATACCGCTGAACATAGACTCCGCCACAGGCTGGTTGCTCTGGGCGGAGTCCTTTCTTGCCTTTCCCGGGCGGCTTATGCCTCCGGTAACTTCAAGTGGTCATGCAATGCGTTCAGCCTCTGCGCCCCGGCGCTGCCGGTCAGGGTTTCGATCTGCCGCACCGCCATATTACGAAGCTGCTCCAGCCGTTCCCGCTGGGGAATGCCCTGCTCCAGCAGAAGGGCGTTGACGGCCTCCAGGTTGGTCATTACCAGCAACTGCTCTATGGTGGCATAGTCCCGCATATTCCCTTTCAGGCTAGGATTCTCTGCCCGCCACTGCTTGGCTGTCTTGCCAAACAGAGCCACATTCAGCACGTCCGCCTCGTCGGCATAGACAAAGCCCTGCTGATACTTGGGCAGGTCCGGGGGAATGAGATTGGCCTTGATGGCATCGGTGTGAATCCGGTAGTTCGCACTTGCCAGAATTCGCTTCACGTTCCATTCCAGCGCCAGACGGTGGCTTTCATCCCCCTTCAGGCGTTGATAGTCCTTGATGATGTAGAGCTTGAACTCGGGAGAAATCCACGACGCAAATTCAAAGGCAATATCTTTATGGGCCAGTGTCGCCGCATAGCGTCCCTGCTTGGAAACAATGCCGACGGCCCCCGTGTCGCTGATCCACTTCTTTGGGGTCAGGGCAAAGCTATTGCTGCCTGCCGCCTGTTTAATTGCCTCGAATTCGAGGCAATTAAATTCCGGGTTGTTTAACTCCTCCCAAAGCCCCAGGAATTCAACGGTAGACCGATTCCGCATCCAGTTCTGGATCACATACCCTGGCAACTCAGGATTGTGGTATTTGGCAATATCCGTCAGGGAAATATAGTCATCTTCTTTCCCGATGGTTGTCACAACGGCAATGTCTATGCCCTTGGCATGGATCATGCTCTGCACGTTTTTATTCGCCACAGCCCGCCACCTCCTCTGTGCCGCCTTTATCTTTCTCTATGGTGTAAAATTGCCCGATTAATAAAGGCGTTCAGTCTCTCGCCCTGGGCCTCTGCATGGGCCTTTACAACATCCTTCTGACCTTTTTCAAGCCGCAACTCAACACGGTCATAATTCGCTGCGTTGTATTTGGCTACGGCCCTTTTCTGTGAATCTCTGATTGCCACAATGCATCCTCCTATCACAATAAGTCTTGGTTGGAAGCCCAGCATACGGCTGGGCTCCTTTCTGTCTCTTGCCTAAGCTACAATCAGGGGAGCAACTGGCTGACCATCACTTCCTATAACATCGTTGGCACCATTCCCGGAAGAGGCCCGGAGAACATGGTGCGAGTGCCCACTACAATGCCTATTTTACCGGATTCCAGGACGATGGTGCCGCCATTGCCATGATGCTGGGCATTGCAAAGGACCTGATCGACAGCGGATATCAGCCCGAAAAGCCCCTAGT
>OHOA01000474.1_pt1 | contig 18178 bp, 17 predicted proteins | sample 1569681 | NCBI WGS metagenome assembly OHOA01 (sample SAMEA3879609, study PRJEB24766) | human gut metagenome | biome: human-associated habitat; feature: feces | place: USA | collected 1985/1987 | reverse complement strand
CGGCGGCTCGATTGTTCTGCGAGTCGACGACAACCTGTCCACGCTGATGGATTTCCGCTACAAGCGCAAATATGTCGCGCCCAACGGCATGGACGGACAGGGCGGCAGATGCAAGGGCAAGCGCGGAGAAGACCTGATCATCAAGGTTCCGCGCGGCACGGTCGTGCGCGACAGCGAGACAAACGAGGTCATCAAGGACATGTCGGACTCGGAGGACTTTATCCTCTGCAAGGGCGGCAGAGGCGGCTGGGGCAACCAGCACTTTGCAACGCCGACCCGGCAGGTGCCGCGTTTTGCAAAAGCCGGTCTTCCGGGCGAAGAGCATGAAGTGATTCTGGAGCTGAAGCTTCTGGCGGACGTGGGTTTGGTTGGATTCCCGAACGTCGGAAAATCGACGCTGCTGTCCGTTACGTCCAACGCGCACCCGAAGATTGCAAACTATCATTTCACGACGCTCTACCCGAACCTCGGCGTGATCTATGTCGCCGACGGTGTGTCGTTTGTCATGGCAGACATTCCGGGCATCATTGAAGGCGCGGCAGAGGGCGTCGGTCTGGGACACGATTTCCTGCGCCATATCGACAGATGCCGGCTGCTGGTCCACATTGTAGATGTCTCCGGCAGCGAAGACCGGGACCCGGTCGACGATTTTGAAAAGATCAACGAGGAACTGCGCCAGTACTCTCCCGATCTTGCGGCGCGGCCCATGATCGTTGCGGCAAACAAGGCAGATCTGCTCCCGCCTGAGAGCGATAATTTAGAGCGTCTCAAGGCGCACGTCGAGGCGCAGGGGTATGAGTTTTACGTGATTTCCGCTGCCACCACGAAGGGCACGAAGGAGCTCATGCGTACGATTGCGGGAAAGCTCGCGAATCTTCCGCCCGTGACGGTCTATGAGCCGGAGTACGTCAAGCCTCTGGCGGAGGCAGGCGACGCGAAGGAGCTGCAGATACAGCAGTACGACGATCTGTGGGTCGTCTCCGGTCCGTGGATCATGAAGCTGATGAACGATATCAACTTCGACGACTACGAGTCGCGCATGTACTTTGACCGCCAACTGCGAAAATCCGGTCTTTTCGAGCGTCTCGAGGAGATGGGCATTCAGGACGGCGATACAGTGAGCATTTTTGATTTTGAGTTTGAATACACGAAATGACGCACAAAGCCCCGCAGCAATACGCTGCGGGGCTTTGTGGTTTGAAAAAGAAAAAGAGAAAAGAAAGAGGAAAACTGGATTTCCTGAGTCTTAGAATACGCTTCAATCATGTCGGAACTGTGAACGAGAATCAAAAGAATTGTGAACATTCCGGCGGGAATATGGAAAAGGTCCGGCAAAAGCCGGACCTTTCAGGCTTCCAAGCGATTCGAAACCCTTACTTCATGGAGCGCTCGTAAGCCTCGATCATTTTCTTGAACGTGTGACCCATAGAATCGTCAGGGCTGGAAACCCTTGCGGCGTCTGGCTTTTCTGCTTGTTCAGTCAAATCGCGGGTGATGTGACCCGTGCGGCTTTCGAGTTTCCGGAGGTACTTTTCCGTCGTTTCCCCGGTGAAGATCTTGACCTGAAGCAGCATAGTCGTGTCGTCTTTCGGTGTCACGAAGATCTTGCTGATATACTTGTCGATGAACTCCTTTGTGATGATCCCCTGCGCCGCGTCGCGCTGGGCGTTCGTCAGGACTCTGCGGATTTCGTCGATCTTTTGCTTGAAGGCGTCTCCCTCGGCGGCTGTCTGCTCTAGTTCTGCGATTTCCTTTTCGGCTTCTTCTATTTCACGATTGCAGTCAGCAGTCATCTTCTTGAAATCCGCGTTCGTAATACTGTCGTCTGCAGCAAGCTGCAGGAGCTTGTTCTTCTTCCGGTTTGCCTGATCGATGATGTTATTCTGCTGTTCGATCTTTTTCCGGAGCGAGCCGTGCTGCGTCAGCTCGTTATACATACGGATGTATTCTTCGACCATCGCATCGGCATCGGCAGACGTATCGCGGAATACCTCGAACAGAAGCGGTTTGATCTCGCTTTCGTAGATGGCAAAGGATCTGCAGGAATCCGCGCCGTTTTTGATCTTGCCGGAGCAGAGCCATTTGCTGTTCTTTCTCCCGCGCTTGTCCTCGGATTCGCGGCGGTAGTAGGGCTGCCTGCACTCCGTACACCATAGCTTTCCTGTCAGGAGATTGGCGTGGTTGCAGACGCCCTGCCGAGCCTTCACATCCTCGCTGCGCTTTTTCAGGACAGCATTCGCAGCGTCCCAGATTTCCTCAGACACGATCGCCGGTACGATCTCGCCTGTTTCGTCCTTGAACATCACCCATTCCTCCGGCGGGAGAAATTTCTGCTTCTTCGTGAACATATCCACGACCTTGACCTTGTTGCCAACGTAGTAGCCCTTGTATTTGGGATTGGAAATGATGTTGGACATGGTGGTGTGCGCGATTTTCTTGCCGTTGTGATTGCGATAGTCCTTGTCCCAGAACAGTGTCTCTAACTGCTTCATCGAGTATTCACCGGTCGCGTAGAGTTCAAACAATTCGCGTACCATCGGCGCTTCCGTTTCGTCAATGACCAGCTTTCCGTCTGCTTTTGTGTAGCCGAAGATGCGGCTGTTGCCGAGTACGACGCTCGACTTGATGGCCTGCTGGTGACCGAATTTCACACGCGAGGACAGCTTGCGCAGCTCGTCCTGCGCGATAGACGACATGATGGACAGGCGCAGTTCGGCATCCTCATCGAACGTGTTGATGTTGTCGTTCTGGAAGAATACACCGACACCGTAGCTCAGAAGCTGGCGCGTGTACTGGATAGAGTCGAGCGTGTTTCGGGCAAAGCGGGAAATTTCCTTGGTGATAACCAGATCGAATTGACCTTCGGCGGCGTCCTCGATCATGCGGTTAAAGTTCTCACGCTTCTTCGTAGAGATACCGGATAAGCCCTCGTCAATGTACCCCGGCACGAATGTCCACGGGAGATTCCTTCGGATCAGATCCTCATAGTAGGAAACCTGATTGCCCAGTGAGTTTAGCTGCTCGTCACTCTCAGACGACACACGCGCATAGTAGGTCACGCGCAGCGGCAAATCGTAAATGGACTTTGTTCTTAGCTCCATTCTGATCGTATGTATGTCCATTTGGTGCGCTCCTTCCAGAACCTCTGAATCAATCGCCTGCGGTCTTCGCCGGATCTTTTGCCCCAATTCTGCGGTTTGAAAATTTGAAATACATACAGTATTCCTGCATTTTCAAACCTCGCCTTGGAACAAAATCTCTCGCCGAATACTCTTGCCGATTGAATCAGATCTTCTTTTCGTTTTATCATGTTTTTTTCTACCATATCACACCTGCGTGAAACAAGCAAGTGTGAGTTTCTGACAGGAGCATCACGTCAGGACGCTCCTGTCAACTCCATTGGAGGCGGACGGCGCCAATGTGCTGATTTTGTTCTTCATGCGGTTGCGTTCCGTCTCCGTAATCAGTCCGGCTTCAAACAGAACCTGATTGTAGTAGCTCAGCCAGAGCTGTTCAGCAAGCTCTTTCTTTGCCTGCTCCGGCGCCGGTTTCCTCTGGGTGCTGATGCTGTCCACCTCCTTTTTTGTTGTAAGTATTCCCAGCGGGAATTGGAATCATGCAGTTCTTCTTCGCTTCTTGCACCACCGTAGAAATCGCCCGTTCGCCGTTCTCCGAAATCATAGTCACAGCTTTCTGCGTACTGTCGGTTAGCTCTTTGCAGGCGGAAGAATATCTCGCGTTCAGGCTCCCAGCCTGTCCTGCGAACTCTGCTGCGCTCATCTGCATCTCGGTCAGGGCTTCCTGGGCATCCTGCTTCGTCAGGAGCTTTTTCAGGTCCGCGTCCAACTGCTTTGCCATAAAATTTGAAACGTAAATGTAAAATCAGCTTGACATTTACGGCGCTGGCGTTATAATGTTGATGTAAAGCAAGCTTGACTTTTTGAAAAGAGGTGTATACATGAAAAACTGCATTGCGGAAAAACGTAAAGCACGCGGGCTGACGCAGCAGCAACTTGCAAGCCTGCTTGGTGTAACGCGGCAGACCATTATTTCGTTGGAAAACGATAGATACAATCCGTCCATTCTTCTGGCGCACAAAATTGCACAGATATTTGATGCGCGAATTGAGGATATTTTTATTTTTGGGGAGGAAGGTATATGAAACTGAAGGAACAGAAAAAACTTGGTACGCTGTATTTCGTACTTGGAGCCGTTTTGGCGATCGCAGGATATTTTATAAAAAACAGCTGGCTTGCATCGTTTGGCGGCGGCGTTTGCGTGCTTGGGCTTGTCCGTCTGCTGCGCGCAGCCCGGCTCAGCCGTGATCCCGATCAGGCGGCTGATTATGATGCTTCGCTTCAGGACGAGCGAACAGCATATGTTGCAAATAAGGCGCGCAGTCTGACGTTTTTTATCTGCATTTACGCGCAGCTGCTTGCCGTCCTCGCAGCAATTCTGGTTTTCCATCAGCCGCTCATTGGCAAAGTTCTCTGCGCGCTGACGTGTATTCAATCGCTCGTTTATACCGGGTGCTACTGGTATTACAATCGTAAATATTGATGGGGCGTTCCTGCTTGGAATTTACACAGCAGAATCCAAATTGGCGAACTGGACTTTCCCCATGTTCGCCAGCTGGTTGAGATTGTTGCCGATTGCCTTCTGCTGCCGCAGGACTTCTTTCAGTCCATCAAGAATGATGATTTTCTTGCCCAGACAACAACTGATTACATAGTCGCTCTGGCTCATATGGGCTTGTGCTGCTTTCCCGCGTATCATTTCCAAATCCTGTGTTGAAATTCGAATACTGAATTGTTTGTTTTTTCGCATATTTTCCTCCGTATCTTTCGTTTCCCTCTACCAAACAAAAGCCCAGCGAAGCGGGTTTTGTTTGGAACTGAGGAGCAAGGGAGCGGAGCGTGGAATGCCCTCTCCCGCAGGGCGTTACACGCGCAGCGGACTTTGTGACGAAGTAGTGGGTGTGGGCTTCTGCCCGATTTGAGGCATTTGGCGGGGAGCCGGGACACCGGCGACTAGCCAAATGCGATGCTGGCTCCTTCGTCGGCACAAGCTCCATATCCTTCACTTCCGCGCAAAGCGCGAAAGCTCATCCATTTCGCTGCGCCTCCTCTCAAAATCGCAATCGCGTTGCTGGATTGCGATTTTGTATTTTTTGCGCACGTTGGCGCAACGTTGGCTTTTCCCGTTGTACCGCACACACACTCGCAGCCTGCCCGGAAAGACGCACACAGCGGCGACACGCGCCTCACGGCGGCGAACAGCGCCCGCTGCGGAAGGGTGCAAGGATGCAAACCGTTCAAGGCGTTACCCCCTTGCCCTCTTGCTCCGGCAAACGCCAGAGCCATTGGTCGGCGCGGCGCTCCGAAAGAATGCCGAGATTTCGCTTCGCGATTTTCAGCGTTCGCTCCGAAATGCCGAGCTGCTTTGCAAGCGCAAGGACTTCCTCGGCTGGTCTTGGCTGCGTCAGAAACCTGCGCAGCTCGTCTTCCATCTGCATGGTCTTTGTCTGCACCTGCCCTGTGCCGTTCAGGATGTTGTCAACAGTCGCATCGCAGAAGCCCTTCCACTGAAAGCCGTGCTCCGGATGAAGTTCAAATGCAATGGCTGCGCCCTCCGGGGCAAGGCTGTTCTTGTCCTGCGCGACAATGCGGAGCGTATCGCCGCTTTTCAGCCGCCCGACGATCAAAACGCTTCTGGCTGAAGCGCGGAAGTCGATAGAGCCGAGACCGCGATAGCCGGATTTTAAGCCCTGCGCCTTGTTCATGTGCCCGATCAGAATGACGGCGCATTGTGTGCGCTCCGCCATCAGGGAAAGTCGTTTGAGTACCGGACGCACCTCGTTTGCGCGGTGCATATCCACATTGCTTCCGAGATACGCCTGCAGCGGATCAAGCACGATCAGCTTTGCCGCTGTCCTGCGGATCGCTTCTTCCAGCCTTGCGTCACAGAGTGTCAGCTCCCGTTTGCCCTCGTCGATGACCAGCACGCGTGTGCAGTCTGCGCCTGCGCTCTCTAACCTTGGCTTGATGGTATCCGCCAGACCGTCCTCGGCTGTCTGGTAGATCACGTTCATCGGCTCCGCTGCCTGCTCGCACTCCGGCAGCGGCTCGCCGCGCGTCAGAGCTGCAATGACCGCCAGAATGAAGCTCGTTTTGCCCTCGCCGGGGTCGCCTTGAAGGATCGTCAGCTTGCCAAGTGGGATGTACGGATACCAGAGCCATTGCACCTCCTCCGCGTTGATTTCGCTCATGGAAATCAGGTTTAATGGTGTGTTTCCTGTCAAAAAATCTCCTCCGAATCAAAAAGTAAAGGTGCGTACCACGTTTTTCGCGGCACGCACCTTTCTACTTGTAGTATGGAGATTTTTCTGATACACTCAGAGTAATAGCAGACAAATAAAAATCATTTGCGGACAGGTTTCCAAAGGAGAAGCGTATGTTTCAGTCCATTACGTTCTATGTCGGAGAAAAAACGCTTGGTATTTACGGAGAAGAATTTCCGCTTGGAGCACTGACAACAGCGGTTTTGAACATCACGCCAGCGGAATATCAAGCGCTTGACGGCCGCTTGAAATCTGCGATAGAAGGTATGGCGCTTTATGAGAAAACACACACGCTGACCGACTGGCATCAGGCCAATGAGCAGATGCTCCGCCTGAATGAAGCACTCTGTCATCATCATATTTTTCGTTTGATTCAGACGGACGCATATATTCTGGCAGAGGCAAAGCAGCTCACGGAAATGCCGGTTGCAGAGGGCGATCCACTTGAAATGAATACGCACGACCATGAGATTTTACGTCAGATCTGTGTGTATGAAGACTACTTGGAAAATCCGAAGAAATACGGCAGAATCAAAAATCCGGAGGAATTGAGTGAGGCGCAGCGGGAATGGTATCTGAACTTGTATCCGCCCATTCCGCCAAAGCCGGAGGCGAAAACCCCGGCGCTGCTGATCGCGCCCGTGCCGCTGGATTTGAAGTGGCAGATGTATAAAGCATATTGTATGAATTATGCGCAGGTGCTTAAAGATGTCGCTTCCGTCTGTCAGACGCTTCGTGCGTTTATTCGGGAGTCACTTTCCGGACTTGAACATCTGTCACCAAACCAATATATTGCGGCCCTGAACGGGTTTCTCTTTCCGGAATTCCGGCACAAGTGGATCGCCAATCCGATAGAAGGCACTGGTAACTATACGCTCTTTGACGATGTCAGAATTCATCTCGTACCGCGGGAAACAGCACCGGATTCGGGGCAATTCAGGGTTTTTGAGTATTACGAAACAGAGCATTTGCAAACGCTTTTGAAGCTGGATTTCTATAAAGGACTGGAAGCCGGACATCTGATTCGGAAGTGCGAACTGTGCGGCAGGCTCTTTCTGCTGCAAAAGGGCTATCATACAAAATACTGCGATTCCCCGAATCCGGATAACCCGCGCTATTCCTGTGCGCAGCCCGGTATGCCCTACGAAGTCTTCAATGAATCCCTGGCAACCAGGAATCTTTATCCGCTCTGCGGTGTACAGCGCAAAAGCAAGCCCGTAGGACGTCCAAGAAAGCAAAACTGACGGTGCTGCGTGAGGAGGTGACAGCTTATGACGAACGAAGAATTGTATCAACAGTATCTCAGCGGCGACACGGAAGCCTTTGAGCAGCTTTATCTGCAAATGCAGGGGTTCATTGCTTCTGTGGCAAAGGACGCAGCGCAGAGCTTCGGCTGCGCAGACAAGGAAATGCTGGACGAGCTGTGTGCCGAAGGTGCTTTGGAACTTTGTGAGCGTCTTTCCGTCGAGGAGTATGACGAAGAACGTGGAAAACTGACCACATATCTGCATCCGTTTCTGCGCGGGAAGATGTATCGTTATTTGGAGGCAAATCTCGGTGCAGCGGCGTTGCCAAAAGACGAAATGCAGCGGGTCAAGCAGGCACAGCGGCTGCACAAAGAGGAAAACCTTTCTCCGGATGAAGTCGCACAGGCGCTCGGCGTTTCTGCTGAAAAGGCCGTACAGCTGATCGGCTGCAAGACGAAGCCGTTTTCTATCTCTGCGCTTTCAAATGACGATTCGGACGATGATCCGCTTGCGTGGCTGCTGCTCGACCAGCGCACCCTCACGCCGGAGCAAACCGTTTACCGGCAGGTCTGCACGGAAGAACTGGAGCAGCTTTTTCACACACTCAGCGCGAAAGACCGCGCGATCCTCGGCCATACCTACGGCGTATTCGGCTACGAAAAGCTGTCCGCGGACGAGCTTGGCCTGCGCGAAATGCTCTCGCCGGATGGCGTGACAAAAGCCAGAAAAGCTGCACTGGAGCGCCTGCGCAGCCGATACCCCGGCAGCGGCCTGCACCTCTGGCGGGATGTGTATCATGCGCTGAAAGACATATAAAATGGGCCTGCATTGGTGAAAGCGGTGCAGGTCTTTATGTTCGAGCAGAGACGTTCTGAATGTTCAATTTCTGTAAATCTTTATGTGAATTTTCACTATATTCACCATTTTTCACTTGCACGGAGTGAAAATAGTGGTATAATAAAAATAACCAACACGGAGGTGTGATCGATGCAGTACGAAAATGAGCGCATGGAATTTAAATCCCAGCTGACAGATGATATTTACAAGGAAGTCATCGCCTTTACGAACACGGATGGCGGTGTGATCTATATCGGCATTGACGATCAGGGCAACGTGACCGGTATTGACAATGTGGACGAGACATACACGCGGCTGACAAACGGCATCCGCGACGCCATTCAACCGGATGTGACGATGTTCGTACGCTATGTGCTGCAGGAGAACAAGGTCATTCGTATCGAGGTCGGCGAGGGCAGCTATAAGCCGTATTACCTGAAGGGCAAGGGTCTGAAGCCCGCCGGCGTTTATGTGCGGCAGGGCGCAACGAGTGTGCAGGCGTCGCCGGAGCAGATCCGGCAGATGATTAAGGACTCGGACGGCGATGTGTTTGAAGAAATGCGCACCGTGCAGCAGAATCTGACCTTTGATGAAGCTGCGGCTGCGTTCAAGCGGTACAAGGTGGATTTTTCAGAGGACAAGTATATTGCGCTGGGGCTTCGGAACATCCACGACGATCAGTACACCAATCTGGCGCTGATTCTGTCCGATCAGTGCCAGCACACGACGAAAATCGCGGTGTTCAACGATGAATCCTGTACAGAGTTCCGGGACAGCAAAGAGTTTGGCGGATCGATCTTCAAGCAGTTTGAAAACTCAATCAATTATCTGGCGCTGTGCAACAGGACAGTCTCTACCATCAAGGGTGTCGTCCGCACGGATAAGCAGGACTATCCCGAGGAAGCCATCCGCGAAGCGCTGCTCAATGCGCTGGTGCATCGGGACTACAGCTTCAGCGGCAGCATTATCATCAACGTGAACGACAGCAAAATGGAGTTTATTTCTCTGGGCGGCCTCCTGCCCGGCCTTTCCACGGAGGATATCCGTCTCGGCGTTTCTCAGCCGAGGAATCAGAAGCTGGCAGAGATTTTTCACCGTCTGCGCCTGATTGAAAGCTACGGCACCGGCATCCGCCGCATTTTCAAGCTCTATGCAAACTGCCCCGTCCAGCCCAGCATCGTGGCAACGACAAATGCATTTAGAATCGTGCTGCCAAACATGAACGCCGCTTCTGCGGGCGCAGAAAACGCGGCAGAAGCAAAGCCTGCCGCGCCGGTCATCACGCCGCAGATGAAAATCGTTCTGGACTACCTCAAGGAATACGGTGAAATGCGCGACGAGGAGTTGCAGGAGCTGCTGCATATCAAAAAGACCAGAGCCTACCTGCTGACCCGGCAGATGAGCGAGGAAGGGCTGATCGAGATCGTCGGCAGAGGGGCGGAGAAAAAGTTTAAGCTCCACTGATGCAGAATGCACTGCGGGGGGAAAATCGAAGATGGGGAAGAAGCTTCGGACATACTATGCAAAATCAGCAAATAGCTTTCATGGGGCGATTACCAATCGAGAACATCTGGACAAGGTCGCAACGCTGGCTCGAAGATTCGGTGCGGAGATTGGGAAGGAGAAAGCGGCAGGAGTCGCAGGTGGCGTTCATGATTTCGGCAAGTACGCAGATCGGTTTCAGGGCGTGCTCAGCGGCACCCATCAGGGGGTAGATCACGCTCTGCCAAGCGCAGCGGAACTGTATCGGTTACTGGATTTGAGAACCACGCAGAGAGTGTGGGCCGATGGTATTTGCGCGGTGGAGGCGGTTGCGGGTCATCACGATGGCCTTATTGGCATGCCGCAAATGCAGGACGGACTGGAGGAAATGCTGAGTAGCGACGATTGGGATGACTGCCCTAGTGGGAAAATGCCCTCGCTGCATGGACAGGAGGAGTTCATGCAGGCTGAGGAAGCGTTTGCGCAGGATTTTCCAGACTTTCACATGCAGCGGATTCAAGGAAAGCGAAGCCGCGTGCAGGGACGTCTGGAAGATATGCTGGACACCCGGATGCTCTTTTCGTGCTTGGTGGACGCAGACTACTGCGTGTCAGCTTCGGATGACGATCCGGCATATCTGGAAAAAAACAGCCGACCGCCGCTGGATGCAGAGGCAATGCTGAAAAAGCTGGAGGTACACTGTGCGCATCTGCGGAAGACCTCCACGGCGGATGTGAGCGTCAATGCCCTTCGAAACGAGGTTTACGCCCGATGCGGCGAGGCAGGAGAGCAACCGATGGGTCTATTTACGCTGACGGCGCCCACCGGTGTGGGGAAAACAATGGCAATGATTCATTTTGCGCTCCGCCACTGTGTGCAGCACCAATTACCACGGATAATTGTGGTGCTTCCGTTTCTTACATTGGCAGAGCAACTCCAGAAAGAATATGAACACATTTTTCCGGAAATTCTGGTGGATCACAGCCAAGAAAACTTACCGGAGGCGGCGCGGGAGCTGGCGGCAAGGTGGGACAGCCCTGTGATTATTACCACCTCTGTCCGCTTTTTTGAAAGCCTCTTTTCTGCAAACCCTCAAAGCTGCCGCAAACTGCACCACATTGCAAACAGCGTGGTGCTCTTTGACGAGGCGCAGAGCCTTCCGGCGTCGCTGGCGCGGCCAACGGTGGCGGCGGTGAACGCGCTGTGCGAAAAGTACCGCTGCACCATGGTGTTTTCCACAGCGACACAACCCGATTTCTCAGCGCTTCCCAAAACGCAATGGCAGCCTACAGAGATCATTCCGGAGCCTGCACGCCTTTTTTATCAAATGCGCCGGGTAAATGCCGCGTGGTGTCACGACGTTCCGCTTGCGCAGATTGCGGAACAGATGTGTTTGGAGAAAAATGCGTGCTGTATTGTCAATTTGCGTCGCCATGCCCGCAAACTCTTTGAGCTTCTACAAGAGAGACTCGGTGCGGACAACAGTATCTTCCTCCTGACCACAGACCTTTGTCCGGCACATCGGCTGGCAACTGTTGCAGAGATCAAGCGGAGGCAGCGGGAGGCGGCACGATGTATAGTTGTGGCGACCCAGTGCATTGAGGCGGGCGTTGATCTGGATTTTGACAGGATGTTTCGCGCCATGGCACCGCTGGAATCGGTGATTCAGGCGGCAGGACGTTGTAACCGCAACGGAAGGCTTCCGGGTGGCGGATGCCTAACAATATTTCGGCCGGAAGAAGAAGGGCGGCTCTATCCGGGAGACAGTTACGAACGGGGAGCATCGGTCGTAATGAACCTCTGGGCAGACTGCGACAATCCGGAGTTGAGCGACCCGGCGCTGGTTCAGCGCTATTACGCGCGATATTTTTCCGGAGAAACAGGAGAGGGTAAGTTAGAGGAGGCAATCCAAAAGAAAAACTATAAAGAGGCGGCCAAAAACTACAAACTGATCAAAAACGCGGGCGTTTCCCTCATTGTAACGTGGGAAGGAGCGGCAAGGCTTTTTCAAAAGGTCAGCCGCGCAGTCGAGGAGGGCGGCGTCACGGCCGAGCTGCTGCGCGAGGCGGCTCCTATTACCATCACATGCTATGACGAGAACGCCGTTCGGGCATGTGCATCGCCCTTGACCTTACGAAAAGGACGTGTGACTGCCGAAACTGGAACATTTCTGCTGAATCACGGCTTTGAGGAGTGGTATCATTCTGTGACCGGCTTCGCGCCGTCGGACAATATACACGAATGTCTAATGCCGTAATTGGCGAGATTGCTGAAATATAAGCTTTCTTTGGAATTTGATTGACAACATCCAATTGTAAAACCAAAATTTATTTGACAGGAGATTCGAGCAACGATCGAAGAAGCTCTTTTCTGGGAAGAATTGAAAAAAATAAATTTTAGTGTTGATGCCTCCTTTGCATGGGAGGCAGAACTGAAAAATGGAGGTGAACAATCAATGAACGATGAAGTATGTCTGGAGGTTTGGGGCGATTTTGCCTGTTTTGCGCCGCCGTATGGAAAAGTTGAACGACTGACATACCCGGTACCTACGCCTTCGGCGGTGCGGGGGATTTTGTCATCGATTTACGCCAAAAAAACGGAGTTCTACTGGCAGGTGACGCAAATCGAGGTGCTCAACCCCATTCGCTACATGAGCTTTCAACGCAATGAGCTCAAGTCCGCGGTCAGCGCAAAGCCGGATATGGAGAAGTCTATTCTGTATACGGATGAGGAGCGCACACAGCGGCAGACGCAGGTGCTAAAAAACGTGCGTTACCGCATCCGTGCCCGTATCTGCCCCCGGCCATTGTATGCTGGAAGTCTGGAGCAACTGTACCGTCAAGCTATGCGTAGAATTCGGAGCGGCAAGACATTTATGCAGCCGTGTCTCGGGCTGCGGGAATTTGTGTGCTACTTTGAAGAAAGCGACGGAAGCCGGCCGCCCATCGATGTCAGCATGGATCTGGGGCTGATGGTGTACGATGTTTTTGATCTGCATGACGAGCAGGTTCGTAAGGTGACGAAGCCGAAAATCTCTCTTTACCATGCAGTAATGGAACATGGTGTGATCCGGGTGCCAGATTACGACAGCGAGGATGTGCTGAAGGGAGGTACAGCGGCATGCTGAAGGCTTTGTATGATTACGGCATCCGTAATCACCTGACGATTCCGCCTGGCTTTCTGAAAAAGAACATCCGTGCGTATATCTGCCTGTCCGATAGCGGGAGATTTTTGGGGATCGAGCAGTGCGGAAAAGAGGAAACACAAATCTGTCCGGATATTGGCTCGCTTGCAAACAGTCCGGATAAGTGCAATCCATTGGCTGAAAAGGAGTCTGTGGTTCTTGGCGAGCCCGGGAAAAAATCGGATTATTTTCGTATGCTTTTGAAGGAGGGCAGTGCCTGTGCGGATCGTCTGCGCGTCTGCTTGTCTGCCTTGGAAGACGAGGCTGTGCTTGTACAAATGCGCCGGGAGGCGGAGCTGCGGAAATTGAAGCCTTCCGACCGCATCAGCTTTCGGGTAGATGACGTTCCGGTGACTTCCGACGCGCAGGCACAGCAGTGGTGGACGGAATACCGAAAAAAACTGGCGGACAATTCGGAGGCAGCAGCTGCCCGGTGCCTGATTACAGGCCAGCCGACGGCACCCTTGGCTACGCTGCCGGTCATCAGCGGTCTGCAGGTCGTTGGCGGTCATTCCCGAGGCGAAGCACTATTTTGCTTTGACAAGTCCGCATTTCAGTCCTATGGTCTCAAGCAATCCGCCAATGCGCCTGTGTCAGAGGAGGCGTTTGCCGTTGTCAAAGAGGCGATGAACGATTTGCTGGCGGGCGCGCCCGCCATGTACGACAGGGATAAGAAACGCGAGTTCCATCCCACAGCCCCGATTTACGCCGGCATGAAGTTCCTGCACTGGTATGATTTCACTCTCGACCCGGAGGATGATCCTCTGCTTCAAAGTCTTCAAACCGGTGCTGACGAGGAGAGCGTGGATGAGGATGAAGAATCCCCAAGCCTTGAGGAGCTTGAGGAGGATGCACGGCAATATCTGATGGACAGGAAAAATGCGGCAGATGAGGTTATAAAGGCGGTCTTTTCTGGCGATGCTCCGAGAAAGCTGTCTGGCGAATACCACATTATGTTGATTTCCGGCAACAATGGCCGGGCGATGATCCGCCGTTACGAGCATGGAAGCTATGAGACTCTCCGCGAAAACCTACAGAAATGGACGGACGACCTGAAAATCCAAGACCGCTTGGGGACAGGGCGTGCGCGAAAGCAGAAACTCAATGCTCGATTGACTCGTCTGGTGAAGAATCAGAATGCATCCGGGCAAAAGCTGTTTGATCAGATGAAAAAAGAATTGGCGGGAATTACGCCTGCCATCGTCATGGCAATCGTCAACGGGACACCGTTGCCGGACACTGTTGCTGTGCGCGCGCTTGCGTACATCCGCTCCAAGCTGCTTTCAACGGCGGATGCGGACAAGAAGCCACTCCTGTCCGATACCATGGCCTGCCAATGGCTGAAGGTCTGGCTGATTCGGAAGCGAAGAATGAGAAACGAGGAGGAAAACCTTATGGAGTATTATGAGCCCAACTTCCCCAATGCTGCATACCACTGCGGCGCTTGGCTGGCTGTATACGCCAATTTACAGCGGGCAGCCATGGGAGATGTCAACGCCACTTTGGTTCAGCGCTTTTACGCCTCTGCCAGCCGCACACCGGCGCTGGTATTTGGCACACTGGACCGAATGGGACAAGTCTATCTGGATATTCTCCGCAAGGAAAAGCGCGGTTTGGACAGAATCTATGAAGACAAGCTAAACGCCGTGTGCGCCTTTTTTGGCAGCGACTTGGCACACTGCCTGCCCACAACGCTGAACCTCGAAGGGCAGAGCTATTTTGCACTGGGCTATCATCAAATGTGTACGCAGATTACCGGGGAGATCAGAAAGAGAATCGCGGAAAAACAGGAGGGTTGATCAATGGCTATTCAGAATCGTTATGAATTTCTCTACTATGTGGCGTGTACGAACGGAAATCCCAACGGCGATCCGGACATGGGGAATGCGCCGCACCTTGACCCGGAGACCATGCAGGGCTACATCACCGATGTGGCGACCAAGCGCCGGATTCGCAACTACATCCAGACGGCTTTTGCCGGGCAGCCGGGGATGAATATCATCATCCAGCAAAGCACAAACATTAATCGCCATATTGCTGAGGCCCGGCGGGAAGCCGGTGTGGAGGGCGCCAAGGACAAGAATGCGGTGTACGCGGGGAGAAAAAAGGCATGCCAGATGTTTTATGACGTGCGCACTTTTGGTGCCGTGATGTCTACAGGACCGAACGCCGGTCAGGTGCGCGGGCCAGTGCAGATCACCTTCGGAAAGAGCCTTGATCCGGTACTGCCGCTGGATATCTCCATTACTAGAATGGCAGCAACACTGGGTGACAAGGATAAAACGCTGGACGATTATGTCAAGGCGGAGGAAAATGCCGATGAGGATTCCCTGCGTACCATGGGGCGTAAGCAGTTGATTCCCTTTGGTCTGTATGAGGTGCGTGGCTTTATCAGTGCCAATCTAGCAGCGGAGACCGGCTTCGATGAGACGGATCTGAATGCGCTCTTCGAGGCAATTTTGAATATGTATGAGCATGACCGCAGTGCCAGTAAGGGCGAAATGGATGTTGTTTCGCCGCTGATCCTCTTTAAGCATGTGGGGACAGACACGGACGAGACACAGCGCGTTCGGCAGGCAAAGTTGGGCTGTGCGCCGGCGCAGCGACTGTTTGAATTGGTGCAGGTTCGGAAAAAGCCGGAGGTCACCGCGCCCAGAAGCTACCTCGATTACACCGCCAGTGTGGAGCTAAGCAAGGTTCCAAATGGTGTGGAGATAGGCTTCAAGCGAGATGCGTTCAGTCCCATCGTGTGGAATGCGCTGCCGGAGGATGAAAATTGGTTTACAGCAAATAATGGATGATCGGGAGTATCTTCCGTTGTCATGGCTGTCTCAGTTGGCGTACTGCCCCAGACGGGCGGGGCTGCTTTTGAATGAGCGCCTCTGGGCGGAAAGCACCGACACGGCCAAGGGACGTGCGGAGCATACGCGGGTACACACTCAGCGTGTGGAAAAACGGGGGAACCTGGTGAATCTCTATGAGTTCACAGTGTTCTCCGACAGCCTCCTGCTGCTGGGGAAGTGTGACTGTGTCGAGGCACGCAGAGACGATTCAGGCTGCCGCATTCCGGCAGTGGATTTTCCCGTGAGCCTTTATCCCGTTGAGTATAAGCATGGCACACTGCGAGAGGAAGAAACATATCAGATCCAGCTTTGCGCGCAGGCAATGTGCATGGAGGAAATGTTCCATACTGTAATCTCCGAAGGAGCCTTGTTCTTCACATCCTCGCATCGGAGAATGACCATTGCTTTGAGTGAGACGCTGCGTACACGGACAGTGATGTTGGCAAAAGAACTGCATCTGCTCCGTGATACACTCAGTGTTCCTTCCGCTAAATACTCCGCAAAATGCTGCCGCTGTTCACTACAGGAGCTTTGTATGCCAAAGATCAAGATGTCGGCAGAAAGCTATCTGCTGCGGCTGCGGCAGGAGGCAGCGGGCATCATTGAGGAGGCTTCGGAATGAAAAAACTGCTCAATACCCTCTATGTTCTCACCCCGGACAGCTATCTCTTTTGCCGGAACGAGAACATCTGCGTCCGAATCGGAGATATGGAAAAACTGAGCGTTCCAGCACTGAACATTGATTCCATTGTTTGCTTTGGAAAAATGACGGTATCTACGCCGCTGCTGGAGTTCTGCGGCAGTCACGGAATCAGCCTGACGTTCATTCGGGAAAATGGACGCTTCATGGGCAGACTTCAAGGCCCAGTGAGCGGAAATGTTCTCCTTCGCAAGCGGCAGTATGCCTCCATGGAGGATGCGGCTTTCGCGCAGAGAACCGTGCAGTCCATTTTGCTGGCAAAGTTGCGAAACAGTAAGCTTGTCCTGATGCGTGTGGCTCGCACGGAACGAGCCGGTGCCTACAAAGAGGAGCTGATGCTCGGTGTACAGCAACTGAACGAGGCTGTGGCGAATTTGCTGGAATGCAGCAGTGTAGATTCTATGCGGGGAATAGAAGGCGCTGCGGCAACTTCCTATTTTGCGAGATTTGATTGTATGCTTGCTGGGAATCCGGGAGGATTTCGCTTTGACACGCGCAGCCGCCGCCCGCCCAGAAATGAGGTGAATGCCGCGCTGTCCTTCACCTATATGCTCCTGAGCGGTCAAATGCAGTCTGCTATGGAAGCTGTTGGCCTTGACCCGGCAGCAGGATATTTGCATACCCTCCGACCGGGACGGGCCTCCTTTGCGTTGGATTTGATTGAGGAGCTTCGTGCGCCACTTTGTGACCGATTTGTGCTGTCGCTTTTCAACAAAGGACAGCTTTCCCAAAGTGATTTTGATCAGGATGAGGAAATGGTTTCCCTGAATGAACGCGGGCGCAGAACGTTGCTGTCTGCATGGGAGAAGCGAAAACAGGAACAGATCGTGCATCCTTTCCTGAAAGAAAAGGTGCCCATCGGCTTGATCCCATATGTGCAGGCAATGCTGTTTGCGCGTGTTCTTCGTGGAGATTTGGACGATTATCCGCCCTTTGTCTGGAGGTGAACGCGAATGATGCTTGTGATCGCGTATGATGTGGATACCACTAGCAGTGCCGGATCACAGCGCCTGCGTAAGGTCGCAAGGCTTTGCGAGCGCCACGGGATCCGGGTGCAGAATTCTGTGTTTGAGGTTCTGCTGGATCCCGCGCAGTTGGTTGCACTGAAGGCGGGATTGGAAAAAATCATTTGCAAGGAAACGGATTCCATCCGCATCTATCGCCTAGGGAACAGCTATCGAAACCGAATCGAGGTAATTGGCCGCACCGGTCTGATCGAAACCGGTGAGCCGCTGCTTCTGTGAGACCTGCCTGCGCCGATCACAGCCGCGCATAGTTTTCCGGGAGATCGGCGCAGTGAATGGAAGTGTTTTCCTTCAAAATCCGGATAATAATCGTCTTCTGTTGAGTAATTTCAGAACAGAAGGCGCATAAAGCAGCGAAGATGTACAAATGGTTGCATACTGTTTTGTGTATTTTTGCTGTCACCCCCCACGCGGGGGTGCGAATTGAAATATATTGATAGTAACAGTAGCAATATCATCGGAAAGTCACCCCCCACGCGGGGGTGCGAATTGAAATATCACAGTTATACGATGTAGAATC
>OHOA01000468.1_pt1 | contig 18378 bp, 20 predicted proteins | sample 1569681 | NCBI WGS metagenome assembly OHOA01 (sample SAMEA3879609, study PRJEB24766) | human gut metagenome | biome: human-associated habitat; feature: feces | place: USA | collected 1985/1987 | reverse complement strand
CGCACACCTGGACGGGCCCATGGGCTGTCCGAAGCGCACGGCGGCCTCACCCCCTGGCCCTGGCCGCAGTGCTGCCGCATCTTCCTTGTTCCGCTGCTGGCTATTGTTTACGGCGAGCAAGCCGCCACACCGCCCCCCTTAAACAGCGTGGCGGCTGTGCGAGCGGCGGCCATACCTGGCCGCCGAACATTAAATGCGGCTGGTGCTGGCCAGGGGCTGGGGTCCCCGGCCAGCGCAGACGCGCGGCCAGCGGGGGGGCGCGAAGCCGAGGGCCGCTTTGCTCCCCCGCTGCAAACACGGGCCGAGAGGGGGGGGACCCGCTGGCCGCTCCTCTTCTTTGTCCCCGTACACGGTCGCGGCGGTGACATATGGCGACAAAAAAGGCCCAAATGGGCCTTAGAACGGGGACCACACCTCCCCTTGTTCTGCGTAGAGGTCTGACACATATTCCACGCAGGCCTGCTCCATGTCGGCCATCATCGTGGCGTGTAGGCGGCGCAGCTCTTGCGGGGTGACATTCGGCGCCACATCGCAGCACATTGATCCGTGGGCGGCGTTGTGGCATCGCCAGCATAGACATATAAGATTCATTGGGTTTCTGCTGCTGCCGCCCACGCCACGGGGGACGACATGATGAATTTGCAGGCCGTCCGTGGAATCGCAGAGGGCGCAGCGGAAGCCGTCCCGCTGGTAGATACTCCGCCGGATTGAATTGGGAATGTTTGCGTACATAAAAGACGCTCCTTTCTGCCGGACTATCGCCGACACCAGGCCGTCAGACCGTGGCCGTCAAGGGTGGCCACGGGCCACTTGCGCAGCCCTTGACGGTCATGGTATACATATCTCCGGCGATATTCCGGCAGGGGGGCGGCTTTTGTACGCGGTCCGGCGGGGTATCAGCGGGGCGGGGCCGCTCGTCCCTGCGCCGTGTCAGACCGCAGCAGGGCAAGGGGGACGGTCCCCGTTCGCGGCCCGTGGGCCTGCTCAGGCCCGCCGGATATAGAATCCGTCAGGCTCCCGCCGGATTTGCTCGTTCTCCCGGTCCTGGACCCAGGAAAGCAAGAGATTCTGTACCAGCTTGTACGGCGTTACCCCTGCACGGTCGCAGGCTGCCCGGACCCGTTCGGCCTGTTTGGCCGTTAGCTTCGTTCCGAACTGCTTCAGGTGCCGCTTGTCCCATGCGGCCTGCCAGGGTCTATGAAACTTCTGTTTGCTCATGGTGGCGCTCCTCTCTTTCGTATGGCTCCCGGCCTTACGGCCTCCGCTTCGTGGCGATTCTTCTATATACTGGTTTCCTACAGTGTAGCCCCATCAGCGCACATTTGCAACAGTTTTCTTGTAAATCGGTGACATTTGCAACAAGCTTCTTGTTGTTTTGCTCCCGGGTATCGCCTGCCACGCCTGTACCTTTTCCACTTTTCCACCAGGTTTTCCCGGCGTGGCATGCCTAACCATGTAGCACACTGGCAGCCTAAGAGGTATTTTCTCTCACGCACATGTCGCGAGAGAAAATGATTGGACTTCTTTGCCGCCTACGGGCGGCAAACTCTGCGAGGCTTTTTGATACGCTGAGAGGGCGTCCCATCAGGGGGCGGCCTCTTTTTAGGTTGTATAAATGCATAATTATTCGTATATACAGAATATACTTTGTGTATTCTGCTGTGTTCTCTTGATATTTGCACCGTTTTCAACGGTCAGTTTTCACAAAACAGGAAAAATGCGTGGATTTTTATGCAAAAAAGTGTTGACATTTATGCAGAGAAGGCGTATAGTATGCATTGTCAAGGGGGGAACACCTCCGCAGCAAACTCTATCTATATACCACACAGTGGATCCTATAGAGCCATTTCAAAAAATAGAAAGGAAAAATGAAGATGAAAAAGTTTGTATCCCTGCTCCTGGCCCTGCTGATGATCGCGAGCCTGGCAGCCTGCGGCAAAAAAGCCAACGATGACAAAACCACCGACGATTCCCTTTCCGTTCTGGAAAATGTTGTAACCTGGAACGATGTGGAGCCCTACCGCGTTCTGGTGCAGAAGGGCGACCCCAAGGGGCTGCTGCCCGGCATCAACAAGGCCATCGCTGAGCTGACCGCTAACGACGGCGCCAAGATCAAGGAGATTGAGGAGAAGGTTGCTTCTCAGGATGTCAACACTCCCGATTCCGTGGGCACTGAGCTCTCCGACACCGCGCCTAAGAGCGAGAGCGGCAAGCCCGTGCTGGTCGTTGGCACCAGCCCCGACTATCCTCCCTACGAGTTCTACTCCGATGCTGCTATGACCCAGTTCGCCGGTATCGACGTGGAAGTGGCCCAGTACATCGCTGACTCCATGGGCATGGAGCTGCAGATGGAGGCTATGAACTTCGACAACCTGGTGACCTCCCTGAGCAACGGCGACTTCGACATGGTGCTGGCCGCCTGCGAGTACACCGAGGAGCGGGCCCTGGCTTGCGACTTCTCCGATCCCTACTACACCGATCTGCCTCCCGTCATCCTGGTGAAGACCGCCAACCTGGACAAGTATAAGACCCTGGACGATATTAACAAGGCCGGCGTGATCATCGGTGCTCAGAAGAACACCACCAAGGCCAATGCCGCTGCGGATATGTTCCCCGAGGCTGCCAACGGCATGGTGCTGGAGTCCCTGGTCCCCACCCTGGTCACGGAGCTGAAGAACGGCACCATCGACCTGCTGGTATTGGACGGCAACGTTGGCACCAGCTACGTCAAGTAAGCTCTCCCCTGCTGATCACCACACGCGTGCAAGGCTGCGGCCTTGCACGCATGTGTGCTGTATAGAACTTTTGAAAGGATGCTCCGTCTATGTCGTGGAATGATCTGTTTGTCAACATGGACAACACCAATTTCTTTAATTTTTCGTTCTTACCCAAATATGCCTCCGCTTTTTTGCGAGGCTTTGAGTACACCCTGCTGCTGGCGGTGGTGTCCGTGCTGCTGGCAGTGATCCCCGCCCTGCTGCTGGCCCTGATGCGGCTGAGCAAAAACCGGCTCATCAAGTCCATCTCCGGCGCGTACATTGCCATTTTCCGCTCCACGCCCCTGCTGGTGCAGCTGTCCATCATCTACTTTGGACTGTTCCACTACATTCAGCTGCCCCGGACCCTGCTGTTTGGGTTCATCGCCATCAACCGGTTCGTGCCGGGCGTGGTAGCCCTGGCTTTGAACAGCTCGGCCTATGTGGCTGAAATTTTCCGGGCCGGTATCCTGGCCGTGGACAAGGGGCAGACGGAGGCCGCCCGGTCCCTGGGCCTGTCCTCTTGGCAGAGCATGCGCCTGGTGGTGCTGCCCCAGGCTATCAAGAATGTGCTGCCCGCCCTGGCCAACGAAGTGGTGACCATGGTGAAGGAGAGCTCTATCTGCTCGGTGCTGGGTATGGCGGAGATCATGTATACCGCCCAGACCGTGGCCGGAAACAGCTACATCACCCTCTCCCCCTATGTGCTGGCGGCACTGATCTATTTCTGCATCAACTACCCGGCCTCCAAGGCCATTGAAGCCATTGAAAGGAGGATGCGTCGTGGCGACAAGCAATAAGCTGATCTCCGTGCAGCACCTGGTGAAGGAGTACAACCATGGCACCGTGAAGGCGCTGAACGACTGCAGCCTGGACATTGCACAGGGGGAAGTGGTGGCCATCATCGGCCCCTCGGGATCCGGCAAGTCCACCCTGCTGCGCTCCCTGAACCTGCTGGAGGAGCCCACCAGCGGCCAGATCATTTTTGACGGTGTGAACCTGGCGGATAAGTCTGTGGACATCAACCTGCACCGGCAGAAGATGGGCATGGTGTTCCAGCATTTTAACCTCTTTCCCCACAAGACCGTGCTGCAGAACATCACCATGGCACCCCTGGCGCTGAAAAAAAAGTCCCCGGAGGAGGCGCAAAAGCAGGCTATGGAGCTGCTGGAGCGCATCGGCTTGGCGGACAAGGCAAACGAGTATCCCAATATGCTCTCCGGCGGCCAAAAGCAGCGGATCGCCATTGTGCGGGCCCTGGCTATGGACCCGGAGGTGATGCTCTTTGACGAGCCCACCAGCGCCCTGGACCCGGAGATGGTGGGCGAGGTGCTGGACCTGATGCGCAGCCTGGCCAAGGAAGGCATGACCATGGCGGTGGTGACCCACGAAATGGGCTTCGCCCGGGAGGTCGCCGACCGGGTGGTGTTCATGGCCGAGGGCAAGATCCTGGAGGAGGGCAGCCCCGCAGAGCTGTTCGACAGCCCCAAGGATCCCCGGCTGCAGGACTTCCTCAGCAAGGTGCTGTGATTTGATCATGAAAGATGCTCTCCTTTCAGGAGAGCACCTTTTTTCTTGCAGATTTTTTTCGATATTTGTAGACTTTGCCCCGATTTTTGTATATAATAAATAAGATTCTGCGTTTTGTTTAGGAGGAGGAGCCAATGGCCTCATTAAAAGAAGAAATTTCCCGGCGGCGGACATTCGCCATCATTTCTCACCCGGACGCCGGTAAAACTACATTGACGGAGAAATTCCTGCTCTACGGCGGGGCTATCGCCCAGGCCGGTGAGGTCAAGGGCAAGCGCGCCCGGGCCGCCACCTCCGACTGGATGGAGATCGAGAAGCAGCGCGGTATCTCTGTTACCTCGTCGGTGATGCAGTTCCGCCACGACGGCTTCTGCATCAATATCCTGGACACCCCCGGCCATCAGGACTTTTCCGAGGATACCTACCGCACCCTTATGGCCGCTGACAGCGCTGTGATGGTCATTGACGGGGCCAAGGGCGTGGAGCCCCAGACCCGGAAGCTCTTCAAGGTCTGTGCCCTGCGGCACATCCCCATTTTTACCTTTGTGAACAAGATGGACCGGGAGACCCGGGATCCACTGGAGCTGTGTGAGGAGGTGGAGCGGGAGCTGGGCATCGCCACCTATCCCGTGAACTGGCCCATCGGCTGCGGCAGAGAGTTTAAAGGGGTGTACGACCGAGAGAAAAAGCGCATCCTTCATTTCACCGACGCAGGCCACGCCCAAAAAGCCGCCGTCACCGAGGCGGAGCTGGATGATCCCGCCCTGCCGGAGCTTATTGGCGAGAAGCTCACGGGTATCCTCCGGGACGATGTGGAGCTGCTGGGCGCCGGGGCGGAGTTCGACCTGGAGGCCGTGCAATGCGGCAAGCTATCCCCCGTGTTCTTCGGCTCGGCGCTGACGAACTTCGGCGTGGAGCCGTTTTTGGAGTCCTTTTTGCGCATGACCACGCCGCCCCTATCCCGGGAGAGTGACGAGGGCGTGGTGGACGCTTTCTCCCCGGATTTTTCCGCCTTTGTGTTCAAGATTCAGGCCAACATGAACAAGGCCCATCGGGATAGATTGGCCTTTATGCGCATCTGCTCCGGAAAATTTCAGCGGGATGCGGAGTATTATCATGTGCAATCGGGCAAGAAGATGCGGCTGTCCCAGCCCCAGGCCATGATGGCCGCCGAGCGGGAGATCATCGAGGAGGCCTACGCCGGGGACATCATCGGCGTGTTCGACCCGGGCATCTTCTCCATCGGGGACACCATCACCGTGCCGGGGAAGAAGTTCCGCTATTCCGGTATCCCGTCCTTTGAGCCGGAGCTGTTCCGCTCCGTATCTCCCAAGGACACCATGAAGCGCAAGCAGTTCATCAAGGGTGTGCAGCAGATCGCCCAGGAGGGCGCCATCCAGATCTTCAAGTTCCCCGGCAGCGGCTATGAGGACATTGTAGTGGGCGTGGTGGGCTCCCTGCAGTTCGACGTGTTTGAATACCGTATGCGCAGCGAATACGGCGTGGAGCTGCGGATGGAGGGCCTGCCCTACAGCCACCTGATCCGCATCAAGAGCTATGAAGGGGACTACCAGGATATGACCCTGTGCACCGACTCCCGGGTGCTGCAGGACTTCAAGGACCGCTACTTTATCGCCTACTGCGGGGCGTGGTCCCTGGGTTTCCTTACCAAGCACAATCCCGGGCTGGTGCTGGACGACCAATTGAGCGTTTGAGAATTTGATAGAACTACCCCGGCAAATGTAATCATTTGCCGGGGTAGTTTGTTGGTGCGGCGGGGCGGGACGATGTGTGCATCGTCCCCTGCGGAGGAGTGTGAGGTCAGGGCGTATCTATGATGTCGTAGATGTCATCCAGAGGGAGCTCGGATTTGTCAGCGAAGATCAAGCGGCAGTTTACCCGGTCAATGGCATGAAGGGGGCCGGTATGCTGCAAATACGCGCCGCCGGCCTTCCGGTCATCGGAACGGAAATAGGTGACAGTGACGGTGGGCTTTTCGGCCAGGCGGCACTCCAGTTGCCGTAAGATAGCGTCCAGACGGTGCCGCTCCTCCTCGCCGCGCTCTATGCGGCAGTCTGTGAGTCGGGCGGTTTCGCCGATGGCGTCCTCGTAGCCCGCCAGGGCCCGGAAGGAGGAAAACTGCGCCGCCCGGTCCCGCATGGACATGGGCGGATGCTTTTCCGAGCGGTGGTGGGGCAGGTGCAGAATATCATCATATGCGCCCATATGGTCCTCCCTTCTCATGCCTTATGGCCGCCGATCTGCCGGTTTCGCTGGGCAGCGGTGGCCCCCTCTTCATAATTCATACCCTTCAAAATGGCATTTTTCCCGTACTTATTTTTAATATGCAGCACTGCCTGCTGCAGCTGCCTTTCTCGTTCCAGAGCCTCCTGCTCTGCCGCCTGCTGCTTTTCCCGTGCTTCGTAATCCGCAAACAGGTCCAGCTGCTCCGGCTGAGGGGCGGTGGGGACCAGCTCCTCCGCTATCACCTGCTCAGCCACCAGGTACATCCGCCGCACCGGCAGGCGTGGATCCACGATGCGGTCAAAGAGAGTCATGGCGGCGTCGATGATATAGCGAGAGGAGGCGGTGAGACAGGGCAGATGCTCCGTGCCGTGGGCGGGCTTGGGGATGCTGCGGCCATAGGGATCGGTGGTCAGGGGTCCGGTATAGCCATCGGTGCGGCCCGCCCGGTCGTAGCCCACGGTGAGTACCAGCTGCCGGGCCACCACGCGCTTTTGCACCAGGTCCAGGGCCAAGGCGTCCGCCATCTCCCGGACTACCAAACGGGCCTTATCCGCCGGATACGGGCAGGAGAGCACCTGACCCGCACCCATGGAGCTTTTCTCCGGGCGATAGCCCTTGATATCCGCCAGAGTCACCGGCTCCCACCCCCAGGCGTGGTCGATGAGCAGCTCCGCATTCACGCCGAAAAGGCGGTAGAGCAGGTTCTCGTCCGTCAGAGATCGCCGGGCCACATCCCCCAGGGTATACATGCCGTTGGCCTCCAGCTTTTTGGCGTAGCCCTTGCCCACTCGCCAAAAATCCGTCAGGGGTCGGTGGGACCACAGCTTCTCCCGGAAGCTCCGCTCATCCAGCTCCGCAATCCGGGCGCCGTTTTTATCCGGTTTTATATGCTTGGCCCCCACATCCATGGCCACCTTACATAGAAAAAGGTTGGGCCCAACGCCCGCCGTGGCGGTGATGCCTGTTTCCTGCAAAACCGCAGCCATAAGCTTGCGGGCGAAGCCCCGGGCGTTCAGGCCGTACAGAGGCAGGTAATTGGTGGCGTCGATGAACACCTCGTCAATGGAGTACACATGGATGTCCTCCGGGGCCACATAGCGCAGGTAAATCTGATATATTTTGGTGGAAATTTCCATGTAATACGCCATGCGGGGCGGGGCCACGATATAATCCAGGGCCAAAGAGGGATCCGAACGGATAAGCCGGTCATCGTACTCCCGGACATACAGCCTGTGCTGCGGATAGGCCCGCTGGCGCTGTTCATTCACTGCGGCCACCTTCTGCACCACCTCAAACAGCCGAGCCCGGCCGGAGATACCGTAGCCCTTTAGGGACGGGGACACAGCCAGGCAGATGGTCTTTTCCGTCCGGGCGGCATCCGCCACCACCAGGTTGGTGTGCAGGGGGTCCAGCCCCCGGGCCACGCACTCCGCCGAGGCATAAAACGACTTTAAGTCGATGGCCACATATACTTTTTTCGCCACGGTCTCCCCTCCCCTCTTTGATCTTTTTCTCTATTGTACAGGATAGAACATCTGTTTGCAAGTGCAAAGTGCAAAAAAACGGCTCCCACCTGTTTGGTGAGAGCCGACAGTCTGTCCATAATAATGCCGATTTCAGCTTTTTCCGTGGATAGCGGTCCCGCACTTGGGGCAGGTGATGATAATCTTACCCTTACCCCGGGGTACACGGCAGACAGTGCGGCAGTTTGGGCAGGTGAAATACTTATGCTCCTTGTCCGCGCTGCGGGCCCGACCATTCTTGATGGGGTTCACGACCTTGGCGAGAAACCAGGCATTCTCCCTGCGCCGCTTGGGCAGATTCCTGGAGAACATGCGAAACAGGATCCACACCATCAGAAGGAAAACCACCGTGGATAGAATTGTGTGGACCGTCTCGCTGCTGTATTTTACAAACAGGTTCACGGTGTTGAGCACCAGCAGCAGCACCAGCGACGCCCAGCCCAGCTGGTCGGAGCCGTTGCGCCCGTACATAAAGCGGGAAAGCGCGTTGCCCAGTTTTTGGAAGAAACTCATAGCGATGCCTCGATTCCTGCGGGGGATTTTCACCTGAATTATTTTACAGGAAAAGGGCCGCCAGGTAAAGGGTGATTTTACAAAGTTTACAAATTTGTTACGAATTTTTTCGTCGGAGCGCTTTACTTTCACGAACTAAAATAGTAAAATGAGAGAGAATTATAAAGGAGGGCAAACGCCATGCTGCATCCTGCCAAATCAAAAATCGCCACCAAGCAAAAGAGCGACCTGCTGTATAAGGCCATTTTGATGCTGGAGACCGAGGAGGAGTGCTACAACTTCTTCCAGGATCTGTGCACCATTTCGGAGATGCGCTCCATGGAGCAGCGCTTTGAGGTGGCCAAGCTGCTCAACGAGGGCATGATCTACAACGACATTCTGGAGCGCACCGGGGCCTCCAGCGCTACCATCAGCCGGGTGAATCGGTCCCTGCTGGGCGGAGCCGGAGGCTACGAGAGCATTCTGGAGAAAATGAAGGAGAGCGGCGAGGAATGAACGCTTACCAGGGCCTGGCCGGGGCTTATGACTCCCTCACCGGGGATGTGGAGTACGAAAAGCGGGCGGATTACCTGGAAAAGCTCTTTACCCGCAGCCGCATCCCGGTACACACAGTGCTGGACCTGGCTTGCGGTACCGGCACCATGACCTGGCTGCTCACCGGCCGGGGCTACGAGATGATCGGTGCGGACGCCTCCGAGGAAATGCTTGCCGCTGCCATGATGAAAAGCGGCAGCGTACCGGGCATCGCCCCCATCTTCCTGCACCAGTCCATGCCCAAGCTGGATCTGTATGGCACTGTGGACGCGGCCATCTGCTGCCTGGACAGCCTCAACTACCTCACCTCCCCCGCCGACGTGCAGCGGACCTTTCAGCGGCTGCATCTGTTCATCGCCCCGGGCGGGGAGCTGATCTTCGATGTGAATACTTTGGATAAGTTTCAAAGCCTGGACGGCCAGGTGTTTCTGGATGAGACGGAGGAGAGCTACTGCGTGTGGCGCACGGAGTTTCGGCGGAGCATCTGCACATATTGGGTAGATCTGTTCCGCAAGGGAATGGACGGGCGCTACTGCCGGGATACCGAGCTGCACCGGCAGCGGTACTACGCCCCGGAGGAGCTGACAGGCTGGCTTCGGGAGGCCGGGTTCGGGAACATCCGCATGTACGGTGATTGCCGCCTGCGCCGGCCCAAGGACGGCGAACAGCGGATCTATTTCTGCTGTACGCGGGAGTAATTTTTTTGCGGGGCGGGGTAACCACGCCCCGCTGCACATTATATTAACAGTAAAGGAATTTTCATGCTATGAGCGATAGAATTGTCAGAGCCATCACCTCCGATGGCATGGTCCAGGCGGCTGCCATCAGCAGCCGCGACCTTACCGAGCGCGCCCGGCAGATCCACAAGACCCTGCCCGTGGCCACGGCGGCCCTGGGCCGCACTTTGGCCGGCTGCGCCATGATGGGCAACGCCTTAAAGGGCCAGGGCGCCAGCCTGACCTTGCAAATTAAGGGCACCGGCCCTCTGGGCACCATTCTGGCCGTGTCTGACCCGGCGGGCAACGTCCGGGGTTATGTGGCCAATCCCCAGGTGGACCTGCCCCTGCGGCCCGACGGCAAGCTGGACGTGGGCACGGCGGTGGGCGCCCAGGGCGGCACCATGACCGTTATCAAGGACCTGAACATGAAGGAGCCGTATGTGGGCACCGTGGACCTGCTGGGCGGCGAGATTGCCGAGGATATTGCCAGCTATTTTGTGGAGTCAGAGCAGATCCCCACAGCCTGCGGGCTGGGAGTGCTCATTGAGCGGGACCAGAGCGTCCGGGCCGCCGGAGGCTATCTCATCCAGCTGATGCCCGGGGCCGACGAGAACACCATCACCAGGGTGGAGGGCGGCGTCCTGGCGGCGGGGAATGTGTCCGCCATCCTGGACAAGGATCCGGATCCGGAGCATCTGCTGAAAACGGTTTTGTCCGACTTTGATGTGAAGATTTTGGAGTCCGATCCGGTGGAGTATAAGTGCTATTGCAGCCGCGAGCGGGTGGAGCGGGCGCTCATTTCCCTGGGCGCGGAGGAGCTGAAAAATATCCTCCGTGAGCAGGGCTCCTGCCAGATGACCTGCCAGTTCTGCGACGCAGTGTACAGGTTTGACGGCCCCGAGCTGCAAAAGCTCATTGATACCATCAATTGATAAGGGTAGACACGCCTGTCAGCGCGCCTTTGCGGCGCTTTTTGTCCTTCTCACCTTGACGGGCGTCAGCCCACCTGCGGCTCAAAAGCCAAAAATCTCTCGGAAATCCTTCGCTGACAGGTGCGAAGCAGTTTTGTCGCGCAGAAATGTGTCTAGACAAGGAAAGGTCCGCAGGGAATACTTGTCGTATTTCCAAGGGAATTGACGCAGTATGGACGCATTTCTGCCCGTCAAAACCGTGTCTGCCCTTGTCAATTGATGGTAGTTTGGAGGCAAAAAAATAATTGGCAAAATATGATTTTTGGTGTTGACAACTGGGCATATTTTCGGTATAATAAACCCTGTCGTTACGAGTGGAACGGCTAAACCGGGAGCATAGCTCAGCTGGTTAGAGCACCTGCCTTACAAGCAGGGGGTCACTGGTTCGAGTCCAGTTGTTCCCACCAAAAATAAGGCCAAGTAGTTCAGTTGGTTAGAACGCCAGCCTGTCACGCTGGAGGTCGTGGGTTCGAGCCCCATCTTGGTCGCCATATGCCTCTGTAGCTCAGTTGGTAGAGCAGCGGACTGAAAATCCGCGTGTCGTTGGTTCAACTCCGACCGGAGGCACCATTTGCGGGCGTAGCTCATCTGGTAGAGCGCGACCTTGCCAAGGTCGAGGTAGCGAGTTCGAGCCTCGTCGCCCGCTCCAAATACAGAGAGGACTTCGGTTCTCTCTGTCATTCGGTGACATAGCCAAGTGGTAAGGCAAGGGTCTGCAAAACCCTCATTCCCCGGTTCAAATCCGGGTGTCACCTCCAACGAAAGAACCATCCAAAAGGGATGGTTCTTTTTTATTGGCGGTGATGGGGATCTTTCTCTTGCAATATGGCGAGCAAAAAGCACGGGGCATATTTCCCCGTGCTTTTTGGGATCTATAGGATCCAATCCTTGTATTTTTCAAAGCCGAACAGCAGGTTTTCCTTGGTGTGGCAATCGGAGGACAGGATTCGCTTTCTCCCCCTCCTGCACAGCTCCTCCACGATCCAGCCCGCCGGATACGGCTCTGTACGGTATCCCCGGGAGATGGCCCCGGTGTTAATCTCGAAGACTACAGGTGCCAATGACAGGGCATCCAGCGCCCGGGACACCGCCCGGCGATAGCGGGGATGCTCCGTGGAAAAAAGGGCGTCTCCCTCATTGAACTTGGTAAGCAGATCAAAATGCCCTACCACCTGACAATGAGTCCGTTCATAGACTCGGGAAACGGCTGCAAAGTAGTCCTCGGCAAAGGCATACCAATCTCCGCCGTAGTGTGCCTGCACTGCCTGCTCCTGGGCGCTCTGAGAGGCGTCTATGGGCAGATACACGCCATCCCTATACAGATAGTGTACACTGCCGATCACGTAGTCATAGCCCGCCGTAGGGCTGGTAGAATAGAGGTCCTGCTCAATGCCCATGTAGATACGGATGCGGCCGGCGTACTCTTCCCGCAGGCGGCAAAGCTCCTCCTTATACGTCTCCGTCTGCGCCGGGGACATGCAATAGGCCTCGTCATAGGGGGCGTATGAATGGCCGCTGAAGCCTATAGCCGGGCAACCCAGACGCAGCGCTTCCAGCACCAGCTCCTCCGGCCGGTCCTTGCCGTCACAGAGGATGGTGTGGGTGTGAAAGTTGGAAAATTTTTCAGGCATGGTGATAGATCCGCTTGTCCAGGGCGAATATCCTACCGCTGAAGGTACCCACAGGAGTCTCCTCCATGGCCTCGGTATAGATCTCCATACGGCTGTCGATCAGGTCCAGGTAACTCAAAAGCTCCGCCTCGATGCACATGGGCCGCACGGCCGCGCCGAACTCCGGCTCCCCGTGGTGGGATAGAATCATATGCTGCAGCAGCACAGACTTCTCCTCCGGAACACCCAGGGACGCCGCCACACGACTCACTGCCTCCGCCCCCAGCACCAGGTGGCCGACGAGCTGGCCCTTCAGTGAATACTCCGCTACCAAGCCCAGGGCAGAGGTGACAAACTCCTCGCACTTGCAGAAGTCATGGAGCAGCGTACCCGCCAGCAGCAGGCTGCGGTCCACCGCCGGGTAGAGCCCGGCATAGAAGGCGGCAGCCTTCACCATGTAGGCCGTGTGCATGAGCAGGCCGCCCACAAAGCCGTGGTGCATGCTCTTAGCCGCCGGAATGAGCCGAAACTGCTTGCCGTAGATTTTCAGCATCTCCCGGCAGACAGCCCGGTAATCCTCATCCTGTATGGAATCCACCGTCTCCTGCAGCCAGGCCCAGGTCTCATCCATCTCGATAGGCGCCGTGGCCACCAAGTCACTGATCTTATAGCCCTCGTTCTCCTCCGCCAGGCGGATGCGATACACCGTCAGCTGCGGGGCGCCGCGATACTCCGAGGCAAGGCCCGCAGCCCAGGCTACCTTGCCCACATCACCGGGGCCGATAGGCCCTGTGTAATCCCACACCTGTGCCGTAACGGCGCCGCTTCGGTCCGCCAGATTCAGCGTGAGGAAGGGTTTGCCCGCCGCTGTAGTACGCTGAGCGATGTTCTGCAGAATATAATAGCCTTCAAACCGGTCGCCGGTATTCATATCATGGATCAGCATTCTTTCTCTCTCCTTTTACATCCACATGGCAAAGGGACGCAGCACAGCACCCAGAATTTTCACATACCACTTGCGCTTTCGCCAGGCGGCCAGCGTCACCCGCCGGCTCTTTTCCAAAATGTCTTCCATATCCTCCTGCACCGCCGCCACTGCGCTGCCGGTAAACAGAGTGCCGCACTCAAAATGCAGCTGGAAGCTGCGGTAATCCATATTCACAGACCCCACAAAGCCCATTTCACCATCTGCCACTACGGATTTGGCGTGGAGCAGACCCGGGGTATAGGTATAAATCTTCACGCCATGCTGCAGCAGCTCCCCAAAATAGGATTGGGCCACCATATAGGCAAACTTATGATCCGGGATCCCCGGCAGCATCAGCCGCACATCTACGCCGCTGTCTGCAGCGATGCACAGGGTGCGGATCATCGGCTCATCAATGGCCAGATACGGCGTGGTGATCCACACATAGCGGCAGGCATTGGCAATGAGCTGCTGATAGGTATCCTCTATGGTGCTGACAGGGTTGTTATCCGGTCCATCCACCAGGGGCTGGCAAAAATCATCGCCATGGCCCACCGCCTGAGGGCGATAGGAATCCCATGGGTCGCGCAGCTCGCCGTTCATACGCAGCCACAGGTGCATAAACTGCCGGGTCAAGCCCCAGGCTCCCTCCCCATCCAGGCGGATGCCGCAATCCTTCCAGTAGCCGAAGCGAACAATTAGGTTGGCATATTCATCTGCCAGATTCGCACCGCCTGTGTAGGCAATGTCTCCATCGATGATAGCAATCTTGCGGTGGTCGCGATAGTTGAAGTACAGCCGATTCACATAGTGATGCACCGGGTTGAACATCTGCACCCAAACGCCCTTTTGCCGCAGCGCATAAATATCCTCCGGAGGCATGGTCATCATGCTGCCGAAATCATCCAGAATCAGATTTACCTCCACCCCTGCGGCAGCGCGCTCGGTAAGAATCCGGCAGATGCGCTCCCAAATCTGCCCCTCGGATGCAATATAATACTCCAAAAAGATGAAGCGCTGGGCCTTTTCCATCTTGGCCAGCAAATCCTCCAAATACGCCTCACCCGTTGGGAAATATGTCATTTCCGTATTGGCAAACACCGGAAAATTCTGCCGCTGCAGATACTCCGTAAGCTTACCCCACCGGGGCCACCGCTCTGTCAGCACCGCCTGTGCCCGGGTGCTGCTCTCCTGCACCGCCGGGGACTCCTTCGGCATAGCCATCGCCTTCAGTGCCAGCTTCTTTTTCACCTGATTGCCGTTCCACAGGAAATAAAGGATCAACCCCACCACCGGCACCAGCATAATAAGAATGATCCAGCCGGGCTTATAGGTACTGCTACCCGGACGCATATACAGATGCAGAACGCACAGCACACCCAGCATTTGCAAAACCGTGTAACCAATGTACATTTTTTGCCGAAGTACCTGGACCAGTACTATCACCAAGGCAATCTGCAGCAAAAGCAACAGTGCCACCAGAGCCAGGCGCAGAGCGGCCGATATTCTTCTCTCTGTTTTGCGCTGAATTCTTTTCATGGGGGAATAATCCTTTCTTAAAAAAGCCGGCAGGATTGCACGCAAGGGCAATCCTGTCATAGGCTTTTACTCAAAATGCTTGGCATGCAGCAGATCCTGCTGCATCTGCCACAGCTTTTGAGAGAGGTCTACATAGTACTTATGGGGATAGTCGAATCTCTTCACCTCATCCCAAAGGGTATCCACCTGCTGGCGGCAATACTCCCGGATCTGCTCCAGGGTCGGGCGCTCATACACACACTTTCCCCCCAGGAAAATGGGCACCTGCAGCTCCCGAGCCGTGAAGTTATACACGGTCTTGGCCTTCCAGGTGGCACTGGGATCGAACAGCTCTATATCCTTCTCATCGTCCACCTGCTCGTTATACAGGGTTATATAGTCGGCAATAGCCTTGCCGGTATCCCGGCCGTAGAAGCGGTATACCTTCTTGAAGTGAGGGATTGTGATCTTTTCCACGTTCTCGCTGACCTTGATTTTGGGGATAATGGTCCCATTCTCGTCCTCCACGGCGGCCAGCTTATACACACCGCCGAACACAGGCTCGCTCCTGGCGGTAATCATTCGCTCGCCCACACCGAACATATCGATCTGCGCTCCCTGGAGCAGCAAATCCTGGATGAGATACTCGTCCAAAGAATTGGAGACGGAAATTTTACAATCCGTCCAGCCGGCGTCATCCAGCATCTCTCTTGCCTTGCGGCTCAGGTAAGCCATATCGCCGGAATCCAGCCGGATGCCGCACTTGGTGATGCCCAAAGGCTTGAGAACCTCGTCAAAAGCACGGATGGCATTGGGCACGCCGGAGCGCAGGGTGTCATAGGTGTCCACCAGGAGAGTGGCATTGGTGGGATAGATCTCACAATAGGTCTTAAACGCGTCATACTCCGTGTCGAACATCTGCACCCAGGCGTGGGCCATGGTGCCGCCGGCAGGCACACCAAACTGCTCGTCGGATATAGCGCAGGCGGTGCCGTGACAGCCGCCAATATAGGCCGCCCGGGCGCCCACAATGGCCGCATCTGCACCCTGGGCCCGGCGGGAGCCGAATTCCAGCACCGTGCGGCCCTTGGCGGCCCGGACGATGCGGTTGGCCTTGGTGGCAATAAGGCTCTGGTGATTTACCGTGAGCAGCGTGAAGGTCTCGATGAGCTGAGCCTCGATGGCCGGGGCACGGACCGTGACCAGCGGCTCCCGGGGAAATACCGGCGTACCCTCGGGAATGGCATAAATGTCGCCGGTAAAGCGGAAATTCTCCAAATAGGTCAAAAACTCCTCGTCAAAGAGCTTCCGGCCGCGAAGATAGGCAATATCCTCCGGGCTGAAATGGAGGTTCTCGATATACTCGATGAGCTGCTCCAGCCCCGCGGCAATGGCAAAGCCGCCGCCATCCGGCACCCGGCGGAAAAATACATCAAAGTAGGTGATGCGATCCTTGTAGCCGTTTTTGAAATACCCGTTGCCCATGGTCAGCTCGTAAAAATCGCAGAGCATGGTCATGTTCAGCTTTTCCTGTGTTTTCATCCTCATACCTCAAAGCTCATTATGTATTGGGGTACCATCGATTAGCAAGAGCAGACCCGGTTTTGACGGGCAGGAAATCCAATGGCAGGTGCATTTGCACTCGTCAATCAATAGTATTCTTTTTTATTATAGCCCTCTTTTCCAGTTTTGGCAACAGGAAAAGCCCAGTTTACCCGGTTTATCCGGCGCCGCAGGCCGCATCAGAACAGAAAAAAGGCCTGCTGCCTGCAAAGTGCAGGCGGCAAGCTCTTTTTATACGTTTGTCTGCTCCTTAGGCCTTCTTGGCGATGTCACACAGGGCGGTAAAAGCCATGCTGTCGTTGATAGCCATCTCGGAAAGCATCTTGCGGTTGATCTGGATGCCGGCCACCTTCAGGCCGTGCATAAAGGTGGAATAGTTCATGCCGTTCTGCTTGCAGGCAGCAGAAATACGGGTAATCCACAGCTGACGGAAGTCACGCTTCTTCAGCCGGCGACCTACATAGGCGTAGGTCAGGGACTTCATGACCTGCTCATTGGCCATCTTGAAGTGCTTGGACTTGGCACCCCAGTAACCCTTGGCCAGCTTCAGGGTCTTATTTCTTCTTTTACGCGCCATCATTGCGCCTTTAACTCTTGCCATTTGTACTTGCCTCCTATTCTAACGCTTCCGTCAATTATTTATAAGGAATCATCTTGCGGATGGTCGCCTCGTTGGTGCAATCGGCATAAGTGCCGGAACGCAGGCGACGGCCACGCTTGGTGTCCTTCTTGGTCAGGATGTGGCTCTTGAAAGCGTGGGCTCTCTTGACCTTGCCGGACTTCGTCAGATTGAAGCGCTTCTTTGCGCCGCTATGGGTCTTCAGTTTAGGCATGATAAATACTCCTTCCGTATGTTCTCCGCCCGCGGCGGAAAAGTGAAATTACTTGCCTGCCTTGGGAGAGAGGAAAATAGACATATTTCGCCCCTCCATCTTGGCTGCCTTTTCCAATGTTGCTGTTTCGGCACACTGCTCGGCAAACTTATTCAGCAGATCCCGGCCGATGTCCGTATGGGCCATCTCACGGCCGCGGAAACGCACGGAAACCTTCACGCGGTTGCCGTCAGCCAGGAACTTCTGGGCGTTTTTCAGCTTGGTGTTGAAATCGCCCACATCAATGCCCGGGGACATCCGAATCTCCTTGATTTCCACCACATGCTGGTTCTTTCTGGCTTCCTTCTCCCGCTTGCTCTGCTCAAACTTGTACTTGCCGTAGTTCATCAGCTTGCACACAGGGGGCACAGCCTGCGGAGAGATTTTTACCAGATCCAAACCGCGCTCGTCTGCGATGTGCAGGGCCTCCTCTGCGGAAACAATGCCCATCTGTTCGCCAGTCTCACCGATGAGGCGGATCTCCTTATCGCGGATTTCCTCGTTCAATTCATGCTGCAGCTTGCTAATGGCCGAAACACCTCCATTCAAAAATAAAAACACGGATGCTGAAAGCACCCGCATAGCCTAAACCGCCCCTAAATCTGGAGCACATTTCGCTATTGACCTCTTTGCCTGTGGCGGGAGGTGAGGCGGACGCTTTCTGCCTTCTTTGTTTTTCCTATGGTATTGTATCACCCAGGCGCAGCAATGTCAATATTTTTTTGAGAAATTCTTGTATATTTTACCCGGCCCATGGCACACTAAGGGCGTACACAGTAAGGAAAAGGAGGTGCTCAGTATGGCTAAGAACAATCAGAACAAGAATCAGAATCAGAACCAGAACCAAAATCAGAATCAGAGCAAAAACCAGAACCAGGAGCAGAGCAAGCAGGCCAAGGAATGCAACTGACGTAAGACGGGCTGATGTATGGGAGGACGCCGGCAAGAGCCGGCGTCCTTTATCGTGGGAAAAGCGGATGCCCTTGGGGACGGAGTTAGGGATTGCGAAGCCAGTGACAGGCTACAAGAAATGCGGTACACCCCCAGCGGCGGGG